>Ga0182736_1000835_pt1 | contig 38214 bp, 34 predicted proteins | sample eDN5th30CKraftBY_FD_128882 | JGI IMG/M metagenome (GOLD analysis project Ga0182736, IMG submission 128882) | Enriched backyard soil microbial communities from Emeryville, California, USA - eDNA 5th pass 30_C Kraft BY (version 2) (version 2) | ecosystem: Environmental > Terrestrial > Soil >... | reverse complement strand
CTGATGCTCGCCATTCCGATGGCGGGGGCCATCGCGTGCCTGTTCGTCTCCGCGCAATCGGCGTGCTGGATCGCGCTGGGCACGACCCTTGTGAACCTGCTGCTCGGCATCCTGCTCTGGGTGACGTTCGACCAGAGCGTCGATGCGCCGATGTGGCAGTTTGTCGAGATGCAGCAGGGCCTGTTCGGCCGCTTCTCCTGGGCGCTGGGCATTGACGGCATCGCGCTGATGCTCATCATGCTCACCGTCTTCCTCATGCCGATCTGCATCGGGGTGAGCTGGGAGTCCGTGCAGAAGCGGGTCGGCGAGTATATGGCCGCCTTCCTGTTCATGGAGGTGCTGATGATCGGCGTCTTCGCGGCGCAGGATCTCATCCTCTTCTATGTGTTCTTCGAGGCCGGGCTCATTCCGATGTATCTCATCATCGGCATCTGGGGCGGCGCCAACCGCATCTATGCGAGCTATAAATTCTTTCTCTACACGCTGCTCGGATCAGTGCTGATGCTGATCGCGATGCTGTGGATGATCCGCGACGCGGGCACCACGAGCATTCCGGTGCTGATGAACTATGATTTCGACGTGGATGTGCAGAAATGGCTGTGGCTCGGCTTCTTCGCCAGCTTTGCCGTGAAGATGCCGATGTGGCCGGTCCACACCTGGCTGCCCGATGCGCACGTGCAGGCGCCGACGGCCGGCTCGGTCATTCTGGCCGGCGTGCTGCTGAAGATGGGCGGCTATGGCTTCATCCGCTTCTCGCTGCCGATGTTCCCCTTCGCCTCGGCCGATTTCGCCTGGCTGATCTTCGCGCTGTCGATGGTGGCGGTGGTTTACACCAGCCTCGTCGCCCTCGTGCAGAACGATATGAAGAAGCTGATCGCCTATTCGTCCGTCGCGCATATGGCGATCGTCACCGTCGGCCTGTTCGCCTTCAACCAGCAGGGGCTGGAAGGCGCGATGATGGTGATGCTGGGCCATGGCCTCGTCTCGGGCGCGCTGTTCATGTGCGTCGGCATTATCTACGACCGGCTGCACACGCGCGAGATCGACCGTTATGGCGGCCTTGCGATCAACATGCCGCGCTATGCGCTGCTGTTCCTGCTCTTCACCATGGCCTCGATCGGCCTGCCGGGCACCAGCAACTTCGTGGGTGAACTGCTCTCGCTGATGGGCGTCTATCAGGTCTCCAGCACCGTGGCGCTGATCTGCACCACCGGCATCATCCTGGGCGCGGGCTATATGCTCTACCTCTATCGGCGGGTCGTCTTCGGCGATCTGGTGAAGGAGGATGTGAAGGCGATGACCGACCTTTCACCGCGGGAACTGGCGCTGATGGTGCCGCTGGCCGCCGTGGTGCTCTGGATGGGCGTTTATCCCGAGAGCTTCCTCGCTCCGATGCGCGGTGACATCGCCGCCCTTGTGGAACGCACGGAAGCCGCGCGGCCGCAGGGTGACGCGCAGATCGCCATGGACCGCACAGACAAGACAGTTTCGCACGCCGAACTTGGCGGGGAGTCGCATTGATGGATAGCCTTGGCGTCTTTGCCTCGGTCGTGCCCGAGATTATTTTGACGATCGCGGCGCTTGCGCTGCTGATGGTGGCCGCCTTCGCCGGGGACCGGACCGCGGGGCTGGTGGGCTGGCTCGCCGTCGCCGCGCTGGCGGTGACGGGGCTGGCGCTCACCTTGCCGGCGGTGCACGGGGGCGGCGAGATTTTCGGCGGCCTTTACCGCGCCGATGCCTTCGCGACCTTCGCCAAGGCGGTGATCTATACGGCGGCGGCGGCCTGCATCATCGTCGCGCCGCGCTTTTTCGCCAGAGATGGCGGGCAGCGCGCGGAATATCCGGTGCTCATATTGCTGGCCTGCATCGGCATGAGCATGATGACATCGGCCGTCGATTTCGTGACGCTTTATGTCGGGCTGGAGCTGACCAACCTCTCCTCCTACGTGCTTGCCAGCTTCACGCGGCGGGATCTGCGCTCGGCGGAATCGGGCCTGAAATATTTCGTGCTCAGCTCGCTGGCGAGCGGCATCCTGCTCTACGGCATGTCGCTGCTTTACGGCTTCTCCGGCACGACCAGCTTCGCCGGGGTCGCCACCGCGCTGGCGGACGGGATCAGCATGGGGCAGACCTTCGGGCTCGTCTTCATCCTCGCCGGTCTTGCCTTCAAGATCAGCGCCGTGCCGTTCCACATGTGGACGCCGGACGTCTATGAAGGCGCGCCCACGCCGGTCACCGCCTTTTTTGCGACCGCGCCCAAGGTGGCGGCCTTCGCGCTGACGGTGCGCATGGCGATCGTCGCGATGGGGCCGGGCATGAGCAGCTGGCAGCAGATCGTGATCTTCCTCGCGCTCGCCTCGATCGTGCTGGGTGCGGTGGCGGCGATCACGCAGGATAATATCAAGCGGCTGCTCGCCTATTCGTCGATCAACAATGTCGGCTTCGCGCTCATCGGCCTTGCGGCCGGGACGGCGGATGGCGTCGCATCGGTGCTGAGCTATCTGCTCATCTATGTGGTGATGACGCTCGGCAGCTTCATCTGCGTGCTCCAGATGCGCGACGATGAAGGGAATCAGGTGGAGAGCATCGCGAGTCTGGCCGGCTTGTCGCAGACCCGGCCGGGGCTGGCGGCGGCATTCGGCATCTTCCTGTTCAGCCTGGCGGGTATTCCGCCGCTGTTCGGCTTCTGGGCCAAGTTTCTCGTGTTCGATGCGGCGGTGGCGGCGGGGCTTGCGCCGCTGGCGGTCGTCGGCATCGCGGCCTCGGTCATCAGCGCCTTCTATTATCTCAAGGTCATCAAGGTGATCTATCTGGATACGCCGACCGGCAAATTCTCGACCGAGCGCAATGCGTTCGATTACGGGATCATCACGGTTTGCGCGGCGGTGGTCGTCGTCGGCTATCTGTTCAATCCGCTGCTGGGTGAGGCGAGCGCGGCGGCGGCGGCATCCTTGTTCTGAGCGAACGGGTCCGCCTCGTCGCGGAGACCGGCTCGACCAATGCCGATCTGCGGGCGCTGGCCAAGGCCGGGCTCGCCGAGGGGCAATGGCTGCGCGCGGAGCGGCAGACCGCCGGGCGCGGCCGCCTCGGACGGGATTGGCACAGCCCGGACGGCAATCTCCATGCCTCGACGCTGATCCGCCTGCGGCCGGGCGATCCGCCGGTGACCGGGCTCGGGCTGCTGGTTGGCGTCGCGGTCCAGTCCGCGCTGGCGGCACTGATGCCGGGCGCCGCGTTTCGGCTCAAATGGCCCAATGACGTGATGGTGGGCTCCGCCAAGCTGGCCGGCATGCTGCTGGAGCGGGAAGGGGACTGCGTGATTGCCGGGATCGGCATCAATGTGGCCGCCGCGCCGGTGCTGCCGGATCGCGAGACGATTGCGCTGGCGGACCTGATGGGGGGCGAAACCATTCATGCAGGAGCGATGCTCGATGCGCTGGTGCCGGCGGTCGATCACTGGCTCGATTGCTGGCGGGGCGAGGGCAATGCCGCGATCATCGCCGCCTGGCAGGTGCGGGCGCATCCGCTCGGCACGAAGCTGCGGGTTTCCACCGGCGCGGATCGGCCACAGCATGGCCGTTTTCTGGGGCTTGGCGGCGATGGCGCCTTGATCCTCGGGCTGGAGGACGGCACGCAGCAGATGATTCACAGCGGCGATGTGGGCATGCTCCCTTGACCGTGCCGCCCCTTGCCTGACAGGACCGCCGCCATGCTTCTCGTCATCGATGCCGGCAATACCAATATCGTCTTCGCGCTGGTCGATCTGGCGGGCGAGGGCGCGGCCGGAACCATCCGCGCGCGCTGGCGGATGGCGACCGATGCGCGCCGCACGGGCGATGAATATGCCGTATGGATCAACCAGCTGCTCGCGCTGGAACGGTTGACGATGGACGATGTGAGCGCTGTCATCATCTCGACCGTGGTGCCGCGCGCCTTGCATAACCTGCAAGTGCTGGCACGGAAATATATCGGCGTGGAGCCGCTCGTCGCCGGACAGGCGCCGGCGCAATGGTCGCTCAACCTCGATGTGCCCTCGCCGGAAACGGTGGGCGCGGACCGCGCCGCCAACGCCATCGCCGCCCATGCCGAATTTGCCGGTGATCTCATCATCATCGACTTCGGCACCGCGACGACGTTCGACCATATCGACTTTAACGGTGCCTATAAGGGCGGTATCATCGCGCCCGGCCTCAACCTGTCGCTCGATGCGCTGGTGAGCGCGGCGGCCCGGTTGCCCCGCATCGCCATCACCGCGCCCTTGACCGGCGACGTGATCGGCCGCACGACGGAGGACCAGATGCTGATCGGCGTCTTCTGGGGCTATGTGGCGATGATGGAAGGCCTCGTCGCGCGCATGCGCCGGGAAATCGGCCGGCCTGCCAAAGTGATTGCGACTGGCGGCCTGGCGCTGCTGTTCGACGAGAAAACCGACCTGTTCGATGCCATCGTCCCTGATCTGACCATCAATGGCCTCGTGATCCTCTATCAACGGAGCCGCAAAACGGCATGAAACCTGCTGAAGAACTGCTTTTCCTGGCCCTTGGCGGGTCAGGCGAGATTGGCATGAACCTCAATCTCTATGGTTGCCGCGGCAAATGGGTGATGGTGGACCTGGGCGTCAGCTTCTCCGATCCGGCCTGCCCGGGCGTGGACCTTGTCATGCCGGACATCGCCTTCATCGAGGAACGGCGCGACGATCTGCTCGGCATCGTGCTCACCCATGGCCATGAGGACCATATCGGCGCGCTGCCGCTGCTGGCGCAGGATCTTGGCGTGCCGCTTTATGCGACGCCGTTCACCGCCGGGCTCATCAAGGGCAAGCTGGCCGAGGAGGGCGTTACCGATGCGGTGACGCTCAACATCATCGAGATTGACGAGCCTTTCGCGCTGGGGCCGTTCGGCTTCACCTACAAGCCGCTCGCCCACTCGATCCCCGAGGGCAACGCGCTGGTGATCGATACGCCGTTCGGGCGGATTTTCCACACCGGCGACTGGAAGCTGGACGATGCGCCGCAGATCGGCGTGCCGACTACGCCAGAGGAACTGCGCCGCATTGGCGATAGCGGCGTGCTGGCACTGGTGTGCGACAGCACCAATGTGTTCAACGAGACGGCCAGTGGATCGGAAGGATCGGTCAAGGACGGGCTGCTGGAGACGATCTCCGCCGCCCGAGGCCGGGTGCTGGTGACGACCTTCGCGAGCAATGCCGCACGGCTCCAGACGCTGGGCGAGGTGGCGCGGCAGACCGGGCGCAAGCTGTGCGTGGCGGGGCGATCGCTCGACCGGATCATCGCTGTGGCGAAGAGCTGCGGCTATCTGAAGGATTTCCCGCCGCTGCTGGATTTCGACGCGATCATGGCGGTGCCGCCGCATGAGGCGCTGATTATCGCCACCGGGGGGCAGGGCGAGCCGCGCGCGGCGCTGGCGCGCGTCGCGTTCGATCAGCATCCGATCAAGCTGGATGGCGGCGACACGGTCATCTTCTCCTCGCGCAAGATACCGGGCAACGAGATGGCGATCGGCCGCGTGCAGAATGCGCTGGCGGCGAAAAATGTGACGATGATCACCGAGAGTCAGGCGCATGTCCATGTCTCCGGCCATCCGGGGCGGCCGGAACTGATCGCCATGTATGAGTGGATTCGCCCGGAGATATTGCTGCCGGTGCATGGCGAATTGCGCCATATGGCCGAGCAGGCGCGCCTTGGCGCCGCGCAGGGCATTCCGCGCCAGATCGTGCAGACCAATGGCGACGTGATCCGCCTGGCGCCGGACGGGCCGAAGAAGCTGACCGAGGTGCATCACGGCCGGCTCGTGCTCGACGGCAATGTCATCCTGCCGGCCGACGGGCTGACGATGAACGACCGGCGCAAGTTGATGGTCAACGGCCATATCAGCGTGGGCGTGGCGATCGGCCGGGGCGGCAGGCTGACGGGCACGCCGGATATCCGCATGCGCGGCGTGCCGGTGGAGGATGAACGCGAGCGCTTTCTGGAGGATGCGGTTGCGGCGCTGGGCAAGGTGGTCCAGAAGGCGACGGGCCGGCGCGGCGACATCGAGAAGCTGCGCGAGGCGATCCGTCTGGCTGTGCGGCGCGTCGCGGCCGACTGGACGGGCAAGAAGCCGATCGTCGATGTGGCGATCGTCGAGATTGATTGAACGAAAGGCCTTCACGTCATGCGCTGGACGACGATCCTCGCAATTTACTTTCTGCTATGGTTCATCAGCCTGTTTCTGGTGCTGCCATTTGGCGTGAAAACGGCGGAAGAGGCCGGCAAGGATCTGGTGCCGGGGCAGGCCGAGAGCGCCCCGGCGGAGTTCAGGCCGCTGCGCATCTTCGGCACGACGTCGCTGGTCGCCGCCGCGCTGTTCGGGCTGTTCTACGCCAATTATGTGAATGGCTGGATCGACGCCAGCACGTTCAAATTCCTCTATACGCCGCCGGTCGATCTCTCGAAATAGGGCAAGAGTGGGGGGCTGGCCGCTGTTCCGGATGCTTATCGAACCGGCGAGACGGCCGGCGCGTGGTTAACTGATCCCGCGCCCGGTGCCTGTCGGGCCTGTCCGGGATGTCTGCCCGGACAGTTGACCCATCGTGGTTCGTCATGCCCGCTTCATACCAAGCGAGCGGAAGCGGCCGCCTCTTCAGTCAAAGCAGGAAGGGCTGCCCAGGGCGGATCGCCATTCAGCCCTGACGGCCTGCTGACGGCTTCTTTCCGCGCGTCCGGTGCTCTCGTGCCGTCAGCACGCGGCGCGCCGGATCGCGAACATTCACCATTTCGGCACGCCATCTTCTTCTGAATGTCGCTCGGCCCTAGGCTTGTGGGCGCAGCCGGTCGATGGCCTGCGCAAGCGCGACATAGAGCTTGCCGATATCCGACGAGACCATGGTGAGCGCGATCATGCTGCCCTCCCGCGTGGCCAGAACGGTGCGCAGCAATGCCTCGAAATCATGGACATAGCGGTTCACATTCTCGCGGAAATCGGCGTCGCTGGTGTAGATGAGGTGGATTTGCTTCGCTTCCGCGCTGGTCGCCAGCTTGAGCGCGCGGCGGGCGAAAAGCCCTTGCTCGCCCTTCAGATAGGCAGCCCATTCCGCATCGGTCACATCGCGGTCTAGCCATTTGCCGACATCGATCGCATGTTCGTTGAGCGCGGCGATGAGATGCGCCGAGCGTTGCGCCATCTGCTCGCGGCCCTGCCCGTCGACCTGCTCGTCCTTTTCGGCAAGGCTCTCTTCCAGCGCCTTGCTGGTGCTGGCAAGGCTTTCCATACGGCGCGCCAGCTCGTCCGTGGCGCGATGGGCGGCCTTCACCGCATCATCCGCAACCAGCGAGAGCCGCTCGATCTGCGCGGCGACCGATTTGCTGACGGCCTGTTCCATCGCCTGCTCGCTTGCCGCGCCGAGGGCCTGCGCGGCTTGCGGGATCGCCTCGCCAATGGCGCTGCGGGCGCGCGTGGCGGCGGCATCGGCCGTCTCCCGCACGCGCAGTAACGCCTCGATCATGCGCGGCCCGGCTGTCTCGCCGAGGCGGGCCATATCCTCGCCCGCTGCCGCGAGCGCTGCGGCCAGCGCCTCGATCTGGCGGGTCTGGGCGGTAAGGGCGGCCTGGGATTGCTCCACGGCCTCGGTCATCGTCGCGGCATGGGAGCGGGCAAGCTGGTCGGATTCATGCAACTGGCTGACGACGCCGGCCGCGACGGCCTCGACGGTCTCGATCCCCGGCGCGGTCGCTCTGATGCGCTCTTGCAGCGTGTCGAGCCGGCTTTCCACGCGGCCGAGCGCATTGGGGACGCTTTCGTCCAGCTCGCGAATGCCGGAATCGAGCGCGACCAGCAGCGTTTCGGCGCGCTGAATGAGGCCATCGGCGCCGCTATGGCCTTCCCCCAGCGTCGCGGTCAGGCGGCCGGTTTCCTCGGAAAGCTGCGTTATGGTGGTGGACAGGGCGGCGGTGCGCGCCAGCGCCGATCGTTCGAGCGTGTCGAACTGGTCCGCAAGGGCGCCGACGCCGCTCGCCGTCTCGTTCAGCCATGTACCGCTCTTGCCTGCCTGCTCGGTAAGGCGCGCATCCAGCGCCGTCAGCAGGCTCTCGACCTTGCGGCAATGGCCGGCATATTGATCGAGCGCCTGACCGGCTGTGCTTTCGAGACCGGCGCGGCTCGACTCGACAAGCTGATCCAGTGCCTGGCCCTGCGCCTCGATATGCTGCCCGACGGCGTTCATGACGGACTTCACCCGGTCCAGCGTCAGATCGACGCGGGCGGAGGATAGCTCCGACATATTGGCCAGCTCGTCGCCCGCCTGCTGCGCGCCGGTTTTCAGCACATCGAGCTGCCCGGCCAGCTGCGTGCCGCTATCGACCAGCTGCACGCGCGCCTCCTCGGCGATCAGGGCGGTGGCCTGCAACTGCTCGTCAAGCGCATCATGGCGCTGGCCAAGCTCGCCGCCGAGCCGGGACAATGTCTCCCCCAGCGTCGCCAGCCGGTCTTCCAGACGCGGCAAGGCATCCGTCATGGCGGCGATGCGCGTATCGAGCGTGGTGAGGGTAGCGATGACGGTGCTCGCCCCCTGATCGAGCCGGGTGGACTGGCCTTGCATCGCCCGCATCGCATCGAGAATGGCGGCGGCGGACTGATCGGCAGTGGCGGCGACGCTGCGCGTCTGCGTCACAAACTGCGCCTGAACATCGCCGAGACGCGCGGAGGCCTGCGCGGCATGGCCGATAAGGGCCTGCGCCTGACCGGCCCGGGCCTGCGCATCCGCGCGTGCCCGCGCCGCCGCGTCATCGCGCCGTGCGCCGAGCAGCAGGAGAATGGCGAGGGCGGCGATCAGTACCAGCGGCACCGACAAGCTGGCGATGGCGAGCAGCACTGGCACAAGACGCTCGCCCGCGGCGGGATTGACCAGTGTCCAGATAACGGCGCCCAGCCAGACAATGGCGGCAACGCCAAGCCCGGCCAGCGCGACCGTGCGGCGGCGGGCGGGCGGATCGCCGGCTTCCGCCGCCTCATCCTCTGCGATGAACGGGTCGGCTTCGGCCTCGGCCTCGGGCATGAAGGTCGTGATGGCGTGGGGAGTGCCCATGGTCTGCTCCGAAATAATGGCCGGGTCGTGCGGTCTGGCGGTGGCATCGGCTTTGGCGGAAAAAGCGGGCTCATCCCAGCCCGGATCGGACTCCCGCAGCTTCGCCAGCCAGTCCGCGCTCGGTCCGCGCGGGGAAGGTGCCGGTCCGGATTCGAACCCATCCGTTCCGTTTTGGGACGGATTCGTCTGCTTCTCTGAACCGGACATGGCCAATCCTTAACATGTTGGATGCGGGCTGGAACCGCAATTTATCACTGATTGCGCCATAGCGGCAGTCTTGCACCATGTTTTTGCGTTCAGGCGTGAAAACGGCGCTTCGTGATGGCTGCGTGCTGCCCGCGCAAAAGTCATTCCCGAGGCCCGCGATGGAGCGGCAGGGCGTGGATCAGGCTTTGGCTGGATGATCCGGGCCAGAGCCGGCGCGATGGAAAATGGCGGCGATCACCGCAATGCGATCGACATCGGCATAGCATGGCTCGTCAAGCTCTTCGCCAAACACATCGGGATCGAGTTCCCGATAGTGCAAGGCAAGCTGGTGCGACTTTGCCAGACGATGAAGATCATCCTTCAAACGATCCCGGCCGGAAACGATCGCGCTTCCGGTATACAGGATAAAGCGCCCGCCCGGCTTCAGGCTGCCAATGCCCGCCTGCGTCATCTCGATGGATATGCCTGCCCCAAGCGGCCCGCCACCGTCCCGATAGGCGCGGCGGGCCGCATCGATGATATAAGGCGGGTTGGCCAGGGCGATATCCACGCCGTCCGCCCAGCCGGCCAGATTGCGGCCGTGGCGCGGCTCGATATCGCAGCCGGCATGGCGGGCATTGATGGCTGCCAGAGCCAGCGCCTGCCGGTTAACATCGGTCATGATGACCCGCGCACCGGGGCAAAGGCCCGCCGCGACGATCGCGCCGACACCGGCGCCCGTTCCCATATCGACAATGATGCTCCCGCCCGGCGGCGGGACTGCGGCAAGCTCGCTGTGGATGAGGTCGGCGAAGCGGTAGCTATCCGGCCCGAGAAACACGGCATCGCCGGAAAGCGTCGGGAAGGCGGAATGAAGGAACAGGCGGCCGTGCAGCGACGAGACGCGGATGCGGGCGCGAAAAAGACCGTCTGATACGGGCTCGATAACGTCGGCATCGGCAAGAATTTGCTCCAGCCGGGGATCGATGCCTCCGCCGGCGAATGGAAGGCTCCAGCCCAGCACATGCTGCGGCGTGGTGCCGACAGGCGGGCGGCGCGCAAGAACCCGCCGGTGCGTGGCCGGCGTCGGCGTGACGAACCGATAAGACATGGCGTCCAGATATCGCAGCAGCTCTTGCAGGGCGGCCCGCTCGCGCGCGCTGCGGTCATCAATCATGGATATGTCCCACGTCAGGAAGAGGTTTGGAAACGGGCGATCGGGTTCGCGGTTCCATCCGGCGCGGAAGGCTGCGGACCGTTTGCGCCCGCCCCCGCCACGGGGAACCTCCCGCCGCGCCAGGGCGTTGATGCGGCATATCATGAGAGGATATTCTGCAATGACGTATCTTTCCGCCTGTAATGCTGATGACGGGGGCGGCGGTGCCCATGCGACCCAGCCTGACGATTATTTCTCCGACGTCTATCAACGGCCGCTGGCGCGCTGGAACAGGCAGCGGCTTGCGCCGCAATTTCCCGATACGATGTGGCGGGATATGCTGGAGAGCGACGGTCAGATGCTCCGGCTGGAAGGCGAGTTCCTCGAAGCCTTGCGGGCCGAGGTGCGCGAGCAGGCGGCGCTGGCACCGACTGATCCGGAGGGTTTCGTCAGATGGTTTGAAAATCTGCAGAATGTGGGGCCGGGGCAGAATGATCCTCTCTTTCCCTGGCTGGCCGAGCGGGCGACGCTCCAGCAGCTCCGCTGGTTTTTCGAACAGGAGGCCGCTGGCGAAGCTGGCTTCGACGATCTGGTGGCGATGACGCAGATCAAGCTGCCGGTGAGCGCCAAGCTCGAACTTGCCCGCAATTATTGGGACGAGATGGGGCGCGGGAATGCCAAGGGCATGCATGGACCGATGCTGGAGACGCTGGGCCGCGCGCTGGAGGTCACGCCCCGGATCGAGACGACCGTGTGGGAGAGCCTGGCCCTGGCCAATGCGATGACGGCGATGGCCACGGCGCGCCGCTTCGCGTGGCATTCGGTCGGTGCGCTGGGCGTCATCGAACTGACCGCGCCGGGCCGCGCGGCGCTGGTGGCCAAGGGCCTCAAGCGGGTCGGCATATCGCCCAAGATGCGCCATTATTTTGACCTGCACGCGGTTCTCGACGTGAAGCATAGCGAGGCCTGGAACCGGGAGGCCATTTATCCGCTGGTCGAGGAATATCCCCGCCGGGCGACCGCCATGGCGGAGGGCGCGCTGATGCGGCTGACATGCGGCAAGCGCTGCTTCGACCGCTACCGCGCCCATTTATGGCTCAACTGAAGGGGGGCGGTTCGCGAGGAGGCCCATGCGGCGGAGAACGGCGCAGCTAATTCCAGACAATCGAGGCATCGTCATGTCGAAAAAGGATCAGCCAACGACTTATCGATCATCAGCCAGCGACGGGGAACAGGACAAGGACCAGCCGCCGGAAGATGGCCCGCCGATCCGCACCCGCCCGATGAAAACGAACCGCGGCCGGGCCGCGCCATCCGAAGGGAGCGGCGTGGTTGCGGGATCGGGCGCCGCAGCCGGCGGGACGGGCGGCGTCGAGGAAGATTATGACGATGACCCCGTTGGCGGCGGCGGGCCCAACGTCATGCCCACGCCGCACAAGGGCAAATGATCTGCGCCGGAGAAGGGCGACGGATTGACCATCAGCACGCCCCATAACGGAGCGCGAATAGGCTGCTTTTTTCGAGAGGACGGTCCCGGGTCGACGGTCTGCCGGCGATAGAAATGCTCCCATGCTTCTCGATGCGATAAGCGACCACCCCGGAGGCGATTCGAGGGAACGTTTGCGCTTCTGGCAGATTGACCACTCATGGCATTGCCAAGGCCCGGATGGCAGCCTGCCTCCGCCGTACATTGCGAAGCAACTTTGCGCACGGGCATAGGAGAGATTCAATGTTCATGCACAATAAGCGACTGCAATATACCGTCCGCGTGGCCGAGCCCAATCCCGCCCTTGCCTCGTTGCTCCTTGAGCAATTTGGCGGACCGGACGGGGAACTGGCGGCGGCGATGCGCTATTTCACGCAAGGGCTGGGGGAGGATGACCCCGGCCGCAAGGACATGCTGCTGGACATCGCCACGGAAGAGCTGAGCCACCTTGAGGTGATCGGCTCGATCGTCGCGATGTTGAACAAGGGCGTGAAAGCCACGTTGAGCGAGGCTGCTCTGGAAGAGGCCGAGATGCTCATGGCGATGAACGCCGGCGGGAACAGCCATACCCAATCGCTTCTCTATGGCGGCGGCCCCTCCCTGACGAACAGCTCCGGCGTGCCATGGTCCGCCGCCTATGTGGATAGCCGGGGCGACCCCACATGCGATCTGCGGTCCAACATTGCCGCGGAGAGTAGGGCAAAGATCATTTATGAACGTCTGATCAACATCACGGACGACCCCGGAATAAAAGACGCGCTTGGCTTCCTCATGACGCGCGAGGTGGCTCATCAGAAAAGCTTCGAGAAGGCCCTATATTCGATTGCTGACAATTTCCCTTCCGGCAAACTGCCGGGAATCGCGGCCTATGCGGACATTTATGTGAACACCTCGCAGGGGGAGGGTGACGCACTGGGGCCGTGGAACAGCGGCGAGCAATGGCAGAAGGTGGACGATATCGAGAGCAATCTGCCTGTCGATGGCGGCGATGGCGAGGCGACCGTCAAACTCGGCAAGGCCGAAAAGCACGCCGCCGCCACGATGATGGCGCGCCTGCGGTCCGACCCGAACGACAACCCGACGACCGGCGCGGACCTTGGCGCAGGACCGGGTGCCGGCAAGACGACCGATGAAGATCTTGGCGGCGCCGACAATATGGCGCAGGCGAGGGAAATGGCGAAAGCTCAGGACGCGGGCAACCAATAATCCGGGGCGGTGGCGGCGCTGACAAGGGCGGATGAGCCGAACGCCGGGCCGTCACCGCGCGGATGACAGGCATGGACTCTGGCGAGATATGATGCCGGATGCCTGCAATCCGGGAGCGACCTTCCGCCGTCCGGCACGCGGTTGGCGGAAGGCTGAAAGACCTGCCGCCGAGGGTGATGAGATAGCGCACCGTCCGGTGAAGGATGGCCAAACCAGTTTCGCGTCCGGAGGCTCAGCCCAGAGATATGTCGAGGAACATCATCAGCGACAGCCCCGTCATGAAGCCGATCATGGCCCACTCTCCGTTTCTCCGCCTGTAAACGTCAGGGATGATTTCCGACGCGACGATATAGATCATCGCGCCGGCCGCGAAGCCGAGGCCGGCCGGAAGCAGCGCGGCTGAATAGGTCACCGCGCCGGCGCCGACGAGCCCGGCAACCGGTTCAACGAGGCCGGAAAGCAAAGCTGCCATGGTCGCGGCCGTGCGGGAATAGCCAAGGCTGGCGACAGCGCCTGCCACCGCCAGCCCTTCAGGGATATTCTGAAGGCCGATGCCGAACGCCGTGGTGGTCCCCGCCGCGAAATCACCGCCGCCAAAGCTCACGCCCACCGCCAGCCCCTCGGGGAAATTGTGCAATGTGATGGCAGCGACGAACAGCCAGATGCGGCGCGTGCGCGCGGCATCCTCTCCTATGATCTGGAGGCCGAGGCGCTCCAGCGAGGGCAGATATTTGTTGATGCCGCCAAGCCCGGCGCTGCCGAGCAGCACGGCGGCAACGACGATGGCCGCCGCCTGCGCACGTGTCGCGCCGAGTTGCTGCGCTTGTTCGAGGCCGGGAATGATCAGCGAGAAAAAGGCGGCGGCAATCATGACCCCCGCAGCAAAGCCCAGAAACAGATTTTGCTGGCGGTCTGTCGGGTTGGCGACCGTTAGAACCGGGATAGCGCCGATGACCGTCGCCAGACCGGCCAGCAGGCTTGCAAGGCTGCCTGCCCAGAAGGGAGTCAAGCGCTTGCCTGCATCGTCAACGGTTGCGCTCCGTGAGAGAGTTGCAGGCCATGGCGTCAGACAACAAGAATGCTGAAGGCAAACCAGGCGTTGGCTGTGTGATCATATAGTTGCACGATCTGGCCGGCTGCCCGGAGGGAATAGTGGCTCGATGAGCGCCGATCATAGCCTTGCGCTGTCAAACCATCAATTTGGAGCGAGACAAATGCGTCGTCGCCCGCATCATATAATTCAGAGGGTGTGCCGCTGAACTTTGCAGATCGATCGCCGTCAAATCCTTGCAGGCGATCGCCGCGCGTTTCCGCCGCGATCCGCAAATCCCGTTCAGATTCATGATCGTGAACGCCCGCAACCTTCTTGCCGAACATGAAGGCGTGAGCAGCGGCGGCAATCATAGCGCGAGTGTGAGGTGACATTCCGCTATCTGACAGCGACCGGAGGGAGGAAGCAAGCGGCTTGGCCTGACTGACCGTCGCTTTTGGGGCCGGGCGCTGGCCGAAGGAGCTTGGCGGCGGGCATCGGGTCGGCCGATCGTTCATCTTCCTGGCGGAACGGCTGGCTGCTTTGTTGGTTCTGACAAATATGGATAGGATGAAAACCTGCGCCATATTGGTGCCCGCCCTGTTGCTTGTGTCGTGCGGGCAGGCACCGACGCCGCAGGAACAGGCGCCAACGCCTGCTGTCTCGTCTGCGACTGAAACGAATGCCGACACGAAGGTGATTGCGCCACCCGAGCGTGCCCCCGCAACCGAGGCGAACGGCGCGGACGAGCGAGGCCCGGCTCTGCTGACGCCGGAGGCGGAGCGCGGGGTAGAAGGCGCGCGCCACGTCCTTCTCTCCTTCGCGCGCGCGATCGAGCTGGAAGACTATGGACAGGCATGGGCCATGCTCGGGCGGGCGGATAAGCAGAAATGGAGTGAGGCGACGTTTGCCGCCATGTTTGCGACGTTTGCCAAGGCGACCGTCACCATTCCCGTTGGAACGATGGAAGGTGCGGCTGGATCAAGCTATTATACCGCGCCCCTCACCATCACGGGCAGCGACAAGGATGGCCGCCCGGTCAGGATGGCAGGCGAGGCGGTGCTGCGCCGCGTCAACGATGTCGACGGCGCGACTCCGGCGCAGCTTCGCTGGCATTTCGAGACGCTGACACTTGATGGGGCGCCTTAGCCAAAGCGGCAGCCGTCATGCGGCTGGCAGGCGAGTGGGGGGAAAAGCCGCTGCCTCGCGAAGCTGAGCCTCATGGCGGGGCCGGCCGTGAAGGCACCATCAATTTTCGCGCTCGGTGAGCCTCATGCGTAGATATAGGGGCCGCCCCGCGCCAACGCCGTTTGATAGCCTGGACGCGCATGGATCTTGGCGAGCCAGGCAATGGTGGCAGGCCGGCTATCATTGAGGCCCGCCCGAAAGCGCGCCGCCTCTAGCGGGAAGCTCATCATCACATCGGCGGCCGTGAAATAATCTCCCGCAAACCACGGACGGCGTGTCAGCTCCGCCTCGACAAAATCGAGATGGACATCGATCATCGGCTGCACGCGCTTTTGCGCCACTTTGCCGAACAGCGGCACACGGCTCAACCCGAGCTTGAGCAGGAGCGGTGGCATCAGCGATCCCTCGGCATAGTGGCTGAAGTAACGGTATAGCAGCACTTCATCCCGGTCCGCTGACGGACCAAGCCGCCCGCCGGCCTTTTCCACAAGATAATCGACGATAACTGCGGTTTCGGCGATCGTCCGGCTTCCATTATCTTCCGCTTCATCGTCAACGATGACCGGCGACTTGCCGAGCGGGTGAACCGCCTTCAGCTCCGGAGGCGCGAGCATCGTCTTCTTGTCGCGCTCATATCGTTTCACCACATAGGGCAATCCAAGCTCCTCAAGGAGCCAGATTACGCGCTGCGAGCGGGAGTTTTCGAGATGGTGCAGGGTGATCATGCCACCAATCTACCGGAGTGGTGAACAGGCACAATCGAAATGCATACGCCAGCGACGGCTTGTGGCCGGCCTGGCGGGTGCCTTATGATCGAAAACGGCTGGTTTTGCCGCTTTTCCTCAATTCCAGGAAGTGGCTCCCCGAGTTGGATTCGAACCAACGGCCGCTCGATTAACAGTCGAGAGCTCTACCGCTGAGCTATCGGGGAGCAGTCAGTTTCACCTGACGAGGCCGGGCCTATAGCAGCGGGATTCGACGAATGGCAAGAGCCGTCAGGAGATAAATTGTTCAGCGGCGATGCGATCATCCAGCGTGTGCTCGGGATCGAACAGCAAAGTGAGGGGCATCGCCTGATCGATAGCGATTTCCACGGACGCGACATCGCGCACTTCGCGCTGGTCGGCGACGGCGGAGACCGGGCGCTTGACGGGATCGAGCACGCGCAGGGTCACCCGCGTGCGCTCCGGCAGCAGCGCGCCACGCCAGCGGCGCGGGCGGAAGGGGCTGATCGGCGTCAGCGCGACGAGGCCGCTGCCGAGCGGCAGGATAGGGCCTTGCGCGGAGAGATTATAGGCGGTGGAACCGGCCGGCGTGGCGACCAGCGCGCCATCGCACACAAGCTCCGGGATGACGACGCGCTCGTTCACCGACACTTCCAGCCATGCCGTCTGGCGAGTCTCGCGCAACAGAGAGACTTCGTTGATGGCGGGCAGGGCGATCTGCTCGCCGGTGACGGTCGAGGCGATCATCCGTAGCGGATTGACCCGATAGATTTTGGCGCGCTCCAGCCGCTGGTCCAGCCCTTCCAGCCGCCATTCGTTCATCAAAAAGCCGACCGTGCCGAGGTTCATGCCGAAAATGGGCATGATGCGGTGGTCCTCCAGCATGCCGTGCAGGGTTTGCAGCATGAAACCGTCACCGCCCAGAGCGATGATGGCATCGGCCTCGTTCAGATCGACAAAATGGGTGACAGCGCGCAGCCGCTTGGCCGCTTCCTGCGCAGCCGCCGTGGGCGACGCCAGCAGGGCAAGCTTGCGCTCCATGCCGCGCTTAGCCGCCCGTCACGTTCATGTGGCGCTGCGTTGCGGGCGAGGCCCCGCGCGCGACGCTGAAATCATGCGCGAGTGGCTTGGTGGCCAGCGCGCGATCCAGCAGCGCATCGATGCCGGCCACGCCCCGCTCGCGGAAGGCGGCCTTGAGATCGACATGCGCCTCATGGCCCAGACACATATAGATACGGCCCTGACAGGTGAGGCGCATGCGGTTGCAACCGGCGCAGAAATTCTCCGACAGCGGGGTGATGAGGCCGAGCCGGGTCTTAAGGCCGGACAGCGCGAAATAGCGCGCCGGGCCGCCGGTGCGATAATCCAGCGGGGTGAAATCATAGGCGGCGCGGATCGGCTCGATCGCCTCGCTGAGCGGCAGATATTGATCGGCCCGGGCCTGCTCAATCTGGCCGAGCGGCATCGTCTCGATAAGCGTGAGGTCGAAGCCGCGATCCTCGCAATAGTGGAGGAGCGGGAGCAACTGATCCTGATTAACGCCGCGCAGCGCGACGGTGTTGAGCTTGACCTTGAGGCCGGCGGTGCGGGCCGCCTCCAGCCCCTCCAGCACCTGCGCCACATCGCCGCCGCGCGTGATATGCGCGAAAATCGCGGGATCAAGCGCGTCGAGGCTGACGTTGATGCGCCGCATGCCGATATCGGCCAGCATTTGCGCATGCCGGGCAAGCTGGGTGCCGTTGGTGGTGAGGGTCAGCTCATCCAGCGCGCCGGACGTGACATGCCGACCGAGCGTGCGGGCAAGATCGACAAAATCGCGGCGCACGAGGGGTTCCCCGCCGGAAAGACGGATACGGCGCACCCCGCGCGCGATGAACCGCGCGGCGATGATCGCGATTTCTTCCAGCGTGAGGATTTCACGGCGGGGCAGGAACTGCATCGTCTCGCTCATGCAGTAGCGGCAGCGCAGATCGCACCGATCCGTCACGGAGATGCGCAGATAGTCGATGCGCCGCCCATGCCTGTCGTGCATAGCATCCGCTGTCGCCGGAGACGTCGTTGCCGGGTCCGTCGTCTTCGAGCCCATCGTCTTCGAGCCCATCGTCTTCGAGCCCACGGTCTGCGAGCCCACGGTCTGCGAGATGGTGTCGATTGCGTTCGCCATGGCCATTAGCTAGGCCATGTGGGGGGATGGCGCAACCATCGCGGCACGGCGAAGCGCTGGTGCGCGCCGATTTAAACGGAGGGTTCAGCCGTGAAGGAACAGGGGGCGAGGGACCGCACCGGCGGATCGGCTGGCAGCGGAGCAGCCGGCAGACCGGATGCGTTGCCGCTGTTCATCCTCTCCCCCGGCGCGCGCGATCCGCTCTCGCGCATGGCCGGCCGGGCGGGCTGGCGGCCCGTCGCCGCGCGGAGCAGGGAGCGCGCGGAAAGCCGCTATCTGGGCAGTCTGGCGCGCATCGCCCTGGTGGACCTGCGCGGCGTGGAAGCCGGGGAGGCGCTGGCGATGGTCAGCGGCCTTGCGGCGGCGGTGGAAGCATCGGGCGGAGCGATGCTGGCGCTGGTGGAGGAAGGCGGCGCGCCGCATGTCATGGGGCTGATCGCCGCCGGGGTCACGCATCTGCTGGACGGGCCGGTGACGCAGGCCCGGCTCGCAACGGCGCTGCGCATGGCGGACAAGCTGCCCGAGCGGCTCATCGGCAATATGGCGGCATCGCGCGATCGCCATGCGGTGCAGCGCAGCGATGCGCTGTTCTGGCGCTGGAACGGCGCGGAGCGGGTGCTTTCGATCAGCCCTGCGCTGGCGGACCTGCTCGCCTTGATGGCGCCGGGCGTCGACCACAGCCGCTGGACGATCCGCGATCTGGTGCGCGCGCTCGACCGGCCGGACCGTAGCGGGGCGATCGCGGCGATCCGCCATGCGGTGGAAGACCTGATGCCGGCAGCCTTTGCCCATGCGGTGCCGGGGCAACCGGGGCGGCGGCTGGTGCAGCATCTCTACCCCGATGTGCAGGGCTTTAGCGGCGAGGTGGAGGAGCTGGACCTGCGCCGCCGCGCCGAAGCGCGCGATCGCGATCCGATGACCGGCCTTGCCAACCGGCAGGGCGCGCTGCGCTGGCTCGACCGGATGCAGGCGGATGGTCGGCGAACGGTGGCGTTGCTGATCGGTCTTGGCAGCTTCGACCGGGTGAACAGCGCTTATGGCCGGCTGGTGGGAGACGCCATGCTGACCCGCGTGGCGCTGCGCATCACTCGCCTTGTCGATGCGATGGGCGCGCGCGACGCCTTGATCGCGCGGATCACGGGCACGGAATTTCTTGTGGCGCTCGGCGGCGAGCCGGCAGCCGCGCAGCCGCCGCTGGAGCGTGGCGCCCTGCTGGCGCGGCAGCTCATCGCGGAGATCAGCCGGCCGTTCAATGCGGGCGATTATCTCATCCGCCTTTCCGCCCGCTGCGGCATCGCCCCGGCGCAGGATGGCGACGCGGCGGAAATGCTGCTGCGGCGCGCGAGCAACGCGCTGGCCGATGCGCGCAGCGGCGGCGCGCAAGGCGGCATCCGCGTGCGTGTGGCGGACAATGCCAGCCATATTCTGGATGACGACCGATTGCAGAGCGATTTGCGCCATGCGCTGGACAGCGGCCAGATCCAGATATTGTTCCAGCCGCAATATGACATGGCAAGCGACCGGATCGTCGGCGTGGAAGCGCTCGCCCGCTGGCAGCACCCCCATTATGGCGAGATTGGCGCGGGCGCGCTGTTCGCCATTGCCGAGCGCTCCGATTTCATGCTGCCGCTCTCCGACCATATTCACGCGCGCGCGCTGGCCGAGGCGGGCGCATGGCCGGCGGCGCTGGCGGGCCTGCGGCTGGCGGTGAACGTGACGGCGGCGGATATTGCCGAGCCGGACTTCATGGCGGATTTTCTGCGGTTAATAGACGAGACCGGTTTTGCGCGCGAGCGGCTGACGGTGGAGCTGACGGAAAGCGGGCTGGTCACCAATCTGGACAGCGCATCGCTGCTGCTCAGCCAGTTGCGCGCCGCCGGGCTGGCGGTGGCGATCGACGATTTCGGCACCGGCTATTCCAGCCTCGCCTATTTGAAGGCGCTGCCGCTCGATTATCTCAAGATCGACAGCAGCATCGCGCGGGATATTGTCGGCTCGGGGCGGGACCGGATCATCGTGCGCGCTATCATCGATATGGCGCGCTCGCTCGATCTGGACGTGGTGGCCGAAGGGGTGGAGACGCAGCAGCAGCTCGCCCTGCTCGCGCGGGCCGGTTGCACCAGCTATCAGGGCTTTCTACGCTCCCCGCCCGTGACGAGCGATGCGCTGGCGGCGCTGATCGCACGGGAGGAAGCCGCGCTGGCGGGATGATGGGCCGGGATGAGCGAGGCGGCTCGTGCGGACGCCTCGGGCGCGTTACCGCCCGTTAGTGGCGAACCAGATAACGTGGCGCGGGCCCTTGCCGTTGCTGCGCGCTCGCACCGCGACCTCTTCGACCAAGAGCCCGCTGCGGGCGAGGCGGCGGGTGAAAGCCGGGTCCGGCCCGGCCGACCAGATGGCGAGCACGCCGCCGGGCCTGAGGGCCGCGCGGGCCGCGGCAAGGCCGGCTTCTGAATAAAGCTGGTCATTGGCGGCGCGCACGAGACCGTCCGGGCCGTTGTCCACATCCAGCAAAATGGCGTCATAGCGGGCGCGGCCGCTCGCGATCAGCGCGGCGACATCGCTCTGGACAAGCTCGACGCGCGGATCATCGAGGCAGCCGGCGGCCAACTCCGCCATCGGCCCGCGCGCCCATGCGATAATCTCCGGCACCAGCTCGGCCACCGTGATCCGCGCATCGGCCGCCAGCGCGGCGAGGGCGGCGCGCAGGGTGAAGCCCATGCCATAGCCGCCGATCAGCAGATGCGGCGCGGCGCGGCCTTGTTTGGCGAGACGCGAGCAACTCATCTCGGCAAGGGCGATTTCCGAGCCGCTCATCCGGCTGCTCATCAGCTCGTTGCGATCCATCACGATCATGAAATCCGCGCCGCGGCGGTAAAGCGTCAGCGGTTCGCCGCCCGGCACATGGGCGACCCCGATCAGTTCGCGTGGTTGCACGTCTATCATCCTCGATGCGGCCCGGCGCTTGCCGGGTTTAATGGGTGGGGCGGCTTTACGTTGCGGCCATGCGACGTCATAGCGGGTGCGATATGACTATGCCTCTTTTTCGTGAACCGCGCCGCTGATGCGCTATTTTCTGGATACGGAGTTTAACGGCTTTGGCGGCGGGCTCATCAGCCTGGCGTTGGTGCCGGAATATGGCGATCAGGAATTTTACGTCTCGCTGCCGCTGCCGGATGAGATTCATCCATGGGTGGAGCAGAATGTCGTGCCTTATCTGCGGTTTGTGCCACAGGGCGTGGATGCGGACCTGAGCCGGGCGGAAGCATCGCAGCATCTGGAGGCCTATCTGATCCACGATAGCGATCCGCTGATTATCGCCGATTGGCCGGACGATCTGGCGCATTTCTGCCAATTGCTGCTGACCGGGCCGGGCCATATGATCGGCCTCAACGGCTTGCGACTCCAGCTCGTCAATGGCGCCGGATTCAGCGCGGCCGCCAACAGCAAGGTGCCGCACAATGCCCTGCACGATGCGCGGGCGTTCAAGGATTTCTGCCTGAGCAGTCCCTTGCTGGGCGCGAATTAAAGGGCTTCCCGAAAAACGGGCAGAGGTTTTCGGGGCGAAGCGTGGCGTCCGTGTGGGAGTGCCTGCACGGGCGGCGCTCGATTGAATCGTGACGCAGGTTCGCCAGGATAAGGGGCGCTACCCGGCTGAGCGGGGAAATCGGGCTGAGACGGGCACGCCGTTTACGGGCGCCAGGGACTCAGGCGGCCTTGCGGAAATCCAGCTCGAGTCGGCCCCAGATTTCCACCAGCGCGCTCACCAGATCCCGCATCATCGCCTCACTGTGCGAGGGCCCCGGCGTGAAGCGCAGGCGCTCGGTGCCGCGCGGCACGGTGGGGAAATTGATCGGCTGCACGTAGATGCCATATTCGGCGAGCAAAATATCGCTGATCCGCTTGGCCTTGACCGGATCGCCGACCATCAGCGGCACGATATGCGTGACCGAAGGCAGGACGGGCAGACCGTTGCGCGCCATCTCCGCCTTGAGGAAAGCCGCTGCCGCCTGCTGCGCATCCCGCTCGACCTGCGAGGATTTGAGATGGCGCACGGCCGCGAGCACACCGGCGACGAGCACCGGCGAAATCGAGGTGGTGAAGATGAAGCCGGGCGCATAGCTGCGGATCACGTCGATGATCATCTTGTCGGCGGCGATATAGCCACCCATGACGCCGAACGCCTTGCCAAGCGTGCCTTCGAGAATGGTGACGCGGTGCGCGACCTCGTCCCGCTCGGTGATGCCGCCGCCGCGTGGGCCATACATGCCAACGGCGTGGACCTCATCGCAATAGGTGATGGCGTTATACTCGTCCGCCAGATCGCAGATTTCGGCGATCGGCGCGACGTCGCCATCCATCGAATAGACGCTCTCGAACGCGATGAGCTTGGGCGCTTCGGGATCGACCGAGGCCAGCAGCTCGCGCAGATGGGCCACGTCATTGTGACGGAAAATGCGCTTTTCGCAGCCTGAATTGCGGATACCCGCAATCATCGAGGCGTGATTCAGCTCATCGGAGAAAATGATGCAGCCGGGAAGAATCTTGCCCAGCGTGGCCAACGTCGCCTCGTTCGAGACATAGCCGGACGTGAAGAGCAGCGCGCCCTCCTTGCCGTGCAGGTCCGCCAGCTCGGCTTCCAGATCGACATGATAATGGGTGTTGCCGCCGATGTTGCGCGTGCCGCCCGAGCCGGCGCCGACATCATGCAGCGCCTCCTCCATCGCGGAAATCACCTTGGGATGCTGCCCCATGGCGAGATAATCGTTGGAGCACCAGACGGTGATCGGCTGCGGGCCGTTATGATGGGCAAAGCAGCGCGCATCCGGGAATTTGCCCTTGTTGCGCAGGATGTTGATGAAGACGCGATAACGGCCTTCACCATGCAACCGCTCGATCGCCTGACTGAAAACATGCTGATAATTCATCTTGGGCAGCAACCTCATGTCCTCTGTCGCGCCCCTTAGCCGCCTCTCGCCCGGAAAGCCACTGCTAATGGCTTGCAAAAGGACAAACGCAACTTCGCGGCCGCTGTTTCGGGGCCTGTATCGATGACCGGCGCTTTAGGGCGCTTGCCCTCAAAGCGCATTGATCTGGCGCAAACCGAAGCGGGCAAGCGCCGGGCGCAAGGCGTCCACGCAGGCATCGAGCCGGGTGAAGACGGCGCGCCCCTCCGGCGCTGTTTCGGGCCATGGCGCATCCCCGTTCAGCCAGGCGATGCGCCGGGCGATGCCCGCGCCACCATCGAGAAAGGTGAGGGCGCGCGGCGCGGCGGCGGCGAGTTCATCCTCCACCAGCGGAAAATGGGTGCAGGCGAGCACCACCATATCCATCCGCTCCCCCCCCGGCTGATCGAGCAGGCCGGCAAGGGCGCGGGCGGGCACGGCGGGATCCGCCGGCTCGCCGCGCAGCCGCGCCTCGGCATAGGTAACCAGCGCGGCGCAGCCATGGCGCAGCACAAGACAGTCCGCGCCGTGGACGGCGGCCAGGCGATCGACATAGGGCTGGCGCACCGTCGCATCCGTGCCGAGCACGCCGATGACACGGGTTTTCGAGGCGAGCGCGGCCGGCTTGATGGCGGGAACGGTGCCGACCACCGGAATATCGAGCGCGGCGCGCACCGGACTCAGCGCGATGGTGGAGGCGGTGTTGCAGGCGATGACGGCGATGCGCGGGCGATAGCGCTCGACAAGGCGGCCGAGCAGGGCGGGGACGCGGGCGGCAATATCCGCCTCGCTGCGCGTGCCGTAGGGAAAGCCGGCGCTGTCCGCGGCATAGACGACGGGCATAGCCGGCATTAACGCCCGCGCCGGGCCGAGAATGGAAAGACCGCCAACGCCCGAATCGAAAAAGAGCACGGGTGCCTGCGACGTGCAGGAGAGGCCCGGCGTGAGGGTTGCTGGCGCGCAGAGATCTGGCGCGGCGGGCGCTGGAGCGGGATCAGCCATGAACCGGCAATGTGATGGCGCGGGGTCATCTGTCAATCGGCATGCCGGTGGCGGAAGGGGGCCTGCCATGGTGAGGGCATGCACAAGGCGCGGCGGCGAGAAGCGGGACAAGACCCGTGATACGGGATTGATGATCCGGCTCTTATGCGGCGGATGTCCAAGGATCATGAGTAATGTAACGGGCGGCCCGTTGCGGATGCATTTGTAACGGCTGTGACGCCGCTCCGTTTTTCCCGGTGTCTGTCTTCGGGTGAGTGACCGGCGATCAGGGCCGGGTCAGCGCCTGTAACGTTACTATGGCCGGCTTTACCGTACGCAACCTGTTCAGGCTGCGGGCTAGCGTGGCACGGCCGCCATAAGAAATTCGAACGGACAGGCTGGTCCCCGCGCCTTTCAGGCGCTCGGTGCAGAACTGGGCCGGGCTGATCCTGTCAATCAGGATCGACCCGGCCGCTTTTTTCCGCCTGCTATCTGCGCGCGGTTCGCTCAGTCCTCGAGCACGGCGAATGTCTCGAACTCGCCCTTGACGCTGGCGGTCACGACGACCGGCTTGTTGGTCGCGTTTTTCCAGTACCAGCCATGCACTCCGTCAAAATCCGCGCGGAAATCGCCATCGGCGCTGGCGGCTTTGTCTTTCTCGTAGCTGCTGTAATCCGTGCCGTCGCTGCCGACCGGATCGCCATGAAATTCAAACTCGACGGCGGGGCCGTCAGTGGACCAGCGATAGCTGATCGCGTCGCCAGCCTTCATCGACGCCTTGGCCTCAATGCCCTGATAGGGCCGCAAGGTGAGGCGAAGCTGGGCCGAGCCATCCGGCAGGGTGGTGCTTTGCACGGCCTCGTCGCTGGCTGCACCGCCGGCGGAGGCCGCCTGCTTCGTCTGCCCCATCTTGGTCAGGCCCAGCATCCCGCCGATGCCGGTCGGGTCCACGCCATATTCAGCCGGGAGAACCGTGGTGACGAGGATGATGGCGGCGGCGCCGGCGGCAAGCAAGGTCGCGCGCCGCAGCTTGCGGGCGGTCGGCCGGGGCGTGGCGGGCGTTTCTACGTTGGTCATGATATCATCCTTCCAGGAAATAGCCGGTCATCTGGAGACCGAAAAATATGAAGCCCGCCATCATCAGCAGGATATTGGCGGCGACGGCATGGCGGCTGAAGCTGGCGGTGCGGCGCCAGAAGCCCATGATGATGAGGATGACGGCAAGCGCGAGCAATTGCCCGATTTCGACGCCGATGTTGAACGAGATGAGATTGATCAGCAATCCGTCCGGCGACAGGGCGAAGTCCTGCAATTTGGTCGCGAGGCCAAAACCATGGACGAAGCCGAAAAACAGCACCGCCGCTCTGGTATCTGGCTGGACGCCCAGCCAGCTGCGCCAGGCCCCCAGATTATCCAGCGCCTTGTAGACGATGGACAGGCCGATCACCGCATCCACCAGATGAGGGCTGACATGCGTGCCGAGCAGCACGCCGGCGATCAGCGTGGTGCTGTGACCGATGGCGAACAAGGTCACATAAAGCGCGACATCCCGCATCCGGTAGAGGAAGAAGATGACACCGAAGAGGAAGAGCAGGTGATCATAGCCGGTCACCATATGTTTGGCGCCCAGATAGAGGAATGCGGCCACCTGCGGGCCGCTGGTCTGCTCAATAAAACCCTGATCGCCCGCTGCGACGCCATGCGCCTGCGCCGCGCCGGCCATAAGGACTGTCAGCATGAAAAGCGCTGCTGCTGCTGCCGCTGACGGTTTACGGCCTGTATTCGATAAGATCACGCGCTCTCCCGACAATGATCCCGGAGCCGAAGCGCCGAACGGCGGAGCTATCACCCGGATTGAAAGGGCGATCAAGCCGTAACGACTCAGGCGATTTGGCTGGATGGCGGCAACGGCACGCTGTCGAGTCGGGACTTGCCGAGACAATCTGCGCGTGCAGCGCGGCTCCCATGGCGATATCCGCCCGAAAATTCCGCCGCTGTTAAAAATGCCCGGTTTGGCGTGACATGCGCCGCCCGGACGGGCCATGCCGCCCCGGTCCCGCGTTGCGCGCATTGACCGGAGAGGGCGAGCGACTAGAAGCGGCGCCATGAAAAAAGACACCGGCCTTGATCGCTCCGTCACCTCTCGCTGGCGCCCCGCCACCCGCGCCATTCGCGGTGGCACATGGCGCTCCGACCATGGCGAGACCAGCGAAGCGCTGTATCTCAATTCCGGCTACAGCTATGACAGCGCGGAGACGGTCGCCGCGCGCTTCGCCGGGGAGCAGGAGGGCATGACCTATTCCCGCCTGCAAAACCCGACGGTGGCGATGCTGGAGGAACGCATCGCGCTGCTGGAAGGCGCCGAGGCGTGCCGGGTCCAGTCGAGCGGCATGGCGGCGATGACGGCGGCACTGCTCTGCCAGTTGAGCGCAGGCGATCATATCGTCGCCGGGCGCGCCGCGTTCGGCTCGTGCCGCTGGCTGACCGACCATCTGCTGCCCCGCTTCGGCGTAGAGGCGACAATTGTCGACGCGCGGGACAATGAGGCGTGGGAGAAGGCGATCCGGCCGAACACCAAAGTCTTCTTCTTCGAGACGCCGGCCAACCCGACGATGGACATTGTCGATCTGCGCCATGTCTGCGTGGTGGCGCGGGCGCATGGCATCACCAGCGTGGTGGACAATGCCTTTGCGACGCCGGTGCTCCAGCGCTGCCTCGACTTTGGCGCCGATGTGGTGGCCTATTCCGCGACCAAGCTGATGGACGGGCAGGGCCGCGTACTCGCCGGCGCCGTCTGCGGCACGGAGCAGTGGATAAACGACGTGCTGCTGCCTTTCCAGCGCAACACCGGCCCGAACTGCGCGCCGTTCAATGCATGGGTGGTGCTCAAGGGACTGGAAACGCTCCATCTGCGGGCCTTCGCGCAATCCGACAATGCGATGAAGGTCGGCAGGTTCGTGGAAGGCCGGGCGCCGCGCATCCTGCATCCGGGCCTGCCGAGCCACCCGCAGCATGAACTGGCGATGAGCCAGATGAAGGCGGCCGGGCCGATCTTCTCCTTCATCGTGGAAGATCGCAAGCAGGCGATGGCGCTGCTCAACGCGCTGGAACTGATCGACATCTCCAACAATATCGGCGACGCGAAAACGCTGCTTTGCCACCCGGCCTCCAGCACGCACCATAATATGGGCGCGCAGGGCCGCGCCGAGGCGGGCGTTGAGGAAGGCATGCTGCGCATCAATGTCGGCCTGGAAGACGCGGACGACCTCATCGAGGATCTGGACCGGGCGTTCACGGCCGTCGGCCTGTGACCGGCGCCGGCCGGTGATCGACGCGCGGAGCCGATCAGTAAAGTTGCCGCCGGCGCGGGCACGCCCTAGGGTCGGGACCGTTCAGCCGGTGAGACATGCCATGATGCACGCTTTCTTCCCCTATGCGGATACGACGCACGATGTGACCGTGCGCGTCGCGGTTTCGTTCCTCGCGGAGCAATCGGAGCCGGATATGGGCAAATGGTTCTGGGCCTATCATATCCGCATCGAAAATGGCCGCGCTCAGCCGGTGCAGCTGCTCACCCGCAAATGGACCATTTCAGACGGGCGCGGCGCGCTCTTCCGGCGCGAGGGCGAAGGCGTGGTGGGCGAGCAGCCGGTGATCCAGCCCGGCGCATCCTATGATTATGTCTCCGGTTGCCCGCTCTCGACGCCAACCGGGGCGATGGAAGGCAGCTATATGATGCTCGAAGGCTCCGGCACCGTGATCGAGGTGCATGTGCCCCGCTTTGCGCTGATGGCACCGGCGGTCTCAGGATGAAGCGCACCCATCTCCCGCTCAATGGCCTGCGCGTGTTCGATGCCGCCGCGCGCCATCTCTCCTTCACGCGCGCGGCCGATGAACTGGCGGTGACGCCAGCCGCCGTCGGCCAGCAGATCCGCGCGCTGGAGGATATGCTGGGCGTCATCCTGTTCCGCCGCACGCCGCGCGGGCTGGAGCTGACGCCGGAAGCCGAAGCCGGACTGCCGGCCCTGCGCAGCGCTTTTCTCGATCTGGAGGAATCCGTCCGCGCCATTCAGGCGGGGCAAAGCTCGCACCATCTCACCATCGCCGCGCCGCGCGACCTCACCGGGAAATGGCTGAGTGCCCGGCTGGCGCGCTATGCCGCGGAGACGCAGGACCTGCAATTTCTGCTCGTGGCGACGGACGAGGCGCTCGATTTCACCGAGGCCAATCTGGACCTTGCGATCCGGCTGGGCGACGGCCCCGGCGAAAATGAAGGCATTGCGCTTGGTGCGCCGCATTTCATCACCGTGCAGGCGGCGGGCGGGCAGGGTGTCGATGCGCCGATCGCCTGGCCCGGCTGCCCGATAGAGGATGGCCGTGCGATCATGCGCGTGGCCGATGCCGGCCTCGCCATCGAGGCGGCGGCCAATGGCTTTGGCCGGGCCTGCGTGCCGGAATTGCTCGCCCGCGCCGATATCGCGGCGGGCCGCGTCGTGCAGGTGGGCGACGAGCGCGCCGCACCGGGCTATTGGCTCCTCGCACCGCTGCCGCAATGGCGCCAGAAGAAGGTCAAGGCGCTGGTCGCCGCACTTCTCGGGGATTGAGAGGGCGCCGCGCCATCGGCCGATGCGCACCTGTTATCCAGTGAGGCGCGCCATCCGATCATCTCTCGTGACCTGATGCGGATAGTGAAACGGCGCGACATGTAGCTCGGGTGGGCGGGCGGGCGCCGCTGGCGAGCGGGCATGCCGGAACTTTCATGGCGTGGCGCCATTTGAATCGAGATGGCCAGAACAAGCCTTTGGGTGCGGGCGGAAGCGCATGGGCTCTATGTCGCGCCGGCGGATTGCTGGATCGACCCGGCCCGGCCGGTCGGGACGGCGCTGATTACCCATGGCCATGCCGATCATGCGCGGGGCGGCCATAGCCGCACTATCGCGACCCCTGAAACCCTGGCCATCATGCAATTGCGCTATGGCGTGGAGGATGGCGCGGTGCCGGTCACCTATGGCGAGACGATCCGCCTGCCCGGCAGCGTGCAGGCGACATTCCTGCCGGCCGGCCATGTGCTGGGCTCGGCCCAGATATTGCTCGAACATGCCGGCGAGCGGGTGGTCGTCACCGGCGATTACAAGCGCAGCCCCGACCCGACCTGCCCGCCATTCGTCGTCACATATTGCGATATTTTTGTGACCGAGGCGACGTTTGCGTTGCCGGTGTTCCGCCATCCGCCGATCGAGCAGGAAATCGGCAAGCTGCTCGCGGCCCGCGCGGCGCATCCGGCACGCTGCGTGCTGGTGGGGGCCTATGCGCTGGGCAAGGCGCAACGGGTGATCGCGCAACTGCGCCTCGCCGGTTATCATGAACCGATCTGGCTGCATGGCGCGCTGGAGCGGATGTGCCGGCTCTATGAGGAACTGGGCGTGGATCTGGGGCCGCTGCGGCTGGTGGCGGATGCGCAGAAGGCCGATCTGGCCGGGCAAGTGGTGCTCTGCCCGCCCGGCGCGCTCAACGATCGCTGGAGCCGGCGGCTGCCCGAGCCGATCACCGCGATGGCCAGCGGCTGGATGCGGGTGCGCCAACGGGCCCGGCAACGCAATGTGGAACTGCCGCTGATCATCTCCGACCATGCTGACTGGGACGAACTCACCGCCACCATCACGCAAGTGGACCCGCGCGAAACATGGATCACCCACGGCCGCGAGGATGCACTGCTGCGCTGGTGCGAGTTGCAGCAACGGCGGGCCCGGGCGCTCGCGCTGGTCGGCTATGAGGATGAGGACGAGGATGATTGACCATGCGCGATGAATGGGCGCGCAACCGGGGTGCGGGCTGAGCATGGAGCGTTTCGCCGCCCTGGTCGACGCGCTGGTCTACAGGCGCAGCCGCAACGGCAAGTTGCAGCTCATCGCCGATTATCTGCGCACGACGCCCGACCCCGATCGCGGCTGGGCGCTGGCGGCGCTCACCGACGGGCTGGATTTTCCCGCCGTCAAGGGATCGACCATCCGCAACCTGCTGATGGAGCGGGTCGATCCGGTGCTGTTCGCTCTCTCGCGCGATTATGTGGGGGACACGGCGGAAACGGCCAGCCTGCTCTGGCCCGGACCGGACATGCCGGCCGATCCGCCAACCATGGCGCAAGCGGTCGAGGCGCTGGCACGGATGACACGGCTCAGCGTGATGGCCGACCTGGCCGCGTTGCTCGACCGGCTGGACGCGAGCGGGCGCTTTGCGCTGCTCAAGCTGGCGACGGGCGGGATGCGCGTGGGTATTTCCGCCCGGCTCGCCAAGGCTGCGTTTGCGCAGGCCTTTGCCGTCAGCATCGACGATGTCGAGGAATATTGGCACGGTCAGACGCCGCCTTACCGGCCGCTGTTCGGCTGGGCCGCGGATGGCGGACCGCCGCCCCATGCCGGGGATCAGCCGCTGTTCCGGCCGTTCATGCTGGCCCATCCGCTCGATGATGCGGTGGTCGACATGGCGGATTATGCAGCCGAGTGGAAATGGGACGGCATCCGCGTGCAGATCGTCCATGCCGGCGGCGAGACGCGGCTCTACTCGCGCTCCGGCGATGATATTTCCGGCAGCTTTCCCGAAATTGTCCGGGCGATGGATGTTCCCGTCGTGCTCGATGGCGAATTGCTGGTACGCGGCACGCATCAGGGCGGCGAGCAAGGCAGCGCGGCCAGCTTCAACGCGCTTCAGCAGCGGCTGGGGCGCAAGACGGTCTCGAAAGCGATGTTGGCGGACTATCCGGCCTTTGTGCGCCTTTATGACCTGCTGATCGGGGAGGGGGAGGATTTGCGCCTGCTCGGCTGGGAGCAGCGGCGGGCGATGCTGGAGGCGTTCGTGCCGCGTCTTGATCCGCAGCGTTTCGACCTCTCGCCGGTGATCGCGGCGGCGAGTTTCGAGCAATTGGCGGCGATCCGCGAACGCGCGCGCGAGGATGCGATTGAAGGGGTGATGCTCAAACGGCGGGACAGCCCCTATGTGGCGGGCCGGCGCACGGGCCTCTGGTATAAATGGAAGCGCGACCCGCTGCTGGTGGATTGCGTGCTCATGTATGCGCAGCGCGGCAGCGGCAAGCGCTCATCCTTCTACTCGGACTTCACCTTTGGCTGCTGGGCGGGCGACCCGGACGAGGGCGCCGATCTGCTGCCGGTGGGCAAGGCCTATTTCGGCTTTACCGATGAAGAGCTGAAATGGCTCGACAGCTATGTCCGCCGCCATAGCGTCAACCGCTTCGGGCCGGTGCGGGAGACGGACAAGAGCCTCGTCCTCGAAGTCGCTTTCGATTCCGTGCATGCCAGCAAACGGCATAAATCGGGACTCGCCATGCGCTTCCCGCGTATCAGCCGTATCCGCACCGACAAGCCGGCGCATGAGGCGGACCGGATCGAGACATTGCAGGCGATGATCCGCCCATGACGGGCATCATCGCCCAGATCGGAAACGGAAAGGGCGGCGCCGCATCACGGCACCGCCCTTCGGAATTGCTCTACGGCCGTGAGGCCGGCGGCAATTACTCAGCCGCGGGGGCTGCGACTTCGTTGGTGGCGCTGGCGTTCAGCTCATCAGCCGCGTTGGCGACGGCATCAGCCGCATTGTCCACAGCGTCGGTGGCGTTGGCCAGCTCGTCGACAACGACTTCGTTGACGGCGTCGTTCGATTCAGCGGCGGGCTGCTCGCCACATGCCGCCAAGCTCATCAGCACAACAGCAGCGCTCGCCACAGCAAACTTCTTCATATTATCTGGCTCCCATAGCAATGTGCGTGCTCCAGCAAGGGGCACGAGCCGCCCAATTAACGCTTGCGACGGGGAAATCAATAGAGTTATCAACCTAACTGATAGGAAATTATTCCGGCTCTGCGCCTCCGGAGAGACGGAAAATCGCCCGCTCACGCCAGTCGTGCCGACCTCTTGTCATGGCGAAGATGTGGGCGCAGCGTCGGAGAAATTTGCCAAGAAACGCCGGCTCGGCTAACCGGGCGCGGAATCTCGCACAGCTCAAGCGTTCCAGAAGGACCGATATCGATGGCCGTCCAGTACAGCTACGTCATGAAGGATCTGACCAAGACCTTCCCCGGCGCCAATAAGCCCATATTTAATAATATTAATCTGCAATTCCTTCCCGGAACCAAGATTGCGATCATCGGCGTCAACGGCGCGGGCAAGTCCACGCTGATGAAGGTCATGGCCGGCATGGACAGCGAGTTTCAGGGCGAGGCCTGGGCGGCAGAAGGCGTGCGCGTCGGCTATCTGGCGCAGGAGCCGCAGCTTGATCCGAACAAGACCGTCATCGAGAATGTGAAGGATGGCGTGCGCGGCGTTGCCGATCTGGTCGATCGTTTCAACGAGATCAGCAACATCATGGGCGACCCGCCGGAAGATGTGGATTTCGACGCGCTCATGACCGAGATGGGCGAATTGCAGGAGAAGATCGACGCGGTCGATGGCTGGACGCTCGACAACCAGCTGGAAATCGCGATGGAAGCGCTGCGTTGCCCGCCGGGCGATTGGAGCGTGGAAAATCTCTCCGGTGGTGAAAAGCGCCGCATTGCGCTGTGCCGGCTGCTGCTCGAAAAGCCCGATATCCTGTTGCTCGACGAGCCGACCAACCATCTCGACGCCGAGAGCGTGCAATGGCTGGAGCAGCATCTCATCAACTATACGGGCAATGTGATCCTCGTCACCCACGACCGCTATTTCCTCGACAATGTGGTGGGCTGGGTGCTGGAACTGGACCGCGGCCGGGGCATCCCCTTTGAGGGCAATTATTCCGCCTGGCTGGAGGCTAAGGCCAAGCGCATGGGGCAGGAAGAGCGCGAGGAAGCGGGCCGCCAGAAAGCGATCAAGGAAGAGCTGGAATGGATTCGCCAGTCTCCCAAGGCTCGCCAGACCAAGAGCAAGGCGCGTATCCGGGCCTTTGACGAACTGGTGGAGAAACAGGAAAACCGCGCGCCCGGCAAGGCGCAGATCGTTATCCAGACGCCCGAGCGGCTGGGCGGCAAGGTCATCGAGATCAAGAATGTCACGAAGGCCTATGGCGACAAGCTGCTGTTCGAGAATCTCTCCTTCCTCCTGCCGCCGGGCGGTATCGTCGGCGTGATCGGCCCGAACGGCGCGGGTAAATCCACCTTGTTCCGCCTCATCACCGGGCAGGAAAAGCCGGATTTGGGCGAGGTGGATATCGGCCCGACGGTGAAGCTGGGCTATGTCGACCAGAGCCGCGATGCGCTCAATCCCGACCATAATGTATGGGAGGAGATATCCGGCGGGCATGATCTCATGACCATCGGCAAGCATGAGATGCAGACGCGGGCCTATGTGGGCGCCTTCAACTTCAAGGGTGGCGACCAGCAGAAGAAGGTCGGCCAGCTTTCCGGCGGTGAGCGCAACCGTGTCCACATGGCAAAAATGCTGAAAGAAGGCGGCAATGTGCTGCTGCTTGACGAGCCGACCAACGATCTGGACGTCGAGACGCTGCGCGCGCTGGAAGATGCGCTGGAGAATTTCGCCGGCTGCGCGGTGGTCATCAGCCATGACCGCTTCTTTCTCGACCGGCTTGCGACGCATATTCTCGCCTTCGAAGGCAATAGCCATGTCGAATGGTTCGAAGGGAATTTCGCTTCTTATGAAGAGGATAAGCGCCGCCGGCTGGGTGATGCGGCCGACCGGCCGACGCGGCTCGCCTATAAGAAGCTCACCCGCTGAAGCATGGAGCGTGATCCGCCACCGGGCGGGTCACGCCTTCATCGCATAAGATGGTGATTGCCGGAGGGCAGGGCGGGCTGCGGCGCTCGCTTTCCGGTCAGGGCGTCGTCACCTCAGCGAGGTGAAATGTCCGCTCATTCATAGGGCGAGAATTGTCCGGTCTCTTCATCCAGCAGATGGAGGACGCCGTCGGACACCGCGAAATAAGCGCCTTTCAACGCCAGCTTGCCGCGCTCTTCCTTCTCCCTGATCCATGGGAAGGTGCGCAGATTGGCGAGGCTGACCCGGACCGCCGCATGCTCCATGGCGCGCAGGGCCTCGCGGCCGCGATCCTCGCCATGTTCGGCGACGATCTGCGCGCGCGCCTCGTCCAGCATGGAGATCCAGCCGGCGATGAAGCCGCCTTCGCCGGGCGGGGCATCGTGCAAGTCCTGCGTCAGCGCCGCCGAGCAGCCGCCGCACAGGCCATGGCCCATGACCAGCACTTCCCGGATTTCCAATATCTGGATCGCAAATTCCAGCGCCGATGAGACGCCATGAAGGCCGGTGCTGGTCTCGAATGGCGGAACCAGTGCGCCGACATTGCGCACGACAAAAATCTCGCCGGGATGACTATCGAAAATGATGGTCGGGTCGACTCGACTGTCCGAACAGGCGATCACCATAACGCCGGGATGCTGGCCATCCCGCAATTCATCCCACCGGGCGCGCTGATGTGCCCATTCGGTCGCGCGGAACCGGCGATAGCCGGCCAGCAAATCTCTGAAAGTTCCCATATGGATTTGCTCCTGCATCAGTTCGATGGGGCTGGCAACCCGTTGATGTCGTCGCTATCTGGGGCGCATGAACGATCTATCGTCCGATCCGCGCCTCACCTCGCTCCGCAAACCCGACTGGATCCGCGTCAAGGCGCCGGTCAGCGCCGGCTATGAGGCAACGCGCAAGCTGATGCGCGAAAAAGGCCTGGCGACGGTGTGCGAGGAAGCAGCCTGCCCCAACATTGGCGAGTGCTGGACGAAGAAGCACGCCACGGTGATGATCCTTGGCGATACCTGCACGCGGGCATGCGCCTTTTGCAACGTCAAGACCGGCATGCCGCGCCCCGTCGACCCGCGTGAACCGCAGAATCTGGCGGATGCCTGCGCGGAGATGGGGCTTGAGCATATCGTGGTCACGTCCGTCGACCGGGACGATCTGCCCGATGGCGGGGCGCATCAGTTCGTCAAGGTGATCGAGGCGCTGCGCAAGACGACGCCGCAGACCACTATCGAGATTTTGACGCCGGACTTCCGCAACAAGCATGAAGCTGCCGTCGAAGCGATCGTCGCCGCGCGACCGGACGTTTATAATCATAATCTGGAGACGGTCCCGCGCCTCTATCCCACCATCCGGCCCGGTGCGCGCTATTATGCCTCGCTGCGGCTGCTGGAGATGGTGAAACGACTCGATCCTTCCATTTTCACCAAGTCCGGCGTCATGCTCGGGCTGGGTGAGGAACGACTCGAAGTGCATCAGGTGATGGACGATATGCGCTCGGCCGATGTCGATTTTCTCACCATGGGGCAATATTTACGGCCGACGCCCAAACATGCGCCGGTGATGGAATTTGTGACGCCACAGGCCTTCAAGGCCTATGCTGCGATCGCGCGCGCCAAGGGGTTTCTTCAGGTCGCCTCCAGCCCGCTCACTCGCTCCAGCTACCATGCCGGCGAGGATTTCGCGCAGATGCGGGCCGCGCGCGAGGCGGCGCTGGCCCGGAAGGCCTGACGCTCCCATGCCGAACCATAAGGAAACGCGGCGGCTCCCTTATTCGCCGGAGCAGATGTTCGACCTGGTGGCCGATGTGCCGCGCTATCCTGAATTCCTGCCCTGGGTGAGCGCGATCCGCGTGCGCTCGGACAGCGAGAACGAGATGGTCGCGGACATGATAGTCGGCTTCAAGGGGCTGCGGGAGAGCTTCACGTCGCGCGTGGTGAAGGAACGGGCGCGCAGCGTGCATGTCGATTATGTCGATGGACCGCTGCGCCATCTGAGCAATGACTGGCAGTTCCGGCCGGACGGGGAGGGCGGCGTCCTCATCGATTTCGAGGTGGATTTCTCGTTCAAGAACCGCATGTTTGAGATGCTGGCGGGGCAGGTGTTCGACCGTGCGCTGCGCAAGATGATCAACGCCTTCGAGGCGCGTGCCGATGCGCTTTATGCGCCCGAGGCATCCGGGAGCAGAAGTTCCAGCGCGCATAGCGCGGCCTGAACGCGGATCGCACTGCGCCCTTCATCCGCGAACCGGCGCAGATCCGCCAGGACATCCTCGCTGACCGTATCGCGCTCGGCCCGCGCGAAAACCACGGTGCCGACCGGCTTCATCGGACTGCCGCCCCCCGGCCCGGCGATGCCGGTGATCGAGACGGCGACATCCGCGCCGCTGCGGGTGAGCGCGCCTTGCGCCATGGCCCAGGCGGTGGCGATGGAAACGGCGCCGAACGTGTTGAGCACATCCTCATTGACGCCAAGCATCGCCGTCTTCTGTGCGTTGGAATAGGTGATGTAACCGCCTTCGAACGTGGCGGATGAGCCGGCGACCTCCGTAAGCGCGGCCGAAACGAGACCGCCGGTGCAGCTTTCCGCCACCACGATGCGACGACCCAGGGCGCTATTCTCCGCAATGACCCGGCGCGCGAGCGAGACGAGCGTCTCGGGCAGGGCCGTGCTGGGGCTGGGGTCTTCTGTCTGCGTCATGACCGCGAAATCATGGGCTTTTCATCGCGCAAAGCAACCCGGTTAATCGGCGGGCAGCCGGATCGTGGCGATGACCTGCGCGGCGATGCCTTCCTGCCGGCCGGTCAGGCCCAGCCGCTCGGTCGTCGTCGCTTTCACGCTCACCCGGTTGAGATTGATGTGCATGATCTGCGCGAGGCGGGCGCGCATCGCCTCGCGATGGGGGCCGATTTTGGGCGCTTCGCAGATGATGGTGATATCGACATGGTCGATCACGCCTTGCCGCGCCGCTACCCGCCCGGTCGCGAAGCTGAGAAACCGGTCCGATCGTGCGCCGCGCCATTGCGGGTCCGACGGCGGGAAGTGGCTGCCGATATCGCCCTCGGCCAGCGCGCCGAGCAGCGCATCGACCAGCGCATGAAGCGCCACGTCGGCATCGCTATGGCCGGAAAGACCGTGACTATGGGCGATCTCCACGCCGCAGAGCCAGAGCGGCGCGCCCGCGACCAGCCGGTGCACGTCGAAGCCCAGCCCCGTGCGGCTGACCATGTCGCGCATCAGTCGCGGTTCCATCCGGTCATGATCCCCGGCATAGGTGATTTTTTCAAGGGCGGGATCACCCGCGACCAGTTGCACCACCCCGCCATGCGCGCGGAGCATCTGTGCATCGTCAGTTGGCTCGGCATCGGCCGCCCATGCCCGATGGGCCGCGAGGATCGCATCAAACCGGAAACCCTGCGGCGTCTGCACGCGGCGGAGCGGCGCGCGGTCCAGCACATCGCCGGCCTCATCGCCATCGCCGCTTGCGCGCACCAGCGTATCGGCGACCGGCAGCACCGGGATGACGCCCGCCGCGCCGGCATCCAGCGCGGCAATGAGGCGATCGAGCACGCTGGCGGGCAGCAGGGGGCGGGCGCTGTCGTGAATGAGCACATGGCGGGGGGAATCGCCTTGTGCCGCCAGCGCCTCCAGCGCCGCGCGGACGGAGTGGCGGCGTGTCTCGCCTCCGGGGACGATGTGGATCTCGCTGGCCAGATCGCCCAGCGCCTCCCGTGCCAGCACCATGGCGGTCGGCGCGACGACGAGCAGAATCTCCCCGGTCCGGCCATGCGCGCGCATGGCGGCGATGGAATGGGCGAGCACCGGGCGGCCCGCCAGCGGCCGATATTGCTTGGGCGTATCTCCCCCGCTGCGGGAGCCGGTTCCGGCGGCAAGGATGATGGCGGCAATGCGGTTCGCGGTCGACATGGAGAGCGCTTAGAACATTTGCCCGCGGGAAGGAACCAGCCGGGGCACCGCGCCGCGCGCCGGGGCCGGCCCGGCCAGCCCTTGCTTGCCGCGCAGCCGGTTTCGCGCTATTGGCGCTGCCTGTTTTCTAGGCAATTCAATCATGACCACGCTCCTCAAGCCCATCCAGATCGGCCCGGTGACGATCGAACAGCCGGTGATCCTCGCGCCCATGACCGGCGTGACGGACATGCCTTTTCGCACGCTGGTGCGCCGCTACGGCTCAGGCCTTAACGTGACGGAAATGATCGCCTCACCCGCGATGATCCGGCAGACGCGCCAATCGCTGCAAAAGGCGGCCTGGCATGCAAGCGAGGAGCCGTGCTCGATGCAGCTGGCGGGCT
>Ga0182736_1000833_pt1 | contig 38331 bp, 44 predicted proteins | sample eDN5th30CKraftBY_FD_128882 | JGI IMG/M metagenome (GOLD analysis project Ga0182736, IMG submission 128882) | Enriched backyard soil microbial communities from Emeryville, California, USA - eDNA 5th pass 30_C Kraft BY (version 2) (version 2) | ecosystem: Environmental > Terrestrial > Soil >... | reverse complement strand
GCGTCAAAAGCCGCCGCGAGCCCTTCAACCTGCACCAGTTCCTGATGCAGAAGCTGGGCGTGTAACACCGGAACCGCGGCAAACCGTCCCTGATATTGCGCCAGGTGGCGAGCGCCGCTTCATGCCGGTCCCCGAGCTTGAGCGCGTTCCCGGCCAGCCCATTTCCGCAGTGGAAATGGGCTTTTTTCATTCGGGGACGGGCTTCCCAACGCAGCCGCGCGGATCCGGCTTCGCTGGTCCGCCACTGGGGATCATGACTGTCATGGTCTTGTCACGTTGGGCTCCTAAGATGCGAGGGTCGCTGAAAGACAGGCAGCTAAAAAGCCTGCCAAGACTCCTTTAACGAGCACAGAAGGAACCCAGATGTTCAAACGTGTCTTCAAGCAAGTTTCCGTGGGCGTCGCGCTGAGCGCCGCCGTTTTCGCTGTCCAGGCCGCCAACGTGACCGGCGCCGGCGCATCGTTCCCGTACCCGATCTACGCCAAGTGGGCGTCCGACTACAAGGCTGCGACCAACAACGCGGTCAACTACCAGTCCATCGGTTCGGGCGGCGGCCAGCAGCAGATCATTGCAAAGACCGTCGACTTCGGCGCCTCGGATGACCCGATGAAGGCTGCCGACCTGGAAAAGCACGGCTTGCTGCAATTCCCCGCCGTGATCGGCGGCACCGTGGCCGTCGTGAACGTCGACGGCGTCGAGCCGGGCAAGCTGAAGCTGTCGGGCAAGGTCCTGGCCGACATCTTCCTGGGCAAGGTCAAGAAGTGGGACGACGCCGCCATCAAGGCGCTGAACCCTGACCTGAAGCTGCCGTCGGCCGACATCATCGTCGTGCACCGTTCGGATGGCTCGGGCACCACCTTCGGCTGGACGAACTACCTGTCCAAGGTGTCGCCGGAGTGGAAGTCGCAAGTCGGTGAAGGCAAGGCCGTCAAGTGGCCCACCGGTCAGGGCGGCAAGGGCAACGAAGGCGTCGCCGCCTACGTCGGCCAGCTGAAGAACTCGATCGGCTACGTCGAATACGCCTACGCCAAGCAGAACAAGCTGGCCTGGACGCAACTGCAGAACAAGGACGGCAAGTTCGTCCAGCCCGAGCAAAAGGCGTTCGCCGCCGCGGCCGCCAACGCCGACTGGAAGAGCGCGCCGGGCATGGGCGTGGTCCTGACCGACGAGCCGGGCGCCGATTCGTGGCCCGTCACCGCCGCTACCTTCATCCTGATCCACAAGTCGCAAGACAAGCCGGCTCAGGGCAAGGCGGTGCTGGAATTCTTCGACTGGGCCTTCAAGAACGGCGCCAAGTCGGCTGAAGCCATGGACTACGTGCCGCTGCCGGAAGCCGTGACCAAGGAAATCCGCGCCGCCTGGGGCGAAGTGAAGTCCGCCGACGGCCAGGCTGTCTGGAAGTAAATCAGTAACGCGCGGCCCCGACGCCACCCGGCGGGCGGGGCCGCCGCCTGTAATTCGACCTACCTGCTGTTCCCCCCAGGTTTCCTAAGGAAAGTCCATCCATGAGCGCGGTAATGGATAATAGTGTGCCGCTTCCGCCCAGCGTGGCGGATTCCGTGACTACCGGCACGCCTTCGCCTATGAAGCAAACAAAAAACGCGCTGATGGATGCGCTGTTCAAGAATCTGACCCGCCTGTTCGCCTTCCTGGTGTTCATTCTGCTGGCGGCAATTCTTATCTCCCTCATCTATGGCAGCCGCGAATCGCTGGCCAAATACGGCCTGTCGTTCCTGTGGCTCAATGACTGGGATCCGGTCAATTCCAATTACGGTGCGGTCGTGCCGATCATCGGTACGTTGCTGACGTCCGCGATCGCGCTGATCATCGCCGTGCCGGTGTCCTTCGGCATCGCCATCTTCCTGACCGAACTGTCGCCGACCTGGCTGCGCCGCCCGTTGGGCACCGCCATCGAAATGCTGGCGGCCATCCCGTCCATCATCTACGGCATGTGGGGCCTGTTCGTCTTCGTGCCCGTGTTCCAGCAGTACGTGCAGCCGTTCCTGATCGCGACATTGGGCAATCTTCCCATCATCGGCGGACTGTTCGCGGGTCCGCCGTTCGGCATCGGCATCTTCACCGCAGGACTGATCCTCTCGATCATGATCATCCCGTTCATCGCCGCCGTGATGCGCGACGTGTTCGAGCTGGTCCCCGCGATGCTCAAGGAATCGGCGTACGGCCTGGGCAGCACGACCTGGGAAGTGATGTGGCGCGTGGTTCTGCCCTTCACCAAGTCGGGCGTCATCGGCGGCATCATGCTCGGCCTGGGCCGCGCGCTCGGCGAAACCATGGCCGTGACCTTCGTCATCGGCAATGCGTTCAAGTGGTCCGGCTCGCTGTTCTCGCCCGGCAACTCCATCGCCTCGGCGCTCGCCAACGAATTCAACGAGGCGGGCGGCATCCAGAAGGCGGCGTTGCTGGAACTGGGCCTGATCCTGTTCCTCATCACGACCATCGTGCTGGCCCTGGCCAAGGCGCTGCTGGTCCGCCTGTCCGCTGGCGAAGGCAAGAAGACCTGACGCCCGGAAGCACAAGGAAAAACCATGGCTGAATCCGTACTCAACATGCAGAACGGCATCTATCGCCGGCGCCGCGTGGTCAATCGCATCATGCTCGCCGTGTCGATGACGACGCTGATTTTCGGCCTGTTCTGGCTGTTCTGGATCATTATCACGTTGCTGATGAAGGGCGCGCCCGCGCTGTCGTACACGCTCTTCACCGAAATCACGCCGCCGCCGGGCCAGGCGGGGGGCTTGCTCAACGCCATTCTCGGCAGCGTGATGATGGCGGGCGTCGGCACGTTGATCGGCACGCCGGTGGGCATCCTGGCCGGCACCTATCTGGCTGAATACGGCCAGCGCGGCTGGCTGGCGCCGGCCACGCGATTCCTGAACGACGTGCTGCTGTCCGCGCCGTCGATCATCATCGGTCTGTTCATCTACGCCGTGTATGTGGCGCAGGTGGGGCATTACTCCGGTTGGGCCGGCGCGGTTGCGCTGTCCATCCTGGTGATTCCCGTCGTGGTCCGCACCACCGACAACATGCTGCTGCTGGTGCCCAATAGCCTGCGCGAGGCCACCGCCGCGCTGGGCTGCCCGAAGTGGCGCATGATCACCATGGTGTGCTATCGCGCCGCCAAGTCCGGCATCATCACCGGCGTGCTGCTCGCCATCGCCCGCATCTCCGGTGAAACCGCGCCGCTGCTGTTCACCGCGCTGTCGAACCAGTTCATGTCGCTGAACATGAACGGTCCGATGGCCAACCTGCCGGTCGTCATCTACCAATACGCCGCCAGCCCCTTCAAGGACTGGAACAACCTGGCCTGGGCCGGCGCGACGCTGATCACGCTGCTGGTGTTGGGCATCAACATCATCGCCCGCAACTTGTTCCGCAAGTAAAGATCGCTATCCCGGCGCGCCAGGCGCGCCGGAGCCAAGGGAAATGCAATGGAAAACACCGCTACCGCAGTCAAGAACAAGCTCGAGGTCAAGGACCTGAACTTCTACTACGGCAAGTTCCACGCGATTCGCAACGTGAACATGTCGATCCAGGAGAAGAAGGTCACCGCCTTCATCGGCCCGTCGGGCTGCGGCAAATCGACCCTGCTGCGCACGTTCAACCGCATGTTCGAGCTCTACCCCGGCCAGCGCGCCGAGGGCGAAATCCTCCTGGACGGCGAAAACCTGCTGACGGCCAAGACCGACATCTCGCTGATCCGCGCCAAGGTCGGCATGGTCTTCCAGAAGCCCACGCCGTTCCCCATGAGCATCTACGACAACATCGCCTTCGGCGTGCGTCTGTTCGAACGCCTGTCCAAGGGCGAGATGGACGAGCGCGTGGAATGGGCGCTGAGCAAGGCCGCGCTGTGGAACGAAGTGAAGGACAAGCTGCACCAAAGCGGCAACAGCCTGTCCGGCGGCCAGCAGCAGCGCCTGTGCATCGCCCGCGGCGTCGCGATCAAGCCCGAAGTCCTGCTGCTCGACGAGCCGTGCTCGGCGCTGGATCCGATCTCCACCGCCAAGATCGAAGAGCTGATCGCCGAACTGAAGAACGACTACACCGTCGTGATCGTGACGCACAACATGCAGCAGGCCGCGCGTTGCTCGGACTACACCGCGTATATGTACCTGGGCGAACTGATGGAATTCGGTCAGACCGACCAGATTTTTGTTAAGCCCTCGCGCAAGGAAACCGAGGACTACATCACGGGCCGCTTCGGCTGACCGCAGGGTCGGGCGCAGCGCACGCCAGACACCAGTTTCTGGTATAGTCTCCACCCTTCGGGGCGTAGCGCAGCCTGGTAGCGCATCTGCTTTGGGAGCAGAGGGTCGTGAGTTCGAATCCCACCGCCCCGACCAATAAAATCAAAGGCTTAGCTCAAATTATGAGCTAAGCCTTTTCTCTTTGGGGGGCCAGCAGGGGGGCCAGCGTTAGCCGGAAACTTGGGCGGGGATACGCTCCTTGTTTTGAGGCCTGCTTTCCAGCCATGCATTGACCTCGCGCGCACGCCATCCCACCGAGCGGGCGGTGAGCCTTACGGGGGAAGGAAAGTCCCTTTGCTGGATAAGCTCATAGATCGTTGTCTTAGACAGGCTGAGCACGCGAACGAGATCGCCAAGACGGTAAACAAGTTGGTCGCTCATGCGAACAGATCCTTTTGCCCGCCCACATCGATCAGGCGGTAGTAACGGGGTTCATAGTGTTCGGCCACGGTGTCCTTCCATACACCGGGCGCCACGCGTTCAAGGTTCGTGAGGTATTGCAGGGCCTTATCGCCGCGCGGGCCTTCGTCTTGGTATGGCTGGAGGTCGTCACCGAGACCCCATCGCCGCATGGTCCAGTGGTCCGGCCCGTCGTCGTCTTCGGGCAGGACGCGCACCACCTCGAAGCAGAATCGGAACCAGGGGATACGGCCCACGGGGCGCAGGAAGGTGCCAGGAACGGGCAGGCGGGAGTAGTCCAAACCTCACCTCTCGGTTTCGTCAGAAGGCACGACGCCCGCCGCCCTAAAAATCGCAAGGCGCGTTGCGGCGCATCTGTCACCGCCGCAGTTCCGGAAGCTGACGGTAGCGGAGAACTTACCCTTGGCCGTGACCCGGCCGTACTGTTGCTTGATGGAAATATGGTGCTTGATGGCGAGGCGCAACGCGTTGCCGTCTTGGTCTTCGTGGGGCGCGGATGGGTCCGCATGCAGGGGGGGCATCGCCGGGGGCTTGCAATGCAGTCCGTACATCTTGGGGTCAGCCATAATTATTCCTCGGTGTCTGCCGCGCTCGCTCGCTTGTAGTCGCGGCGCGGTGATGTGAATTGGTCGGTGTTGCCGGTTGGGGATGCGATTGCAGGCGGTGCAGCCGGCGGCGGGCGGTAGCGGTCCGCGCGTGGTTGCGAGAGCGCCAGCGCGGTGATTTCCAGGCAGCGCGCCAGCACGGGCGAACGCATGGCCTCGGCCAACGTGCCGCGCAGATCGGCCTCGGCGTGAGCATGGGCGAGTTGTCCAGGGGTTGGCTTTTGCATCCCTATGCCCCCTTCTTGAAGACCCAGCAATGAACCGTAGACGCCTTACTGCTGCCGGCCTGGCTGCTGTTCTCGCGCATACGGCTCTTGACGGTCTTGACGCCCAGGAACTTGTATTGGCGACTCGTCCGGAGAACCTTCTTCAAGTCGCGCAGCGCCGGCACCTGCTGACGATGACCTGCGGCGACCTCGATAAACTGATTCAGGTTCACAGCTATCACCTCCTGATCGCACGAGTGATTCAGCTGGGGCGACATTTCGTCGTCCCCATTCAGGTAGGAGTACGCATCCCAGAATTCCTGCACCAGGGGATGGTCTGCGTTGAGAACCAGTTGGCGCGCGGTGGCCATGTTGGCCACGTACGTGACAGATTCGGCGTGTTGCTCGTCGGTCATCGGGACCAGAGTTTTCAGCGCGTCCAACAAGGACATGAGCTGGCCGTGACACTCCCCGATTCGGATCATGCGGACTTCCCGGCGGTCGAGGATCGCCCGGCGGTAGACGGGCATGCGTGCCTTCACGATGTTCATTACGTCTGCTTCGCGCTTGGCGGCGGCCAAGATGAAATGGGAAACCTCGTCAACGCTCGCGGCAGCCAGCGCTTGCGCGGCCTCATAAGACGCCGGCGACTGGTCGGAACGGTCGATGCGGACATGGACAATGCGCGAGAGAATGGCCTCTGATGCATTCACCTCGTTGTTCTGAGCGATGACTATGGATGCCCGGAACGGCGGCTCATAGGTTTCATTCCCGCCGTTTGCTACGCCGCGCGAACGAATGCTGCGGCCGTTGAAGGCCGTTTTCAGTTCATCCCAATCGAAGGACTTAACGTGGGTCTTGTCCTCGGAGAGTCGTTCGCGGTCGGATTCGATGAGAACAATGGGCAGGCCCGCGACCTGCGCGAAGTTGCGCGCACGGGCGGCAACGGTGGCCTTCGAGGGGTCGAAGCCTTCGTAGTTCTCGCGTCCCAGCAGCTTCCACAGGAAGTCGATGAGGGTGGATTTCCCGGAGCCGGCCTCGCCGACGATTTCGAGAAACGGATAGAACCCATGGCACGCGCGAATCTGTTCGGAGAACAAGGAACCCAGCCAGTACGCCAGGGCTACAACGCCACGCGGCCCAAACGCGGTCCACAGGTGCCCATACCACTCTGTGTTGTAGTCGTTGACATCTTCATTGATCTTCAGGTCAACGGATTGGCTGAGGGACTTCACCGACAACTTGCCAATGTCGAAGTAGTCTTCTGCGTTGATATGAAAGACAGAGCCGTCTTTCACGGCGAGCTTTCCGAAAACAAAGCAGCCGTGGTCCCGGCTGTACCCCGTAAAGTCGACGGTTTCCACGCGCTTGATGTTGTAGAGGCGCCGCTCCATCATCTTGTCCAAATGATGGCCTTGACCCGAGAACATGGCGCCCGGTGCGATGGCAAGCAGGCGCTTCTTGAATTCGCTGGCGGTCGATACCTGGGATGACGTGAAGGTGTTCTTAACGGGGGGGCCGTCGTGGGGGAATTCCACGCGGAAGTAATACCAGCTCTCGTCTGTCAGCTTGTTTTCTTGGAAATAGAGGGGCGAGGGGTAGCAGTTGGAAATGGGACGGATGCCGCCCGCTTCGCGCAGCGCCAGCGCGCGCAGCTCTTCGGATGAGTGCTGTTCCTTGGCTTCGTTGCCGATGCGGTCCATAGCCTTCTGATACGCATCGATGTCCATGCGGAACCAGTACAGGCGCTTGCCGAATTCAAAATCAAACTCGGTGCGGCTGTTGTCGTGCTCGTACAGCAGCAGAGCCTTTTCAGTAGCGGACTTGGCCAGCAGCACCGCGCCGTGGTGCAGGTAGAGCTTGCGCCCTTCCACGGAAAGGCGCTGCTTGGCCGTGTCCTCGGTGTTTCGGTCGAGCTGGTATAGGTCATTCCAGTCGCGCTTTACACGCCCGTCTTGCGGGATGATGGCGGCCTTGCATTTCCAGCCGTCGTCTTCCGCGCGTTGGACAAACTTGCGGATGAAGCTGCGGCCAGCGCTATCGCCGTCGAGCGCCCACACCAGGTGCGGCAGGTTGTTAGGGCGTGCGTCCTCTACTACGCGCAGGGCGACGCTGGGATAGTTGTTGCAGGAAAGCAGGGCGGCCGCGTGAATGCCGACCGACCAGAGCGCAATCGCGTCGAATATTCCTTCAACAAGCCACAGCTCGACAACCTTGGCGATGTCGAACCCGGGCGGGGTCCACCATTCGCCCATGTAGCTGCCGCCGAACTTGAAGCGAGCCTTCTTCTTGCCGAAGCGGCTAGGTTGATCTATCAGGCGTTCCCAATAGGTCTGGGCAACGGGAAAGCGCACCGTTGCCGAAGTAATGCCTTTTTCGTGGTCGTGGTAAGTCTCCTGCGTGTAGCTGCCGCGCAGCTTCGAGATATCAAAGCCGCGGGCGTGCATGAGATACGCATCGGCGGCGGCATTCGGATTGGTCTTCGCCTCAACCGCGTACCGCGTGGACCAGCTGTCAAAGATTTCCGGATACAGGTCTTTGACATGACCTTCATACCCGCAGTTGTTCAGGCGGCCGCAGCGCAGCACCCAAGGATGCTCTGCAGAGGTGTAAAGCTCCTTCTTGTTGCAGGCAGGGCAGCGGCCTTGACGCAGCCAGCCCTTGACCTCCTTGAAGTTGAATTCCGCCAAGCGCTCCATGACCTCGCGGTGAATATCGGGCTTCATGATTACGCCAACAGGTTGCGTTCGCGCAGGGTGCGCATAGCGGCGGCGTGGACAGCGCAGGCGGCGGTGAGCATGTGGCCGGACATGGCAGCATCGCCGGCGGCGGTCAGGAAAAGGGAGTGTCCAGGTTCATAGGCGCCGCGAACAAGGTATTCGGTGAGCTGGGCCAAGGCCTTTACCTCTTCGTCGTTCATGTGCGTTTCGATGCGGGCATGCACGGGGATGGCGGGCATATCAATTCCTTTGGAAAGCAGTTACCCGTGGCGGGCGTTAGAACGCCCGCCAGCAAGACGGAAATCGGGGGGTAGGGGGTTAGTGCGCGGACGCGCTCTGCAGCGTCTGGCCGGCCTGGTGCGCGTCCAGAATCTTTGCCAACTCGGCGGCGGAAATCACGCGCGTGGTGCCTTGGTCGCGGTCCACCACAAACAGCGCATGGTTGGTGCTGCGGTCCATGTCGAGTGTTACGCGGCTACGGGCGCTGTCGTGCTCCGCGATTACCTGCGCCGCCTGAGTGGCGGCAGTCGTGACAGAGCAACCAGCCAACGCCACCAAATGTGCGGTGCAGCGCTCAAGCAGATGGTTGTCCATCAGGGCTGCATGGCGGCCGCTGTTGGCCAATTCAACCGCGATGAACTGGTGTGCCTGATCGGCAAGAAAGCTGCGGCTCCAGTTGACGGAACCATGCACAACGGAAAGACGGGCGTTATTGGATTTCATGGTCAAGGCTCAATTGGCGTGGATCGGATGACGACGCGAGGCGCTGACGGATGATGTCGGCCTTGCTCGACAAGGGCAGGTGGACGTGCGGATTAGGCAGGGAAGCGGGAGACACCGTGCGCACGGCCTCCAGATGCGAAACCCAGGTATGCCCGCAGGTCAGGTCACGGCATTGGAAGTAGAGAATTCGCAACGTGGGAGATACGGCCTCGCTAGTGCGGACCGTCGCAAACGCATTGCAGTGAGGGCAATGCTGCCCGAGGACGTTCATTGCGCACCGCCACGGCGGGAAGGCCTTGCCGCTTTGCGCTCGGCCTCCCAGGCTTCAAGTCCGCGCCGATACATCAGTAACGCGAATTGGCCGGCAGATCGTGCGTCTGCTTCTGCAAATTCCTTGCACTGCTCGTATTCGGCTGCGTCCATCCGCAGCCCAACCATGGGGCGTTGCACTCGTTTGGGCGCCGACCGGCGCTTAGATGGTGTATGTTGCATGGTGTGACACTCTGCTTTGTGACGTGACGTTGTGATTATGCTCTCAAACGAGAGCATCCGTCAATAGGACTGCTATCAAATGAAAACATCGCACGAAAGGCTTACGGAAGAACGGCTACGCCTCGGTTATGGCCAAGGGGAGTTCGCAGCGCTCGGCGGCGTCGGCCGTGGTGCCCAGGCGAACTATGAAAAGGGCTTGCGGCAACCCGATATGGCCTACCTCGAAGCGGTAGCCGCTGCGGGCGCGGACGTGCTCTATATCGTGACTGGCGCGCGCGCCATGTCTGCGCGGGACGTGCAAGCCGACATAGAGCGGTATGGGATGGCTTGGGAGACGCTGGAGCTTGCTCTTGAAGCAGCGGGCCGCGAACTCAGCCCAGCGAAAAAGAGAAAGGCCGCAGAAGCCTTGTTCAACGCCAGCAAATCTGAAATGGCGATAGACAAGGACAAGCTGACCGAATTGGTTCTACAACTCGCGGCTTGATTCGCTACAGCCCCTCCAAAGGAGAAGCTTGTGTTTCGTAAAGATTTAGGCGTGCAGGCCTTGGCTGCAGCAGAGAGCACACTTGCGGCCGCTTGTAGGCTTACCGGCCCGAGTTAGCGGGTGCGTCTGACCGGGGGCAACCGAGGCAAGGGGGTATAGACGCCCTCATAAAGCCGGCAAGGGCTACAGGCGCCGCCGGTAATCGGTGTCGGTATGGAGCTGGCCAAGCACAGTAGGAAGATAAAAATGCATAAGCCTCATGACCCTGGTTCAAACGTTCATTTCCTTAACCAAGCCCGCTTAGATCAGCCTCCCGGAGGGGGAGTGCTGGAGTCGTTGCACGAAGCCCTTAAGATAGCCAGAGAAAGACGGCACCCGCCTGCGCAGGTCAAGGGGCCGCCAATGAGCAGCGCATCGAGGGGGATGGAAACACGCAGCTCGCTGGCGAGCCTGCGCCGCGTCAATCCATACGCGGCAATAACAATATCCAGATCGGCGCGGTGCAGTTGGTGGTTAACGTGAAAGTGAACGTCCAGCGGTAGCAGGTCGCGGTCCTAGTCCGCGTCTTCATCCGCCGGCAGGTCGCCGCTGGGCGGGGCCTCGTCCGTCTTGCGCGCGTCTGCCGCTTCTATCGTTTCGCCTTCCGCCGTCGTAGTCAGGCCGCCATCGTCCAGCTTGTGCGTCACGCGCGACAGAAGCCAGACGGTTGCGCTGATGGGTTCTTTCAGACCTGCAAAGCGGACCTTCGTTTGTGGCGCCAGCTCCGGCCGGCCGTATGCCAAATCGAAATGCAGTGTCGCCATGCCCCGCTGCAGCCGTGCCCATTCGGCGCGGGCAGCTTCGAGCGCATCCTCTTCGCTGGCGTATAACTGGCGCAGGCGCTTGGCGTTGCCGATAACGCCGGCGAGGACGTGGCGCCGCGTGGCCTTGCCCTTGTCCTGCCATGACGCGCGCACGCCTGTGTACGAATCACGGTCGGCGACGTGATACCGGATGCGGTCGCCATCGCGGCGCGACAGCTCGATGGTGGGCATTTCCTGGCCGCTCGCATTGTCGCCCTTGCCCACCGGCAAAAACAGCAGCTTGCCCTCTTTGATGGTGGCCACGGCGTCGTAACGCTTACCGATGCGATTCAGAAATGCTAGGTCCGATTCGTCTGTCTGGTCGATGTGCGCAATCTTGGTTTCTCCAAACAGGCCGACTACCGGGGAGAGCTTGTGCGCCTTGGCCACGGTTTCAACAATGGCCTTGATGGTGGTCTTGTGAAAGCTGCGCGTAGCGCGCGTACGCAGCGCGTTGCCCATGTCTGCGCTGCGCGCCCGCAGGGTGATGGTGTCCGGCGGTCCAGAAAACTCCACCTCATCCACCTCAAACGTGCCCTTGTCCACCAGGCCGCGCGGCCCATTCCAGCCCAGGTACACGCGCACGCTTACGCCACGGCGAGGAAGTGCCAGACGGCCGTCGGCGTCGTCCAGTACTAGGTCGAGTTGGTCGGCCTGGTCGGACCGGCATTCGGTAATGGACAGGCTCATGAGGCGCGGGGCCACCTTGGCCGTCATGTCCTTGCCGTCCACGACGACGCGCCACTGCGGCGCTGGATGGTCGGCGCGCGGGTCGGCCTGGTTGTTGGTGGACTGGAGCGCCATCAAAGCCCCCAGCCAAGAATCGACCCGTCCATCTTGTCGATGGGAATCTGCAGGTCATCGAGCAGAGGGCGGGCCTGGGAGTCGTCCACGCATTTCAGCGTCAGGGTGAAGTCCACCTTCTGCGGCAACCCGTTGACCATGAACATGGACCCTTCATCGTCCAGGCCAGTGATGATGAATGCGCCGTGTACGGTGCCTATGCCGTCCACCATGACATACGCCTTTCCCGTGTCGCCCATTCGGCGCAGCAGCCGCAGGCTGCTGGTGGTGCCAAAGAGCTGGGGGATGATCGTTCCGCCGAGGGTGAATGTGTCCTCGCCCTTGCCCACGAATTGATACGCAGGACCGGCGCCCATGCGTGAATTCGAGGGATGCCGCCATTCCGTTTGCCGCTTGAGCGTCTGGTAGGCGGCCGTGGGCAGGCCAAAAATGAACATGCCAAGAGCCATCATCATGGTGGCGTTTCCTAATCGTTGTCGTGGTAGGCGGAACGCAGGCGCGCGGCCTTGTCGCTATCGCGGCGGCGCAGCGCATCGTCCACGGCGCGGGCGATGTCGTTCGCGCTTGCGCCGGCGCCGTTGATTTGAATGGTGATGGTGTCGCCCTGGACGGTTATCGAACGCGCCCCGCCGGCCGCTGATGCCATTGCCGGCCGGCGGTCGATCCTTGCCAGGGCGCCGCCATCGCCCGCCACCAGCGCTGCAGGTGAAAGCAGCGCAGCAGAAGGCGCCAGAGCGGCCGCAGCGGGCGACATAGCCCCACCTATGGCTACCGAGGCTGCGAGCGCCTGGGCGGCCTTTACGGCGGCCGGCTGGCGGTCTTCAATCCCGACAGCGGCCCCCTCGGACACGAAGCCGCCCATTTGCGCAAAAACGCGGCTCGGCGAACGGATGCCCAGCTTTTCCTTAAACCAGCCGACTATGCCGCTGCCGATGTTGGAGATGGATTCCTTGAGCGCGCCGCCCATGCTCGTGATGCCGTTGATGAGGCCTTGAATCAGCATGGAGCCGAATTGCGTGAAGCTGCCCGGCAGCTCGATGCCAAGCGTGCCCAGGGCGCCTGTGATGCCTTGCTTTAGCAGGGCAAGGGGAGACCAGGCGCTAAGCGCCGCGCCGATGTTGGCCAGGCCTGCGTCAACGGCCACCTTTGCGGATTCCCATACCCCAGCAAAGAAGGCCGTAACCCCGCCCCAGGCGGTCGCCAGGATGGCCAGCGGATCAAGGCTGGCCAGCGACGAGCGCAGCCAATCTATGGCCGCGCCAAAGGCCGCCGTCACCCGCGCCCACAAGCTGGAGAAGAAAGCGCTGATCGGCCCCCAATACTGATAGACGAGGTACGCGGCACCCGCGATGGCGACGACCGCCAGCGCGATGGGATTGGCCATCAGCAGCCTGCCCACCGTCATGATGGCACCGCCCAGCAGACCGAATCCGCCCTTGGCCAGATTGAACAAGACTCCCAGCAAGCTGCCGCCCTGGATTCCCAGCATCGACAAGCCAAAGCGCACGACGACAAACGGCCCCAGCACGGCGGCCATCGCCAGGGTGAGCGCGCCAAAGGCCGCGATCAGCAGCGCCACGGCGGCCGCGCCCATCGTGAGCGCTCTGGCGAGCTTGGGATTGGCCTTCATCCACTCGCCCACATTGCCCACCACGCTGGCCAAGCCGCGCACCAGCTTACGCAGCCCGCCATCGTGCAGCTCTTCAACCTGGATGCCCACGTCTTCCCAAGCGCTGGAAAGCTCGTCCAGGTCGCCCACCAAGTTATCGGCCATCGTGCCGGCGGTCTTGTCCGCTTCGCCGGCCGATTGTTTGAGCGTGGCGACGAACTTCTGCAGCTCGCCTGTGCCGGCCTGGCCGACAAGGACCTGCAGCCCGCTGAATGCTTCCTCGCCTGCAACGGCCTTGAAGATGCCGGACCGCTCGGCATTACCCATCTTCGCGGTCTTCTTGTGCAGCTCTTCCAGGATGGCGGGAACGTCGCGCAGATTGCCGGCGGCGTCCTTGGTGCTGACGCCCAGCCCGTCGAGCGCATCGGCTGCAGCCTTGGGCGGTGCGGCCAGACGGCCCAGGATGGACCGCAACGCGGTGCCGCCCATGCTGCCCTGAATACCGGCGTCGCCCAGCTTGCCGGCCATCGCTGCCACGGTCTCGATATCCTGGCCTACACCTGCCGCCACGGGCGCCACGTACTTCATGGTTTCGCCCAGCATGTACAGGCTGGTGTTGGAACGCGTGAAGGCGGCCGTTAGGACATCGCCCACGCGGTTCATCTGCTCGGCCGGAAGCTTGAAGCCGGTCAGGATGTTGGACCCGATGTCGGCGGTCTGCGCCAGGTCCGTATCGCCCGCCTTGGCCAGCGACAGCATGCCCGGCATCGCGTCGAGGATGGCCTTGGCATTGAAGCCGGCCATGGCGAGAAAGCCTTGCGCATCGGCCGCCTGCGTGGCCGAAAACATCGTTGTCGCGCCCAGGTCGCGGGCTTGTTGCCGGAGCGCCTTCATTTCCGCGCTGGCCTTGTCCTGGCGTGACAGCGCCTGAACCTTGCTCATCTTGGCGTCAAACTCCACACCAGGCCTGATAAAGCGCGATTCAGCGTAGAGCGCCGCGCCGCCCGTGGCGAGCGCGCCCGCGCCCGTGCCGGCCATCGCGCCGGCGGTGGCCTTGCCCGCGCTATACCTTTCCTTGGCTGCCGTGAGCTTCTGATGATGGGCCGCCGCCGCCTGCAGCTTTTGCGTCTGTCGCGTGAGGGCTTGTGAGGTCTGGTCAATCTGCTGGCGCAGGTTGCGTTCATCGCGCGCCAGGCTGGCGCTGGATATCCCTGCGCGGCCCAGGTTGTCACGCAGCCGCTGCAGCTCGATGGATTGCTGCCCATGACGCTCTTTGAGCTGCTGCGCGGAACGCACTGCTTGATTAAATTCGCGCGTCATAGCGCGGGTGGGATTGGTTACGCCCTGCATCTGCTGCGCGAGCGTTGCAACGCGCTGTTGCGCGGTGGCCAGCTCGGTGCGAGTGGTCTGCAGGCCGCGTGTTAGTTCGCGGAATTGGCCGACCTCGCGCTGGGCGGCGGTGAGCTGTTTGAGCTTGCCGCGCAGGTTGGCAACGCCCTGCGCGGACGTGCCGGCGGTGGTCCTGATTTTCTGCAGCGGCCCGGAGAGCTTGTCCTGCAGGGCGGCGATGACGCGAAGCTGTAGCGCCTTGTCCATCGTTTACGTCTCGGGTTGGTGGCGTACGCGCGCGCGCTCGCGCCAGTCGGCCAGCTCGGCCAGGTCCATGGGGTCCATCGCGGCCGGCGGCCAATGAAAGACCATGGCGATATCCGCCATGGCGTCCTCTACGGCGTTTGGATAGCCAGCCGCTCCGCCTTGCTCATAAAAAAACTGGCCAGCGTAGCCCCCGTACTGAGCAGGTCGGCCGGGTCCAGGGCGTTGATTTCGGCCGGCGTCAGGATGGGATCGCACACGCGCGGCAGGACAATGCGCAGGGCTTGAACATCGACCTGAACGAGCGCCATGAGCGTCACGCCGCGCAGGGCGCCGGCGTTGGGCTTGCGGATAAGGAGGCGTTTAATTTCGCCGCTGCTGCGCTTGATCGGCTCGTCCAGGTCCACGGATTTCAGGTTGTCCGTGTCGATGGCGGCAGCGGGCTGGTTGAGGTCTTGCGGTTCGGTGGCGGCGGTGGTGGATTCGGTCATGATGGTTCCAGTGATGCAGAGGGTTTAGAGGCCGATGGCGGTACGGATGGCCTGCATGGTGTCCACGTTGCCGACCATGTGGATCATGTTCAGTACGTCGATTTCAAAGACGGTTTCGCCGTTCACGCTCTCCTTGTAGTAGACGCACTCGGTGACCATCTTCATTTCGGTGTCATCGCCAACCTTCGACTCGCCTCGGTCGATCTCGGAATGACGCCCGCGGACGATGATTTCCACTGCGAGTACTTCCTGCGTGTCGTCGCGTTGGTAGGCCTGCGCAAAGCGCAGTTGAACGCCTGCCACATCCACAGCGCCGTACTGCTTGAGAACCTGCGTGAGGTATCCGCCGCACGCCCATTCAACTTTGAGGGCGTCGTCGTCCAGACCGAAATCCGCCTTGACGGCGCCGCCCAGGCCGCCGCCGCGAAAGGCCTCCATCTTGCGCGTGAGCTTCGGCAGCGTCACGGACGTTGCGACGCCGGCGTAACTGGTGCCGTCGTTGAAGACGTTCATGTTTTTGAGCTTGCTGGGCATTCCCATTTTTTGGCTCCAAAGGTTCAGAAAGGGCGGCGCACGCGGCGCCGGCCCGGAGGGGTTAGGCGGTGATGCGCTGGGCGAAGTCCAGCAGATAGCTGTCGGTGATGCGCTGACGGAATCCCAAGTCTTCCAGGGGGGGAACCGGCGTGTAGGCGTAGTCGAGGATCAGCTTTCCGCTCTTGAGCGATTCCTTGGTGTTCGGCTCTTCGTCGTACCAGGCCTCACCGTCGATGATGTAGCCTAGCGCCTTGAGCTGGCGGAACTTGGCATTGATGCCTTCGAGGATGTCCTTGACCAACGACGGATGCATGGGGGCATCGACGGCCCACATGTGCGCCTCGGCCATCGTGTCAGCCAGAATTTGCGCAGTGCGGGTGTAGTTCTCGAAGGGGTACAGGCTTTCCGGGCCGGCGCACGTGCGGCTACCCCAGAAGCGAAAGCCCGTGCGGTTTACCAGCGTGGTGATGTCTTTCTCGTTCAGATACCCGGCATCGGTCGCGGGGTCCTGCAAGTCCCAGAATACGTCCTTGCTGATACCCGTGACGCCGTTCACGGCGACGTTGGAAAGCACCTTGTGCCACCCGATGTCCTTATCCAGCTTCGCGCGCAGGCCCAGCGCGGCGGCGGATGCGGTGATGATGCCCTCGGCATTGGTGCGCGTGTCCCAGCCCAGGAAATCTGGCCAGATCAGCATCAGCTCGCGCTGTCCGAAGCCCTCGCGGAATGCTGCGGCCTCTTCGATGGTGTTGCAGCCCGTAATGCTGGCGTAACCGAAACCGCGCAGCTTCTGCGCGGTCTCGGCCAGCGCCGCAATGGTGGCCGCGTTCTCCAGGCCCGGAATGCCGATGATGCGCGGCTTGACCTTGGGGCCGGAGTTCTGCGCAGCGAGCAAGGCTTTCATGCCGGTGTACCGGCCCGAGGCATCCACTCCGCCGATGACATTGGACGTGGTTTCGGCCTCGGTCTCGCCTTGCGCCACGCGCACGATCACGGCCACGGGGTTGGTCTGCGAAGCGATGGCTTCCAGCGACCGCGCAAGGGTTCCCTTGGTGCCAGCTTTGGCGGCGGCGGCCTTCATGTTGGTTGCCAGGACAGGCGTATTCAGGGGGAAGGCCGCAGCATCGGCGTCCTCGGCCGTGGCCACGAGGCCCACGATTGCGGTGGAAACAGTGCGGATGGGACGCGTGCCGCCGTCGACTTCGACAACGCGCACGCCGTGATGGTATTGGTCAAGCGCCATGAAAATGCCCTCAGAAGGTTGAGCAAGTCCCGCTCTGCTTCGTGCGGGGATCGCTCAAATTCTGAGGGCTTGGCTACGCGCGCGCACGGGAATTGCCTTGTGTACGGCGGATGTACAGCACATGGGACACTTAGGGCTTTTTCGCCATGCACCATAGCCGGCGCGGTATCAGCAAATCCATCCCCGCGCTCGCGCAAGAGCTTGAACGCTAGTTGTCCGAGACTTCATCGACCGCTTGTATCGGAGCGGATTGGGTGAGCCAATCCGGAACAGGCCCAAGCCCCGAATAGCTCATCATCTGTCCATCCGCTCCCACCTTATCGCCGAGGTGGTACGGCGCGCCTGTGCTGACGGCCCATAGTTCGTCCGCGCGATGGTCCTCTACGAGCGACCAGCCCGAGGCTTGTTGCTGCGCGACCATTCCAGCGGGCGCGGCGGGCGGCGCATCCTCCACCGCCCCGAAGGGGATATTGAAGCTGCCCGGCGATAGCGGGAGTTCGCTTGCGTGCGATTCGTAAAGAAAGACGCCATTCTGGTCGGTTTGATATACACGTTTCATGCTGATTTTTCCTATGGACTACGCGTGAATCCTCGGGCGGTAAGCGGTATTGGCAGTCCGGGTTTCGCCCGACGTGCGGGCAACCCTGGAAAGGTCAAATGTGACCAGGTCCGAATTCGCCGAGCCGGTCGCTTCGGTGACCAGCATGGAGGCTCCAGCGGAGCCACCGCGAGATGTCAAAGCAAACGCGCCGGATGCCCCAGTTATTGCACCCAAGACGGTTGGAATAGGCCGGCCCTGCAGGGTGCCCGTTACGTTCTGGATCGCATCCATCTGCCGGCTACCCATGGCCCTTGCATTTGTAGTGTCAGCGTCAGTCCCGGTAAATCGACGGAACATATTGCGAAGATCGGGTATGCGAAATTGGGTTGCGTCAACGTCCACGAAGTAGTGCGCGCCGACGTTTGCGGTCCAGGTTGCCTCCGTGACGACCAGGCCGTTTTCCTGCGCATAGCCCCAAAGCCGGGCATAGGCAACTTTGCTAAGCAAGCCCCCCACGGCATCGACTTCACTGACAAGGGGGACGATCGTATGGCCGTCAACTGGCCGACCGCACAGCGGCGAGCGGTAGCCGCTGAAGTAGGGCGTGGCCACCCAAATCCACACCTCGCCGCACTCGGCCACTAGCACGGGTCCGATGTCTTCCGCAGGAAGATCAAGAATCGAACAAACCTTGGGCGCGCCGATGAGCTCGCGCACCTCTGCGGGGGTCTTTCTGGCATAGCCACCGGCTGCATTGCCAACCAAAATTTCTTTTTCTGCAATGGTCTGCAGCCCCGTGCCGCCGCGTGCAACGCTGAGAATGCCGGCCGTTGCCTTGGACACGTCCAGGCCCGTTACCTTGATTTCAATGTCTGCGGTGCCGTCGAAAGTCACGCCCGCAGCTGTGGCGCCGCCGCTGACGGATATTTTTCGCCCCGTCGCCAGCTTGGTGGCCGCTACGGCGGTTCCGTCCTTGTCGAGCTTCTGCAGCAAACCAGCGTCAACATAGCCGCGCGTGGCGAGAACGACAGCAGGATCAACTTTCAGCGCGAAGTCATTGGAGCTGGAAACCTGCAGCACCATGCGGACAACTTGCGTGCGGGCCGATCCTTCGGCGAGCTGGGGCTTGTACGTCGGCGGGCAGTTAGCAACTGCGATCAGGTCGCCATCGGCGTCACGCAATCCCAGTTCGCGAATCCACCAGCCGCCCACTTGCTCGGGAATGACCTGTTCGACTACCAGCCAAGCAGGGTTGTTCGGATCAACGAAGCAACGATTGATCTGGGCGCGGCGCTTCGATCCGATCAGCGCGGTTTGCTCGCGGTCCGGGACAGGTGAGGCACCGCCGCCATCGCCTACTTCCATTTCGGTGATGAGGACCGGAACACCCAGCGCCTTTGCGTTGGCCTCTTTTGCCTCGCCCACTTTGGTCAGAATGCCGAAAAATGTTGTCATGGGTACACCGTGAGAATGTCGATGATGTGCGTGGCCAGGGCGGCGGATACGCTCGCCTGTACTTCCACGGGTTGGGGTTGATAGGGGTAAACGGTCATCTCGTCGCCGTCATAAGACGCGATGCCGTAATTCAGGGGCGCTCGGACTTCTACCGCGATGGCCAGGCCGACCATGTGCTGGCTGAGTCGCTTGGTGCAGTCGATGAGCCGGCCCAGCTCGTAGTACATCTGCTCAGATATCCCGCCATCGAGCACGCCGATGGTGAGGCGGAACGTTCCGCGCGTTCCTTCGGGCGCCATCTGGTGCCACTCCGTCACCTCAAGCAGATATCCCAGCGGCTCCACCACGCGCCGCAGGGCGCCGATAGTCCCCTTGATCTGGTGGATGCGGAACGAGTTCGCCAGCGCCTTGCGTTTGGCCGCGACGGACCAGGCGTCGTCCCAACGGTCCACCGAACGTTCCCACGCAAGCCAGGGCAGAAGCGGCGCCGGGGCGGTGGCCGCGCGGCGCAGGGCGCGGATTGGCAAAGGCACGCTTTCGATATCGGCGCCGACCTGGGCTAGCTTGCGCTCTACAGGTGTTGAGGCGGGCGGCAGTAGCGTGGGCTTTTCGGCCATGTCAGCCCTCGGCCGCAATGGATAGCTCGATATCCGAGCATGTGGCCGCCTGTGCGGCCGTCAATACCAAATCCTCCGCAGGTTCCTGTAGTTCCAAATGGTCGACGCCTTCGACATGCAGGGATGCGGTAAGCGCGGAGCGCCACACTGAAACGCCAGCCCGTCTCGGACGGTTGACATAGGCCGCGCAGGCGCTGCGCGCCGCGTCCAATGCGACCGTGCGGCCCGGACCCTCGCCTTTCATGTGGAGCACCGCGCGCACGCTGTACGGCACGATCTGCGATGACTGCACAGTCACGCGGTCGCCCATGGGGCGGATGTCTTCGTCGTTCAGCTGGGTGCGCACCTTGGCCAGCAGCTCGGGCGCCGCCGTACCGTCGCTGTCGCGCGCCAGTACGCACACCACAACATCGCATGGCACGGGGCTGCTGGCGGTGGCGTCAGCAACTTGGCCGTCAGCGCTGAGGGCGTGGAAAACATAGCCATCGCGCGGGCCTGCAGTGGACAGACCTTCCCAGGCCATCTGCGCGCGTTCACAAAGCTCGTCGTCGCTTTCGTATACCGCATCCACTGGCGGCACTGCATCGGGATTTGCGGGCCGAATTACCTGGCGGGATACGCCGTATTCGGCTGCGATGTGCTCCAGGTCTTTGCCGCGCGCGAAGGCAAGCAACACCGCGCGGGCGGCGTCGTTCACGCGCTGGCGCAGGATCACCTCGCGTTCTGCATTCTCCTGCAACACGACTACCAGAGGCTCTGATTCCAGCGTCAGCGCTTTGGCGATGGCGTCCCGGTCCTCTTGCGCGAAGAGTGCCAGGTAACGGGCCTTGCGGGTCTCTAGGAGTTGCTCGTAGTCGAGCGCTTCCACCACGTCAGGCGCGGGGAGCTGGGAAAGGTCGATGATGTTCGGGCTTGCCATATCAGGCGCTCAGAGTGGTGGCGACGGACACGTTTTCGATCCGGTCGCCGGTGTCGGCTTCGCCGTGGATATTCAGCACGATGCGCCCAGGCCGGTCGGCTTCCACCTCCACCGACATCGAGCGCACGCGCAAGCGCGGTTCCCACAGCATCAGCGCCGTGGCGGCGGCTGAATAGAGCTGCAGGATTGCCGCACCATTGGCGGGCGTGTCGATCATGTCGGCGGTTTTCGCGCCGAAGGTCCGACGCCGCACGCGGGTGGCGAGAGGGGTTTGCAGAATCTTCGTGATGGACTGCGCCAGGTGTTCGCGGCCCGTGATACGCAGCCCCGTGGCCGCATTCATGCCCAGATAGCTCATTGCGTGGGTTCCGTCGTGAGTGCGTCCAGGGCTTGCGTGCGGTGCTTGTGGGTGTGAAGCACCACGCCGTTAGAGGAAAGCTCGCCGGCTATGTGGGTGATGTCGCCTTCAATGGTGGTCTTGTTGCCCTTGCCGTTCTTGCCCGCCATGCCAGCCTGATACGTCAAAAGGCCTGTGACGGTCACATTGCCGTCAAGGGTGATCTCCGGGCAATGGACAGTGGCCGAATCGCTGGCCTCAACGAACGCGGATTTAATCCCCACGGCTGTCAGCTTGCCGGCCTGGTGGTCATAGGTGATGCGCGCGCCGTCGGGGTAGTCGGTGACGTGTTCGGCTTCGCTGTCAGAGGGCGTGGGTATTTCGTCAGAGTTCAGGCCCGTGAGCACGACACCGCCGGCGGGATCGCCGTCTGGGCAGAGGACTAGAACCTGCTCGCCCACGGTGGGCGGGTTCCATGTGCGGGTGCGGCCTGCGCGCAGCTCCAGCCACGGCAGCCAGTTGGTTGCAAGGTCGCCAGAGGAAACGCGGACCCGAGCCGGCTTAAGGTCAACGGCCATAACCGTGCCAATGCGGATCAGGTTGGAAATCAGGCGGAAGAGTTCGGCGGCGTCATTCATACCGGCCATGTTGCCGGGCCGTCTTCGCGCGCGCACGGGGCGCGCCTTGTATGACGGCTATCTACAGGCCGTGGCCTGCGAGGTGTCGTGCCAGGGTGTCTAACACGTTGTCGCGTTCTTGCTGCGTGAAGCCAAAGAGTTTGCGGCGCGGGTATCGCACTTGCTTTTGACCGGGCGCAGGTCGGTCTGTGCGTCCTTCCTGGTGAACAAGCGCAATACGGGCGACGGCGCCGCTGTAGCCAACAATGGCCTCAGTCTCGCTCGCCTGGATGCGAAGATAGCGCGCCGTGCGCAAGCGGGTGAACATCCGGCGGCGAATGGCGCCCACCTTCCCGCGCAGGTTCTTCTTAGCGCGTCGGGGTGCGTAGGGCGTGCCGTCTGGGTTCTGTTGCGCCGCAATTCGTTGGCCTTGGCTACGGCGCAGCTCCACCGCGACGGCTCGATTTACGCGCCGGCGTTCTGCTGGGCGCAGTTGGGCCATCAGGGCAGACGCCCAGGCCTGCACGTCGCTGAAATCTTCATTCATACGGATGTGGCCATGCCGGTACGCTGATCGTGATGGGGTCGGTGCCCGGAAGCTCTATCGTGATTTCCTCGGAATCAAGCGGTAGATCGGGGTCCAGCGGCTCGTCCGCGTGATCGGCAATCATCCCTTCGCCTTCGGGCGCCTTGCGCACAATCACGCGCTCGGTAAGCGGTATCTTGATTTCCACATCGGCGGCGTCGTGATTTAGCAGTTCCACGTCGAAGCTGATGGCGTTCTCGCGCCGCGTCGGGTTGGCCAGCAATTCCGGCTGCTTGATCCGAATCCAGGCCAGCAGCGGCAGCATGAGCGCGTCCGGCGGACCGGCGTAGTCCGTCACCACGATGGTGAGGGTGAAGCGGTATTCGTGAGACAGGCTGCGCGTGGCGGTGCAATGGATGCTGCCCTGTTCCACGAAGACATGCAGGCGGTCCGGGTTCTCGCTGAGAAAGCGGTTGTGCCTGGTCAGGTACTCGCGCAGTTCATTGGCTTTGCGCACGGTCGGCCTCGCTTTGGCACTTGATGATGCTGTCCACCTTGGCCGCGCAGATAGCCCAGGCGGCCTCAATGCGGTCAATCTGCAGCGTCAGATCGCCGGCTGTGCGTGGCGCCGCCGCTGGTAGGCTGCACGGCGTCACGGGTGCGCACGTATTCAGCGTAAGCCGCGGCCCCGGTGAGGGCGGGGCGCTCGCGCAGCCTTGCAACAGGATCAGGCAGCAGAGAATCGGCCCAGGTGCGAACTTCCGGATTTTCATTTTTCAGCCTTTCTATGTCGAACGTGCGCTGATCCAGCGCGTTGCGGATTTCCTCTTGCGTGCGTTCCAGTTGCACCAGGTCGAGCCGCTGGCCCGTCACGCGCTCGGCCAGGTTGGCCATGTCGCTGGCTTGGCTCTTGGCGATTTCGCCATAGGCTTTCAGGGCAAGATCCTGGCTCGCAATCTGGCCGTGTTGAAACCACATGAGCGCAGCCAGCACCAGGGAAAGGCCGTAGGGCGCCAGAGTGCGGAGAAGGGCGCTCATGTGGTCACCTCTGCCGCTTCGCCAGCGAAGCGCGCATAGGCCCGCGCCAGCTTGGTGTCATAGAAGTTTTCCGCGTATGCCGGCCCGTTGTAGAGGCGCGCGAACTGCGCCCACTTCCTGGCCTTGAGCGCACGGTGTAGGGCGGGGTCGGCCAGCACGAAAGCGGTGAAGGTTGCGAGCTGGTCGCCCTCGCTACGGTGCTGGGTGGCAACGAAGGATTCGATATCCGCGAAGCCCAGCGCGCTCCAGTGATAACCCATAATTTGAAACGCGCCCCAGCTCGCCGCCTCCTGGGCAGCGGCAGCGTGAATCTGCATGGCGCTCGCCAAGCGGACATACTCGGCCGCGCCGCCGGCATACCCGCCGCGCTGGCGGCTCAAGACGGATGGGCGATCGCCGTATCCGGAAGGGTCCAGGCCGTGAGCTGTCAGTTGCCGCCAGAAGACATGACGCTCAAACAGAATGACCGGCCGGCCATCGGGCAGAAAGCCGCGCCCGCGCGATTCCACTTCGTTCACGGCCTTGATGCTCGCCAGCGGCACGCCCAAGCGGTCGGCGGCCGCGATCAGGTCGGATTCGCGCATTAGGCGCGACGTGTCGAAGTTCGCGAGTGCTGCGCGGCTTTTCGGCCCGTACGCGCTATCCACGACCAGGCCGGTAGCCGCCTGGAGCGCGGCCACAGCGTCGCGCGTGGCTTCGTCATAGATCGCGGTGCGCTCTACCGCATAGCCCGCGCGGCGCAAATCGGCCTGCAGATCGGCCACGGCCTGGCCGATATCACCCTTGCGCAAAATGTCAGACATCCGACTCTCCCCGTGCGAGCGCCGCGATATTGCCGCGCGCACGCCAAGCGCATGCGCAAAGCAGGCACGCAATGACCAGCTCCGAAGCGCTGGCGGGCGAGCGCAGCAGCAGGATCTCCACCGCGCGGCAGAAGAGCGCAGCAATCAACGTGCTGGCCAGGCACGACAGCGCGCGGCGATGGCGTGCGCCATTGGGGCGGTACCAGAGGAACCGGCCAGCCGTCAGGGCGTACAGAATGGCGCAGGCGACGGCGATGGCGGACAGGGTAGGGGTAGGGTGCATGTCGGTCATTTCTTTTCCCCAAAGGCGCGAGAAATGGCGCTCAGGTCAAAGTCCGGCGCCTTGGCCAGCAGCTTCAACGCCAGCGGCACGATGACGACGGCCCCGACGAGGGCGGGCAGAAAGGTTTCCTTGGCCAGCTCGCGGGCCACGATCTCGCCCGCGCCGCCGTAGCCGCACAGGCCGGACACAAGGAAGGACGCGAAGCGCTTCCAGGCGGTCAAATCCTTCTTGGTACTTGCGACCAGGGCCGCGCCCATGACCGCGCCAAAAGCCGCGTTGGCGTCGATCAGGGGCAAAATTTGCGACAAAGCCGTGCCCGCCACCAGCGTGGTGGCCACGGCGGTCGATACGGTCGATGGTTCGGCCATTGGATCAATCCCAGAGTTTGACGGCAGGCGCCGCCGATGGTTGAGGGGTGCTGTCCGGCAGCGTCACGACTTGACCATGCGGCAGCACTGCGCCCAGGTCGGCCAGACCGGGGTTGAGTTCGTACGTTTGTTCCACCACATCGCGTGTCGTGCCCAGGTGCCGCCAGCACAGCGCGTCCACCGTGTCGCCCTGAAGCGCGCGGACCCGCATCAGATCAGCTCCACGACGGCGCGCGGCGCGGCCATTACGTCGGCGATGGCAAAGCGAGCATTGCGGCGGTGATCGTCGGATGCCTCGCTCAGCCACTCGGCGCGCTTCTGGCCGGTGGCCGTGGTGTCGTAGTCGGTCATGCGCTCGATGAGGTCCGCCTTGGCCAAGCTGTAGACGGCCCGGGTGTAGGCATGCTGCAAACGGCTTTTTCCATCCAGCTTGTCCGCCGGCACGTCGGCCAATTGCGCATGACCGCGCGCCAGTTGCGCGGCCTTCCACGCGGCCAAGCTGTTGCCCGCCTCCAGCAGCGCGCCCACCAGGGCGAAGCGCAGGCGCTCATCGGTCACGGTGCCATCAAGGCGCAATGCCTGGCGGGCGGCGTCCAGTTGGATGTCCGGGAAGAATCCATCGTTGGCGATGACCTGCGGCGGGACTGTGCGGGTTGCGGGGGCAGCGGCGATAAAGCTCATGGTGACGGCTCTTTAGGTCGGCGGTGGGCGGGCATCCAGCAGGTCAGGGACCAGCCTTCCGCCCGCGCCGCCGTGCGCTTTGGGGCACTCTGTTAGCCGGCCTGGCCGGCGTTCTTGATCTTGCGTTCCAGCTGCTCGATGAGCTTCTTGCAGCCCACGCCGCTGTGCAGGTCCACTGCGCGGCGCAGCTGCGCGACTGCGGAGCGCGCCATTTCCAGGTTCGGGCCGCGCGGCTCATCGCCCGCTAGCTCGCCCAGGGTCTTGCCGATGGCCAAGTGAAGCTTGGCGCGGGCCTGATCCGGCGCGTCCTGGCCATCGACCAGGCGCGCGACGTCCTGCAGTAGCAGCATCGCCTCGTCGTGTTTGGGCACGGCGCCGCCGGCAATCGCTCCTGCCACTTCGTCCAGCAGTAGCGTGGCCGTGTTGCGCTTCAGGCGTTCAGGCAACGGCACACCATGACGCAGCACGTAATCGGCCAGTTCCAGGCCGCGCGCGAAGGCGCCCACGTCGAAGTGCCAAACCATCAGCGTGGCCAGCACTTCGTTCGGCTGCCCGGTGTTGCCGCTCAGGACGCCATCGAGATAGTCCTGATACTCCGGAACCAGCTGGCGCTTGAGTTCAACCTTGCGCTCCACGGATTGGATATCGTGCAGGCGGCGCCGGTCCTGGGTCAGCTTGGCCATCATCTGGCCGAAGATGCCGCCCACCATGGCGGGCGCGGTGCCATCGGCCGCGCTCGCCTTGGAGGCCAGCACCCGCGTGCGGTGGCGTTGTGCGGGGCTGGTCATGGTCAGGCCTCCACCAGCTCGATGTTTTCCACCAGCGCGGCCAGGCCCATGTCCTCGACGACGTAATCGTCATTGGAGCTTTCGTAGGTGTCCACCCGGCTGCGCTTGGCGTTTTCCTCGACGTGGCGGCGGCGCGCGCCGATTTGCCAGTACAGGGAAAGGTTATCCAGCGTGGTGATGAGTACCTTTTTCTCAGGGAAGAACGGCGCCTGCACCGCCGCCAGGCCGCCGATGCGCTTCTGGCTGATGATGAGGTCAGCGGCGAGCGTGTCGGTAGCGCGGGTGTCCTGGTTGACCAGCGGGAAGTACTTATCGTGCATCAGGCCCCGGCCCACGATGGCGACGAGCTGGGAGTTTTCGCGGTGCCACGGGTCCAGCAGCGTGACGGCGTCGTACACCAGCGCGTCCAGGTTCTTGTAATCGCCAGTGGCGCCCACTTGTACCTTGCCGGCCGTCTTGCCCTCGGCCATAACGCGCTCTTCGGCGCTCTCGCGCATCTTCTGCAGCCAGCCCTTGTTCACGTCCTGAAGCAGCGTGTTGGTTGCTGGGTCGGTGTTGGCGGCAACGCTCGTACCGTTGAATCCGATCATGATCCGGTCCAGCGCCTGGCGCTGGATCAGCAGGTCACGAATGCGGGCCTCGAAATCGGGGAAGATCGCCCAGGCGTCGAGCTGCGCGTACTTGATGAACGAGTCGAAGTCCGTATGTCGGCAGTAGTAGCCGTTCTGGTCAAGCGAGGTCAGGTCACGCGGCGCACGGTCGCGCTCTTGGGTGTTGGTGCGGGACGCGATGGGACCGGACAGGTTCAGGCCCAGCCTTTCGCCTTGCTGTTCCGTGACGCCGATCATGTTGACCTTGCCTAGAAACGCGGAGCTTTCCTGAATCTTGGTTTCGAGGGTCTGCTGCACGGCGGGCACGACGTTGAAGGCTTTGGTTGCGTCCGTCACGCCGTTGAGCGTGGCGATGCGTTCCAGGTAGGCGTTGAAATGCTGGCGGGTTTCGTTGCGCATGTCAGGTATCCAGTGAATGGGATGATGGGTGTGGAGTTGGCGCGCGTTAGCAGTCGGTCTGTACGCGGTCGGCGCCGCCGGAGGCCTGCGGCCGATTGGTGAAGTTGGCGGGGGTCTTGTCCAGGTCCGCGCGCAGGTCCGCGAGGTCTTTGGCACTCGCCGCAGACTTCTTGAACTCCTGCACTTCCGTCGTGAGCTGCGAGACCGATTGCGCCAGGCTATCTGTCGTCTGTTTGAAGGCCTTTTCGAGCGCGGCAAAGGCGCGCACCGCGCTATCCACATCGCCCGCAGAGAATGCGGCAGGCGCGGGCTGCGGGGATGCCTGTTGCTGCGCCGGCTGCGATTGGCCCGGCAGCAGCGTGCGGAAGAATGCGCCGATGGCCTGGAATGCGGACGCGGCCTCGTCGGACGCTTTGGGATCGGTGTCGAAGTTCAACGCAGTTTCCAGCGCGCTGCTGAAAAGGTTGTTGGGGGACTGCTTGCGCGAGGCGAGCGGGTTGGCGGCGGGGTTCTTGGCCGCGAATTCCAGAATGCTCGTGCCCAGGCTGGCCGGGCTGTCGGTGACGCCCAAGCCGATAAGGCCGCACTTGCCCGTCCCGGCGAAATCCTCCTGCAGCTCGATGGACGTGTAGATTTTCTGGCGGCCCTTGGTCATGGCCACCAGCTCGGGCGTGGGATCGAGCTGCGCCTGCAGCTCCAGCTTGCCGGCGCTGTTTTCCTGCGTTCGGACCGCCAGCACGTCGCCGTAAGCCTTGAAGGGGCTTTCGGGAACAAGGCCGCGAATGTGCTCCATCCAGATGCGGGCGCCGTAGGTTTCGCGTTTGTAGGTCTCGGCGATTTGCTCCAACCAGGCGCGCAGGATGTTGCGGCCATCGGTGGTCTGGCCTTCGGTGGCCACGGTAAACCAGCGGGATTTATCCATAAGGGTGTGCTCGGTGGGGGGTGTTCGGGTGTTGCCATACTGGCCCCGACAGACGCGCCGCTCAACGCGTTAAGCCTGTGCAAGAGCCTTCCAGAAGTCCCAGCCTCACGCGCGCGCGGAGAACCCCGGCAGGATGGCGGCATGTTGCAATCAACCGACCATATCGACCCGCGCCGCGTTGCCCGTGACCTCTACTGGCAGGGCTGGCGCATCTCGTCTATCGCGCGCCACTTAGGCGAAAAGCGCACGACGGTGCATAGCTGGAAGACCCGCGATGGATGGGACGCAGCTTCTCCCGTTGAACGTGTGGAATCGGCGCTGGAGGCGCGCCTATGTACGCTCATCGCCAAGACGGAAAAGGACGGCCGCGACTTTAAGGAAATAGACCTGCTGGGCCGGCAGTTGGAGAAGACCGCGCGTGTGCGCAAGTACGACGATGACGGGCGTGAATCTACCCTCAACCCCAACATCGAGCGCCGCAACGCTGGGCCTAAGCGCAAGCCGGAGCGCAACGCGATCAGCGATGACCAGACCGCCAAGCTTTCGCAGGTGTTCCGCGATTCTCTCTTCGATTATCAGAAGGTCTGGCTGCGCAACGGGGATCAGCGTACGCGAATGATCCTCAAGTCTCGGCAGATCGGCGCAACGTGGTATTTCGCCCGCGAAGCCCTGATTGATGCGATTGAGACAGGCCGGAATCAGATTTTTCTATCCGCCTCGAAGGCGCAGGCGCACGTCTTCAAGCAGTACATCATCCAGTTCGCGCGCGAAGCCGCGGACTTGGACTTGAGAGGCGATCCCATTGTTTTGCCCAACGGCGCGCATCTGTATTTTCTGGGCACGAATGCGCGGACTGCGCAGAGCTACCACGGCAACTTTTACTTTGATGAATTCTTTTGGGTGCCCAAGTTCGGCGAGCTGAACAAGGTGGCCAGCGGCATGGCGCTGCATAAGCAGTGGCGCAAGACATATTTCTCCACGCCGTCGAGCATGGCGCACGAAGCCTACCCCCTATGGACGGGCGAGGTATTCAACAAGCGGCGCGCCAAGCGCGATCAGGTCGCCATCGAGCTGGCGCATTCGATCCTGAAAAACGGCCACCGATGCGACGATCGAATTTGGCGGCAGATTGTCACCATCCTGGATGCAGAGGCCGGGGGTTGCAATCTCTTTGATATCGAAGAGCTGCGCCTTGAGTACAGCCAGGATCAGTTCGAGAACCTGCTCATGTGCGGGTTCATTGACGATACGGCGTCCATCTTCCCGCTGGCCATGCTGCAGGGCTGCATGGTCGATGCGATGGTTGAGTGGGTCGATGTGCAGAAGTTCTTGCTTCGCCCGTATGGGCATTACCCGGTGCTGGTGGGCTATGACCCATCGCTTACCGGGGATTCGGCCGGCTGCGTGGTGCTCGCCGCGCCGCGCACGCCTGGCGGCAAGTTTCGCGTGTTGGAACATCATCAGTTTCGCGGGATGGACTTTGCGGCGCAGGCCAAGAAGATCAAGGAAATCACAGAGCGGTATGCAGTGGCATACATCGGCATTGACGCGACCGGCATGGGCCAGGGCGTTTACCAGTTGGTCAAACAGTTTTTCCCGACCGCGCGGGCCTACAGCTATTCGCCCGAGGTCAAGGGCCGCTTGGTGCTCAAAGCAGGCGACGTAATCCGCAACAAGCGGCTGGAGTTCGACGCCGGAGCAACGGACTTGGCGCAATCCATGATGGCGATACGAAAGACGATGACCGCCAGCGGCCGCAGCGTCACCTATGACGCCGGCCGCGCGAGTGAGACGGGACACGCGGACCTGGCCTGGGCGCTCATGCACGCGCTGGATTGGGAACCATTGGAAGGCGCCGCCGGCGCCGGCAAAGGCTTTATGGAGCTATTTGGATGACACGCAAACGCAAGCCGCGCGACAGCTTTACCGCGCCCGATACGCAGCCGGCAGCTGCGCCCGCTCAGGTCGAGGCGTTTTCCTTCGGCGATCCCGTGCCCGTGCTGGACCGGCGCGAAATCCTGGACTACCTAGAATGCTGGCGTAATGGCCGCTGGTATGAGCCGCCTGTCCACTTCGGTGGCCTGTCCAAGACGTTCCGGGCCAGCCCGCACCACAGTTCGGCCATCTACTTCAAGGCCAACATTCTGGCGTCCACTCTTGAGCCGCATTCGGCATTCCGGCGCGAGACCTGCCTAAAAATGGCCGTGGACTTCCTGACGTTCGGCAACGCCTACGCGGAGCGTCTGGACAGCGTGACGGGCAAGCTGCTGGGCACGCGCCACGCGTTGGCGAAATACACGCGGCGAGGCGTGGAGCCGGGACGCTACTACTTCATACCCAGTGCTGGTCAGGAGCATCAGTTTCAAGACGGCACGGTGTGCCACCTGATGCAGCCGGACATTAACCAGGAAATCTATGGCCTGCCCGAGTACCTGGCTGCGCTCAACTCGGCATGGCTCAACGAGTCCGCGACGCTGTTCCGTCGCAAGTACTACCTGAACGGCAGCCACGCGGGTTTCGTGATGTACGTGACGGACCCGCTGCAGGATGAGACCTATGTGACCGACATCCGCAAGGCCATGAAAGAAGCCAAGGGGCCGGGCAACTTCCGCAACCTGTTTGTGTACGCGCCTGGCGGCAAGAAGGACGGTTTGCAGATCATTCCGGTCAGCGAGGTGGCCGCGCGCGATGATTTCTTCAACATCAAGAACGTGTCGCGGGATGATGTGCTGGCCGCGCACCGCGTGCCTCCGCAGTTGATGGGCCTGGTGCCGTCCAACTCCGGCGGCTTTGGTACGCCGATATCGGCGGCCAAGGTTTTCGCGCGCAACGAGCTGGAGCCACTACAGGCGAAGTTCATGGAAATTAACGAATGGTTCGCCCAGGAGGTGGTCAGGTTCAAGCCGTACACCATTCCGGGCGAAGGGAACGAGTAACCGTTCGCCGCGTCCATTTAGCCCCGCACTAGCGGGGCTTTTTTTCGGCCCGCCAAACGTTACCGCTGCTCGCCACGCCTCGCGCCTGCCTTCACGGCCAGCGCTTCATTTAAACAAGGTTCGCCCGCCACGTACTGCTGCAGCTCGGCCACCCGGTCGATGACGTCCTGACGGTGACGCAATCCCCCGGCACTGCGCAACCCCGCTTCCAGGGCCACGATGACGCGCTGCAAGCGCCAGATCTCCCACGCCATGGCGCAGGCCTCGGCGGTCGGATTGCGGGCGTACAGCTCGCGTATGCGGGCCGCCGTCAGGGGCGCTGGGGGTGGTCGGTCGAAGAAATCCATGCTGCACCTCAGAATACTGGATAAATATACAGCATTCGGGTGAGCGCAGGGGTCTGGCGCGCAGTTCTCCCCCCTCCGCGCCTGCGCGCTAAATGTGCGAGAAAAGACTCGACCGTGCATCACCCCCTGGCGCCAGCGTTGGCTTGCCTTTGCGGGCCGCTGGTAGGGCTTGGCGGATGACGCAGATCGACGCACCTACGACGCACATTCCTGCCCCCCTGGACCGCCACATGCGGTTTTTGCTCAATCTCTGCGCAGGTTTGGGGAGGGGCTGGGAAAAACCTAACCCCCCTAACCGGGGGTGAAAATGATGTTTAAGCTCTTGATTTATATGAATAATATCGGTTAGGTATAAAACCTAACCTGACCTAACCTAAAACCTAACCATTCTGTAAGTCATTGATTTATATAGGTATCTGTTTTTTATAAGGTTAGGGTATAGAAACCTAACCGGGTTAGGCTTTGGTTAGGAAAAGGTTAGGTTTTCTGAAATCCCCGAAACCCGCATGAACAAAGGCTCTCCGGCCAATCCTCAATGTCCGGTTAGGAAGGTTAGGTTTTTCCCAACCCCTCCCGAAATGTTCGATGTTGACAGCAACTGGCCGACCGCAGCATGCTCAGCGCCTTGTGTCCATGACGCAACTGGTCGGTACAGTGAAAAGTTACTGAGCTCGTCAGAAATTGATTTCGTAATGTCGTAGTCGGCACCGGGAATTAGTACAGGAAGAACACGTGAAACGTGATGATCTGGAGATGCTTCGCCAGCGCTCAATTACCAAGCTCGACGATGCCGCTGCGCTAAAGCACATCGGTGACTTGATAGATGCGTCAGACGACGCTTATTTCGAGCGTGGCGCCGACCGCGCGCTACACCTTCTTGAGCAGCTTTCGATTCGAGAGCTGGAAGAGACACACGGCGCGACGGCTGAGTATTTTCGAGCGAACGCATGGGGGGTTAAAGAGAAGATTGCTTCCGCGAGCAGCTCAGTGACTTGGGAGCACCCCGCAAGGGAAGAGCAAATTCTGGCCTTGTCGCGCGCCGTCGCACATCCCGGTTTTAGTAAGCTGCACAAAATACGCCGCTGCCAGGTGCTGACCAACCGAGCTAACCAGCTATTTGCTATGGGGCGCTTGATCGACGCAATCGAAGGGTGGAGAGCCGCCCTGCGGATAATTCCTAAATTTGCAATTGCTCACGCAAATTTATCCAGATGCCTGAGGCGCTATGGGGCTTTGCTGGAAAATGATGAGGAGCGTGCGATTCTGTGGATGCATGCACACGACAGCATGGCTATCGTGACTTCCACTACAGCGGTTTTTGACGCCCCTTACCCTAAAGCGATCTTGCAAACATTCGCGACGGAAGCTAAGCGGTACGCGGATGGATTGGATATCGAGCAAGTGCGCGCGCTCTTTGAAGGCAATCCGCCATCGCTCGGGCGCACTAAAGCCGAGCGCTTGTACCGGCAATGGTCACTTGATAAAGGCTTGTTTCTTCACCCTCTAAATGATCTGGGGGCGTACCCCATAGCTGCTTTTGACAATCTGCATTTGCCTAGCATTAGCGAGCAATTTGACGAGCGACCAGGTGCCTTGAGCCCCCCTGCAGTAATAGGGTTTTTTAACCAGATCAAGCAGGAGTACGTATCGGCGCGCTACATGTTGTACGAAGGCCTGAGCAGTACCAAGTTCCACTTTTCAGATCGAGGAGTTCGGCTGGCGGATACGCTGGACTATCCTCTGCATTCTCTCGCAATGGAGCGTGTGCGTACGGCATATCGAATCGCATATTCATTGCTTGATAAGGTTGCTTTCCTTGTCGATTTCTACTGGAAGCTCGAAAAACATCCAGACCACATAAATTTTAAGAATGTCTGGATGGTCGAAGGAAAAAAGCAACTTCTTGAGCGCTTTCGCGACAGCGAGAATTGGCCGCTGAGAGGACTGTTTTGGCTTTCAAAAGAGCTGTTCGACGAAAAGCTAAATTCGACTACCAGCCCGGATGCGCGGGAACTGTATGGCATACGCAATGCGCTTGAACACAAGTGCTTGCAGGTCCATTTTGGGTGGGTGCAATCCTACAAGTTAAGGGCGCCGGGTAGCCCGGATTCAAGGCGGTCGATAACTAGTGACTTTCTCGAAGAGAAGGCTCTACGGGTGATGAAGATGGCGCGTTCTGCGCTCGTTCAACTGGCGTTGGCGATCGGTGTTGAAGAACAAGCTCGAGAGGAGAACCGGCTCAGCGGGACGGTGATTCTGTCCATGCCCAACTACGCGCTTGATGACGAGTTCAAACGGCGTGACCCCATGTAGGGAGGGGACCTGAACGAACTGACGCGTCTCTACGGAGAGAACCGGTTAGGCGAGTGGCCACCAATACGTAGACCTATATATTCTGCGGCCCTGAGTGTTCCACGTGCATGCCTCCCACATGTTCACGCCGTTAGAGATCTTTGCCTCGTCAGCCAACCGGTCGTAAACCTCCGCTGTGATGTATGTCGGATAGGAATGATCCAACGCCGCCATCTTTGCCGCATGGTTGGCGGCGCGCCCTACCCAAACAAGGTCATTCGAGCCACGGATGCCAGTGCGCGCAACCAGAAGTTTGCTTGAGTCAATTCCCACAACGTGATTAATGACGTGGTTACTACTCGTGTAGATCGCCTTCATTGCCGGCCGCACAATACTCTTTGTTGCATAGTTGATCTGTAACGCTGTCTTTACAGCACTTGTGTTTTTGTAGTCGCCAATAAAGACCGCCATCACCCTATCACCATCGTAAGCCGTGATGGTGCCGCCGTTTGAGGTGATGATCTTCGCCGCACTGTGGAGGAACGCCTTGTATATCTCTGCGGCTAAGGCTGGTATTAACGAGTCGACCATCTGCGTCGAGTCGGCAATGTCGGCATAAAGCACCGTTGCATCCAGTTCCACGCCGTCGTTACCTAGCCCAACATCGGATTCCGCTGGAACCACGCGGCCCGCCCGAGTAGTCCATGGCGACCGAAAAATTTCAGTGCATCGAGTTTCGAGTTCAGTTTTCAACGTCATAATTTTGAATTCGCCTCTTCAGCGTACTGGACCCAGATCCGTTATATGTCGGCGAAGGCGAGTGCATGCGGGACCCAGCAGGGCGGCGAAATCCTTGTCGGCTGCGAAGCGGTAGTCAATAGTTGTAATGCCGGCCATGTCGCTAGGTAGTTTCACTCGCTCGTCGCGTGGCTCCATCAAAATTGCTCGAGCTCGTCCAAGTCTTCCCATGAATAGCCCAAGCTCGAATATCACGTTGTCTCGAGGCGCGGGCCAAGGTTCACCACGCACTTGCGCTAGGTCGTCCGCATGTGCAATCGCGATGGCGAAATCTGATTCGTCTAGTTGGTGCTCTAGCGCTTCAAGTGTGTATTGACTTACTTTGAAGCACCCGTCGGTCCACACGGTGCAGGTGAAAGGGTCGTGTGCCAAAGCCTCTTGTACCGCATGAGCAATGGGTAGGGACTCTCGGGACGAGACGATAAAAACGTGGATGCCCTGGTGTGCTGGCCGTACAAGTGCGTTTCGCTCTACTAGACGACGAGCGGTGTCGCGAGCCAAGTAGCGCCAGACGGCGGGGTACTTATCAGCGAGAGCTGCGAACGCAGGTTCCGCGAGTTTTGCCAATATAGTCGGCTGGTTAGTCCGAACCGTTGCCGCCCGTCGTTGAGTAGGATTGGTAGCTGCCAGTTCGCCCACCGTGTCGCCAACTGCACGGCGTTGGACCAACACTCCATTGACGATTACATCGACCTCGCCTGCTAGGATGAAATAAATTTCATTGTCGGTTCCGCCTTGCTCCATAACAACGGAATCCGCACCGAATTCGATTACCTCGCTCTGCGCAGCAACTTCGCCTGCGAGAGCCATGTCACCATTAATGATTCTCTGCTGCGAAAGCGCCTCGGCTCGTAGTCGAGCGCCTGAGTCCCCCAAGAACCGATCTAGCATGTCGTCTCCAAGTGTTACATGTTGTGGCTATCATAGCGACAATTGACCGAGTTTGGCGTTCTCTCGATTAAGCAAGCTGATGGGATCCGAGGGAGTTGTGCCTAAACAATTTCGCCTGTCGTGTCTGGATCTGGCAACCATTCGGAAGGGTCGCCTAAGATGGCTGTGAGATGTTGACCCAGCGCGTCAAAGGCCTCTCGCCGTTGGCTCAACATGGTTTGACGTTGGTACGTCCGCGTCACTTTTTTGGGTTCTTTGTGATTGAGGCAACGGTCTATTACATCCTGCGTAAATCCGAGTTCGCCCATGATGGTCGCAGCAGTGCGCCGCAGATCGTGCTGCGTCCAATGCCCTCCAGGTAGATCCAAGTCAGTTGTGTTCTTGCGGCCGCGGATGGCTTTGGTGCGTGTCTGCCTATCAGTGAGGCGCCGGGTAACTTCCTTTTCTGAAATGTGCCCGCCTTCTTTGCCCGGGATGAGATATTCCCCTGTGCCTGGCAGCTTAAGCATTCGCTTCCAGACTGCTAGGGCAAAGTCACTGACGTGAACAAGGTGTGGTTTTCCATTCTTCGACACCTCGGCCGGGATAGTCCAGTTCTTGGCCCTGACGTTCACGGCGCCTTTGCGACGGATCGAGGCCACCTCAATGGGGCGCGCTGCGGTGGCGAGTGTCCACCAAACCATCAACTCAGTGTGTACGGGCAGCACGCGCCGCTGAGCCACGTAGTAGCGTGATTTCTGGAGCGGGGGCCTGGCCAGTACATCACGCAGGATCGGTAGCTCAGCATCCGAAAGTACGCGCTCGCCTTCATTCTCCTGGCCGCCAGCCTGTTTGCGCGCGATGGCTGCGGTGGGGTCGCCTTGCATCCACTCGCGGGCGACTGCGAACCGGAACATCTGGCGCAAGTTGGCCAACACGAGATTGGCCGTTCGCATCTTCTTTTCCAATCTGGCTTTGTCGATGGCTTTCATCACATGGCCACGGCGGACCATGGACAAAGGTACGTCGGCCAAGTACGGAGCGACGTAGATGGCGTATCGCCCCTTGATGGATTTGTGGTCGTTCTCGCTCTTCCGGTTTGTCTCGATCTCCTGCGAAAACCAGACATTGAACAAGCGGCCTACTGTCTCCGGAATCGCGTCGCCCTCGGAATCGAGAAGGGCGGCGGCGTGCTTGGGGTCCATGCCTTTCTGGAGCATTTCCTGGCGGGCCTGGCGCATCTCTCTCGCGGCCTTTAGGCTCAGCAACGGATAGGCTCCTAGATAAATGCGCTCCCTCTTGCCCGTGGTCGGGCCGGTGTAGCGAAAGATCCACGCCCGCCGGCCGTCAGGCCGAATGCGATGAATGAGGCCGCCTCCGTCGTTCAGTTCGATTTCCTTTGCGCCGGGCCGTGCATTTCGCAGTGCCGTATCAGTCAGTAGATTCGTCGCCATTGAAAGCCTGGATCTTGGGGGGCCATTTGGGGGGCCAGCGCTTTGCGGCTGCTGGCGGATGCTAGAAGACCTTGGCGGACTTCAAATGGCCGGAAAGCCAATAAAGACGCGAGTGTAGCGTTTCCAGGCGGACGTTGGCGGACTTCGGCGGAAAGGCTATTTTTTGCTTTGGGAGCAGAGGGTCGTGAGTTCGAATCCCACCGCCCCGACCAATATTCATGCGGGTCTCCGGATTTCCGCAGTGCAAGAAAAGACGACAGGTGGCCCATCCTATGGACCACCATTCGGTAGGACAACAAAATGGCCCCAAGCTCACAAAGCTTGGGGCCATTTTGTTCCGTCCCTTCCTTCTACTGCCGCGGGATCTTCGCTTCTTCGATCAGCTTTTGCCATTGCGCATCGCTGCTCGCCACGAACTGCCCAAACGCCGTGGGCGAGGTGGGCGGGCTGACCTTTACGCCCAATTCCTTGAACCGTGCCTGAATCTCCGGCTTGGCCATGACACGGCTGAACGCGGCGTTCAATGTCTGGACGATAGGTTCTGGCGTATTCGACGGCGCGAAAATTCCGGTCCAGAAGTAATAGTCCATCCCGTTGAGTTCCGGTGTTTCACCCGCCGACGCCAAGTCCGGGTTGCCGATGTCGCGGTCGCGGCTCATGACGCCCACGCCCGTCACACGCCCGCTTTTGATCAGTTCAAGCAGGGCGGGCAACCCGGACACCGCGATATCCACATTCCCGCCGATGACATCGGTCGCGATCTTCGAGGCGCTTGCATAGGGAATGAAGGTGATGTCCGTACCGGTGGTGAGCTTGAAGCTCTCCATGGCGATGGCGGGCAGCGAGCCGACGCCCGTGGCGCCGTAGGTCAGCTTGCCCGGGTTGGCCTTGGCGCGCGCAATCAGGTCGCCAAACGATTTCACGCCCAGGTTCGGGTTCGCCACCACGCCGACGCCGCTTGTGCCCAGCGGCGCGACAGCGGCCAGGTCGCGGTAGGTGTACTTGGCCGACGATTGCAGAATGGGTGCGATCACGACGTCGGACACGATGCCCATCAGTACCGTGTACCCATCGGGCTTGGCGTTGACGGCGCGCGTGACGCCGATGATGCCTCCGGCTCCCGCGACGTTCTCGATGACGACGGTCTGGCCCAGCTCGCGGCCCAGTTCGGGGGCGATGATGCGAGCAAACGTGTCCACCGAGCCTGCCGGCGCGTAGCCCACGATGAGCTTGATGGGATGGGCAGGGTACGCCTGCGCATGCGCCGCGCTCGTTCCTCCCAACACAAGGGCTCCCAGCAGCGCCGCGCTGGAAAGGGTTCGGATGTTCATGGTTGTCTCCCGTTGTTGTCGTTTGTGTTGCTTCAGCTTCGCAGCCAGTTCAGGACGCGTTGGAACACCTCGTCGCTATTGCGGTCCATCATCGGCAGGTGCGAATTGCCCGCGATGCCGCTGCCGGGCAGGTCCAGCACCGTTACGTCGGCGCACCCCCGTATGGAATCCAGGTAACGCTCGGCTTGTTGGCGGTAGCCGACCCAGTGCGACCCCGATGGTTCGATGAAGTCGCCCCACACAACAAGATGCGGCGGCAGCGCATCAATCGGCGCCGCTTGCGGCATGCCGCCGGGCTCTACGCCCACCACCCCGCGCACCGCGCTTGGCCGGCGGCGCGCAATCTCGGCTGCAAAGCCCGCGCCTT
>Ga0182736_1000832_pt1 | contig 38405 bp, 40 predicted proteins | sample eDN5th30CKraftBY_FD_128882 | JGI IMG/M metagenome (GOLD analysis project Ga0182736, IMG submission 128882) | Enriched backyard soil microbial communities from Emeryville, California, USA - eDNA 5th pass 30_C Kraft BY (version 2) (version 2) | ecosystem: Environmental > Terrestrial > Soil >... | reverse complement strand
GGAAAGGCGGGAAAACGGCTCTCCACCCACCGGGAAAACGCGTCGATCAGCAGCAGCATGAACACCGCCACGATCAGCGGGGTCACGATCTCCTGCAGGTATTGGATCACCGCCGCGGCGACCACCACCGCCATGAAGACGACGGCGTTGCGCATCACCTCCGAGCGCTGGGTCAGGCTGCGCACGCGGTCGATTTCCGGAGCGTCCATCGCTGAGGCGCCTTCGCTTTTGTTCGGGCGGAGTGTTCGCCCATTCCCAGTCGCAAGGCCAGCCCCGCGACAGGGCCGAGGCAAGGGCATATCGTGGCGCCGACAACAAGCAAGACGCCTTTGGGAGGCTCCAGATGACAGTATCCAGGGGGGCGGCGTTCGGCCTCGCCGTGGCCATGTGCGCCGCTGGTGCAGCCGCCACCGCTGCGCCCGCCCCGCGCGACTATCCGGCGGACTTCGCCGGCGCCGCCAAGACCCAGCCCGCCAACCCCAACTGGAAGCAGCCCTACAAGCCGACGTCGAAGCGCGACTTCACCGGCGTCTGGCAGGCGCAGGGGGGCATCGGCTGGACGCCCGGCGTTCCCCCGGGGCCGAAGCAGAACCCACCCCTGACCCCGGAATATGCGGCCATCTTCAAGATGCACCAGGACAACGCCGCCGCCGGCAAGCCCACCGGCGACATCACCGCCGCCTGCCTGCCCCAGGGCATGCCGCGCATCATGACCATGACCTATCCCATGGAGATCGTGATGAATGGCCGCCAGGTGAACATCTTCGCCGAATGGCAGGAGCAGACCCGGCGCATCTACCTAGACGGCCGCCCGCTCGATCCCGACGCGGACGCCACCTACAACGGCCAGTCCACCGGCCACTGGGAGGGCGATGTGCTGGTCGCCACCACCATCAGCCTGCACCCGGACACCAACCTGGAATCCTCCGGCCTGCCCAAGAGCGACAAGATGATCGTCTATGAGCGGATCTGGCTCGAGGACGACAGCACGCTGAAGGACGAGATCACCCTGGTCGACCCCAAGGCCCTGACCCGGCCCTGGACGGTGACCAAGACCTATCGGCGCGGCGACCCCGGCTTCAGCGTGATGCAGTACGTCTGCCTGGAGAACAACCGCAACCCGGTCAGCGCCGACGGCGCCATCGGCGTCGTGTTGCAGGGGGCGAAGCCGTAGCTGCTTATTCCCGTTTTGCTCGGGTCAGGCCCGAGCAAGACGGGAAATCAGACCGGAGCCTCCGGCGCACCCGCTCCGATCAGCGCCAGCCACTCGTCCTCGGTGAGCACCTGCAGGCCGAGCTCCGTCGCGGTCTTCAGCTTGGAGCCGGCCCCGGGTCCGGCCACCACGATGTCGGTCTTCTTCGACACCGACGAGGCGACCTTGGCGCCCAGCCGCTCGGCCTGGGCCTTGGCTTCGTCGCGGGTCAGGCGTTCGAGGGCGCCCGTGAACACCACCGTCTTGCCGGCCACCGCGGTGTCGGCCAGCGCCTGTTCGGCCGGCTGCACGTCCAGTTCGGCGACGAGGCGCAGCACCATGTCGTGGTTGTGCGGCTCGCGGAAGAAGTCCCCCGCCGCCTCCACCACCGCCGTTCCCACCTGATCCAGCGCGTCGAGCTCGGCGATAGCGGTCTCGTCGCCGGCCGCCACCTGCTCCATGGCCTCCAGGAAGGCCGTGCTGGTCCCATAGCCCCGGGCCAGGGTCATCGCCGTGGTTTCCCCCACATGGCGGATGCCGAGGGCGAAGATGAAGCGTTGCAGGGCGATGTGGCGGCGCGCGTCGATGGCGGCCACCAGGTTGCGGATCGAGGTCTCGCCATAGCCTTCCCGCTCGCGCAGGGCGGAGAGCTTTTCCTCGTCCTTGGCCAGCTTGAAGATGTCCGCCGGCTCGCGGATCGCGCCTTCCTCGTAGAAGGCCGAAAGCTGCTTCTCCCCCAGCCCCTCGATGTCGAAGGCCCGGCGGGAGACGAAATGCTTCAGGTGCTCGACGCGCTGGAAGGGGCAGGCGAACTCGCCTGTACAGCGGCGCACCACCGTCTCCACCCCCGCCCCGGTGGTCTCACGAGCCACCGGCGTCTGCAGCGGGCACGGGCAGACGTGGGGAAAGTCGTAGGGGACGGCGTCCGCCGGGCGCTTGTCCAGCACCGGCCCCACCACCTGCGGGATCACGTCGCCGGCGCGTTGGATGATGACGGTGTCGCCGATGCGCACGTCCTTGCGCGCCACCTCGTCGGCGTTGTGCAAGGTGGCGTTGCGCACGGTGGCGCCGCCGACGAAGACGGGCGCGAGCTTGGCCACCGGGGTCAGGGCGCCGGTGCGGCCCACCTGGATCTCGATGCCCTCCAGCACCGTGGTCGCCTGCTCGGCGGGGAATTTGTGGGCGATGGCCCAGCGCGGCTCGCGCCCGGCGAAGCCCAGCCGCTCCTGCCAGTCCAGCCGGTCGACCTTGTAGACCACCCCGTCGATGTCATAGCCGAGGGCGGCGCGGCGGGCCTTCAGGTCCTCGTAGACGGCCAGCAGCGCCGCCACGTCCGCCACTTGCCGGGTGTTGGGATTGGTGGGCAGGCCCCAGGCCGCCAGCTTCTCCAGCGCCTCGTGCTGGCTGGTCGCAAACGGCGCGCTGACCTCCCCCCAGGTGTAGGCGAAGAACTTCAGCGGACGGCGCGCCGTCACCGCCGGATCGATCTGGCGCAGCGACCCCGAGGCGGCGTTGCGCGGATTGACGTAGGTCTTCTCCCCCGCCGCCTCGCAGGCCGCGTTCATGGCCTCGAATTCCTTGTGGCCGAGGTAGATTTCCCCCCGCACCTCGAACACCTCGGGAAAGCCCGAGCCCGTCAGCCGGTGGGGGATGTCCTTGATGGTCCGCACATTGGCGGTGACGTCCTCGCCGGTGCGGCCGTCGCCCCGCGTGGCGCCCTGCACCAGCACGCCGCGTTCGTAGCGCAGGGCGGCGGACAGGCCATCGATCTTGGGCTCCGCGGTGAAGACGATCTCGTCCTCGGGCAGGCGCAGGAAGCGGCGGATGCGGGCGACGAACTCCTCCACCTCGGCCCCGTCGAAGGCGTTGCCCAGGCTGAGCATCGGCACCTTATGCGGCACCGGCGCGAAGGTGTTGGACGGCTCCGCCCCCACCCGCAGGGACGGGGAATCGGGGCGGATCGCCTGCGGGAAGCGCGCCTCGATGGCCGCATTGCGCAGCTTCAGGGCGTCGTATTCCGCGTCCGACAGGCTGGGCGCCTCTTCGCGGTAATAGAGGGCGTCGTGGGCGGCGATCTCGGCGGCCAGCCGTTCCAGTTCTTCGGCGGCTTCGGTTTCGCTGAGCGATTCGACCGATTTCACCTCAGGCGTCCATCAGCGCGCGCGCGGCGGCGCGGGCCGCGTCGGTGATCTCTTTGCCGGACAGCATGCGGGCGATTTCCTCTTCGCGCTCGGCGGGGGGCAGCGCCTCGACCCGGGTGACCCCGGTCGCCTTGGAGACCCGCCAGTGGACGTCCCCCCGCGCCGCGACCTGCGGGCTGTGGGTGACGACCAGCACCTGGGCCGATTCCGACAGCCGGCGAAGCCTCAGACCCACCGCGTCGGCCACCGCCCCGCCGACGCCCTGGTCCACCTCGTCGAAGATCATCAGGGCGGGCCCCTCCCCGCTCCGCGCCGCCAGGGACGCTTTCAGCGCCAGGGCGAAGCGCGCGAGTTCGCCCCCCGAGGCGATCTCGTCCAAGGCCCCGAAGGGCGCCTCGGGGTTGGTGGAGACCTCGAAGGCCACCCGGTCGGCGCCCTGCGGCCCCGCGCGTTCGGGGGGCTGGGGCTGCACTGCCACTCGGAACCTCGCCTTCTCGAGCTTGAGCGGCCCCAGTTCGGTCTGGACGGCGCGGGACAGGGCCGCGCCGGCCGCCGTGCGGGCCTCGGACAGGGCGGCGGCGGCAACGTCATAGGCGTTACGCGCGGCCGTCTCGGCGGCGCGGGCGTCGGCGAGGTCCGCCTCCAACGTTTCCTCGGCGCGCAGGGCCTCGGCGAGGCGCAGGCGGGTCGCCGGCAGGGTGTCCACCGCCACCCCCAGCTTGCGGGCGGCGGCGCGCAGGGCGAACAGCCGCTCCTCGGCCTTTTCCAGGTCGTCGGGGCGGAAGGTGAAGGCGTCGGCCGCGGCGTCCACGGCGGCGAGCGCCTCGTGCGCCTCGACCAGGGCCCGGTCCAGGGCTTCGGAAGCCTCGGCCAGCTTGCGGGGCGCCGGCGCGTCGGGGCTGGCCCCGCCGTTCAGGGTGCGTTCGCGCGCCCGTTCCAGGCTGCGCAGGCTCTGGGCGATGCGGCTGGTGAAGGCGTCGCCGCCAAGGGCGTCCCGCGCCGCGGCGATGTCGGCCAGGGCCTTTTCGGCGCCGCCCAGCACGGCCCGCTGTTCGGCCAGCTCGGTCTCCTCCCCCGCGCGGGGGTCGAGACGGTCGAGTTCGGCGAGGCGCAGGGCCATCTCCTCAGCCTCCTCGGCGCCGCGGGCGGCCCGCTGGGCGAGTTCGCGGGCGGCGTCGGCTGCCGTGCGCCAGCGGGTCCAGGCCTCGCCGCAGGCCTTCAGCGCCGGGCCGCAGGCGCCGTAACCGTCCAGCAGGGCGCGGTGGGTGCGGGGATCGAGCAAGCCCACCGTCTCATGCTGGCCGTGCACCTCCAGCAGCAGGGCGCCGAGCTCGCGCAGCACCCCTACCCCCACCGGCTGATCGTTGACGAAGGCGCGGCTGCGCCCGTCCGCGCCGAGCTGGCGGCGCAGGACGAGGTCCTCGGACGGATCGGCGTCAAGGCCCTTTTCGGTGAGGTAGTCGAAGGCCGGATGCCCGGGCGCCAGGGTGAAGACCGCCGTGGCCCCCGCCTGAGCCGCCCCCGCTCGGACGAGGCCGGCGTCGGCCCGCGCACCGGTGGCGAGGCCCAGGGCGTCGAGCACGATGGACTTACCCGCCCCGGTCTCGCCGGTGAGCACGGTCAACCCAGCCTTGAGGCTGAGGTCCAGGGCCTCGATAAGCACGACGTCGCGGATCGCCAGGGCGACGAGCATGGTCCGATCAGGCGGTCAGCAACATGGGGCCAGGCGCCGGATCACCCGACGCCCAGGCCGAGCACGCCGCGGCGGCGGACCTTCGGCTCCACGAGCGGCTTCAGGCCCTTGGAGGTCAGAAGCGCATAGGCGTCGGAGTACCAGACGCTGCCCGGGAAGTTGTGGCCCAACACCGCCCCGTCGCGCTTGGCCTCTTCGACCAGACCGAGGGAGAGGTAGGCCTCCACCAGCCGGTAGAGGGCTTCGGGGGTATGGCTGGTGGTCTGGTAGCGGTCGATCACCGACTTGAAGCGGCCGACCGCGGCCAGGGGCTGGCCATCGCGCAGGTAGAACCGGCCCACGGCCATGTCCTTCCCCGCGAGTTGGTCCTGCACCATCTCCATCTTGACGGTGGCGTCCTGGGCGTATTGCGACGTGGGGAACCGCTTGCGGATCTCCGACAGGGCGGCGAGCGTCTGCGCCGTCGCCGCCTGGTCGCGGCCCACGTCGGTGATCTGTTCCCAGTAGCAGATAGCCTTGATGTAGAAGGCGTAGGCTGCCGACGGGTTGCCCGGATAGAGGGAGATGAACCGGTCGGCCGCGGCGATCGCGTCCTCGTATTGGTTCGACTGATAGTAGGCGTAGGCCTCCATCAGAATCGCCCGGCGGGACCATTCCGAATAGGGATGCTGGCGCTCGACCTCGTCGAAATAGCGCACCGCCTCATTCCAGCGGCGCTGGTCGAGCCGAGTGGCGCCCGTGGAATAGAGCAGTTCCACCGGACGTTCTTCATAAGCGAGGTTCGGCTTCTTCTTCTTGCCGAAACCGGCGCAGCCCGAGAGGGCCACCGCCAAGGCGATCACGAGCAGAGCAGTCGAGCGGGCGCGGTCGGGACGAAACACGAGCACTTCTTTCCTTGGAGGACGCGCCGCCGTTTCTACACCACCCCTCCTGCGCCGCCAACGCTGCGAACGGACGCAGAACCGCAGGATTTGCGCGCAGGTCAGCCGGCTTCGGCCAGCGCCTCGGTCAGGGTCGCATAGCGCCAGGCGTCGGGGCGCGACCACAGTTCGCGCACCAGGGCGTTGTTGAGCGCATGGCCGCCGTAGAGGGCCTCGTAGCGGCCAAGCACGGGGGCGCTCAGCACATAGAGGTCGCCCACCGCGTCCATCGCCTTGTGGCGCACGAACTCGTCGGGGAAGCGCAGGCCCTCGGGATTGAGGATCCGGTCGCCGTCGAGGACGATGGCGTTCTCCAGGCTGCCGCCGCGGCACAGGCCCGCCGCGCGAAGCGCCTCGACCTCCTGCACCGAACCGAAGGTGCGGGCGGCGGCGAGTTCGCTGCGGAACGAGGACTCGTCCACCAGCAGATCGACCCGCTGGCGGCCGATAGCCTGTGAGGGGAAGGCGATCTCGAACGCGACCTCGAGCCCGCCATCGCAGGGGCTGAGGGTCGCGCGCTTGTCGCCAAAGGCGACTTCGACCGTCTCGAGGATCTCGATGTGCTGGCGCGGCTTGCCAAGCGTGCGACGGCCCGCTCGGTCCATGATCTGGACGAACGGCATGGCCGAGCCGTCCATGATCGGCACTTCCGGCCCGTCGAGTTCGATCACGGCATTGTCGACGCCGAGGGCGGCGAAGGCGGCCATGAGATGCTCGATGGTGGAGACGCTGACGCCGTCGGCGTTGCTGATCTCGGTGTTGAGCTGCGTCCTCGTCACCGCCTCGGGAGAGACGACGATACGATTCGGCCGGTCGACCACGTCCGTGCGGACGAAGGTCAGCCCCGCATCTGCGGGCGCCGGGCGAACCGTAAGCCGGACGCGACGACCACTGTGCACGCCGACTCCGGCGCACACGGCCGGACCGGCGAGGGTATGCTGGAGGACGTGGGGAGACGTCACAGCCGATCCCTTCCTAATTCCTGCTGACGCGAACTGCGATCAGCTTAACCGTACTAACGTGGAAGTAGGGGGATTGCTGCACCGCGACAAAACACTTCCTGTTTCGGAATGTTTCGTCGCTAAGTGCCGGAATTATTGAAATTTATCAGTTAGCGAGGCGCCGCAAAAACGACGGAATCTCCAGGTCTTCGCCCGGATCGGCCTGGGCCGGAGCCTCCTGGGGTTGCATCGCCGCCGCCGCCTGACCGCTGCCCACATAGGGCTGGCGGCGGTGCGGGGGCTCCTGCGGCTGCACCGGCGGCGCATCATAGCGGGGACGCGAGCCGAACAAGCTGAGGAAGCCGCCGCGGCGGGGCTCCGGCGGCACGCGCGGATCCGGGAGCGGGTTGGACGGGGGCGCACGGCGATGCTCCACCGCCGGGGCGGCGGCGTAGCGCGGCGGCTGGATCTCCGCCTCGCGGGGCTCGTGGGTGAGCTCCGGTAGGGCGAAGTCGTCGTGATCGTCCACCGCCGGATCGACGATGCGGATGGTGTGCTCGGCGGCCAGTTGCTCCGGCTGACGCTGGGCGGCCTCGAAGTTCATCTGGGACGTCGCAGCCGCGGCCGCCGGACGCGCAGGCTCGGCCCAGGTCTCGGGCTCGGCCGGACGGCTGGAGACGGGCGCGCGGATGGTTTCGCCACGGCGCGGCGCCGGCATGACCGGGCGCGGAGCCTCGGCGGGCGCCGGCTTGGGGGCGGGCTCGATCGCCGCTTGCGAGGCCGAGTCCATGCCGGTGGCGACCACCGACACGCGGATGCGACCTTCCAGCGATGGGTCGAAGGCGGCGCCGAAGATGATGTTGGCTTCCTGGTCGACTTCCGAGGAGATGGCGTTGGCCGCCTCGTCGACTTCCAGCAGGGTCATGTCGAGGCCGCCGGTGACGTTCACCAGCACCGCCTTGGCGCCCTTGAGGGACACTTCGTCGAGCAGGGGGTTCTGGATGGCGTTCTGCGCGGCCATCAGGGCGCGGTCCTCGCCGCCGGCCTCGCCGGTGCCCATCATCGCCTTGCCCATCTCGGTCATCACCGTACGCACGTCGGCGAAGTCGAGGTTGATCAGGCCCGGCAGCACCATCAGGTCGGTGATGGAACGCACCCCCGAGTGCAGCACCTGGTCGGCCATGCCGAAGGCCTCCGCGAAGGTGGTCTTCTCGTTGGCGATGCGGAACAGGTTCTGGTTGGGGATGACAATGAGGGTGTCGACGAAGCGCTGCAGCTCGGACACGCCGGCGTCGGCCAGCTTCATCCGGTGGCGGCCTTCGAACATGAAGGGCTTGGTCACCACGCCCACGGTCAGGATGCCCCGCTCGCGGGCCGCCTTGGCGATGATCGGCGCGGCGCCGGTGCCGGTGCCGCCGCCCATGCCGGCGGTGATGAACACCATGTGGGCGCCTTCGAGATGCTCGTCGATCTCGGGGATGGATTCCTCGGCGGCCGACTGGCCGACCTCGGGATGAGCCCCGGCCCCTAGGCCCTGGGTCATGCTGACGCCAAGCTGGATGCGCCGATCCGTCTTGGCGAAGGCGAGCTGCTGGGCGTCGGTATTGGCGACGACGAACTCGACGCCCTCCAGGCCGGCGGAGATCATGTTGTTGACGGCGTTGCCGCCAGCGCCCCCGACGCCGAACACGACGATACGGGGCTTCAGTTCGGTAGCGCGGGGAGCTGAAAGATGAATCGCCATGGGCTTCATGTCCTAGACCTCGGCCTTGAGGAGGCGACCCGCTAACGGGCGGCGACGCAGGACCGATGGAAAACCGGTATGCTTAAGAGCTGGTTAACCTGAATAGTCCGAGTCGGCTGGTTTCCAAGCTGAGCGGAGGCGAATTTTTTGATTCGCTTGAGGAATTCAGCTCTTAACGCAGATTAGTCGATTCGTCGCAGGTCAAGAAAAAGGGGCGCCGCGCGGCGTTTTCGCAGCGCCTTTTCGGCCCGGCTCAGGCCTTGGGTTTGTCGCCGCCGGGGGCCGCCGCGGCCGGGGCGGCGGCCTGGGTCGCGGGCTTTGCCGCAGGCTTTGCGGCGGGCGCCTTGGCCGCCGCGGGGGCGGCCGGCGTCGCAGCCGGGGGCGCCGCGGTCTGGGCCGCGAGGGCCTTGGCCGAGGCGAATCGCTGGGCCAGCAGCTCGGTGACCTTCTTGGCTTCCAGGGGCGGCATCTGGGCCAGGATGGCGGCCAGGGCCGCCTCCTTCATCTTGGCGGCCACCGGGATGCGGACCTTGTCGTCGAGCTGGACCATCACCGCCGCGGCCTCGCGGGGCTTCATCTTCTGGTAGACGGTCACCAGCCGGTCCAGCTCGCTGTCTTCCTTCTTGTCGGCCTCGCCGATCAGCGCCTGGATCTCAGCCTTGAGGCTGTTCATCGTCTTCAGCTTGGCGTCGAGCTTGGCCTCGGCCGCCGCCAGCAGCTTGAGCTGCAGGTCCATGTCCTTTTCGCGGGCGTCGAGCTGGCCGCGCCGGGTCCCGAGACTCTGCAGCATCTGCAGTTCGGCCGGGGACAGGCCAGCGTCCTTGGCCAATTCCGCCGCCGTGGGGGCGCAGACGGCGGTCGGCTTGGCGGCAGGGAGCCCATCCGGCTTGGGCGCGGCGGCCTTGATCAGCTCGGGCTCGGCCGACTCGTCTTCCTTGGCGTCCTTGGGGGAGGATTGAGCCCCCTTGCCGGCCTTGGGAGCCTTGGAGGTCTTGGCCTTGACCTCCTGGGCCGCCTCTTCGGCGAAGGCGCGGGCGCCGGCCAGGGCGTCGGGCAGCACCTCGATCCCCGCGAGGGTCTTCACGGCCAGCACGCCGCCGATGGCGATGGCGGCGAGGGGCAGCAGGCGGGGAATCGGTCGCATCAACGTCCTCCGCTGCGGCGGGGCTTGTCGTCGAACAGGTCGTCGTCCGTGGCGGCCCGGCGGGAGGCGAACGCCTCGCGGATGCGGCTGGCGGCGGGGGTCGGGGGGGCGGTGAAGGGCGACGCGGCGGCGGACCGCTCCGGCGCGGGCGCCACCGGCGGTTCGGCGAAACGCAGGGGGCGGGAGGCGCGGGGCGCCGGCGCGGCGGGGATGGCTGCGGCCTTCTCCGCGGCGCGCTCGGCGGCGGTGGACGCCGCTTCCAGGCGGCCGATCAGGCCGCGGGCGGTCTCGATACGGTTGAGGAGCTGATCATGGGTCTCGTCGGCGGCGGCGCGCAGGTGGGCCAGCCCCTTCTCCGCGCGGGCGGCCGCGGCGTCCAGCTCGGCCACGGCCTTGGCGAAGCCCTGGTGGTCCTGACGCAGGGCGGTGAGGCGCCGGTTGAGGCGGACCCCCACGACCAGCGCCGCCAGCAGCAGCGCGACCAGGAGGATGTCCAGGCCGAGGGCGATCGGGCTCATCGGATCAGCTTTCCCTGAAGGTCAGCAGGCTGGGATCGTCCCGCACCGCCGCCTTGGCCGCCGTGGCGAGAGGGCCTTCCACCCGCACGGCGATGTTGTGATTGCGCCGGCCCATCCGCCCGCGGGTGAGCGACACGGCGCCGGAGCGAAGCTCCACGAGACTGTCCTGGTTGGCGTTGAGCATCAGGGTGTCCCCCACCTTGAGGCTCAGCACCTTGTGCAGGGGGATCTGCTGCTCGTCGAGCACGGCGCGCACCTGCACCTGGGTGGTCCACAGCTCGGTGGCGAGGTGGCCTTCCCAGATGTTGTCGCGGCCGAACTTCTCGCCCATGAACTGCTGCAGCAGCATCTTGCGGATCGGCTCCAGCGTCGCATAGGGCAACAGCAGCTCGATCCGGCCCCCCCGGTCTTCCATGTCGATGCGCAACTTCACCAGAATTGCGGCGTTGGCGGGGCGGGCGATGGCGGCGAAGCGGGGGTTGGTCTCCAGCCGGTCGAGGTTGAAGTTCACCTCGGTCAGGGGCTCGAAGGCGGCCTTGGCGTCGGCCAGCACCACCTCCACCATCCGCTGCACCAGCATCCGCTCGATGGTGGTGTAGGGCCGCCCCTCGATGCGCATGGCCGCGGTCCCCCGCCGGCCGCCGAGCAGGACGTCCACGATCGAATAGATCAGGTTGGAATCGACGGTGATCAGGCCGTAGTTGTCGAGCTCCTCGGCCCGGAACACCGCCAGGATCGCCGGCAGGGGGATGGAGTTCAGATAGTCGCCGAAGCGGATCGACGAGATGTTGTCGAGGCTGACCTCGACGTTGTCCGAGGTGAAGTTGCGCAGGGAGGTCGTCATCAACCGCACGAGGCGGTCGAACACGATCTCCAGCATCGGCAGGCGCTCGTAGGACACCAGCGCCGAATTGATGATCGCCCGGATGCCCGAGCGCTCGCTCATGTCGTCTTCGGCGAGGTCGAAGCCGAGCAGGCTGTCGATCTCGTCCTGGTTCAGGATCCGCTCGGGGGAATGGCCCCGCGCGCCGCCGGCCTCGGCGGCGCCTTGCCATTCCGCGTCGAGGGCGCCTTCGTCTACGGTGGCCGCCGCGGGCTCGCTCACTGGATCAACATCTCCTGGATCAGCACGGCGTTCACCTTCGCCGGGGCGATCACCAGATTTACGCGGCGCAGCACTTCCATACGCAGTTGGTAGCTGCCCTGGCTGCCGGACAGATCCTCCGGGCGCAGTTCGCGCAGAAAGGTCTGGAACATGTCGGCCAGGCGCGGCTGGTTGGGCTGGATGGCCGCGGCGGTGTCTTCGTCGGGCAGCTCGAAGGCCAGCTTCAGCTTCAGGAAGGTCGGGCGGCCGTCGCCGGCCTGAATGTTAACGACGAGATCGGGCATGGTGTAGAAGACGACGCCGTCGGGGCCGGACGTGATCGGGCTGGGCCCGGCCTTGGCGCCGCCTTCCCCGCCCTTCTCGTCCTTCTTTTTCTTGTCCTTCTTGTCGTCCTTGTGCTCGCCGCCCTTCTCGGCGTGGGCGGCGTCCTTCTTGCCGCCGAGCAGCATCATGGCGCCGGCCCCGCCGCCGCCCAGCACCACCAGCGCGCCCGCGCCGGCGATGATCAGCACCTTCAGCGGCGGCTTCTTCTTGCCGTCCTCGCCCTCGGCGCCGGCCTCCCCGGGGGGGGCCGCGTCGGCCGGAGCCTTTTCCTTCTTCTTCGACATGGAGAACGCCCGCCACCCTCGCGAACCCCGATAGAGCGGCCATTACGGTTAACGATAGGTATTGAAAGCGCGCCCGTACGCGCACGCGTGAGGGGCGCGATGGGCCTGCGACGGGCAGAACTTGCCCCGCCCGCCCGGCAGGATCGTCCGCGTTAACCTTTTAGATTGCTGATCTTATTGGGTTATTTTCTGGCCCGAGGCTTGCATGGACCAGGGCCGAGGAGAGGTCCATGGACAACGCCCTGTACGTCGGTTTGTCGCGGCAGATGACGCTGCAACGCTCGCTGCAGCTCGCTGCGAGCAATATGGCGAACGTCGACACCGTCGGCTTCAAGGTCGAGCAGATGATGGTTCGCACCGAGTCGCTGGCGCCGGAGAACCTCAACGTCGCCCCGATCAACTACGTGCTGGACGGGGGCGTCGCCCGCAATTTCGGCCAGGGTCCGCTGGAACAGACCGGCGCCACCTACGACCTCGCCATCGACGGCGACGGCTTCTTCAGCGTCCAGACGGCCCAGGGCGTCCGCTACACCCGCGACGGCCGCTTCACCGTCAACGCCGAGAACAAGCTGGTCACCAAGAACGGCGATCCGGTGCTGAGCGCCGGCGGCGGCGAGATCGTGTTCAACCCGACCCAGCCGATCCCCGCGGTCGCCCTCGACGGGACCGTCAGCCAGGGGAACGTCTCCCTCGGCAAGGTCGGCGTGGTGCGCTTCGAGAACCTCTCCGACCTGCAGAAGGAGGGGAGCAACCTCTATTCGGTGAAGGGCGACCTCGCCCCCGCCGCCGCCCCGGACGCCCAGGTGCGCCAGGGGATGATGGAACGCTCCAACGTCCAGGCGGTGCTGGAGATGACCAACCTGATCGAGATCACCCGCGCCTACGAGCGGGTCGCCCAGATGATGAACCAGACCCAGGAACTTGCCTCGCGCGCCATCGAGCGCCTTGGCCGGTCGAACTGACCCTGAAGGATTGAAGCGAAGCCCATGAGAGCTCTCCGCATCGCAGCGACCGGGATGGCGGCCCAGCAGCTGAACGTCGAGGTCATCTCGAACAACATCGCCAACATGAACACCATTGGCTTCAAGCGCCAACGGGCCGAGTTCCAGGATCTGCTCTACGAGAACGTGGTGCGCATGGGCGCCCAGTCCTCCGAAAGCGGCACGGTGGTGCCGACGGGCGTGCAGATCGGCTCGGGTGTGAAGAGCGGCTCGGTCTATCGCATCACCGAACAGGGCAGCCCCACCCGCACCGAGAACAAGTACGACATCGCCATCAGCGGTCGCGGCTTCTTCAACATCCTGCTGCCCTCGGGGGAGACCGCCTACACCCGCGCCGGCAATTTCTCGCCGAACCAGACGGGCCAGCTCGTCACCTCCGACGGCTATGTGGTGCAGCCGCAGATCACCATTCCGCAGAACGCCACCGACATCGCCATCTCCAAGACCGGTCAGGTGCAGGTCACCATTCCCGGCCAGACCGCGCCGCAGGTGGTGGGCCAGATTCAGCTGTCGAGCTTCTACAACGAGGCCGGGCTCGAGGCGATCGGCGACAACCTCTTCCGTGAGAGCGGCGCCTCCGGCCCCTCGGTGCTGGCCAACCCGGGCTCCCCCGGCCTCGGCGAGCTGATGCAGGGCTACACCGAAGCGGCCAACGTCGACGCGGTGAGCGAGATCACCGCCCTGATCGTGGCCCAGCGCGCCTACGAGATGAATTCCAAGGTCGTGAACGCCGCCGACCAGATGCTGTCCACCACCTCGCAGCTCAAGTCCTAGGGGCTAGCCGATGAGTCTCCGCGTCCTCTGCCTGACCGCCGCCGCGGCCCTCTGCGCCGCCCTGCCCGCCCTCGCCGCGCCTGTGGGGCTGAAGGCCGACCCGATCGCCCGCGGCCCCTCCGTCACCCTCGGCGACATCTTCGACGGCGCCAGCGGCCCCGCCGCCGCCGTGGTGGTGGCCCGCACCCCCGCCCCCGGCCTCAACGCCGTGCTGGACGCGGTGCAGGTTCAGCGCACCGCCCGCGCCAACGGCTTCGACTGGGACAACACCCAGGGCGTGCGCCGCATCATCGTCACCTCCATGGTCGGCGGCGCGGCCGGCGGGGCGGTGGACCGGTCGGGCAAGGGCCGCACCGTGCTGTCCTACGCCCGCAACATCATGGCCGGGGAGATCGTCGCCGCCTCCGACCTCGTGTGGAGCGACGGCGCCGTGGCCCCCGCCGACGCCCCCTCCGATCCCGACGCCATCATCGGCATGGTCGCCCGCCGGCCCCTGCGGGTCGGCACAGGGGTCGGCGCCCGCGACGTCGGCGCGCCCAAGGTGATCAAGCGGGACGAGACCATCGCCGTGTCCTACCGCCTCGAGGGCGTCGCTCTCGTGCTGCAGGCCAAGGCCCTCGGCGACGCCGCCGTGGGCGAGAGCGTGCAGGTGATGAACCCTCAGTCCAAGCGCGTCATCGAAGCCGTCGCCAGCGGCCCCGGCCAGGCCGTGGTCGGCCCCCAGGCGCAGCAGCTCAAGTCCCTCGCCCCCTCGGCCCTCTCCGTCGCCTACCGTTGAAAGCCGTTCCCATGCTGAAGACCGCCGCCCTGATCGCCCTCCTGCCCCTCGCCTCCGGCGCCCTCAGCGCCTGCTCCACCGTCCAGGAGACGGTGATGGGCCCGCAGCTGAGCGCCGTCGGCTATCCCGCCGCCCTGATGCCGATGCGCCAGGAAGTGCTGCCGATGCGCGAGGAGCAGCCCCGCTCGGCCTCCGCCAACACCCTGTGGAGGACGGGGGCCAAGGCCTTCTTCCGCGATCAGCGCGCCTCCCGGATCGGCGACATCCTGACGGTCAGCATCGACATCAACGACACCGCCGACATCTCCAACGCCACATCGACCGAGAAGACCAGCGCCTACGACGGCGGGGTCAGCGCCCTGTTCGGGCTGGAATCCACCATCGCCAAGGTGCTGCCCAACTCCCCCGACCCGGCGCACCTGCTGACCAGCGGCACCTCGTCCAAACTGAAGGGCACGGGGTCGGTGAAGCGCTCCGAGGCGATCTCCCTGACCCTCGCCGCCGTGGTCACCGGCATCCTGCCCAACGGCAACCTGATCATCCAGGGCCGCCAGGAGGTCCGCATCAACCAGGAACTGCGCGAACTGACCGTGGCCGGCATCGTGCGGCCGGAGGACATCTCCTCGATCAACACCATCAAGCACACCCAGATCGCCGAGGCGCGCGTGTCCTACGGCGGCCGCGGCCAGATCACTCGCCAGCAGGGCACGCCCGCCGCCCAGGCCCTGGCGGAAAAGTTCTCGCCCTTCTGATCCGGAACAAGTCGCCGGTTGCGGCTTTTATCAATCATGGGGCGGGCGTTGGCCCGTAAGGGAGGAGCGAACATGCTCCGTTTCTTGGCTCTGACGACAGTTGCGGCGACGGCGTGCGTCGCCCTGGTCGGCTGCACCCATGACGAGACCCAGTCGGGCCTGGAAGTCGCCGCGCAGCAGCCCGTCGGCTTCTTCTATCTGGACGACGGCGCCACGGCCAAGCTGGCCTACGGCGAGGCCAATTCCGACAATGTCGGCCTGATGATGGAGTGCGCCAAGGGCTCCCGCACCGTCCTGGTGACCGATCTCGTGCGGTCCGCGCCGGCCGCCACCCTCACCCTGATCTCCGGCGGCGCCCGGGCGGACCTGCCCGCGGCGGTGGAGGCCGGCGACGGCCCCGCCATCGTCACCGCCTCCTTGCGCACCGACGCCCCCGCCCTCACCAGCTTCCGCAAGTCGGGCGCGATGGAGGTGTCCTACGCGGGCTTGCGCTACGCCATGAAGGCCGCCCCAGCCGAGCGGGAACGGGTCGAGCAATTCTTCGGCGCCTGCGGAGCGCCGGCCGCGGGCCGCGCCTGATCCATGCTCGACTGCCCGTAGGTCGCGCGAGGCCGAGCTGATGAGCGGCGAAGGCGTCGACCCGCGAATGCTGCATGCCTGGCTTTCGGCCCGTTCAATTGCACGGGGTCTGCCGGCGCCGACCGCCGACTATGGCGGCTATCGCGTCGAGACCGACACCGACGCCGAAATCAGGCGCTGGGTGTTTCCTCATATGTGCGCTGGCCTTGTCGAGCTCGCCCATTCCATCCGCGAGCCTCGCCACCTGCTCAAACTGTGCGGAGAAGCGGATGAATTGCGGCCCATCCTGCCGAGCAGGTGGCGGATAGATACGCCCAGGTACTTCATGCAGGCGCATGGAGGGCGAATCGAACACCTCATAGCGACGGGCTACAGGATCGAAACCAATCGCTCCGGCGCGGTGATCGAAGCCTGCATACGGTCGAACGCGGGTGAGCTGGCGGCCAGAGGATATGCAGCCGAAACGCAGGAGGCGTTCATCTACGACCGGATCGCGACCGAGCCGAAGCATCGTCGAAAGGGTCTGGGCAAGGCCCTCATGGCGGCGCTCCAGGGGGAAAAACGGTCCGCCGCCCTCCCAGAGTTGCTGGTCGCCACAGAGGACGGTCGCGCCCTCTACGCCACCTTGGGCTGGCGTACGATTTCGCCGTACGCCACCGCATTCATTGTCGATAGGCCTGCAGGCCGCCGTTGATCAGATCGCCTGCCGACGGCCATCGCGTTGTGACTGAACCTGGCTTCCACCTCCCCTCGACTGGCCTGCCGATGAGCGGCGGCGGCGGGTGCGCAGGCCCGCAACGCCGACAAGGGCGAGGCCTACCGGCTGCAGGTCACCCGCCCGATGCTCGACTTCACGGAAGGCATCTGGGAGGCCCGGACGCCGAGATGACGCGACTGGCACGGGGTGCGGGTGTAGCTGCCCCGCTGATCTAACCGGCTAAGCCGGCGTCAACGGCCTGGTTTCGGGCGGAAATCCTGATCGGGATAGGCCGCGCCGTCCGGCGCCTTGATGACCACGAAGCCGTGATCCTGCGCCTCATGGCAGGCGTTGCAGGCGGCGGTGACCTCGGCGTAGGCGGTGTCGAAGGCGCGGGCGTCGTGGGCCTTGACCGCCGTTTCCAGCGCCGCCAGCGGATCCTTGATCATGGTCGACATCATCGCCGCGGTGTCGGCCTTGCCATAGGTGGGGATGGTCCGGGCGATCCGCGCGAAGGCGTTCTTGAGTTCGCTCGCCTCGAAGGTGGCGTAGCTCCAGTTCCGCTGCCGCCCGGCGACGCCCAGTTTGATGTGGCGGGGCTGGACCGCCATGGTCATGAGGTCGCCCATGCTGGGATGATAGTCGGGCTGCGGCGGGGCCGGCGCGGCCGCCAGCGCCGGGGCGGCGACCGCCGCCAGCACGGCGGCCGAAATCCAGCAGGCGACAGGTCGCGTCATATGAGCCCCTCAGGAGAGCGCCGTTGGGCGAATGGCCGCCTACGCCCGCAGTTCCGAAACCACCTCTTGCACCCCGAGCGCGCCGAGCGCCGTCCGCACGATGCCCGCAGCATCGATGCCGGCCAGGGCGTTCATGGCGTCCGGCTTGTCATGATCCTGGAACACGTCCGGCAGGGTGACGGTGCGCACCTTCAGGCCCCGGTCCAGCGCGCCCTTGGCGGCCAGCAGGTGCAGCACGAAGGCGCCGAAGCCGCCGACCGCGCCCTCTTCCACCGTGATCAGCGCCCCATGCTCGCGGGCGAGGCGCAGCACCAGGTCCTCGTCCAGGGGCTTGGCGAAGCGGGCGTCGGCGACGGTGGTGGAGAAGCCCATGGCGGCGAGCTGGTCCGCCGCGCGCAGGGCCTCGCCGAGGCGGGTCCCCAGCGCCAGGATGGCGACCGCCGTGCCTTCGCGGACGATGCGGCCTTTGCCGATCTCCCAGGGGGCGGCGAGGTCAGGCATCTCCACCCCGACCCCTTCGCCGCGGGGATAGCGGAAGGCCGAGGGCCGGTCGTCGATGGCGCAGGCGGTGGCGACGGCGCCGGCGAGCTCGGCCTCGTCGGACGGCGCCATCAGCACCATTCCCGGCAGGGCGCCGAGATAGCCCACGTCGAAGCTGCCCGCATGGGTCGCGCCGTCCGCCCCCACCAGCCCCGCCCGGTCGATGGCGAAGCGCACGGGCAGGCTCTGGATGGCGACGTCGTGCACCACCTGATCGTACCCGCGCTGCAGGAAGGTCGAATAGATGGCGCAGAAGGGGCGCATCCCGTCGGCGGCGAGGCCGGCGGCGAAGGTCACCGCATGCTGCTCGGCGATGCCCACGTCGAAGGCGCGCTCCGGAAAGCGTTTGGCGAAGATGTCGACGCCGGTGCCGGAGGGCATGGCGGCCGTCACCGCGACGATGCGCGGGTCCTGCTCGGCGCGTTTGACGAGTTCGGTCCCGAACACCTTGGTGTAGCTGGGCGGGCCGTTGGACCCCTTGGCCTGCTCGCCGGTGACCACGTTGAACTTGACCACCCCGTGGTACTTGTCCGCCGCCGCCTCGGCCGGGGCGTAGCCCTTGCCCTTTTGGGTGACCACATGGACCAGCACCGGCTTGTCGGTGATGTCGCGGACGTTCTTCAGCACCGGCACGAGATGGTCGAGGTTGTGACCGTCGATCGGACCCACGTAGTAGAAGCCCAGCTCCTCGAAAAAGGTGCCCCCGGCGACCATGCCGCGGGAATATTCCTCGGCCTTGCGCGCCATCTCGCCGATGGGCCGCGGCAGGTGCTCGGCCACGTTGCGCCCGAACTTGCGCAAGGAGCGGTAGGCCCCGCCAGAGACCAGCCCGGCGAAATAGGCGCTCATGCCCCCCACCGGAGGCGCGATGGACATGTCGTTGTCGTTCAGCACCACGACGAGCTGGCCGGTGGTGTCGGCGGCGTTGTTCATCGCCTCATAGGCCATGCCGGCGCTCATGGCGCCGTCGCCGATCACGGCGATCACCTTGTTGTCGCGCCCCTGGGCGTCGCGGGAGGCGCAGAAACCCAGCGCCGCCGAGATGGAGGTGGCCGCGTGCGCCGCGCCGAACGGGTCGTATTCGCTCTCGCTGCGCTTGGTGAAGCCGGACAGGCCCCCGCCCTGGCGCAGGGTGCGGATGCGACCCCGGCGGCCGGTGAGAATCTTATGCGGATAGGCCTGGTGGCCAACGTCCCAGATCAGGATGTCCTTGGGGGTCTCGAACACGTGGTGCAGGGCCACGGTCAGCTCGACCACCCCGAGCCCGGCGCCCAGATGCCCGCCGGTGGTCGACACGGCGTCGATGGTCTCGGCCCTGACTTCGTCGGCGAGTTGCCTGAGCTCTGGAAGGCTCAAACCGCGGGTGTCGGCGGGATAGGAAACGGTGTCCAACAGAGGCGTGGGAACAGTCATCGGCCTATCGACTCAGCAATTTTGCGCCGTCGGCCATGCGCGCGGCCTCGGGCCATGGGTCAGTTATCGCGCTCGTTCGTGATAAAAGTCGAGACAGATCATTAGGCTCCGCCCCACGGCAAGGCTTGCCGGGCAAGGCTCACGAGAAGTCCGCCGCCTCCGCGCGCGGCTGGCCGTCGGCCCCCAGGACGATCTTTTCCACCTTCAGCCTTGCGGCCTCCAGCTTGGCCTCGCAGTACCGCTTGAGGGCGTCGCCCCGCTCGTACATCTCGATGGACTTCTCCAGCGGGGCCTGTCCGGATTCCAGCTCGGCCACGATCTTTTCGAGCTCGCGCAGGGCGTCCTCGAAGGACAGGTCGGCGATGGCGGGGGAGTCGGTCATGGCGGCAACCTAGTGCGCTCGCCCACGGGGCGGAAGGGGTTGGCGGGGGAATCGCCGCACGTTGCTCCCTCCCTGAACCGTCATCCTAGGCCTTGTGCCTAGGACCCATGGACTCAGTGGATGGAGGACGGGGCGGAGGCGACGCCGCCGCACCCTGCTTGAAAGCGCTGCGCGAATGGGTCCCAGGCACAAGGCCTGGGATGACGGCGAGGGTGGTGGGCGCGCGCCCTCAGTCCCGCGTGAAGGCGCGGGTGTTCCAGTAGCGCCAACCACGGCCGGCGACCTTTTTCCAGCCGCGGTTCTTCAGCTCGATGGCGATCATGGTGTTGAAGAAGCCGTGCGCCACCAGCAGGACGTTCTTCCCTTCCTGCGCGGGCGCCTCCAGCAGGTCCGCCGCCAGCTTGGCCCGTTCGGCGGCCTGGTTGCGGGTCTCCTCGTCGGCCTCCTTGTAGCGGAAATACCACCAGCAGAAGCGGGAGATGAACCCCCAGATCCGCGGGTTGAGCCGCACGAAGGGCGGCAGCGGCGGGGGCGGCAGCGGCGCCTCGATGAACACCTGATCCACGGTGAAGGCCCCCTCGCCTAAGACCAGGGTCGCCGATTCGATCGCCCGGCGCCGCGCGGAGGTGAAGGCCACGTGGGATCGGCGGGCGATGTCCTGCAGGTCGTCCGGCACGGTCTGGCCGGGCAGCAGGCCGCCCACCTCGTAGCGGCCCCACCACTCGCGGTATTCGTCCCCGTTCAGGCGGATCTTGCGCGACAGGGCGGGCTCACCGTGGCGCGCCAGGGTGATGGTCCCCCGCACGGGCGCGGAGCCTTCGGCAGATTTTGAGGTCAGGTCGGTCATATCGGGGAAAGGGGCGCCGCCCCGAGCCTCTACCCCTCCTGCAAAGCCCGAACATGCGCGACCGCGGACCGGCCGAGACCCTCAAGGTCGTACCCGCCCTCGAGGGAGGAGACAACCCGCCCTTTGGCATGAAGCTTGGCCGCGTTGACGACGGCTCTCGTCATCCAGGCGTAATCCTCCGCTTCCAGCGACTGGTGGGCCAGGGGATCGCGCCGGTGGGCGTCGAATCCGGCGGAGATCATCACGAGGTCGGGGGCGAAGGCGTCGAGGGCGGGCATCAGCCGCGTCTCGAACTGGCGACGCCAAAGCTCGCGCGGGGCGTGGGGCGGAACCGGCGCGTTGACGATGTTGCCTACCCCCGTCTCATCTTCGGCCCCGGTGCCGGGATAAAGCGGCGACTGGTGGATGGAGGCGAAGAACAAGGTGGGGTCGTCCTCGAAGGACGCCTGGGTGCCGTTGCCGTGGTGCACGTCGAAATCCACCACCGCCACCCGCGCCAGCCCCGCCGCCTGGGCCGCCCGCGCGGCGATGGCGATGTTGGAAAAGATACAGAACCCCATGGAGCGGTCGGGTTCCGCGTGATGCCCCGGCGGCCGCACGGCGCAGAAGGCCCGGTCGAGCTGGCCGTTCGCCGCCGCCCGCACCGCCGCCGCCACCGCGCCCGCGGCCCTGAGCGCGGCCGGCACGCTGCCGGGGGACAGGGCGGTATCGGGATCGAGCTGGCGCAGGCCGCTCGCCGGCGCGGCGGCCAGCACATTGTCCACGAAGCTGGCGGGGTGCACCCGCTCCAGGTCCGCCCGGTCGGCGAAGGGGGCGTCGAGCCGGGCGAGATCGAGGGTGGCGTCGTCGTGCAAGGCGTCGAGCACGGCGGTCAGCCGCTCGGGCCGCTCCGGATGGCCCTGGCCGGGGCGATGCTCGACCATATCGGCGTGGGTGTAGAGGGCGACGCCCATGCTCGCAGACCCTTTTCGCTAACCCGAAACTAACCAGCTTCCTCGACGGGGCGTAAAGCACGCTGGCCGCATGATCGCGCCATGGAAACGCCGCACCCGCACCCGTCGCGCGTCCGCATTCTGGGCGAGCCGATCGACCTCGTCACCCCCGCCGCGGTGATGGGCTTCGCCGCCCGCCGGGTGGCCGGACGGCAGAAGGGGCTGGTGCTCGCCCACGACGCCCACAGCGTCGCCCTGGCCCGGCGCCATCCGCAGATGCGCGCCGCCTACGCCCGCGCCGACCTTGTGGCGCTGCGCTCCCGCGGGCTCGGCGCCTGGGGACGGCTGACGGGCAAGGGCGTGCGGCGCACCGCCCGGGCGTCCTATGCGGACTGGCGGGACGACTTCTGGGGCCTCGCGGGACGCCACCGTTGGCGGGTGCTGTTGCTGGGGGATGCGCCGGGGATGGCCGGCCGCGCCGCCGCTGTCCTCGCTGCGCGGGCGAAGGGCGCGGAGATCGCCGTCTGCGATGCGGGCGACGGGGAGCGGGACCTGATCGCGGCCTTCCGCCCCGACGTCCTGCTGGTGGACATGGAGGCCGAGCGCCTGGCCGCCTGGATCGGCGCCCACTACGAGGGTCTGGCGTCAGGGGTGGTGCTGGCTGCTTCGGGCGCCTTCGCCACCGAAATCCCCGAAGAAGCGCGGCAGGTGGACCTGCCCGCCGCCATCGACCGCAGGCTGCTCGCGCCCCTGTCCCTGACACCCCAGATGGCCCGCGACGTCCTCGACCTGTTCGAGGCCCGCGAAGGCGCCGCGGCCGGCAACCTCCGCCTCTACTGACCTGCCCGTCCGACGCTTGACGGCGCGTCGCTGCACGCCAATATTCAACTTATAAGTTGAATGATAGACCCCGATGCAGCCCGACCTGGACCAGACCCTGATGGCCCTTGCCGACCCGACCCGCCGGGCCATCCTGGCGCGGCTGTCGCTGGGGGAGGCGCGGGTGACCGAGGTGGCCGCGCCCTTCGCCATGTCGCTGGCGGCGGTCTCCAAACATATCCACGTGCTTGAGAAGGCCCGACTGCTGAAGCGGCGCAGGTCTGGGCGCGAGCACTTTCTCACCCTCGACCCCGCCCCTCTCGACGCGGCGGCGCAGTGGATGGCGGCGGAACGGGCCCTGTGGACCGGCCGCCTCGACGCTCTGGACGCCCTGCTCAAGACCCAGGACAGAAAAGGAACCGTCCCATGACCGACAAGCCCAGCGTCACCGTCCGCCGCCATTTCGACGCCTCGCCGGAGCGGGTGTTCGACGCCTGGCTCGATCCCGAGACCGCCGGCCAGTGGCTGTTCGCGACGCCCACCGGCCAGATGGTCAAGGTGGAGATCGCCCCCCGGGTCGGCGGCCGCTTCGTCATCGTGGAGCGTCGCGACGGCGAAGATGCCGAGCACACCGGCGAATTCCTGGAGATCGACCGCCCCCGCCGGCTGGTGATGACCTTCGGCGTGCCGAAATACTCCGCCAACGTCACCAAGGTGACGGTGGAGATCACCCCCTCGGGCGCGGGCTGCGACCTGACCCTGACCAGCGACAACCTCGACGCCGAATATGTCGAGCGGACGAAGCAGGGCTGGGCGATGATCCTGGACAACCTCGCGCGGACGCGGGGGCTTTAGTTCGATCCCTTCCCCCATCGAGGGAGAAGGGTCTTATTTCAGCGTCTTGCGCACGTCGTCCAGCAGGGCGAACAGGTCCTCGTCGGGCCAGCCGGCGGGGAGGGACTTGGCGGTCACGGCCGCCCAGTCCTGGCGTTCGGCGATGGCGCGGCTCATCAGGGGCTCGATACCGGCGTCCTGCACCGTGACCGCCGCCTCGCGCATCTCCTCGGCCCGGCGCTTGCCGTGCTCCAGGGTGCGGGAGATCATGTAGCGGGCCAGCTTCTCCCAATCGGGATTGGGCAACAGGTCGTTGAGCGAGGCCAGGACCGCCTGCTCCACCCCGTAGCGGCGGGCGGTGAGCATGGATTCGGAGACCAGCGCCTCCACCCCCTTCACCATCACGCTGCGGCACATCTTGGTGGCCGACGCCTGGCCGACCTCGGCGGAGACGAACTTGGCCTTCAGTCCCAGGCCTTCGGCCTCGACGAGGAAGGCTTCGGCGTAGACGCCGCCCATCAGCATGGGCGAGGCGATACCGTAGGGCGGCACCGGGGTCATCACCGCCGCCTCGACATAGCGGCCGCCGGCGGCGTTCACCGCCTGCGACGCCGCCCGCTTCAGCTCCGGCGATGCGGAGTTGATGTCGAGATAGTAGGGACCGTGGCCGAGGCCGCCGACCGTGGACTTGGCGGCGTCGAGGGTGGCCGCCGCGGTGACGGCGCTGATCACCAGCTCCGCCCCGGAGACCGCGTCAACCGCGCTGACGCAGGCGCGGGCGGGGCCTTCGCGGCCGGCCTGGCTCTGCACGCTCCCCGCGTCGGCGAAGGCGATGTCATAGGCGGTGATGGTGGTCACCCCCCGGGCCGCGAGGTCGCGGGCGAAGTGGCGGCCGACCTCGCCGAGGCCGATCAGGGCGACGTTCGTAAAGGCCATCGGGGTTACTTCCCGTCCCACACCGTGGCGGGCACAAAGACCTCGCCGGACATCAGCTTGCGGGCGGTGCGCAGCAGGGCCGCCCGCTTCACCACGGGGCGATTGTCGACGATCTCCACGTCCATATAGACGGTGAAGAAGCCGGTGGGATGCTCCACCTCGACGCTCTCCACCTTGCCGGCGGGCAGGCGCACCACCCCGTCGCCGACTCCGCCCGGCAGCACGCAGGCGGTGGCGACGCTGACCGCGCCGAACACGCCGATGGCTTCGTGCACCCGGTGGGGGATGAAGGTGCGGGTGCACACCGCGCCGGTGTTCTGCGGCGGCGCGATCAGGCTCATCTTCGGCACGGTCTTCTTGGTGACGTCGCCGAGGTTCATGCGCTTGCCGGCCTCGAGGCGGATGGCCTCGACCTTGGCCTTCAGTTCGGCGTTGGCCTCCAGCGCCTCGGGCGCCTCATAGCCGGTGACGCCGAGGTCGGCGGCGCGCAGCACCACCACCGGCATGCCGTTGTCGATACAGGTGACCTCGACGCCCTCGATCACGTCCTTGGCGTTGCCGGTCGGCAGCAGCGCGCCGCAGCTCGAACCGGCCACGTCCAGGAAGTCGATGGGGATCGGCGCATGGCTGCCCGGCACCCCGTCGATCCTGGCGTCGCCCATGTAGCGCACTACCCCGCCCGGCGTCTGGATCGCCGCCTCGGCCAGGCTGCCCGTATTCAGCATGTGGATGCGCACCTTGGTCACGTCGCCGGTGACCGGCACGAGGCCGTTCTCGATGGCGAAGGGACCGACGCCGGCCAGCATGTTGCCGCAGTTCTGGTTGGGATCGACCCGCGGCTCATCCACCACCACCTGCAGGAACAGATAGTCGACGTCCGCGTCCGGGTGGGTCGGCGGGCCGACCACGGCGATCTTGGAGGTGAGCGGGTGGGCCCCGCCCATCCCGTCGATCTGACGCACGTCCGGCGACCCCATCGCCGCCAGCAGCACGGCGTCGCGGGTGGCGACATCCTGCGGCAGGTCCTTGGCCAGGAAGAACAGCCCCTTGGAGGTGCCGCCCCGCATGGCGGTCGCACGGATCGCGGTCTGCATGGCGGCTATTCCTCGTCGATCCAGACCATGCCCTTGGCGGCGAGCCGCTCACGGAACTTGTAGATGTCGAGGCCGAGTTCGCCAGCCGACAAGCGGGCGCGCTTGTCGATCTCGTTGGCTTCGCGCTTCTTGCTGGCTTCCAGCACGGTGGCCGCCTCGTCGCGGCGGACCACCACCACGCCGTCGTCGTCGGCCACGATCACGTCGCCGGGGTTCACCAGCTGGCCGGCGCACATCAGCGGCCGGTTCACGTCGCCCACCGTCTCCTTGATGGTGCCGGCGGCGAACACCGCCTTGGACCACACCGGGAAGCCGATCTCGGTCAGATAGGCGATGTCGCGCACGCCGGCGTCCATGATCAGGCCACGCACGCCGTGGGCGATCAGGGAGTGGGCCAACAAATCCCCGAAGTAACCGTCTTCGCAGGGGCTGGAGGGCGCCACCACCAGGATGTCGCCGGGTTTGCAGACCTCGACCGCCACGTGGATCATCCAGTTGTCCCCGGGAGAGACCTGGCAGGTCACCGCCGAGCCGGAGATCTTCGCCGGGCGATAGATCGGCCGCATGTAGGACGCGAGCAGCCCCTTGCGCCCCTGCGCCTCGTGCACCGTGGCAACGCCATACTCGGCCAGGCCGTCGACCACCGCCGGTTCGGCGCGCTTGATGTTACGGACGCAAACAGCCATGCGGCGTCTCCTGCTGCTGAGGTTTTGGTTGGCGGCTTCCTAGCGCCGATTTGGATGGGCGGGAAGCATCCTGCGATCCCCCCACCCCACCCTCCCCCGCAAGCGAGGGAGGGAGCCCAGTTTGCGCCTCTCCCCCCGCCTGCGGGGGGAGATACAGAGGGGGGCTTTAGGACAGCGTCGGAAGCGCCGTCGCCCGCGCTTCGTCGAGGTAGCGCGCGCCGGTGGGCTTCAGCGCGGCGTCCAACTCGATCACCAGCGGGTTGCCGGTGGGGATCTCGGTGGCGACGATGGCCTCTTCGCCCAGGTTGAACAGGTGTCTGACGATGGCCCGCAGCGAATTGCCGTGGGCGCCGATCAGCACCGTCTCGCCGCCTTTGAGTTTCGGGGCGATCTCGGCTTCCCAATAGGGCAGCACCCGCTCCAGCGTCGTCTTCAGGCTTTCGGTGTCGGGGATGGCGATGCCGGCGTAGCGGCGGTCCTTGGTGAAGTCGAACTCGCCGCCGGGGGCCAGGGGCGGCGGCGGGATGTCGTAGGACCGGCGCCAGATCTTGACCTGGGCGTCCCCGTGCTTGGCCGCCGTCTCGGCCTTGTCGAGGCCGGTGAGCGCGCCGTAGTGGCGCTCGTTCAGTCGCCAGTCCTTGGTGAGCGGGATCCACAGCTGATCCGACGCGTGCAGGGCGATGGTGGTGGTGCGGATGGCCCGCGTCTGCACCGAGGCGTAGGCCCGGTCGAATTCCAGCCCCGCGGCCTTCAACAGTTCGCCGCCACGCCAGGCCTCGGCCTCGCCCTGTTCGGTCAGGTCCACGTCCACCCAGCCGGTGAAGCGGTTCTCGAGGTTCCAACGGCTCTGGCCATGGCGGAGGAGGACGAGGCGGGGCATGGACGGTCCTTATGTGCGAAGGTCCGGGCTAAGCCAGCAGCCCGGTTCACGTCAAGGCGGGCTGACGGGATCGGACCTTGGCTGCTAGTTAGTGCGGCGTCAGATGGGAGCGCCTGTGCCGAACCGCATTTTCTTCATTGTCGCCTTTGTCGTCGCCGTCGCCGTGGTGAGCCTCGCCCTGGTCTGGCCGCAGGGGATGGGCGCCCGGTCTCCCGGGCCGTTCGGCGGGCCGACCACCGCACAGACCGCCAAGCCGGTTCCGCGGGCCGCCCCGGTGACGAGGAACCTGCTGTGATCGCGCGGGAAAGCGCCGCCGCCATCGGCCGGCGGGTGATCCAGGCCGAGGCCGACGCCCTGACCCTGCTGGCCGACGGCCTGGGCGAGCCGTTCGAGCAGGCGGTCGCCCTGTTCGCGGGGCTGAAAGGGCGCATCGTGCTGACCGGGGTGGGCAAGTCCGGCCATGTGGGGCGCAAGATCGCCGCCACCCTCGCCTCCACCGGCGCCCCGGCCATGTTCGTGCACGCCACCGAGGCCAGCCACGGGGACCTCGGCATGATCGGCCAGGACGATGCGGTGCTGGCCCTGTCCAAGACCGGCGAGACCAAGGAACTGGCCGACGTCATCGCCTACGCCAAGCGGTTCTCCATCCCCCTGGTGGCGATCACCGCCGCGCCGGGCAGCGCGCTCGGCCGCGCCGCCGACATCCTGCTCGCCCTGCCCGCCGCGCCGGAAGCGGCCGAGGAGCTGAACGCCCCCACCACCTCCACCACCCTGCAGATGGCCCTGGGGGACGCCCTCGCCGTGGCCCTGCTGGAGCGCAAGGGCTTCACCCCCGGGGAGTTCGGGGTGCTGCATCCCGGCGGCAAGCTGGGCGCGGCCCTGCGCACGGTGCGCGACCTGATGCACGCCGGCGAGGAGCTGCCGCTGGTAACGCCGGACACCTCCATGCGCCAGACCCTGCTGGTCATGACCGAGAAGCGCTTCGGCTGCGTGGGCGTCGTCGGCGCCGACGGCCGGCTGCAGGGGATCGTCACCGACGGGGACCTGCGCCGCCACATGGACGGTCTGATGACCCACACTGCCGGGGAGGTGATGACCCGCGCCCCCAAGACGGTGGAGCCGGACGCCCTGGCCGGCGAAGCGCTGAAGCGGATGAACGCCCCCGCCCCCCCCGTGACGGTGCTGTTCGCCCTGGAGGACGGCCGCCCGGTGGGCATCCTGCACGTGCACGACCTGCTGCGGTCGGGGGTGATCTGACCCCCATCGCAAGCGAAGGGGCGCCGCACCGCTGACATGGGCGCGTGAATCCGCTAACTCGTGCGCGCATGAGCGCCCCGCAGAAATCCTCCGCCGAACTCGCCCTGGAATTCGGGCTGAAGCCGGACGAGTACCAGACCATCCTCCGCCGCCTGAACCGCGAGCCGAATCTCGTGGAGCTCGGGGTGTTTTCGGTGATGTGGAGCGAGCACTGCTCCTACAAATCCTCGCGCAAGCACCTGTCGAAGTTCCCCACCAAGGGGCCGAAGGTGATCTGCGGTCCGGGGGAGAACGCCGGGGTGGTGGATATCGGCGACGGCCAGGCCTGCGTCTTCAAGATGGAGAGCCACAACCACCCCTCCTACATCGAGCCCTACCAGGGGGCGGCGACGGGGGTCGGCGGCATCATGCGCGACGTCTTCACCATGGGCGCGCGCCCCATCGCCCTGCTCAACGCCCTGCGCTTCGGCAGCCCGGAGCATCCGAAGACCAAGCGCCTGCTCAGCGGCGTGGTGTCGGGCATCGCCGGCTATGGCAACTGCGTGGGCGTGCCCACCGTGGGCGGCGAGACCGAGTTCCATCCCGGCTATGACGGCAACATTCTGGTCAACGCCATGTGCGTGGGCCTCGCCGACGCCGATAAGATCTTCTACTCGGCCGCCCCGTCCGCGGGTCTGCCGGTGGTCTATTTCGGCTCCAAGACCGGGCGCGACGGCATTCACGGCGCCACCATGGCCTCGGCCGAGTTCGACGACGCGTCGGACGAGAAGCGCCCCACGGTGCAGGTCGGCGACCCCTTCGCCGAGAAGCTGCTGATCGAGGCGACCCTGGAGCTGATGGCCTCTGGCGCCGTGGCCGCGATCCAGGACATGGGCGCGGCTGGCCTGACCTCCTCCTCCGTCGAAATGGCCGGCAAGGGCGGCGTCGGCATCGAGCTCGACCTCGACGCCGTGCCCCAGCGCGAAGAGGACATGTCCGCCTACGAGATGATGCTGTCGGAGAGCCAGGAGCGGATGCTGGCCATCCTCAAGCCCGGCCGCGAAGCCGACGGCGAGCGCATCTTCCAGAAGTGGGGCCTCGACGCCGCCACCATCGGCTTCACCACCGACACCGGGCGCATCGTGCTGAAGCACAAGGGCGAGGTGGTGTGCGACCTGCCGCTCGCCCCCCTGTCCGACGACGCCCCGCTGTACGACCGCCCCTGGACGCAGCCGGTGCTGCAGCCGCGGCTGGACCCGGCGCAGGTCCCCGCCCCCACCGACTGGACCGCGGCGGTGCTGAAGCTGATGTCCTGCCCGGACATGGCCTCCAAGCGCTGGATCTGGGAGCAATACGACCGCCACGTCATGGCCGACACGGTGGAGGATTCGGCCACCGGCGCCGACGCCGGCGTCGTCCGCGTGCACGGGACCCGCAAGGCCCTGGCCGTCACCTCCGACTGCACCCCCCGCTACGTGTCCGCCGACCCCTACGAGGGCGGTAAGCAGGCCGTGGCCGAGGCCTGGCGCAACCTGACCGCCGCGGGGGCCGACCCGGTGGCCGTCACGGACAACCTGAACTTCGGCAATCCCGAGCGGCCCGAGATCATGGGCCAGATCGTCCGCGCCATCGACGGCATGGCCGAGGCCTGCCGCGCCCTCGACTTCCCCGTCGTGAGCGGCAACGTCAGCCTCTATAATGAGACCGCCGGGGCGGCCATTCCGCCGACGCCGACCGTCGGCGCCGTGGGCCTGATCCCCGACTACGACAAGCGCATGGGCTATGCCGGCGCCAAGGCGGGCGACGCCCTGATCCTCCTCGGCGTCAGCCACGGGGAACTGGGCGCCAGCCTCTATCTACGCGAGGTCCTGGGCCGGGAGGACGGCGCCCCGCCGCCGGTGGATCTGGTGGCCGAGCGCCGCAACGGCGATCTGGTGCGCGAGCTGATCCGCTCCGGCATGGTGTCGGCGGTGCACGACCTGTCGGACGGCGGCCTTGTCGGCGCGGCGGCGGAGATGGCGCTGGCGTCGGACGTGGGGATTGAGCTTTCCGCCACCAGCGCGGCCCACGCCCACGGCCTGCTGTTCGGCGAGGATCAGGCCCGCTACCTGATCGCCACCTCCGATCCGGAACAGGTCATCACCTGCGCCGTGGCTTTCGGGGTCAATGCGGCGGACGCGGGCAAGGTGGGCGGCGACGCCTTCGGCTCCCACGGCCTGTTCCACATCCCCCTGACCGAACTGCGCGCCGCCAACGAGCGGTGGCTGCCGGAATTCGTGGAAGGGCGGGCATAGAGCCCTCTCCCCCGTCATCCCAGGCCTTGTGCCTGGGATGACGGGAGGTGTTGGAGAGAGGCCGCTGCCCTCTCCAACGCCTTCCCCGCCCTTGAGGCGCGGAGCCAGACACGCCGACGGCGCGGGGCTATTCCGGCGGGCGCCGCGCGTCTGGATGCTCGGGTCAGGCCCGAGCAAGACGGTGAGAATAGAGGCCGGCTTCACCTGGATCCGGCATTCGCCGGAATGAGCGGAAAGGTAGGCTTACCGCTCCCCGCGGCGGGTGCGCTGGTAGTCGTCGTAGCTCTGGCGGTTGCGGCAGGCGTCGTAGGAACTGCCGGGGTCCTTCATGCAGTCCCGCCGGCCGATATTGGCGGTCGCCTCATAGCCGGTCCGTTGCAGCGAATCGGCGGTGCAGGCGGAAGCCGTCAGCATCAGGGCGAGGCAAAGAGCCAGACGAGCAGGCATGAAGACCTCCGGAATCGCCCCAAACGGGGCACAGCCGCCCCTCAGCGATAGCGCCAGCTCAGAATAAGCTCAAGTCGCTCAGGTATTGGCGCTGAAACACTGGCCTCGGTTGGGGTATTCTTAACTCCCCCGCGGCCATCCTGGCCCCTTCGGAGAGCGCCACCTATGCCCATGCCCGCCGACGAACTGGAAAGCCGGCTCCGCGCGGCCTTCCCCGACGCCGAGATCGCCATCGACGATCTTGCCGGCGACGGGGACCATTACCGCGCCCATATCGTCTCCGTCGCCTTCAAGGGTGTGCCGCGCGTGCGTCAGCATCAGATGGTCTACACCGCCCTGGGCGGCCGGGTGGGCCAGGAGCTGCACGCCCTCTCGCTCGTCACCTCGGCCCCTGCCAACGCCTGACGATGCGCTACCGCCCCCTCGGCAACAACGGTACGGCGGTCTCGGCCCTCTCCATCGTCATGCCGGACGAGGCGCCTGTGCGGGGGGAGACCACCCGCCTGATCTATGCGGCCCTGGAAGCCGGCATCAACTTCTTCGAATTCGCCGCCCACAGCGATCCCGCCATGCTCCGGGAAGCCTGCCAGGCCCTCGGTGCGGTGGAGCGCGATCTCGTCATCGTCGGCCTGCGCCTCACCCATGGCCGGGGGGAGCGGTCGCTCTCCACCGGCAGCCTGCAGCAGGCCCTGCAGACCATGCTGGGCGAGGGCAAGCTGGGCCGCCTCGACATCATCAGCCTCGAAGCCCCGCACCCAGGCGAGACCGCCCTGCCGGTGTTCCAGGCGCTGGAGAAGCTGCGGGACGCGCGGCGCCTGCGCTACATCGGCCTGTCCGGCGACGGGGAGAGCCTCGACGGCCATATCGATAGCGGGCGTTTCGACGTCCTGCACATGCCCTTCAGCATCGCCTCCGGCTGGGTGGAACGGAACCGGGTCAAGCGGGCCGTGGCCAAGGACATGATCGTCGCCGCCTCGGAGTTCGTACCCGCCAACCTGCCGGCCAAGCCCGAGGGCGGCGCGACCCGGGGGCTGAAGCGCCTGATCGGCAAGGCTCCGGACCCGGTCTACCAGGCCTATGAGTTTCTTTATCGCAGCCCGGACTGGACGGCGGAGCAGATCTGCCTCGCCTACGCCCTCACCGAGCCGTCCCTCGCCACCATCCAGGTCCGCGTGGGCAAGGCCGATCAGATCGCGCCCCTCGCCTCCATCCCCGACCGGGAGATGCCAAACGGCGTGCCCGCCCTGATCGAGATGGCGCGTTTTTCCCTCGCCCCCGAAGCCAAACGCGCTTGATTACCGCGGGCGCGGCCCCTAGCTGGGGTGTCGCAGCTTATTTCGCCTGAGGGCCGCCATGACCGAAGCCGCCGAAACCACCGCCGCCGCCGACCCGGTGGCCGCCTTCATCTCCACCACCCTGGCCGAGCATCCCGTGGTGCTGTTCATGAAGGGCGACCCGGACCAGCCGAAGTGCGGCTTCTCCTCCGTGGTGGTGCAGATCCTGGATCACCTGGGCGTCGAGTTTGTCGGCGTGGACGTGCTGCAGGACGAGCGCCTGCGCAACGGCATCAAGGCCTTCTCCGACTGGCCGACCATTCCCCAGCTCTATGTGAAGGGGGAGTTCGTGGGCGGCTCGGACATCGTCCGCGAGATGTTCTCCTCGGGAGAGCTGAAGCCGTTCTTCGCCGAGCGCGAACTGCTTCCCGCCGCCTGATCTGACGCCCGCGCCCTCGTGAGCAGCCTGTTCTCGCCGATCGCCGTCGGCGGCCTGACCCTGCCCAACCGGGCGGTGGTCTCCCCTATGTGCCAGTTCAGTTCGACGGACGGACTGGCCATGCCCTGGCACTGGCAGCACATCGGCGGCCTCGCCCTGTCGGGCGCCTCGGCGGTGATCATGGAGGCCTGCGCGGTGGAGCCGCAGGGGCGGATCAGCGACGCCGACCTCGGCCTGTGGAACGACGCCACCGAGGACGCCCTGCGCAGGTTGATCGCCGACATCCGCACCTTTTCCGACACCGCCATCGGCGTGCAGCTGGCCCATGCCGGCCGCAAGGGCTCCCTGTGGTCGCCGCGCTCGGGCAACGCCGGCTGGCAACGGCCGGAACAGGGCGGCTGGACGCCCGACGCCCCCTCTCCTATCGCCTTCGACGCCAAATACGCCACGCCGAACGCGTTGGATGAAGCGGGGCTGGCCCGCGTCCTCCAGGCCTTCGTGGACTCGGCCCGACGCGCCGACGCCGCCGGCTTCGATCTGATCGAGCTGCACGGCGCCCACGGCTATCTGCTGCACGAGTTCGTCTCGCCCCTCTCCAACCACCGGGCCGACGGCTACGGCGGCTCGCCGGAGAACCGGATGCGCTTCCCACTGGAGGTCGCCCGCGCCGTGCGCGCGGTGTGGCCGTCGTCCAAAGCGGTGGGCGTCCGCATCACCGGCTCCGACTGGACCGAAGGCGGCATCACCCCGGACGACGCGGCGGTCTACGCCCAGGCGCTGGAAGCCGCGGGGATGGACTATGTCTGCGTCTCGTCCGGCGCCAACACCCCCACGCCGCCCCCCAATCCCGCCCAGCCGGCCTACCAGACTCCCTTCGCCGAACGGGTGAAGGCGGCGGTGGACATCCCGGTGATGGCGGTGGGCATGATCGTCACCCCGCAGCAGGCCGAGGACATCGTCGCCTCAGGCCGCGCCGACATGGTGGCCCTGGCCCGTGGCTTCCTCGACGACCCCCGCTGGGCCATCCACGCCGCCGCCGAACTCGGCGCCCCGCCCCCCATCGCCCCGCAATACCGCGGCGCCTCCCCGGTCGCCTGGCCGGGCTACGCGATGGCGCACGCGAAGGGTTAGGGCGGAGTAGAGCGGCCGGAGGCGGTCCTAAGGACAACGCTTCACGACTGGATGCCCGGGGAGATGGGTCGCGAGTCGGCCTTCGGCATCTGCTTAGGTGATCCCGTCCGCTCTACCTCCCCCGCGCAGCGGGGCGAGGGGGACCGGCCGCCGAAGAGCGGCTGGTGGAGGGGGCGAGGGTCAGGCGCTCGGCCCGGATAAGTTCTTCGCCCTTCAGCTTAACCCAGTCGGCGGCGCGTGGCGGGGCTATGAGGCGCCGGTGTGCGTCTCAGCGCACGCATTCCTGGCTTGCCCCCTCCACCACGCGCTCTTCGGCGCGTGGTCCCCCTCCCGCCGCTTCGCGGGGGAGGAAGGCGTCGAGATGCGGCCCTCCCAACGAAAAAGGGCCCCGGTTTCCCGGGGCCCTTCGGTAACTCGCAGATCCGACCGGATCAGGACGCGTAGTATTCCACGACCAGGTTCGGCTCCATCTTCACCGGGTACGGCACTTCGGCCAGTTCCGGGGCGCGGATGAAGCGGACCGACAGGCCCTTGGTGTCGAGCTCGATATAGTCGGGCACGTCGCGCTCGCCGGACTGCTGGGCTTCCAGCACCAGGGCCATGTTGCGCGAACGCTCGCGCACTTCGACCACGTCGCCCGGCTTCACCCGGTAGGAGGCGATGTTCACCCGCTTGCCGTTCACCAGCACGTGGCCGTGGTTCACGAACTGGCGCGAGGCGAAGATGGTCGGCACGAACTTGGCGCGATAGACCACCGCGTCCAGACGGCTTTCCAGCAGGGAGATCAGGTTCTCCGAGGTGTTGCCCTTGCGCTTGGCCGCATCGGCGTAGATGCGCACGAACTGCTTCTCGGTGATGTTGCCGTAGTAGCCCTTCAGCTTCTGCTTGGCGCGCAGCTGCAGGCCGAAATCGGAAACCTTGGACTTGCGGCGCTGGCCGTGCTGGCCGGGGCCGTAGGAGCGCTGGTTGACCGGGGACTTGGGGCGACCCCAGAGGTTCTCGCCCATACGCCGGTCGATTTTATACTTCGCCGAATGGCGCTTCGACATGATGCTTCTCTTATCACTCGATCCGGTCCGGCCCCCCCGTCATGGGAGGGCGATCGCAACGGCGGCCTCGGATCACCCGTCATAAAAACGCGCGCGAAGGCAGCCCTCCGCACGCGAAGGGGCGCTTATGGCGGGGTCGGCCTACGGAGTCAACGCCCCTTGACCTTGGCGGCGCACTCCGACAAAAACGAAGCCTACCGCGTCATTCTGTCGCACACGTGGCAAAAAGAACGAGGCTACGCCTTGCGGCTTATTGTAATCGAAGACGAGCCTTTCATCGCTCTTGACCTCCAAACCCTGGCTATGGCCGCGGGACATGAGGTGTTGGGCGTGGCGGACAGCCTGATCGATGCGGTTGATCTGGCGTCCCGGCGCGCGCCGGAAGCGGCACTTGTCGATCTCAACCTGCGCGACGGCATGACGGGGGTGGAGATTTCTCGCCGTCTGGCCAACAGCGGCGTGGCTGTCGGCTTCATCACCGGCAACGCCGAGGAGATTCCCGCCGATTTCGCCGGCGCCGTGGCGGTGGTGGAAAAGCCCTTCACCCCGGACGGGGTTCAAGAACTGCTCGATCTGCTGCAGTCCACCGTCGGCGGCGGTGCGCCGCCCCCCCAGCGGTTCGCCCGGATGGCGCCGCCGCGCTAGAGCATTCTCCATTCGGATGGAATCATCCGCGTGATCAAAAGGCTCAAAATCAGCGTGTTCTAAGCGGCTTCGGCGCCCAGGCGGGCCCGCAGGGTCCAGACCATCCCCGCCTCCTCGAAGCGCAGGTCCGCCGCCCCCTGCAGGGCCTGCGGGGTCAGCACCTCCAGGATGATGCGCCCGAAGCCCCGGCGCTCCCTTTCCTTGGGCTCCGGCCCCCCCGTCTCTCGCCATTCCAGGCGCAGGCTCCGCGCGCCATCGGCCTCGGTCTCTATCGCCCAGGAGACATCCACCTCCCCGTCGTCGTTGGACAGGGCGCCGTACTTGGCGGCGTTGGCGCCCAGCTCGTGGATCGCCAGGCCGACATAGTGGGCGACGTTGGGCGACAGCTCGAACGGCGCCCCGTCGAGGCGCAACCGCGCGGCCCCGCTATCCAGGTGGGGCCGTAGCTGGCTTTCGATCACGCTGCGTAGGTCCGCGCCCAGCCAGTTCTGCTGCACCAGCACATCGTGGGCCTTGGCCAGGGCCTGGAGACGGTCGCCCAGGCGGCCGAGGTAGGCTTTCGGGACCGTGAGGCCGGATGCGCTCTGGCGGGCGATGCTCTGGACGATGGTCAGAAGGTTCTTAGACCGGTGGTTCAGCTCGCGCATGACCAGCTGCAGCTCCGCCTGATGCTGCATCCGGGGGGTGATGTCGATGGCGCTGGCGACAAGGCCCGCCTCGCCGTTGCGCAGGGTGGTCGGCTGCACACGAATGTCGAACCAGCCGGTTCGGACCGCATTCACCACCTTCACCTCGGCCTGACGCGGCTCGCGGGCGGCCAGCGCCTCGCGCTTCAGCTCGCGGAGCTGTTCGGCGCTGTCGGAGCCCATGGCGTCGCGCTCGTCGCGGCCGATCAACTGGTCGGGGTGGATGCCCGGGGGCGGGTTGTAGATCCAGGTGTAGCGAAGGTCCGCGTCCTGCTCGAACACGGTGATCGGCGAATTGGTCAGGGCGGTGGTGAAGCGGTGGTTGGCGATGCGCAGGTCCTCGTCCCGGTCCGCCAGTTGGCGGGCGAGCTCGGCCTGGGCGACCCGCAATTCCTGCAAGGTGGCCTGGTGGGCGGCGACCTCGGTGGCGAGGCTGTCGTTGGCCGCCTGCAGCACCTTGGACGAGGGCAGCGACAGCAACCGCGGCACCAGCATCGGCAGGGCCGCCGCGGTGAGCACCGAGATGACGGCCGTCAGCCCCTTGATCAGCCCCTGCAGCCCGTAGAGGGGCCACCACAGGGTGACGATGCCCGCCACATGGGTCAGGCCGCAGGCGGTGATGAAGGCCACGAACAGCAGCGCCATGCGCCGATGCTCCGGCTCCAGGTCGAACCGCTTGCGGGCGAACACGAAGATGGCGATCGGAATGGCGAAATAGGACGCAGCGATAACAGCGTCGGACACCACATGCAGAGCAACGAGGTCGGGCCGCCAGAGCAGGCACACCCCGTGCGGAATGAACCGCGCCGTTTCAAACAGCCAACCCGACAGTGGACCCATGAATCGGCTTCCTGATTTGGTGTAGCCTGGCCTTTTACCCTTCCAAGTCGAGAGGTTTCACTGCGGCGCTTAGTCTTTTGACCGCGTCAGCCGGGCCAGGGTCTGCCCCCGCCCCTTGGACAGGGCGGTGATCACGCCGCGGAAGGTGCGGACCTCCTGGTCGTTCAGGCGGGCGCGGCCGAGGGCGACGCGCAGGTTGCGGATCATCGAGGGGCGTTTCTCCGGCGGATGGAAGAAGCCGGCCTCCTCCAACTCGGACTCCAGATGCTCGAACAGCCCCAGCATCATCGCCCCTTCGGCGGGGGGCGGCCCGTCGCGGAACTGCGGCGGCGCGCCGGCGGACACCGTCAGGCGCCACTCGTAGGCGTTGATCGCGACGGCCTGGGCGAGGTTCAGCGAATGGTGGCGCGCGTCCACGGGGATGGTGACGATGGCGTGGGCCAGGGCCACCGCCGACTTCTCCAGCCCCGCCCGCTCCGGCCCGAACAGAAGGCCGACCTTCAGCCCCTCCGCGCTGGCCGCGTGCGTGTTGGCGGCCCCTTCGCGGGGGGTGAGGACCGGCAGCACCGCCTCGCGCGGGCGGGCGGTGGTGGCGTGGACGAGCTGCAGATCGGCCAGCGCCGGCTCCAGGCTGTCGAACAGCTTGGCGTCGTCCAGCACCCAGTCGGCGCCGGACGACGCCTCCCACGCCCGCTGCTGCGGCCAGCCGCGCTGAGGCGCGACGATCCTGAGGTCGGTCAGGCCGAAATTGGCCATGACCCTGGCCACCGCGCCGATGTTCTCGGCGAGTTGGGGATGGTCGAGGATCACGCAGGGGGGCGTCGGCTGGCTCATGGCGGCAGCTTGTGCCGCTCTCGGGCCGCGGCGGCAAGCGCAGCCCCTTCCGCGGCGGGCCACAACCGTTGGACCCTTTCCGGTCGAGGTAGACCTGAACCGGATAAAAAGGGTCCATCTTCAGAGTTTAGAGCGAGACGGGCGCTTCAACCGGCTTCCACTTGAAGCTGTCACGCTCTATGAGAGCGCCGCCCGGCGCCTCTGGCGCGCGCCGTCCAACACTGCAGAAGGTTCGTCCATGTCCAAGATCAAGGTGGCCAACCCCGTCGTCGACATCGACGGCGACGAGATGACCCGGATCATCTGGAAACTGATCAAGGACAAGCTGATCTTCCCGTACCTCGACATCGACCTCGACTATTTCGACCTGTCGATCGAGAAGCGCGACGAGACCAACGACCAGATCACCATCGACGCGGCCCACGCCACCAAGAAGCACGGCGTCGCCGTGAAGTGCGCCACCATCACCCCCGACGAAGCGCGGGTGAAGGAATTCGGCCTGAAGCAGATGTGGAAGTCGCCCAACGGCACCATCCGCAACATCCTGGGCGGCGTCATCTTCCGCGAGCCGATCATCTGCAAGAACGTACCCAAGCTGGTGCCGGGCTGGACCCAGCCGATCGTGGTGGGCCGTCACGCCTATGGCGACCAATATCGCGCCACCGACTTCCTGGTCCCCGGCGAGGGCAAGCTGACCCTGACCTTCGAAGGCAAGGACGGGACCCGGATCGAGCGGGAGGTGTTCCAGTTCCCCGGCTCTGGCGTGGCCATGGCCATGTACAACCTGGACCAGTCGATCCGCGACTTCGCCCACGCCTCGTTCCGCTATGCGCTGAACCGCGG
>Ga0182736_1000829_pt1 | contig 38569 bp, 39 predicted proteins | sample eDN5th30CKraftBY_FD_128882 | JGI IMG/M metagenome (GOLD analysis project Ga0182736, IMG submission 128882) | Enriched backyard soil microbial communities from Emeryville, California, USA - eDNA 5th pass 30_C Kraft BY (version 2) (version 2) | ecosystem: Environmental > Terrestrial > Soil >... | reverse complement strand
GCCGGCAGCAGCGCGTCCTGCTGGGCCTTGTTGAAGCGGTGGATCTCGTCCAGGAAGAAGATCGTCGCCCGGCCGCCGCGCCGCCGCTCGCGCGCCCGCGCGATCACCTCCCGCACCTCGGCGCGCCCCGCCTCGACCGCCGACAGCTCCTCGAACGCCGCGTCCGCGTAGGACGCCAGCATCCGCGCCAGCGTGGTCTTGCCGGTGCCGGGCGGCCCGTACAGGATCATCGAGTGCGGCTCGCCGGCCTGGATCGCCCCGTGCAGCGCGCTGGTCGGCGCCAGCAGGTGTGTCTGGCCGACGAACTCCTCGAGCGTCCGCGGCCGCATCCGCGCGGCCAGCGGCAGGCTCGGATCATCCGCGGCGACCTCGCGCGCGGGCTCGTCGTCGACGTCGAAGAGCCGTCCCATCCCCTCGACAGTATCGGTCACTACGCTGGGACCGATGGGGCTCGCCGAGGAACTGCAGGACGAGACCGCGGAGGTATTGGCGCGGCTGATCCGGTTCGACACGGTCAACCCGCCGGGCGCCGAGCGCGCCTGCCTGGAATGGCTCGCGGGGTATCTCGACGACGCCGGGCTGGAGGTGACGCTCGCCGGCGCCGAGCCGGAGCGCCCGAACCTGATCGCCCGCTACCGGGGCGGCGACGGCCCGGTGCTCGGCTACCTCAGCCACGTCGACACCGTCCTCGCCGACCCCGAGGACTGGACGGCCGACCCGTGGGGCGGCGAGCGCCGCGACGGCCACCTGTACGGCCGCGGCGCGATCGACATGAAGAGCCAGACCGCCGCGGAAGCGGTCGCCGCCGCGCGGCTGGCGCGCGAGCACGCGACGTTCGCCGGCGAGCTGAAGGTGCTCGCGGTCGCCGACGAGGAGACCGGCGGTGCGCTCGGCGCGCAGTGGCTGACCGAGAACCGTCCGGACCTGTGCCGCGTCGACTACCTGCTCAACGAGGGCGCCGGCGCGGTCATGCCGTACGGCGACCGCCGCCTGTACGGCGTCTGCGTGGCCGAGAAGGGCACGTTCCGCTTCACCGTGGACACGACCGGCACCGCCGCCCACGCGTCCGTCCCCGGCTTGGCCGACAACGCGCTGCTCAAGCTCGCGCCGCTGATCAGCCGGCTCGGCGACGGCCGTCCCGGCTACGACCTGACCGAGGCCACGCGCGCGCTGCTCGAAGCCCTCGGGGAGGACCCGGAGGACCCGGCGGGCGCGGTCGAGGCCATCCGCCGTACCGAGCCCCGCCTCGCCCCGCTGCTCGACGCCGCGCTGCGCGTCACGTTCGCGCCCACGCTCGTGTCCGCGGGCGAGAAGATCAACGTGATCCCGGCGCGCGCGCAGGTGCGCGTCGACTGCCGCGTCCCGCCCGGCCTCGGCGAGGACACGGCGCGCGAACGCGCCCGCGAGGTCCTCGGCGGCGACGTGAGCGTCACGTTCACCGAGGCGGTCAAGGGCAACCGGTCGCCCGTCCGCACGCCGCTGATGGACGCGATCGGCGGCTGGATCGCCGATCACGACCCGGGCGCCGAGACCGTCCCGACCGTCCTGCCCGCGTTCACCGACTGCCGCTGGTTCCGCGCCGCCTTCCCGGACTGCGTCGCCTACGGCTTCTTTCCCCAACGCCATCAGCCGGTCTACGAGACCTGGCCGCTGATGCACGCGGCCGACGAGCGCATCGACGTGCGCGACCTCGGCTTCGCCGCCGCGTTCTTCCATGACTTGCCCAGGAGGCTGTTGACCTGATGCCCGTCCCCGAGAACAAGCTGCGCCTGGGCGGGATGGCCCTGCGCAACGGCCTGCTGGTCCACGGTCCGACGCACTGGGCGGCGGCGATCCGCAACGACGCCGGCGAGATCCAGGTGGCGTCCGGCCGTAAGCCGCGCGTGACCGCCGCCGACGGCGTGCCCGGCCTGCGCGGCGTCGTGCGGCTCGGCGAGGCGTTCGCGGTGATCCCGCTCGTCAAGCGCGGGCTGCCGCAGGCCAAGCTGGCGTTCGAGCAGCCGAGCGTGCTCGCCGTCGCCGCCGGCGCGTCGCTGGCCGGCACGCTGCTGCGCCGCCGCGCGCCCGGTATGGGCGGGGAGCTGGCGTCGGCGCTGATCGCGGTCGCGCCCGCGCTGTTCGCGCTGCGCGGCGGCGAGCTGGCCGCCTACCACGGCGTCGAGCACAAGGCGATCGCCGCCTACGAGGCCGACGACGCGGACGCGCGTGACGCGACCAAGGAGCACGAGCGCTGCGGCTCGCACCTGATGGCGCCGATGCTGGCCGCGAACCTGGCCGGCACGCTGCTGCTCAAGCGCACGCTGGCCCGCCCGAACCCGGTCGCGGGCGGCGCGATGGCGCTCGCCTCGACGGCGGCCGCGGTCGAGGTCTTCGCCTGGACCGAGCGCCACGCGGACTCGCCGGTCACGCGCGTGCTCAAGCGCCCCGGCTACGAGCTGCAGCGGCTGATCGGCACGCGCGAGCCGGACGAGCGCCAGCTCGACGTCGGTCGCGCCGCGCTGACGGAGATCCTGCGCGTCGAAATGGGGTCCTGACCCCAGGCGCCCGGCGCGATACTGGAGCCCACATGAGTGCGTGGGATCACATCTCGAACATCGTGCTGACGTGGGGGCCGCTGGCCTTCATGGCGCTGATCGTCTTCTTCCTGTGGCGCACCGTGAAGCTGATGCCGCGGACCAAGCCGCAGGAGATCTCGCCGGACTCCGCGTCGTCGGTCAAGTGGGACGAGGTCGCGGGCGTCGACCAGGCCAAGGCGGAGCTGCGCGAGGTGGTCGAGTTCCTGACCGACCCGCAGCGGTTCCGCAAGCTCGGCGCGAAGGTCCCGAAGGGCATCCTGCTGCACGGCCCGCCCGGCACCGGCAAGACGCTGCTGGCCAAGGCGGTCGCGAACGAGTCCGGCGCGCGCTTCTATAGCCAGTCGGCGGCGAGCTTCGTCGAGATGTTCGCCGGTCTCGGCGCGGCCCGCATCCGGCGCCTGTTCTCCGAGGCCCGCAAGCACGCGCCGGCGATCCTGTTCATCGACGAGATCGACGCGGTCGGCGCCGCCCGCGGCTCGGACAACAACTCCGAGCGCGAGCAGACGCTCAACCAGCTGCTGGTCGAGATGGACGGCTTCGAGTCCTCCGGCGACCTGGTCGTGATCGCGGCCTCGAACCTGCTGGAGAAGCTCGACCCGGCGCTGCTGCGCCCGGGCCGGTTCGACCGCCAGATCTTCGTCTCCCCGCCCGACGTCGAGGGCCGCAAGGCGATCCTGGGCGTGCACACGGCCAACAAGCCGCTGGAGGCGGACGTCGACCTCGGGCTGGTCGCCCGCCAGACGTCCGGGCTGACCGGCGCCGAGCTGGCGAACATCTGCAACGAGGCGGCGATCGCCGCCGCTCGCGGCCTGCGCGTGCGGATCGAGCACCACGACTTCGAGAACGCGCTCGAGCGGGTCGTCGCCGGCATGGAGACGCGCCACACGGTCAACGAGCACGAGCGCCGCGTCGTCGCTTACCACGAGGCCGGCCACGCCGTGCTCGGCGAGCTGCTGCCGGGCACGACGCGGGCGCACCGCGTCTCGATCGTGCCGCGCGGGTCCGCGCTCGGCTACGTCCTGCGCCTGCCCGACGAGGACCGCCATCTGGACACGCGCCCGGAGCTGATGGACCGGATGGTCGTGCTGCTGGGCGGTCGCGCGGCCGAGCAGCTCGTGTTCGGGAGCATCACCAGCGGTGCGTCGGACGACCTGCGCAAGGTCGCGGAGATCTCGCGCAAGATGATCCACGAGTGGGCGATGGGCACCTCGGTCAGCGCGATCCAGCTGCTGGCCGAAGGCGGCGCGGTCTCCGACCGCACGCGCGAGCTGCGCGACGCCGAGCAGCAGCACCTGGCCGACGAGGCGATGCGCCGCGCGGTGCGGCTGCTGACCGAGCACCGCTGGGCGCTGGACGGGGTCGCGGGCGCGCTGCTGCAGCACGAGGTGCTCGAGCGCGCCGACATCGAGCGGATCATGGGCGGCGCGCGCGACGCGGCGCCGCGCGCGGCCTCGCACCTGAGCGTCGCCGCCACCCGTCCGAAGGATGACTGAGCGCTCAAGTTCCGTCCTTTCCGGTCGATCGCACCGGGAAGGATGGGTGCGGCTGACGACTTTCGCGCGCTGCTCGACCCCGGCGCGATCCGCGCCGTCTTCCAGCCGATCGTCCGGCTGACCGATCGCGAGACGATCGGCTACGAGGGCCTCGCCCGCTTCCCGACGCCGCCCGGCCTGGTGGCGCTGCCGCCGGACGTGACGCTCGCCGCGGCCTCGCGCCACGGCCTGCGCGACGACCTCGAGGTCGCGTGCTGGCGCGCGATCGCCGCCGCCGGCGTGCCGCCGCACGGCCGCGCGCTGTGGGTCAACCTCTCGCCCGAGGCGCTCGGGCACCCGGGGCTGCTGGAGCTGGCGGGCGCGCTCCCGTCGCGCCTGGTGATCGAGCTGACCGAGCAGGACACGGTGCTCGACCACGTGCGGTTGCGCGAGCGGCTGCGGCCGTGGATCGCGCGCGGCGCGCTGGTCGCGGTCGACGACGCGGGCGCGGGCTTCACCTCGCTCGAGTACGTGGCCGACATCCGGCCGGACTTCCTCAAGCTCTCGCGCGGGATGGTCGCGGGGGTGGACGGCGACGCGGGGCGCGAGGCGGTGCTGCGCGCGACCGCCGCGTTCGCCCGCGAGGTCGGGGCGCGCGTGGTGGCCGAGGGCGTCGAGCGGGCGGAGGAGCTCGAGGCGCTGCGGGCGATCGACGTCGACTACGGGCAGGGCTGGCTGTTCGGGCGGCCGGGCGAGGCGTGGCCGAAGGACGTGCCGGCGGCGTGCGCGCCGGTCGTGCGACCGGCCAGCGGACGGCTGGAGCGGGACCTGGAGCGCGCCGCGACGGCGCGCGAAGCGTCCGACGCCGTCGCCGACCACCTGGCCCGCCGCGGGCTGCTGCCGACGGTGCTGCTCGCGCAGGACGGCCGGCTGCGCTGCCAGGCGGCGCGCGGGCACTGGCAGATCTTCGACGGGCTGCCGGCGACCGTCGGGATCGTCGGGCGCGTGTTCCGCACCGGCGAGCCCGCGCTGGTCGACGACGTCGGCGACGCGCCGGACTACCTGCCCGCGCTGCCGGGCGTGCGAGCGGAGGTCTGCTTCCCGCTGGTCGTCTCGGGGCGCCGCGTGGGGGTCGTCAACGCGGAGTCGCTGACCGCGATCGAGGCCGCGACGGCCGCCGAGGTCGGCCGCTGCGCGGAGCTCTTGGGCGCACGGCTGGAGGAGGTCGGCGCGGTCGGGGCCGCGTCGCGCGCGCAGCGGCTGGCGCGCACCGCGGTCCGGCTGGCGGCGAGCGAGGACCCGGAGGACGTGGTCCGCGAAGCGCTCGCGGCGGCGCTCGAGCTGTCCGGCTTCGAGTCCGGCGTGGTCGCGCTGGCCGACGGGCACGGCGCGCTGTACCCGCACCTGGCCGAAGGGCCGTTCGGCGTGATCTTCAGCCAGCTCGCGTCGGTCGAGCTGGCGGCGATGGCGTCCTGGGTCAACGACGGGACGTCGAGCTACACGCTCGGCGACCGCGCGGGCCGCGGGTTCGTCGGCCACGAGGTCCTGCGCCGAGCCGGCGCCGGCTCGCTCGTCGTGCTGCCGCTGAGCGCCGCGGGCGAGCGGCTCGGGCTGATCGTGGTCGCGGACCGCGCGCACCGCCGCCCGGTGGCCGAGGACGTCGAGCTCCTGGAGCTGCTCGCGCTGCAGGCCGCGAGCGGGCTGCGGATGACGTCGATGCTGTCGCGGCTGCGCGAGCGCGCGTCGCGCGACCCGCTGACCGGGCTGCACGCATCGCTGCCGCCGCTGCCGGACCGCGCGGCGGTGGTCCTGCTGGACGTCGACGGGCTCGGAGCCGTGAACGCGGCGCGCGGGTCGGCGGCGGGCGACGACGTCCTGCGCGCGACCGCGAGCCTGCTGCGCGAGCTGATGCCGCCCGGCTCGCAGGCGTTCCGGGTGGGCGCCGACGAGTTCGTCCTGACGCTCGACCCGGCGCGCGCGGGAGCCGCCGAGCCGCTCGGCTGGGAGCTGCGCGCCCAGGCACCGTCGCGGCTCGGGCGGACGGTGTCGGTCGGCGTCGCCGTCGGCGCGCCGGGCGAGGCGGGCGAAGCGGTCGTGGCGCGCGCCGGCGCGGCGCTGGAGGACGTCAAGCGCCAGGGTGCCGACGGCGTCGCCGTCGCCTAGCCCCGGGGGTGTGTCCGGAAACTCGCCTCACAGGCGACCCAGCGGCCACACCCCCTACCTGCAGCGGCCGTACCTGCCGTCCGCGTCGAGCCCGCGCACGCGCAGGTCGTCCAGCACGCGGGCGGGCGCGTGGCGCAGCCAGCGCTTGCACGCCTCCACGCCGCCGCCCTGCGTCGCGAGCACGCGGAACCGGCCCGAGGTGCGCTTGAGCAGCATGCCGGACGTCCCCTCCGCGGTCACGTTCGCCCACGCGTAGCGCGAGTCACGCGTGGAGACGCGCGCGCGGTGCCACCGGCACCGTTCGCCGGGCGGCGCGACGCACGCCTTCAGCGCCGCGGCCTTGATCGCTTTCGCCTCCCGCGCGGTCGGCCTGCGCGCCGCCTCCGCGGGCCCGGCGCTCATGCCCGCGAACGCCAGCGCGGCCAGCGCCGCGGTCATCTTCCTGCCCATCGCCGCGGAGTCTGCCAGATCGCCGGCGGCGACTACACTCGCAGCCGTGTTCGACCGCATCGACCACATCGGGGTTGCGGTCGCCGACCTCGAGGCGGCGATCGAGCTCCACACCCACGCCTACGGCATGCCGCTCGTGCACCGCGAGACGGTCGCCGAGCAGGGCGTGGAGGCCGTGCTGCTCGACGTCGGCGAGAGCCACGTCGAACTGCTCAAGCCGCTCGCCGAGGACACGCCCGTCGGGCGTTTCCTGGCCAAGAAGGGCCCGGGCCTGCACCACGTCGCCTACCGGGTGGACGACGTCGGCGTCGCGCTCCAGGCGGCGCGCGACGCGGGGCTGCGGCTGATCGACGAGACGCCGCGCACCGGGATCCGCGGGACGCGCGTCGCGTTCCTGCATCCCGCCGCCACCGGCGGCGTCCTGACCGAGCTCGTCCAGGAGGCACAGTGAGTTCCACCGCCGTTCGTCGTACCGCCGTCGGGTTCCAGGGCGGCCAGGTGCTCTCCCTGCGCCTGTCCGAAGAAGCGCTGGCCAGCCTGCGCGACACCCTCAAGGAGGGCAAGGAGCGCTGGACGGAGATCGAGTCCTCCGACGGCGCCGTGCTCGTGGACGTCGGCCAGGTCGTCTACCTGCGCGTTGAGTCTGACGAGCACAAGATCGGCTTTTAGCGCGGTCGACCTCGCGCTGTACCGGCGTGTGCGCGGCCTCGCGCACACGCCGCGCACGGTCGCGTGGGTGCGCCGGTACTCGCAGCTCGGCGAGCACGGCGCGGTCTGGTTCGCGCTCGGCGGCACGGCCGCTCTGCTAGACCAGTCGCGCCGCGGCCGCTGGCTGCGCGCGACCGCCGCCGTCGGAGCGGCGTACGCCACCTCCACGTCGATCAAGCTCGCCGTGCGCCGCCGGCGCCCGGCGGTCGAGGACCTCCCGCACCTGATGGCCACACCCACCGGACTCTCGTTCCCCTCGAGCCACACGGCCTCGTCGTTCGCGGCCGCGCGCGCGTTCGGCGCGCTGATCCCCGGCGCGCCGCTGCAGCTGGCCGCCGCCGCGATGGGCCTCTCGCGCCTGTACCTGGGCGTCCACTACCCGTCCGACGTCGCCGCCGGCGCCGTGCTCGGCACGGTGATCGGGGGGCTCGGGCGATGATGAAGGTCGGCCTCGTGGGGATGCCCAACGCGGGCAAGTCCTCCCTCTTCAACGCGCTCAGCCAGGCGGGCGCCGAAGCCGCGAACTACCCGTTCACGACGATCGAGCCGAACGTCGCCGTCGTCCCGGTCAAGGACGAGCGGATGGTCCAGGTCGCCGAGACCGTCAAGGCGTCCAACATCGTCTGGGACACGATCGAGTTCCACGACATCGCGGGGCTGGTCGCGGGCGCGTCCAAGGGCGAGGGCCTCGGGAACAAGTTCCTGGCCAACATCCGCGAGTGCGACGCGCTGCTGCACGTCGTCCGCGCGCACAACGACGAGAACGTCATCCACCCGGAGGGCAGCGTCGACCCCGCGCGCGACATCGAGACGATCGAGACCGAGCTGCTGCTCGCCGACCTCGACTCGGCCGAGCGCCGCCACGCGCGGGTCGTCCGCGACGCCCGCTCGGGCGACAAGGCCGCAGTCGCGGAGGAGGCGTGGCTGCGCCGCGTGATCGAGGCGCTGCAGGCCGGCCAGCCGGCGCGTACCGTCCCGGTCCCGGCTGACGCGCCGGACGCCGCCCGCAACCTGAGCCCGCTGACCGGCAAGCCGGTCCTGTTCGTCGCCAACGTGGACGAAGGCGACGACGCGGTGCCGTCCGTCGTCGCCGACCACGCGGCCGCCACCGGCGCCGCGGCGGTCGCGATCTCCAGCCGCGTCGAGGCCGAGCTGTCCGAGCTCGACGACGAGGAAGCGGCGCTGATGCGCGACGAGCTCGGCGTCGGCGAGTCCGGCCTGTCCCGCGTGGTCAACGGCGCGTTCGGCCTGCTGCACCTGATCGCGTTCTTCACCGCCGGCGAGGGCAAGCCGGCGCAGACCTGGCACCTACGCGAAGGTCTGTCGGCCTGGCACGCCGCCGGCCAGATCCACACGGACATCCAGAAGGGGTTCGTGCGCGCCGAGGTGATCGCCTGGAACGCGCTGGTCGACGCCGGCGGGTACGCCGGCGCGCGTGAGCGCGGCACGCTGCGGCTGGAAGGCCGCGACTACGTGATGGCCGACGGCGACGTGATCACGGTCAAGTTCACACCGTGAAGCGGTAGTGTCGGCCGGTGCGGCGGCCCTTCATCCTGCCGGGTCCTGACGTCGGGCGGTTGCTGCTGGAGCGGCTCGTCGCCGAGGGCGTGCGTTACGGGCGCGACTTCGCGCTCGTGCGGATCGTCGTGCCGCTCGGCACCGCCGAGGCGATCGCGCCCGTGCTGGCGGCGATCCTGCGTGACGCGGACGTGCTCGTGCGCTGGGAGGCGGACGAGCTGCTGGCGCTGCTGCCGGCCACCGACCGCGCGGGCGCCGACCGCGCCGCGCAGCGGCTGCTCGAGGGCGCGAACGCGCCGATCGCCGTCGGCGCGGCCCACTGGGTGGGCGACACCGCGTACGACCTGCTCAGCCGGGCCGAGCCGCGTCGCTGAGCCGCTGCGCCAGCCGCCCCATGCCGAGCGCCTCCGCGGCCGCGGCACCGCTCGCGTAGTCGGTCGCGGCGTCCGCCGGGCGCTCCAGCTCGACCGGCTGCAGCGTCGCGATCTCGCGGAACGTGCGCAGCTCGTCGGCCTGCTCGATCAGCGCGCGGCGGACCGCGGGCTTCTCGCGGATCGCGCCCAGGATCACGTGCTCGAGGTCCCCCTTGCGGCGCAGCAGGTCGGCGGCGGTCTTGGCGCCGATGCCCTTGGCGCCCGGGAGCCCGTCGCTCGGATCCCCGCGCAGCGCGATGAAGTCCGGCACCTGGGCCGGGTCGATCCCGTAGATCTCGCGCACGCCGTCCGGCCCGACCTCGTCCGGCCCCTGCTGGCGGGCGCGCTGGAGCAGGATCGTGACGCTGTCGTTCGCGCACTGGAACATGTCGCGGTCGGCCGTGAGGATCAGCGTCCGCCCGCCGGCCGCGGTCTCCGCCGCCGCGAACGAGCCCATCAGGTCGTCCGCCTCCAGCGCCTCGTGGCCGAGCACGCTCCAGCCCAGCGCCTCGTAGAGCGCTCCCGCGCGCTCCCACTGCCAGGCCAGGTCGTCCGGCATCTCGGGGCGCGCCGCGTGGTAGGCGGGGAACGCGTCGACGCGGTAGGTCGCGGACTCCTGGCCGAAGCACATGACCACGGCGCGCGGGCGGTACTTCTCGATGCACCAGAGCGTCATGTTCACGGAGCCGACGAGCGCGTTGACCGGGCGCCCCTCGGCGCCCGTGATCGAGTCCGGCAGCGCGAAGAAGCCGCGGTAGAGCAGTCCGGGCGTGTCACAGAGCAGCAGCGGGGCGGGCACGGCGGGAAGTATGGTGCCCGCACATGCGGACGATCACCGGAATCGAAGAGCTCAAGGCGGCGGTCGGCGAGCCGCTCGGCGCCTCCGACTGGCACGAGCTGACCCAGCGCGACGTGGACACGTTCGCCGACGTGACCGGTGATCACCAGTGGATCCACGTCGACGTCGAGCGCGCGAAGGAGACCCCGTTCGGCGGCACGATCGCGCACGGCTACCTGACGCTGAGCCTCGGCCCGGCGCTCAACAACCAGGTCGTCGAGCTCGCGGGCTTCGCGTTCGCGCTCAACTACGGCCTCAACAAGGTCCGCTTCCCGGCGCCGGTGCCGATCCCGTCCAGGGTCCGCGCGGTCCCGGTCCTCAAGGAGGTCACCGACGTGCCCGGCGGGGCGCAGGCGGTCTTCGAGGTGACGTTCGAGCGCGAGGGGTCCGAGAAGCCGGTCTGCGTCGCCGAGACCGTCGTGCGCGTCTACCCCGGCTAGGGCGTGCCCGACCTCAGCCCCCTGCTCGGCATGCGCGCGGGGTGTTCGCCAGGTGACGAACGGACGTCGATCGTCGCCGGCGCGCATCGGCCTTTCGTCCGTACGAGCGGATCGACTGCCCTCGCATTTCTAGGTTGGCCCGATGAGGAGACTGCTTCCAACGCTGCTGGCGCTGCTCGTGGTGCTGCCGCCCGCGAGTGCCAACGCGATTGTCGTCCGAGACGGAACGATCTACTGGATCAGAGAGGCCAAGGCGAGCGACCACAGCGGGCGCACCGCGGGGATCGGGAGCATCAACGTCGACGGTACAGGGCTGAAGCGGTTGCTGGTCCGCGGTGTCGTCGCGGACGACCTGGCGGTGGACGGCAGCCTGCTCTACTGGTCCGGGCCGCCGCCCGGGAAGCGTTCGCACAAGCGCGTGATCGGCCGAGCCGGCACCGACGGGCACGGCATCAAGCGCACGCTCGTCCGCGCCGACGCGGAGGCGATCGCCGCCTACGACGGTTCGCTCTACTGGCTCACCGGGAAGACCGTCGGGCGCGCACGCTCGAACGGCCGCGGCGCGAACGCCCGCTTCCTCGCGATCAAGCAGCCGGGCTGGGTGGCCAGCGGCCTCGCCGTCGGTGCAGCCGGCATCTTCTGGGGGCAGGGCGTCGCGCACGGCAAGGCCTGGGATCGGGCACGCGAAGGCGGCCCGGTGGGTCGGATCGGCCACGCCGAGCTCTCCGGCGCCGGTGTCGACCCCGCCTTCGCCAGCTGGCGCGCGGCGGTGCTGATCTCCTCCAGCCCCCGGATCGTCGGCCTCGACGGACCATCGCTGTACTGGCTGACGGCCAACCCGGACAACGCGCTGCAGCATCTCGCCGCCGAGGCGGACGACATCGGGTACTGCCAGCCGGTGTTCTCCAACTGCGACGCGCTGATGCGCCTGGCCGACGAGGCGGTGAACCCGAACAGCCGCTTCGCGGTCGACAACGGCGTCCTGTACTGGGCGACGCCGGTCAGCGGAGGCACGCGGATCTACCGTGCGCCGATCACGCGCGAGATGCATGAGGGCGCGCCCGGGGCCTCCGAGACGCTCGAGGCACGCGAGCAGGTCGCCTTCGTGCGCGACACGATCCGGTGAACGGCGCCGCCCGGGCCCGGGAGGACGTGACCGATCGGAACCATCAGCCCGAGGGTCGACATGGCGAGGCGCAGTGCGGCCTCTATACGGCGGCGCGCGGTTGCGATCACGCGCTTCCGGACGGCCAGTGACGCGGAGCGGGCTTCGGGCGCGTGGGCGCGGGACCGTCCCTTGACCCCCCGGGCGCCACAAGCTCACGGGTAACCGGCTAGAGCCGGATGGCCGGCCCGGCGGCGCCCGCGAACACGACGCGGTAGGTGCCGGGCGCGCTCGCGTTCCAGCGGTAGGCGCCGCCGCGCGCCCGCACGGTGCCGACGTCGCGCCAGCCGGCGCCGTCGCGCACCTGGACGGTGCCGCGCGAGCCGCCGCCGATCACGGTGCCGCGCAGGACGCCGGTCGGGTGGCGGAAGGAGAACGAGCGCGGCGGGATCGTCGCGCCGCCGGACGGGTCGCCCTTCTTCGCGCTGATCGAGGTGAACGACGCCCACGTGTCGTAGAGGCCGAGCCGCGCGCGCAGGGTCGCGCCGTCGGTCGCGGTCTTCCCGCGCGAGCCGATGACCTCGGCGGTCATGATCCGCGGCGACGTCCCGCGCTTGGTCACGCGGATGCCCTTGAACGTGCCCTTGACGAGCCCGCCGAGCCGCTTGCCGGTGGCCTTCAGCGTCGGCTTGAGCGTCCAGCGGTGGCGCGGGGAGACGCTGTCGTACTCATCCTCGACCGACTTCAGCCACGGCTCCGGCTCGTTGCCGAGCGGCGTGTTCTCGACGTCCTCGGTCTGCCCGCCGGAGGTCGAGAAGAAGTACGTGACGACCGGCTGGCCCTGGTAGGTGACGACCTGCCCGCGCGTGTCCGCGATCGCCGCGTCGGTCGCCGGGGTCTCCACGCCGACGCCCTTGTAGACCTGCGAGCGCGTGTCCGCGTAATGGTCGAAGTCCGCGCTCTTGGCGGTCGTGATCGCGTACGTGCGGGCCGCGATCGCCTGCGCCTTGAGCGCCTCCACGGGCCAGCTGGCCGGCGACTCCGCGGGGACGACGCCGCGCAGGTAGTCGTCGAGCTTGACCGAGTTGACCACCGAGACGCCCTTGAGCACCGTCGGCGCGAACTCCAGCACGCCGCGGTAGCGGCCCTGGCCGGTGAGCGCGACGGCGTCGCCGCCGGTCACCTGCAGCGGCGCGTTGAACGTCGCGACGCGCTTGCCGCCGGTCAGCAGGTCGACCTGCGTGAGCCCGTGGCGCTTGACGGTGTAGGTCTTGGCCGGGTCGAGCTTGCGCGCGCCCGCCTGGCGGGCGCCGCTGATGCGCGCCGCCGACGTGTCGGCGACCAGCTGGACGCGCACCGGGCGGTCCGGGTCGGTCGTGCCGAGCGCGGTGTCCGTGTAGTAGTGGGCGAGGATCTGCGCCGCGGTCCAGCCGTGCTCGGCGTAGCCCAGCGCGCCGTACTGGCTCATCCCGACGCCGTGGCCGAAGCCGGCGCCGCGGATGGTGAACGTGGTCTTCGCGGAGGCCGGCGTCGCGAACGCCAGCAACGCCGCCGCGATGAAGGTCAGGGTCCGGGTCATAGGATCGAGGACGTGTCTACGGTAGCCGGACACATCTGCGACCCAGAAGTTGTGGAACGGTGAGGTCATGAGCGCAACCCAGGAACGAACCGCGATCTCCGCGGTCCCGACGCAGCTCTTCATCGGCGGCGAGTGGCGTGACGCGTCCGGCGGCGCGACGCTGGGCGTCGAGGACCCGTCGACCGGCGCGGCGATCGCGGCGGTCGCGGACGCCACGCCCGACGACGCGAAGGCGGCGCTGGACGCGTGCTGCGCGGTGCAGGACGAGTGGGCGGTGCATCCGCCCCGCGAGCGCGGGGAGATCCTGCGGCGGGTGTTCGAGGCGATGACGGCGCGGGCGGAGGAGCTGGCGCTGGTGATGACGCTCGAGATGGGCAAGCCGCTGGCCGAGTCGCGGGCGGAGATCGCGTACGCGGCGGAGTTCCTGCGCTGGTTCTCCGAGGAGGCGGTGCGGATCGAGGGGCGCTTCGGGGTCGCGCCGAACGGCGTCGGGCGGCTGATCACGATGAAGCAGCCGGTCGGGCCGTGTTACGCGATCACGCCGTGGAACTTCCCGGCGGCGATGGGGACGCGCAAGATCGGGCCGGCGGTCGCGGCGGGCTGCACGATGGTGATCAAGCCGGCGCAGCAGACGCCGCTGTCGATGCTGGCGCTCGCGCGGCTCTTCGAAGAGGCGGGGCTGCCGGCGGGCGTGCTGAACGTGATCACGTCGTCGTCCTCCTCGGCGGTGTCGAAGCCGATCATCGGCGACCCGCGGCTGCGCAAGCTGACGTTCACGGGGTCGACCGAGGTCGGCCGGGCGCTGGTGGCGCAGTCGGCCGAGGGGCTGCTGCGGACGTCGATGGAGCTCGGCGGGAACGCGCCGTTCCTGGTGTTCGCCGACGCGGACGTGGACGCCGCGGTCGAGGGCGCGCTGATCGCGAAGATGCGCAACGTCGGCGAGGCGTGCACGGCGGCGAACCGGTTCCACGTCGCGGAGTCGGTGGCCGAGGAGTTCGCGTCCAAGCTGGCGCAGCGGCTGGGGGCGATGACGGTCGGGCGGGGCGTCGAGGACGGCGTGCAGGTCGGGCCGCTGATCGACGACACCCAGCGTGGGAAGGTCGCCGAGCTGGTGGGCGACGCCGTCGGGCGCGGTGCCTCCGTGCTGGTGGGCGGGTCGGCGCGGGACGGGTCCGGCTACTTCTTCGACCCGACCGTGCTGGCGGACGTGCCCGGCGACGCGCGGCTGCTGCACGAGGAGATCTTCGGCCCGGTCGCGCCCGTGATCGCGTTCGACGACGAGGACGCGGCGATCGCGGCCGCCAACGACACCGAGTACGGGCTGGTGGCGTACGTCTACACGCGGGACGTCAAGCGCGCGTTCCGGGTCTGCGAGCGGCTCCAGACCGGGATGGTCGGGTTGAACCAGGGGCTGGTGTCCAACGCCGCCGCGCCGTTTGGGGGCGTCAAGGCGTCCGGCTTCGGCCGCGAAGGCGGGCGCGAGGGGATCGAGGAGTACCTCGAGACCAAGTACATCGCGATGGCCACGTGAGCCCACTCGCCCGCTTTCAGGAGTGGTACGAGGGGGCGGTCGCCGCGGGCGTGCTGGAGCCCGAGGCGATGGCGCTCGCGACCGCGTCCGCGGACGGCGCGCCGTCCGTGCGCTTCGTGCTGCTGAAGGCGATCGACGCGCGCGGGGTCGAGTTCTTCACGAACTACGAGTCCCGCAAGGCGCGGGAGCTGGCGGCCAACCCGCGGGCGGCGATCGCGGTGCTGTGGAAGCCGCTGCACCGGCAGGTGCGGCTGGAGGGCGCGGTGGCGCGGCTGCCGGAGGCGGAGTCGGACGCGTACTTCGCGACCCGCGCCCGCGGCTCCCAGCTCGGCGCCTGGGCGTCGCGGCAGAGCGAGGTGATCCCGGATCGTGACTGGCTGGAGGCGCGGCTGCGCGCGGTCGACGCCGAGTACCCGGACACCGTCCCGCGTCCGCCGCACTGGGGCGGCTTCCGCCTGGTCCCGGACGCGATCGAGTTCTGGGAGGGCCGCCCGAACCGCCTCCACGACCGCGAAGCGTTCACCCGCGGCGCCGACGGCGCCTGGCACGCCCGCCGCCTCTCGCCGTAGCGGCGCTTCTCGGCTGGCGCGGCGAGTGGTCACTTTCTGGCGCTGGCGGCCGGTACGTGGCCCTTCGTGGCGTCTGGTGGTCCGTGGGCGGGGTGGTGGTGCCGGCGAACGGCGCGGGTGAGGGGTGAGTGCCGCGGGGCGGCGTGCGTTCCGTCGCGGCGGGTGGCAACGCGCCACGTCGGCGCGGCGAGTGGTCACGTTCTGGCGCCTGCGGCCAGTACATCGCCCTTCGCCGCGCCCGCGCGATCGGGCGGCGGGCGGACGATGGGGACGACGGCGAGGGGTCGCCTCCCTCACCTGCGCCGTTTCGCCGGCGGGACCGCGCGGCTCGCGGAGAACGGTCCCGAAGGCGCGGCGAGTGGTCACTTTCTGGCGCCTACCGCCAGAACGTGACCACTCGCAGCGGACGCGGGCGCGTCAGCGCACCGACGCGGCCAGGGCTCGGAGCGCGGCCGGCCCGACGCCGCAGCAGCCCCCGATCAGCTGCGCGTCCCGGAAGTCGGTGATCCCCGCGCCCGCCTCGCCGCCGCGCCAGCGCTTCGCCGCCGCGTCCCACCCGCCGCCCGCGTTCGGGTAGGCGACCAGCGGCAGATCGGTGACCGAGCGGGCGCGGGCGAGCAGCTCGCCGACGTGCTCCGGCGCCGTGCAGTTGACGCCGACCGCGGCCACGCTCACCAGCCCGCTCACCGCCGCCACCGCGTCCTCGATCCGCGAGCCGTCGCCGATCCGCTCCCCGTCGCGGCACGTGAAGCTCACCCAGCAGTCGACGCCCTCCACGAGCGACGCGATCGCGACGGCCTCGTCGATCCGCGGCTGCGTCTCCACCGCCACGCAGTCGGGACCCGCGGACAGCAGCAGCTCCATGCGCCGCTCGTGCCAGCCCGCCGGCACCGAGTACGCCCCCGTGTACTCCTGCCCGCCACCCAGCAGCGCCCCGTACGGCGCCACCGACCCCGCCACGTACACGCCGGCCCCGCGCGCCACCTCCACCGCGCGCGCCAGCAGCGCGTCCGGCGCCTGGTAGCTCGCCGCGATCACGATCTCCGCGCCGGCGGCCACGAACGCCGCGTGGGCGGCCAGCACCACGGACGGCGAGTCCCGCAGCGCCCGCGCCGTCCACAGCGGGTCGTCGAGCTCGGCCCCGAGCTCTTCCAGCGCGGTCGAGAGCCCGCCGTCCAGGACGACGGGCCGTCCCTCAGCCAGCCACTCGCGCAGGCGCACGCCGCCGCACCGCCACCGTCAACAGCCCGGACAGGATCAGCAGCACGCCGCCCAGCTGCAGCACCGACGGGTCCTGCCCGAGCAGCACCGCCCCCAAGACCACCGACCCGACCGGCTGGATCGTCAGGATCAGCGACGTCATCGCCGCCGGCAGCCGCGGCAGCGACACGCTGATCAGCAGCCACCCGAGCACCTGGGACGTGAGCGCGAGCGTGATCAGCCAGCCGGCGCTCGGCCACGTCGGCGCCAGGTCGTCCACGCCCAGCACCAGCCCGCACGCCAGCGCGACCACCGCGGCCACGAACGACATGTCGAACAGCGCCCCCGCCGGCCGCCGGAGGTCCATCGCCCCCTGCCGCTGGACGAGCAGGAACCCGGCGTAGGCGATCCCGGTCGCGACCCCGAACAGCACGCCGCGCGCCGGGTCGGCCCCGTAGGCGCCGTCCTCCAGCGCGCCCGACACCAGCAGCACGCCCACGCACATCAGCGGCAGCGCGAACAGCACCCCGCGCGGCAGCCGCTCGCCCAGCACGGCCAGCGCGACGAAGGGCACGATCACGACCTGCAGGTTCCCGAGCACGGTCGCGAGCCCCGCGCCGACGTCGTGGATCGCGTAGTGCCAGACCACGATGTCCGCCGCGAACAGCACGCCCGCGGCGGCCGCCAGCCGGCGGTCCCGCCACGCGCGCCGGCCGAACCGCCGGTCCTCCCACCACGCCAGCGCTCCCAGGAACGGGAGCGCGTACGCACAGCGCCAGACCGCCGCGGTGGCGGGCGTGACGTCGGCGAGGTCGACCAGGATCGCCGAGAAGGCGATCACCAGCGCGCCGAGCACGCCCGCGATGACGGGGCGCTGACCCAACTCAGGAAGCGGCGGACCCCGCCGCGATCTTGCGCAGGTCCAGCGCCTTGTCCAGCGTCTCCTCGTCGACGCCGTGCGCGCGCGCGACCTCGCGCAGCGTTCCGCCGGAGGCCGACGCCTCCTTGACGATCTCCGCCGCCTTGTCGTAGCCGATGTACGGGTTCAGCGCCGTCGCGACCGCCAGCGTGCCCTCGGCGGACTGCTCGCAGCCGGCCAGGTTCGCCTCGATCCCGTCGACGCACTTCGACGCGAACAGCCCTGCGGTCGAGGACAGCAGCGCGATCGACTGCAGCAGGTTGCGCGCGATCAGCGGGATGCGCACGTTGAGCTCGAACTGCCCCTGCAGGCCGCCGACCGTGATCGCCGTGTCGTTGCCGATCACCTGCGCCGACACCTGCAGGACGACCTCCGGGATCACCGGATTGACCTTGCCGGGCATGATCGACGAGCCCTTCTGCAGCTCCGGCAGGAACAGCTCGCCGATGCCCGAGCGCGGGCCGGAGCCCATCAGCGCCAGGTCGCCCGCGATCTTGGTCAGTGAGACCGCGACCACCTTCAGCGCGCCCGACAGCTCGACCAGCGCGTCACGGTTGCCCTGCGCCTCGAACGGATCCTCGGGCGCCGAGATCGTCAGCCCGGTCGCCTCCGAGAGCAGCGTGCGCACGCCCGCCGCGAACTCGGGATGCGTGTTCAGGCCGGTGCCCGTCGCCGTGCCGCCGAGCGGGATCTGCGCCACCTGCGGCAGCGCGTTCTCGATCCGCCGCCGCCCGAGCCGGATCTGCGCCGCGTAGCCCGCGAACTCCTGCCCGAGCGTGACCGGCACCGCGTCCATCAGGTGCGTGCGGCCGGACTTGACGATGTCCTTGAACGCCTCGGCCTTGGCGGCGAACGACGCCTCCAGCTGCGCCAGCGCCGGCAGCAGCGTGTTGGTGGCCTCGTCCAGCGCGGCCAGGTGCACGGCCGACGGGAAGACGTCGTTGGACGACTGCCCCATGTTCACGTGGTCGTTCGGGTGCGCGCCGGAGAGCGTCGCGATGACCTCGTTCGCGTTCATGTTCGACGAGGTGCCCGAGCCGGTCTGGAAGACGTCGATCGGGAACTGCGCGTCGTGCGTGCCGGCCGCGATCTCGTCGCCCGCGGCGGCGATCTTCTCCGCCAGGCCCGCGTCGAGCAGCCCGAGCGACGCGTTCACGCGCGCGGCGGAGCCCTTGATCCGGCCGAGCCAGCGGACGACGGGCAGCGGCACGCGTTCTCCCGACACGGGGAAGTTCGCGACCGCCTTGGTGGTCTCGCCGCCCCACAGCTCCTGCTCGCTCATGGACTCCTCCGCGTCATCTTCGGTTTGGAGCCCCTACGCTAGCGCTGCGTTGTCCATCGACCGCTCGCCAGTGGGGTGCCAGGGCCGGGTGACCTCCACGGGAGGGATCGCGCCGGGCCGCACGGGCGAGGTGATGGTCGCGATCCGCGGCGGCGTCGAGGCGTTCCTCGCCCGCGACGTCGACGGCGGGAGCATCGCGCCGTACACGGAGATCGTCGTCGTCGACTACCAGCCGCCGCGGCTGGTGCTCGTCACCCCCCTCAAAGAGGAGACGTTGACTTGACCACCGCGCTGATCGTGCTCGCCGCACTCGTGCTCGTCGTCGTGCTGCTGGCGATCCTGTTCAAAGTCTTTTGGAAGGTCCCATCCGCCGACGAGGCGCTGATCGTGACCGGGTTCGGCGTCAAGGGCCGCGCGGTCGGCGACCGGATCTTCAAGATCGTCACCGGCGGCGGTGCGCTCGTCCTGCCGGTCATGCAGAAGGCCCAGTACCTGAGCATGTCCGCCGACAAGGCGCTGCTGGAGGTCGAGGGCGTCGACGTCCAGAAGATCCCGGTCGGCGTGCGCGGCGTGGCGATCTTCAAGGTCGGCGACGACGAGCGCTCGATCACCAACGCGGGCACGCGCTTCCTGGACGCCCAGCAGGGCCAGATGCACGATCTCGTCCGCGAGGTCTTCCACGGTCACCTGCGCTCGATCATCGGCGGCCTCAGCGTCGAGGACCTGATCGCCAACCGCAACGAGCTCGCCCAGGCCACGCGCGACGCCAGCGCGGACGAGATGCAGAAGCTCGGCCTGGTGGTCGACTCGCTGCAGATCCAGGAGATCGTCGACCCGACCGGCTACATCCGCGCGCTCGGCGAGCCGCGCGCCGCCGAGGTCAAAAAGCAGGCGCGGATCGCCCAGGCGGCGGCCGACCGCGAGGCGACCGAGCGCGAGCAGGAGGCCGAGGCGCTGAAGGCCGCGGCCCGGCGCGACAGCGAGATCAAGCGCGCCGCCTACCAGGCGGAGATCGACAAGCAGACGGCGATGTCCGCCCAGGCCGGCCCACTGGCGGACGCCGAGGCGCGCAAGCAGGTGGTCGTGCAGGAGACCGCGGTGGCGGAGCTCGAGGCCGAGCGCGAGGAGAAGCGGCTCGACACGCAGGTCCGCAAGCCGGCGGACGCCGCCGCCTACGAGAAGCAGGTCCAGGCCGAGGCCGAGCGCGTCGCGCGCATCTCGATCGCCGAGGCGCAGGCGCGCGAGGTGGAGCTGGCGGCGAGCGCCAAGGCGAAGCAGATCGAGCAGATCGGCACGTCGGAGGCGCGCATCACCAGCCAGCGCGGCGTCGCCGAGGCGGAGGCGACGAAGGCGCGCGGCGAGGCCGACGGCGCCTCGATCCGCGCCAAGGGCCTGGCCGAGGCGGAAGCGATCGCCAAGCGCGCGGAGGCGCTCGAGCGCGAGGCGGACGCGGTCATCGGCCAGCAGATCGCCGAGCAGCTGCCGGAGATCGTCCGCGCGGCCGCGGAGTCCTTCAAGCACGTCGACAACCTGACGGTGCTCAACGGCGCGCAGGGGATCTCGGAGATCATCGCCCAGGTGATCGGGCAGGCCGGGCCGGCGCTCGAGATGGCGCAGACCGCGCTCGGCAAGCGCGACAACGGCAAAGTGCCCGAGTCGTCTTAGACGACCGCGCGCTCAGGCGTGACCTGGTGCGGGTCCAGCTCGGCGTGGCAGTGCGAGCAGACCAGCATCGGGTCCGCCTCGTGCCCGCACGGGTTGTGGCGCAGGACGACCGGCGGGCCCTGCTCGTCACTCAGGTGACGGTCGCCCCAGCGCATGATCGTGACGATCGCCGGATAGAGGTCCTTCCCGGCCTGGCTGAGGCGGTACTCGAACCGCTCCGGCTCCTCCTGGTAGCGGACGCGCTCGAGGATACCCGCCGCGACCAGCGTCTGCAGCCGCGTCGAGAGGATGTTGCGGGCGATGCCGAGGTTGCGCTGGATCTCGCTGAACCGGCGTACGCCGTAGAACGACTCGCGCAGGATCAGGAACGTCCAGCGCTCGCCGAGGATCTCCATCGTGCGTCCGATCGAGCACGTCTGCGGCCGATCCAAGTCGTACATGGGGCCCGACACCTTATCCGCAGAAGGCCAAGAGCTCGCGGGCGAGGCCGACCGGGTCGTCGTAGGCGATCAGAAAGCCGGTGCGTTCGAGGACGCGCAGCTGGGCGTCCGGGAGGCGCTCGAGGGCGTCCTCGGCGATCGCGAGCGGGTGCACCGGGTCCTCGTCCGCCCAGAGCAGGAGCACGGGGCAGTCGAGGCGGTCGAGGACGTCGGGCTGCGCCTGGCGCGGCCACGCGCGGGCGGCCTTGGCCAGCGCGCGGACGCGGGTGCCGGTGAGGTCGGTGAGGGCGTGGCGGACGAGGTCGCGGGCGCCGGTCGCGCCGGTCGCGGTCAACCGGCCGGGGCGGACGGCGCGCGGCGCGGCGCGGGCGAGGATGCGGTCGACGCCGGGGATCGCGCCGGCGCTGAGGACGCGGGGCGCGAGGCGGCGCGGCCGGGTGTGCAGCGGGCTGGGGAGCAGGACGAGCCTGGCGGGCGTGAGCTTGCGGTCGGCGATCGCGCGGAGCGCGAGCTGGGCGCCGAAGCCGTGCGCGGCCAGCACGGGCCGCGGGCCGCACGTCTCGGTCAGGAAGCCGGCGAGCACGTCGGTCAGCCAGTCCGGCGTGTACGGGTGGCTCGGGCGGTCCTCGGACGCGCCGTGCAGCGGGAGGTCGGGCAGGACGACGCGGTGCCGGCGCGCGAGCTCGTCCACCACCGGCTCGAACTCGCGGTGCGTGAGCCCCTGCGAGTGCAGCAGCGCGAGCGGCGGACCCGCCCCGGCCTGCCGGTACGCGATGCGCGCGCCGTCGGGGTGGTGGTACAGCCGGAGCTTCACTGCGAACCGCAGCTTCCCACAGATACCCTCGGCTCTCGTGGGCGCCGCGGGCTCGATCGGCCGGCCGGTCCGCCGTCGGGAGGACGCGCGGATCCTGTCCGGGCGGTCGCGGTTCGTCGACGACGTGGCGGCGGCGGGCGCCGTGCAGCTGGCGTTCGTGCGGTCGCCGCACGCGTTCGCTCGGGTCCTGTCGGTCTCCGGGGCCTTCGTGGCCGGCGCGGACCTGGTCGGGCAGGTGGTGCCGGCGCCGGTGGCCGCGCCGGAGGGGATGGCCGTCGCCGCGGTGCCGCAGCCGGTGCTGGCGGACGGCGAGGTGCGCTACGCCGGGCAGCCGGTCGCGGCGGTCGTGGGGGAGACGCGGGCGCTGGCCGAGGACGCGGCGGAGCGGGTCTCCGTGGCGTACGCGCCGGGGGCGTGCGTGCTGGATCCGCGGGCGGGGCCGGAGGTCGCGCGCTGGGAGCGGCGGGCCGGGGACGTCTCGGGGGCGTTCGCGGGTGCGGCGCACGTGGTGCGGGTCGAGCACGTGCTGCCGGGGGCGGTGGCGTCTGCGCTGGAGCCGCGGGGCGTGCTGGTCGTGCCCGACCGCGACCGGGTGACCGTGTACGCGTCGGTGCAGAGCGCGCACCGCGCGCGGGCGCAGCTGGCGCAGATGCTGGACCTGCCCGAGGCCGCGATCCGGGTGGTGGTCGGCGACGTCGGCGGCGGGTTCGGGGCGAAGGCGACGCTGCCGGTGGAGGCCGCGGTGGCCGTCCTGGCGGCGCTGGAGCTGCGGCGGCCCGTCAAGTGGATTGAGAGCCGGCTGGCCGCGCCCGCCGCGCGCGGGCTGCGGGCGGCGGTCGAGCTGGCGCTGGACGCGTCGGGGCGCGTGCTGGGGCTGCGCGCGCGGCTGCTGGCCGATCTCGGCGCCTACCTGCTGCCGAACTCCGCGTTCGGGGCGCACGCCACGGCGATGCTGCTGGCCGGCGCGTACGACGTGCCGGCGGTCGAGGCGGTGGTCGTCGGGGCGCGGACGAACAAGGCGCCGGCGGGGCCGTCGCGGGGCGCGGGCGCGGCGGAGGCGGCGTTCCTGATCGAGTCGGCGCTGGACGCCGCCGCGCGGCGGCTCGACGTGGACCCGGTCGCGCTGCGCCGCCGCAACCTCGTCCGCCGCTTCCCGCACCGCACCGCGCTCGGCTGGACGTACGACTCGGGCGACTTCGAGCGCTGCCTCGACACCGCGCTCGCCCTCGCGGACGTCGCGCCGTCCGCCCCCGGCGTGCTCGCCGGCACCGGCGTGTCCCTCTGCGTCACCCGCTCGGGCGGGCTCGCCGAGCACGCGGCGGTCGCGCGCGGCGCGGACGGGCGCGTCGAGGTGCGCGCCGGGTCGATCCCGTCCGGCAAGGGGCAGCGCACGGTCCTCGCGCAGATTGCCGCGGACCGGCTCGGCGTCGACGTCGACCGCGTGACTGTCCTCACCGGCGACACGGACGCGCTCGCCGAGGGCGTCGGGTCGTTCACGAGCCGTTCGACGGTCATGGGCGGGTCCGCCGTCGCCGCGGCGGCCGAGGATCTCGCCGCCGGCGGGCCGGGTGTCGCGCGCTTCGCGTCCGAGCAGGTCTTCGGCTGCGTCGCGTGCGTCGCGGTCGTGCACGTCGTGCGGGCGACCGGCGCGGTGCGCGTGGTCAGGGTGGTCGCGGTCGACGACGCGGGCGTGGTCGTCAACCCGCTGCTCGCCGAGGGGCAGCTGGTCGGCGGCGCGCTGCACGGGCTCGGCGCGGCGCTGGGCGAGGCGGTCGCGTACGACGAGGCCGGGCGCCCGCCGACGTCGCCGCCCGACCGCCCGATCGTCGTCCCGGAGGTCGAGACCGCGTTCGTCGCGACGCCGTCGCCGCTGAACCCGCTCGGGCTCAAGGGCGTCGCCGAGGCCGGCGCGATCGCCACCCCGGCCGCGATCGCCAACGCGCTCGCGGACGTGCTCGGCGGCATCCGCCTCGATCCGCCGTTCACCGCCGAGAAGGTCTGGCAGGCACTGCAGTGACGCCCTGGGAGCACTTCACGACGCTGCGCGACGAGCACGGCACGATCGTGCTCGAGGAGGTCGACGAGGACACCGCGACCGCGACGTTCCGCGTCCACGCCCGCCGCTCGGTCACCGCCCGCCTCGTCGCGGGCGAGGTGCGCTTCGAGGGCGACCCCCCGCCGGCCCTCCGCGCCGCGCTCACGGCGCCGCCGGGCGAAGTCGCCGCGGCCGCATCGCCGCCGCGCGTGCCCGCCTCTCCCGCGCCGTCGCCGCGCGCGCCCGCGCCGGTCGCGTCGCCGCCGCGCGTGCCCGCCTCTCCCGCACCGCCGCCGCCCGCGCCCGCGCCGGTCGCATCGCCGCCGCGCGAGCCCGCCTCTCCCGCACCGCCGCCCCGCGCGCCCGCGCCGGTCGCGTCATCGCCCGGCGAGCCCGGTTCCCACCGTGGGGCGTGGGTCGCCGCCGGGGTCGCGTGCGGGATCGCCGCGATCGCGGCCTGGAGGCGGCGGTGAGGCCGGTGCCGTTCGAGTACGTCGCCGCGCGGTCGGTCGACGAGGCGCTGGACGCGCTCACCGGCGACGCCCGCGTGCTCGCGGGCGGGCAGAGCCTGCTGCCGCTGCTCAACGCGCGCGCCGTGCGGACGTCGCGGCTGGTCGACGTCAACGCCGCCGGCCTCGGGCTGCTGCGCCGCCGCGGCGGCGTCCTCGAGATCGGCGCCACCGTGCGCCAGGCCGCGCTCGAGCGGTCGGCGCTGGTGCGCGAGCACTGGCCGCTGCTGGCGCAGGCAGTGGGCCACGTGGGCAGCCCGGCGACGCGCTCGCGCGGAACGGTCGGCGGGTCCGTCGCGCACGCCGACCCGCGCGCGCAGCTGCCGGCCGCGCTCGCGGCGCTCGACGCGCGCTTCGTGCACCGCGGCCCGCTGCTGGTCGCGATCGAGGTCGCCCCGCTGCCGCCCGGCGCGCGCACCGGGTACGCGGAGTTCAGCCGCGGCGGGTTTCCGGACGCGGGCGCCGCGGTCGTGCTCGCGCCGGACCACGCGGCGGTCGCGCGGCTCGGCGGCGTCCGCGCGCCCCAGGCCGAGCGGGCGCTGCGCGAGGGCGCGAGCGCGCGCGAAGCGGCGGCGCTGGCGGCCGAAGGGATCGACGGCGCGCACCGCCGCGCGCTGGTCGCCGACGCGACGCGCCGCGCGCTCGAACAGGCGGGCTGCGCATGACCGCGCCGGGTGACGAGCCGCGCGGGGAGGCGCGCGGCGGCGGCGTGGCGCGCGGCGGCGGCGAGGCGCGCGGCGGCGGCGAGGCGCCGGCGCCCGTGCGCGTCACCGTGCGCCTCAACGGCACCCCGCACACCGCCGACGTCGAGCCCCGCACCCTCCTGGTCGACTTCATCCGCGACCGGGGCCTGACCGGCACGAAGATCGGCTGCGAGGACGGCGCCTGCGGCGCGTGCACCGTCCAGCTCGACGGCGAGCCCGTCCTCGCGTGCCTCACACTGGCCGTCCAAGCGCACGACGCCGACGTGCGCACAATCGAAGGCCTCGACGACGACCACCCGCTCAAGGCCGCGTTCCACGCTCACGACGCGGTCCAGTGCGGCTTCTGCACCGCCGGCATCCTCATGCTCCTCGACGCGCACCGACACCAGGACCCCGAAACGCTCGACCGGACCCTCCGCGGCAACCTGTGCCGCTGCACCGGCTACCGCCCGATCATCGACGCCAGCCGCAGCGCCCGATGAAGCTCCGCTCCCGCTACGACCGCGAGATCCTGCTGCTCGCGCTGCCCGCCCTCGGCGCGCTGGCCGCGGAGCCGCTCTACGTCCTCGTCGACACCGCGATCGTCGGTCACCTCGGCACCACGCAGCTCGCGGCGCTCGCGATCGCGGCGACCGTGATGTCGACCGCGTTCACGATCTTCAACTTCCTCACCTACGGCACGACCGCCCAGGTCGCCCGCTTCCACGGCGCCGGCCAGAACCACCAGGCGGCCGCGCTCGGCTCCCAGGCGCTGTGGCTCGCGCTCGGCATCGGCCTCACGCTGACCGCGATCCTCGAGCTGACCGCGCCCGCGCTGGTCACGCTCATGGGCGGCACGGACGACGTCAAGGACGGCGCGATCGTCTACCTGCGCATCTCCGCCCTCGGCGCGCCCCTGTTCATCCTCGCCAGCGCCGCCCAGGGCTACCTGCGCGGCATGGGGGACCTCAGGACCCCGCTCTTCATCCTCGTCGCCGCGCACATCGTCAACGCGAGCCTCGAGCTGCTGTTCGTGTACGGCTTCGGCTGGGGCCTGAAGGGCTCCGCGTGGGGCACCGTGATCGCCCAGGCGGCGATGGCGGGCGCGTTCTTCGCCGTCCAGTACCGCGCCGGCCTCGAGCGCCCGCACCCGCACAAGATGCACCCGCTGATGCGGATCGGCTCGGAGATCGCGGTCCGCACGACCGCGCTGACCGGCTCGTTCTTGGTCGGCTCCGCCGTGCTCGCCCGGATCGGCGCGGCGTCGCTGGCCGCACACCAGGTCGCGTTCCAGCTGTGGGTCTTCCTGGCGCTCGTGCTGGACGCGATCGCGATCGCCGGTCAGGTGATGGTGGGACGGATGCTGGGCGCGAGCCAGGCGGCCGACGCCCGCGCGGCGGCGGTCCGGATGATCGCCTGGTCGGTCGCGGTCGGCGCGGTCTTCGGCGGGATCCTGCTCGCGCTGGGCGACGTCGTCCCGGACCTGTTCACCAACGACCCCGCGGTGATCGCCAAGGCGGACGAGATCTGGCCGCTGTTCGCGCTGATGATGCCGTTCAACGGCGCCGTCTTCGCGCTCGACGGCATCCTGATCGGCGCCGGCGACACGCGCTTTCTGATGTGGGGAATGCTGGCCGCGGCGGCCGTCTACGTCCCGATCGTGCTGCTCACGCTGCACCACGATTGGGGCATCACCGGCGTGTGGTGGGGCCTCGTCGCGCTGATCGCCGTGCGGCTCGTCACGTGCGGCGCACGGTTCGCCGGAACACGCTGGGCGTTGACAGGCGCGCCGGCGTGACTACCCTAGACGCGCCCATGTCGCGACGGATCGCCCTCATCACCACTCTGCTCACTCTTGCGCTGGCCGCTCCGGCCGCGGCCCAATCGGGCGCGTTCGGCCCGCTGCCGCCCGCGGCGGCGACGCCGACGCCCGCGATGACCACGACGCAGAGCGTCGACGACGGGTCGACCGACCGGACGATCCTGTTCGTGGTCGGCGGCGCGCTGATCATCGGCTTCCTCGTGATGGGCTGGTTCATCATGCGCGACGCCCGCGGCGCCGCGCGCGAGCCCGAGTACGCCGGCTCGGGCCTGCGCGACGACGGTCCGCACAAGCACAAGAAGCAGGCCAAGGCGAAGGCGCGCGCGAAGACCCGCGCGCAGAAGAGCGCCCGCAAGGCGCACCGCAAACGCTAGGGCCGCACCACCCGGTCACGCACGTGCAGCACCGCGCGTGAGCGCGGCAGCTCGGTGAACGGGCGCGAGAAGCCCTCCCACGCGTAGGACCCGCGGTAGTCGGCGAACCGCGCGACGTCGCCGCCGCGCAGGAAGATCAGCAGCTCGCCGCCGTCGATCGTGTCGATCCCGGTCCACTCCCGCCCGAGCCGCTTCGAGATCGCCGCCCGCGGCGTCCCCGGCTGGACGATCAGCACGCGGTCCCAGTCGAAGCCGGCGACCTGGTCGAGCCGCACCTCCGGCTGGGTCGCGATCGCCCGCGTGATGTTCTCCGACAGCATCAGGTCGGACTGGATCGCGCCCTCGTCGCGCGCCAGCACGACGACCACGACCAGCACGGCGAGGCACAGCGCGAAGGCGCCGGCGACCAGGGCGAGGACTCGGCCGAATTGCACATGCATAGACTCACACGCCGTGCCGCCGCACCGTCCCGTCCCCACGAATCCCGACTTCCCCGCCCTCGAGGAGCAGGTCCTCGAGCGCTGGCGCGAGCTCGACGTCTACCACGAGTCGCTGCGCCGCCGCGAAGGCGCGCCGCCCTACGTCTTCTACGAGGGCCCCCCGACGGCCAACGGCCGCCCGGGCTCCCACCACGTGCTGGCGCGCGTGTTCAAGGACGTGTTCCCGCGCTTCAAGACGATGCGCGGCTTCTACTCGTACCGCAAGGGCGGCTGGGACTGCCACGGCCTGCCGGTCGAGATCGCGGTCCAGGAGCAGCTCGGGATCGAGTCCAAGGACCAGATCGAGGAGTACGGGATCGCGGCGTTCAACGCCCAGTGCCGCGCGTCCGTGTTCGAGTACCTCGAGGACTGGACGCGGCTGACCGAGCGGATCGGCTACTGGGTCGACCTCGAGCACCCGTACCGCACGCTCGACACCGACTACATCGAGTCCGTCTGGTGGGCGCTCAAGCAGCTGTGGGACCGCGACCTGCTCTACGAGGGCTTCAAGGTCGTGCCGTACTGCCCGCGCGACGGCACGTCGCTGTCCAGCCACGAGGTCTCCCAGGGCTACGAGGACGTCGAGGATCCGAGCGTCTACGTCCGCTACCCGGTCACGCAACCCGCGGGCGCGCTGCAGGCCGGCGACGTCCTGCTCGTCTGGACGACCACGCCGTGGACGCTGGTCTCCAACGCCGCCGTCGCCGTCGACCCGGACCTCACGTACGTGCGGACGTCGGAGGGCTACGTCCTGGCCGAGGCGCTCGCCGCGCGGGTGCTGGGCGAGGACGTTGCGATCGCCGCCCGCTTCCGCGGCGCCGAGATGGTCGGCGCCGCCTACGAGCCGCCGTTCGGATTCATCCCGGCGTCCGAGTACGGCGACAAGGGCCACACGGTCCTGCCCGCGGACTTCGTGACCGCCGAGGACGGCACCGGCATCGTCCACACCGCGATCGCGTTCGGCGAGGACGACTTCCGCCTCGGCGCCGAGTTCGGCCTCAACGTCATCAACCCGGTCAAGGGCGACGGCACGTACGACGAGCGCATCGGCCCGTACGCCGGACGTTTCGTCAAGGACGCCGACCAGGACCTGATCGCGGACCTCCAGCGGCGCGGCCGTCTGTTCCGCGCCGAGACGATCCAGCACGCCTACCCGCACTGCTGGCGCTGCGGCACGCCGCTGCTCTACTACGCCAAGCCGACCTGGTACATCCGCATGTCCGCGGTCAAGGACCGGCTGCTGGCGGCCAACGAGACCGTCGACTGGCACCCCGAGCACATCAAGCACGGCCGCTTCGGGCGCTGGCTGGAGAACAACGTGGACTGGGCGCTCGGGCGCGAGCGCTACTGGGGTACGCCGCTGCCGATCTGGCGCAACGAGGCGGGCGAGGCGCTCGCGGTCGGCTCGTTCGAGGAGCTGCGCGAGCTCAGCGGCGTCGAGCTCGACGACCCGCACCGCCCGTTCGTGGACGAGATCACGATCCCGTCGCCGACCGGCGGCGAGCCGCTGCGCCGCGTCCCGGAAGTGATCGACGTCTGGTTCGACTCGGGCTCGATGCCGTTCGCCCAGTGGCACGCGCCGTTCGAGAACCAGGACGTCTTCGAGCAGCAGTTCCCGGCCGACTACATCTGCGAGGGGATCGACCAGACGCGCGGCTGGTTCTACAGCCTGATCGCGATCTCGACGCTGCTGTTCGACCGCAGCTCCTACAAGACCGTGCTCAGCCTCGGTCACCTCTCGGACCCCGACGGCAAGAAGATGTCGAAGTCGCTCGGCAACGTGGTCGCGCCGTGGGACGTGATCGACCGCCACGGGGCGGACGCGTTCCGCTGGTACTTCCTGGCCAGCAAGCTGCCGTGGGACGGCTACGGCTTCAACGTCGACACGGTCGGCGAGTCGCTGCGCCAGTTCCTGCTGCAGCTCTGGAACACGTACGGCTTCTACGTCCTGTACGCGAACGTCAACGGGATCGAGCCGGCGGACGTCGCGCCCGCCAACGACCTCGACCGCTGGGCGCTGTCGCGCCTGGCGGCGACGGTCGAGACCGTGACCGAGCGCCTGGAGGCCTACGACGCGACCCGCGCCGGCCAGGCGATCGCCGCGTTCGTCGACGACCTCTCCAACTGGTACGTGCGGCGCTCGCGCCGGCGCTTCTGGGACGGCGACCCGGCCGCGTTCTCGACGCTGCGCACCTGCCTGGTCACGGTGACCAAGCTGCTGGCGCCGTTCACGCCGTTCATCGCCGACGAGATCTACGACAACCTGGACGGCGCCGAGCCGTCCGTGCACCTGTGTGACTGGCCGACGGCGGGCGAGCGCGACACCGACCTCGAGTTCGCGATGGCGACGGTGCGCGAGACCGTGCGGCTCGGTCTGGCCGCGCGCGGGCAGGCCAAGTTGAAGGTCCGCCAGCCGCTGCGGGCCGCGGTGGTCGTCGCCGCGGGCGGCGAGCGGGCGGCGATCGAGCGCCTGGCCGCGCTCGCGCTCGAGGAGCTCAACGTCAAGGAGCTGCGCTACGTCTCCCAGGCGGACGAGCTGGGGTCCTACGAGGTCAAGCCGAACTACCGCGCGCTCGGCCCCCGCTTCGGGAAGCTGATGCCGCAGGTGGCGGCGGCCGTGGCCGCGCTCGAGCCGCCGCACGTCGCCTCCGCGCTGCGCGACGGCGGGCGCGTGGCGATCTCGGTCGACGGCCGCGACCACGAGCTCGACACGGACGACCTGATGCTGGCGCTCAAGCCGCTCGAGGGCTACCAGCTCGAGCGCGAGGGCTCGCACGCGGTGGCGCTGGAGCTCGAGCTCGACGACGAGCTGCGCCGTGAGGGCCTGGCCCGCGAGATCGTGCACGCGATCCAGAACGCGCGCAAGGGCGCCGGCCTGCAGGTGGAGGACCGGATCGAGCTGGCGCTCGGCGGCGACGCTGAGCTGCTCGACGCGGCGCGAGCGCACCAGGCCTACGTGGCGCGCGAGACGCTCGCGACCGCCGTCGGCTACGACGGCGGCGGCGAGCCGGTCCAGATCGAGGGCCGCGACCTCACGATCGCGGTAAAGCCCACCTAAAGGGGCCTGGCCCCTTTAGGGGACGTTTAGGCGAGCGCGGGCTCCAGCTCGGCCTCGATGCGCTTCCTGGGCATCGCGCCCTGGATGCGCTTGGCCTCCTGGCCGTTGCGGAAGAGGATCATCGTCGGGATCGCCAGGACCTGGTACTGAGCGGCGGTCTGCTGGTTGTCGTCGACGTTGAGCTTGACGATCCGCAGGTCGTCACGCCCGTCGGCGATCTCCTCCAGCGCGGGCGCCACGACGCGGCACGGGCCGCACCAGGGAGCCCAGAAGTCGACCAGCACCGGGGTGTCGCTCTCCAGGACGTCGGCCTGGAACGAAGTATCGGTGACGTCGGTGATCTTGCCTGCCATGGTGTCTGCCTCCGGAGGGGACTGGGGGTCGCTTCAAAAAGTATAGGAAGCCAACCACCCTGGAGTGAACCACGTCTCGATCGCCGCCGCGGCGATCAAGAGCGGGATCGCGATGGCGGTGGTGACGAGCGTCGCCGCCAGCAGCTCCGACCAGGCGCCGCGCGCCGCGGCCAGCGACCACGCGGCCAGCGGGAGGAAGAGCGCGAACAGCTCCGGCAGCGCGTGCGGGAGCAGCTTCACCAGCAGCAGCGCGGGCGAGATCCCGAGCGTGTGCGCCAGCGCCGCCGCTCCGATCCCCAGCGCGTACGCCTGCGTGCCGAGCGAGAACAGCGTCGCCAGGCTCACGAACACCAGCGCCGCGGTGCCGGCGTGGTCGTGCAGCGTCCGCAGCCGCCCGGAGTAGTCGCGGGCCGCGACCGGCAGCTGGGCCCCGGCGATGAACCCGGCCAGGCAGGCGAGCGCGTGCAGCGCCAGCACGAGCCCGTTGCGGTACAGCAGGAAGCCGAAGTCGTCCGCGGTTGCGGGGCGCGTGATGCCCGGGTAGGCGTGCCGGCCGGGATCCGGGATCGTGGTCGCCGCCACCACCCAGGTCAGCGCCAGCAGCAGCGCGGTCACGGCCAGCGAGCCGCGCGCCCAGCGCGCGAGCACGGGGCCGGGATGGGCGTGCCAGCGCGCCAGCGTGGCGCGCGTGTCGTCCCAGCCCTGGACGACGGCCAGCTCTTCAGCCTTCATGCGGTACTGGATCGGCAGGATGGCCGTCCACCGCAAGCGGGGGACGCCATCGCCGCGGCCCGAACCGCAGGGCCGGCACGCGCCAGGCCGCCTCGAGGGCGATCTGCGCGGACATCTTCGATTCGCCGATGCGGCGCTCGCGGAAGCGGATCGGCACCTCGAGCACGTCGAGGCCGAGCTGCAGCGCCCGCCAGGTCAGCTCGACCTGGAACGCGTAGCCCTGGGCGCCCGCGCTGCCGGCGTCGATCCGGCGCAGCGTCGTCGCGCGGAAGCACTTGAAGCCGCCGGTCAGGTCGCGGATGCCGACGCCCAGCGCGCGCCGCGCGTAGGCGCAGCCGGCGGCCGAGAGCACGCGCCGCTTGCGGTCCCAGTTCTCGATCCCACCGCCCGGCACGTAGCGCGAGCCGAGCACGAGGTCGACCCCGTCGAGCGCGGGGCCGACGAGCCGCGGCAGATCGGCGGGATCGTGGCTGAGGTCGGCGTCCATCTCGACCACGAAGTCCGCGCCCGCCTCGAGCACGCGCGCGAACCCGGCCGTGTACGCGCGGCCGAGCCCCGCCTTGCCCGGGCGGTGCAGGACGTCGTCGGCGAGCGCCTCGGCCAGCTCGGCCGTGCCGTCGGTCGAATGGTCGTCGACCACGAGGATGCTCGCGTCCGGCAGCGCCGCGCGAATCCCGCCCACGACCGCCGCGATGTTCCCGGCTTCGTCGTAGGTCGGCAGGATCACCCAAACGGAGCCGTCCATGAAGTGCGCGTAGGTTAACGGTCGCCCATGGCCACCAAGACCAACGCCGAGATCGCCGCCGCCTTCGAGGAGCTCGGGGACCTCTACGAGCTCGACGGCGCCGTGTCCTACCGCGTCATCGCGTACCGCACGGCGGCCAAGGCCGTGCGCGACGCGCCCGTGTCCGTGATGGCGCTGACCCGCGAGGGGCGCGTCACGTCGCTGCCGGGGATCGGCAAGACGCTCGAGGAGAAGCTGCGTGCGCTCGACGAGACCGGGGACATCCCGGCGGCGGTCAAGCTGCGCGCGAAGTTCCCCTCGGGGCTGATCGCGATCATGCACCTGCCGGGCTTCGGGGCCAAGCGGGCGAAGCTGCTCCACGACGAGCTGGGGGTCGACTCGCTGGAGGCGCTGCGGGCGGCGGCCGAGGCGGGGGAGATCCGCAAGGTGCGCGGGCTCGGCGCGCGCGTCGAGCAGAACCTGCTGCGCGCGCTGGCCGACCACGAGGAGGGCGGCGGTCCGGCGCCGCGGATCCTGCTCTCGCGCGCGCTGCCGGTGGCGGAGCAGATCGCGGGCGCGCTGCGCGACCACCCGGCGGCGGACCGGGTCGAGATCGCGGGCTCGCTGCGGCGGATGGCGGACACCGCCAAGGACGTCGACATCATCGCGACCGCGAGCGACCCGGCGGCGTTGATCTCCACGCTGTCGGAGCTGCCGCTGGTGGAAAGCGTGTCCGCGTCCGGCGAGGCCGGCGCGCGGGTGGTCACCCACACGGGCGTGAAGGTCGACCTGCGCGTGGTCGCGCCCGACCAGTTCGGCAACGTCCTGCAGCACTTCACGGGGTCCAAGGCGCACAACGTGCAGCTGCGCGAGGCGGCGGTCCGGCGCGGGCTGCACGTGAGCGAGTACGGGATCCTCGACGACGCGACCGGGGAGACCCTGCGCTGCGCGACCGAGGAGGCGGTCTACGAGCGGCTCGGCTACGCGTGGATCCCGCCGGAGCTGCGCGAGGGGCGCGGGGAGCTCGAGGCGGCGGCGAACGGTGCGCTGCCCGTGCTCGTCGAGTTGAGCGACCTGCGCGGCGACCTGCACTGCCACACGACGCTCAGCGACGGGCGCCAGACGCTCGAGGAGATGGTGACGGAGGCGCAGCGGCGCGGCTGGGAGTACCTGGCGGTGACCGACCACTCGGCGTCGCACGGGTTCGGCGACCACGTGACGGCGGAGATGCTGGAGGCGCGGATCGAGGAGATCGCGGCGCTCAACGCGCGCCTGGACGGGTTCGTCGTCCTGGCCGGGACGGAGTCCAACATCCTCCCGGACGGCTCGCTCGACTACCCGGACGAGCTGCTGGAGCGGCTCGATTGGGTGATCGGCTCCGTGCACACGTCCTTCGCCATGGACGAGGCGGCGATGACCGAGCGCGTGCTGGCCGCGATCGAGCACCCGTGGATGGACGCCCTGGGGCACCCGACCGGGCGCAAGATCGAGACGCGGCCGCCGTACGCGCTCGACATGACGCGCGTGATCGAGGCGGCGGCGCGCACGGGCACGATGATCGAGATCAACGCCGCGCCGGACCGGCGCGACATGAACGAGATCCACGCCCGCGCGGGGGCCGAGGCGGGCGTGCTGGTGCTGGTCGACTCCGACGCGCACTCCGCGCGCAACTTCGACCTCCTGCGCTACGGGATCGCGACCGCGCGGCGGGCGTGGCTCACGGCCGAGAACGTGGCGAACACGCGCTCCTGGGCGGAGTTCGCGCCGCTGCGCAAGCGCAGCGCGTGACGTTTGTCGCGTCTGGCGGGGCGTTTCGTCAGGCGATGAGGCGGGGGAGCAGCTCGGTGGCGACGACGCGGTCGATCGTCTCGGGCGCGAACGGGGTGAGTGCCGCGCGCGCCCGCTCGGCGTAGCCGGGCGCCGGGTCGTCGAGCGCGGTGCGGATCGCGAGCGTGGGGCTCACGAGCCGCGGGTCGAGCGCGCGGGCGATCGGCAGCGCCGCGTACGGCCCGGGCGCGGGCGTGGTGACGAGCACGCACCCGTCCGCGAGCGCCTCCAGCTGCGCGATCCCGTAGTCCTCGCGCCGGGGGGCGGTGAGGAACACCCGCGCGCGCCGCAGCAGCGCCCGGTACTCGTGGCGCGCGAGGTGCCCGGCGAAGCGCACGCGCGGTGGGGCGCCGCCCGCGCCGCCGGCGCCCGACGAGACGCCGCTCGCGCGCGTCACCGCGGCCGCGCCGCCGGCGCCCGCGCGTGCCAGCGCGCGGCGCCACCACTCGGCGCCCGCTCGCTCGTCGAGGCCCGCGACCACGAGCTCCTCGTCCGGCCTCGCCGCCGCCGCCCACGCGGCCAGGACGACGTCGAGGCCCTTCTTGGACGGGTTCGCGCCGTACGTGATCGCCGCGATGTCGCGCTCGCCCGCCGCGCCCGACGGCGCGACGCCGACCGGCACGATCACCGCGTCCGCGTGCGGCGACGGCGCCTCGGCCAGCCCGCCCGTGCTCCACGGCACCAGCAGCGAGGCGCGCGCGAACCGGCGCCGCTCGACCGGCCGCTGCCAGACCCCGTGCCGCCCCGGACGGTTGCCGGCGGCGGGGGCATCGAAGCGGATCGCGCCCGGCACGGGCGCCAGCAGCGCCGCCGTGGTCGTCGAGTACAGCACCGCGCGCGGGGTGACCGAGCGCAGCGCGGCCGCCGTCGCCCGCCGCGCGTTGACCGCCCACGCGAGCTCGATCGCCGCAAACGTCCGCAGCTCCCGCGCCCGCGCCACCGGCGCCACGGCCACCGACGCGCCCGCCCGCCGCAGCGATGCGGCCAGCTCGGCGTCGGCCTCGCGCAGCCCCGCGGTGCCGCCCAGGGACACGATCAAGACGTCGACGCGCGGCATCCGGCCTGCCATTCTGGCGCCCCATGGAAGTCGCCGTCCTTCCCGGCACGCTCGCGATCTGCCGGCTGCCCGCGTCCGACCGCGTCCCGTCCTGGGCGCTGGAGCTCCACGAAGGCTTCGTCTCGATCACGCGCACCCCCGGTGAGCTGTCGATCGTGTGCCCGCAGGAGGCCGTCCCGCCGGATACGCAGGTCGAGGAGGACTGGCGCGCGCTCGCGCTTCCCGGCCCGATCCCGTTCGAGGTCACGGGCGTGCTGTCCGCGCTGGCGGCCCCGCTGGCCGCCGCCGGCATCCCGATCTTCGCGATCTCCACGTACGACACCGACCACGTGCTCGTCCGCCAGCCGGACCTGGAGCGCGCGCTGCGCATCCTCGAGGCCGGCCCGAGCCGGCAGCGCATCGCCTCCGGCTCCCCGTACGAGCCGGTGATCGGCTTCTCGCGCGCCGTCCGCGCCGGCGGTCGCGTGCTGGTCTCCGGCACCGGCCCGGTCATGCCGGACGGCGGCTGCCCGGAGACCACGCTCGAGCAGGCCCGCCGCGCGTGGGAGATCGTCACCGCCGCGCTGGCCGAGGCGGGCGCCACCGCCGCCGACGTCGTCCGCACGCGCACGCTGCTCACCCCGACCGCTGACGCCGAGCAGGCGATGGCCGCGCACGGCGAGGTCTTCAAGGACGTCCGCCCGGCGGCGACGATGGTGATCGTCCACGCCCTGCTCGACTCGCGCTGGACGGTCGAGGTGGAGGCGGAAGCTCAGCTCGACGCCTGAGGCCGCGTCAGGAAGTCGCCGCCGAAGCCGGGCGTGCGGACCAGCCGGATCGCCCGCAGCGGCGACGTGCGGTCGACGTAGAAACGCACGCCGTCGCGCTCCTCGATCGCCGCCACGGCCGCCTCCTGGCGGCGCCACGCCAGCGCCCAGATGACCGCGAACCCGGTCGCGATCCCGCACACCTGCGGCTGGACCACCGAGAGCCCGCCCGCGACCAGCGTCAGCACCAGCAGCGGCCACAACCGGTTGGCGATCGTGCGCGCCGGCGCCAGCTCCGGCAGCGCGTGCTGATGGCGCGCACCGGCCAGCAGGTTCGCGATCGCGGTCGTCGTCCGCGTGCGCGAGCCGAGCACCGAGCCGATCACGGTCGCCACCACCCACCAGCCGATCGAGACGTAGGCCGCGGTGTCGTCGAAGCGCGTCTGGAGGGCGATCACCGTCAGCGCGGCGAGCAGCGTGGCCGACGCCGCGCTCAACAGCACGGTCGCCTTCAGGAAGTCCCCGAACCTCAGAGCAGCAGCGCACGCAGGAGACCGCGCACGCCCTCCGGCCCGTCCACGAGCGTGTCCGCTTCCTGCTCGAGCGCCGCCGGCGTCTCCTCCGAGCGGACGCCGACCCGCACCGCGTAGCCGAGCCGCCCGCGCTCCTGCAGCTCGGTCAGGCCGCGGAACGCGTCCAGGTCGGTCATGTCGTCGCCGACGTAGACGGCCGCGGCGAGGTCGGTGTCATTGAGCAGGCCGACGATCCCCGCGCCCTTGTCGATCCGCACCGGCGGCCGGATCTCGAGCACCTTCCGGCCCCAATGGGTGACGAAGCCGGCGGCCTCCGCGGCCTCGGCGACCTCTTCGATCGCCGCCAGCGCGTCGTCCTCGTCGGGCACGCCACGCCAGTGCAGCGCGGCGATCGCCTCCTTGTCCTCCAACCGCACGCGCAGACGCCGCAGCTTCTCCCCGAACGCGTCGTGCGCGAACCGCTGCACGCGCCGCGTCCAGGCCTGCAGGTCGGCGTCCAGCTCGGGCGCGATCGCGCCCGGCCGCAGGATCTCCGAGCCGTGCGAGCCGAGGTAGGCGATCGAGCCGAGCGCCACGATCCGGCGCGCGTCGGACGCGCGGCGGCCGGACACGCAGGCGACGGTCCCGTAGCGCTTGGCGACCTCGATCAGCGGCCGCCGCGTGGTCTCCGGCATGTGCGCGTCGTCGGGCTGGGCGACGATCGGCGCGAGCACGCCGTCCACGTCGAGCAGGACGGCCGCGTGCTGCGGGTCGGCCCGCAGCGGCGCGAGCAGGTCCTCGATCGTCGCGGCGTCGGACGGCACGGACCTAGTATGGCGTCCGGCTCGAACTACTCCGAGCGGGCCAGCAGATCGCGGATCTCGGTCAGCAGCAGGATGTCCTCGGCCGGCGCCTCGGGCTCCGGCTCCTCGGCCCGCTTGCGCCGCGCCGCGAGCACGTTGAGCGGCTTGATCACGAAGAAGAAGATCACCGCGGCGACGATCAGGAAGGCCACGATTGCGTTGATGAACTCGCCGTAGAGGAACTTCGAGCCGTTGATCGTGAACGTCAGCTCGCTGAAGTCCGGCTGGCCGCCGATCGCCGCGATCAACGGCGTCATCAGATCCTCCACGAACGCGTTGACGACCGCGGTGAACGCCGCGCCGATGACGACCGCAACGGCCAGGTCGACGACGTTGCCGCGCAAGATGAACTCGCGGAACTCCTTGATCATGCCGGACCCTTCGAGGCGGCCAGGGAAAGCCCTTCAGTAGCCGGCGTCGGGATCGATCGGCGCCAGCAGCGGCTCGCCGGCCGCGAAGCGGCGCACGTTCTCGCGCACGTGGGCGGCCAGGCTGTGCCCCATCGCCGACGGCGGGTTGGCGACGTGCGGCGTGATCAGCGCCAGTCCCCACAGCGGATGGCCGTCCGGGAGCGGCTCGGGGTCGGTCACGTCGAGCGCGGCGCCGCCGATCCGGCGCTCGCGCAGCGCCTCGACCAGCGCGCCGGTGTCGATCAGCGAGCCGCGCGCGACGTTGACCAGCCACGCGTGCGGGCGCATCCGGGCCAGCTCGGCCGCGCCGACGAGGTGGCGCGTGCCGGCGGTCGCGGGCGCGCACAGGACGACATGGTCGGCCCGGTCCCAGATCTCGGGCAGCCGGGACGCCGGCAGCGTGCCGTCGCGGCCGGAGCGCGTCACCGCCAGGATCTCGGCGCCGTGGGGCTCGAGCCGCCGGATCAGCTCACGGCCGATCCCGCCCGCGCCGACCACCGCGACCGTCGCCCCCGCGAGCGTCCCCGAGTCACGCGGCGCCCACGTCGCCGCCCGCGCGTATCGCTCCAGCCCGCGCACCCCGGCCAGCAGCAGCATCAGCGCGTGCTCGGCCACCTGCGGCGCGTACGCGCCGGCGGCGCTGGTGAAGCGCACGCCGGGCAGCGCGCGGATGCGCTCCAGCCACGGCTCCACCCCCGCCGAG
>Ga0182736_1000828_pt1 | contig 38572 bp, 33 predicted proteins | sample eDN5th30CKraftBY_FD_128882 | JGI IMG/M metagenome (GOLD analysis project Ga0182736, IMG submission 128882) | Enriched backyard soil microbial communities from Emeryville, California, USA - eDNA 5th pass 30_C Kraft BY (version 2) (version 2) | ecosystem: Environmental > Terrestrial > Soil >... | reverse complement strand
GCTTCGCCGACCCCGCCGCCCGGCAAGCCAACGCCGACGCCTTGCGCACCGAACTGGAGGCGCGTCTGGCCGCCCGGCCCGCCGAGGACTGGGCGCGGGACTTCACCGCCGCGGGCCTGCCCGCCGCCGTGGTCCGCACCATCGAGGAAGTGGTGGCGAGCCCCCACGTCCAGGCGCGCGGAACCCTGCACAAAGTGGATGTGGCCGGACGCGATGCGCAGATCGCCGTGGTCGGGACGCCCTTCCACCTCGGCGACGGCCCGCCGGCGCCCAGCGGCGGCGTGCCGGCCCTGGGGCAGCACACGGACGATGTACTGATCGCCGCCGGCTATGGCGCCGGAGAGGTGGCGGCCATGCGGGCCGAGGGGCTGCTGTAGGCCCGCCTAGACCGTTGGGTCGGTGACGGACAGGCCGATCAGCGCGGCCGAGTCCGCCTTGGGGAACGCATAGTCGGCCTTGCCATAGGCCCCCACGATGTCGATGGCGTAGGGCGCCCCGTCGGCGAGGTCGGTGAAATAGGCGGTGTTGGACAGGGCGTAGGCGCCGAGGTCCGCCTTGACCGCTTCAGCCAGCAGCCAACCCACCATGGCGGCCTTGGAGCCGACGCCGTCCGCCCCGTCCTTGCCGTAGTAGGCGAAGTAGTCGGCGCGGGTGGTGGTCTGATTCTGGAACTGGAAGGTGGCGTCCAGCAGGGCGTGGACCTTGGCCTCGGTAGGCGTGCCGCCGAAGATCACCGTATAGGCCGCCGTGGTCGCCTGGAACATGTCGAGCAGGCCGTATTTGGCCGCGAAGGACTCCTTGCCGTCGCCGAACTTGCCGAGGTTGACGGCGAAGTTGATGTAGCGGTTCTCGAGGTTGAAGCTCTTATAGTAGTCCGAGTTGAGGTTGTTCGGATTGTCGCCCGTGGGCGACACGAGATAGGCTAGGCCTGCCTTGGAGGGCGTGGCGCCGGTGAAGAATTCGTAGGTGATCGAGGCGACTGCGGTGGTGGCGTCGGCCCTCTGCACCATGTCCGCCACCGCCTCGGCGAGGCTCTGCTGGCCCCCCGCCACCCGCGCGGCGAGATTGGCGACATAGCTGGTGTCCGCCGCGGTGGCCGGCGCATAGGTCATCAGGTTCTCGAAAGCGGCGGTCAGGGCCTCCGCGGGAGTCAGGCCGGTCAGCTTCACCGTCCTGTCGGCGAACTCGAGCAGCTCTACCTCGCGCAGCGCGTCGGTCCCGTCGGGGGCGCCGAAGCGCAGATCCTTCACCGTCCAGCTTCCGTCGCCGTTCGCCCACCAGGCGTAGTCGGCCGCCTTGCCCCCATAGACGGCGGTGTCGGTCCCGGCGCCCCCGTCGATCTGGTCGTTGCCTCCGCTCCCGGTTAGCCGGTCGTCGCCTTCCAGGCCGAAGATGGTGTCGGCCCCTGGCCCCCCCATGAGGGTGTCGGGGCCGGACAGCCCGATGATGGCGTCGGTGGCGATGTTCACCACCTTGTCGATGAACTGCAGCCGCTCGATGCCGGACAGGGTGTCGGTCCCTTCCGGCGCGCCGGGGCGCAGGTCGCGCACCGTTAGCCCGGTGGCGTCGAAGGTCCAGCTGAAGTCGGTGGACTGGCCATTGTACACCGCGATGTCGAAGCCGAGGCCGCCGTCCAGCACGTCGTTCCCGCCGCCCCCGGTCAGGATGTCGTTTCCGGCCCCGCCGCTCAGGCGGTTGGCCACCGTATTGCCGATGATGGTGTCGTTGTAGGGGCTGCCGAGGACGTTCTCGATGACCGTCGAAAAGGCGATGCCGAGGTTGTCCGCCCAGGCGTAGGCCCCGTCGAGGTTGGCGAAGACCTTGTCGATGTAGCTGGTGAAATAGGCGCCGTACTTCTGCACCGCATCGGCCTTCTGGGCGGCGATGCTGTAGTAGCCGATGCTGGAGTAGGCGCCCGGGGTCAGGTCCACCACCGAGCCGCGCGTCATTTTCGTCAGGTCGAAGGTGTCGTTCCCGCCGGCGTCGTAGATGCTGAAGAGGAAGGGCTTGTCGGTGGTGAAGGTGTAGACGTCGTCGCCCGCCGCCGTGGTCATGTCCGCGCCGTAGCGGGCCTGGATGGCGGCGATGTCGAGCACCATCGGGGTGGACGCCCACACCCGCGAATAGGACCCCTGCAGCCCGCCGTTCGAGGTGCTGGCGAAGGTGACCACGTCCACGTCGGACGGGGTCGTGTAGGACATGATGGTGTAGCGCCGGTTTTCGTAGGTCGAAGGGAGCAGCGGCGCCTCGAACGAATGCTTCAGCCCGAGGGCGTGGCCAAGTTCATGCAGCAGCGCATGCCAGTCGTAACTGTTGTTCGCGAACTCCGTGGTCTTGTATTTGGCGTTGATCCAGATGTCCCCGGCCGCCGGCGTCGGCGATCCGCCCCGGTAGGGCGGGACGCTGGCGTACCCCCACCATTTGGCCAGATCCGTGTAGCCGCTGAAGGCGATGCGGATGTTGCCCGGACTGGTCGCATCGGTGGTCTCGACTAGGCTGGGGGCGATCAGCCGGTCCCACAGGCCGATCGCCGTGCGGAAGCGGTCGGCCTGGGCCGCGCTGAGGGGCGCATAGGCGGGATCGGCGGGCTCCTCATTGGCCGGATAGCCGGGCCAGGTGCTGCCGGCCCCTGGGATGCTGAAGGTGATCGAGCCCGCGCCCCACCACCAGTCGGCGTACTGCAGCCCGCTGACGATCTGATTCAGGGTTAGGGGGATGGCCCCGGTGTGCGGCTGGTCGCCGCCAAACACCGTGACGGCCACGGGCGTCTCGCCGTCGGCCTCGATAGGCGTATCGGTCACACGAACTCCCCCCGCCCGCGGCGTGCGCCCGCGGAACGCCTGAAACTAGCATGGCGCGGCCCTGCCGCAATCGGCGGTGGCGGCGCGGGCCGCATCGTCGCCGAACTGTCACACCACCGCGTTAAGCGCAGGGCATGAGTGCTGAATCCGCTGCCGCCGCGGTGGTCCGGCCTGGCCTTGTCTGGGGCTTCGACTTCGACGACGGCGCAGGCCGGCGCATCGACGAGATCGACCTGATCCGCGAGCCTTCGCCGGCCGACGGCTTTCGTTGGCTGCATTTCAATCTGGCGGACCAGAGGACCCAGCGCTGGATCGCCGCCACCCCGGCGCTGCCCCTGTCCGTGCGCGACCTCCTGCTGTCGGCGGACACCCACCAGAGGGCGGTGGTGGAGGACGGGGTGCTGGGCCTCGTGCTGCAGGACATCGAACGGGATTTCCAGGATGGCGAGACCCGGGTCGGGGTGGCGCGGATCGCCATCTGCCAGCGGATGGCGATCACCGCCCGGCGCCATCCGTTGCGCTCGGGCGATCTCGTCCGCCAGCGCCTCGCCGCCGGCGCCGGGGCGGTCGACGGGGCCCGCGCCCTGGAGGTGCTGCTGGGGGCGATGGCGGAGGTGGTGGGCCGCACCCTCGCCGAGTTCGACGACGCGGTTCAGACCCTGGAAGACGACCTGCTGAAGGACGGCGATCCCCCGAACACCCGCGACTTCATCGCCATGCGCTCATTGATGGTGCGGCTGCACCGGCTGCTGAGCGGCGGGCGGGCGGTTTTCCACCGGCTGGAGGACGATCCGCAGCTCGCCCCGCCGTTGCGGGGGGTGGTCCGGCACGCCGCGGGCCGGCTGGCGGCTCTCGATGCAGAACTGCTGGCGGTGCAGAGCCAGCTCCGGCTGCTCCGCGAGGAGGCCGACCTGCAGGCCACCCAGCGCACCAACCAGAACCTTTATGTCCTGTCGATCCTCACGGCGCTGCTGATGCCGGCGACCCTGGTGACGGGGCTGTTCGGCATGAACACGGAGGGACTGCCCTGGGCGCACTCGCCGTTCGGAACCTTGCTGGCGACCATGCTGGCCGCCGGCTCCGCGCTGGCGGTTTATCTCGGCCTGAGGCTCGGCGGCTTTATCCGGCGCTAGCTGTGCGGACCGGGTCCGCCCCGCCGCCAAGGGCGCGATACAGCCCCACCCGGTTGGTCGCCGCCGCGAGGCGGGCGGTCAGCAGGGTCTGGCGCGCCGCATAGAGGGTGCGCTGGGCGTCGAGCAGGGTGAGGTAGCTGTCCACCCCCCGGTCGTAGCGGGCCTGGGACAGGCGCTGGCTGTCGGCGGCGGCCTCCACCAGCCGTTCCTGGGCGGATACCCTGTCACGGATGGTGGACTGAACGGCAAGGGCGTCGGCCACTTCGCGGAAGGCGGTCTGGATCGCCTTCTCGTACTGGGCCACGGCGACGTCGCGACTCGCCTTGGCGCTGGCCAGGTTGGCGCGGTTCGCCCCCCCGGTGAACAGCGGCAGCGCGATCTGCGGCGCCACGCTCCACGCCCAGGTGCCCGAGCTGAACAGGCCGGTGAGCTCGTTGCTGGCCGTCCCCGCCGATCCGGTCAGGGTGATGCGCGGGAAGAAGGCCGCGCGGGCGGCGCCGATGTTGGCGTTCTCGGACTGGAGGGTGTGTTCGGCGGCCAGCACGTCCGGCCGCCGGGTCAGCACCTCCGCGGGCAGGCCGGTGGGCAGATCGGCGCGCAGGCGCACCCCCAGGAGGTCTCCGGTGGGCAGCAGCTCCGCCGGGGTTTCGGCCCCGACCAGCAGGCGCAGGGCGTTCCGGTCCTGCTCCACCTGCGCCACCAGGGCGGCGACGTCGCTGCGGGCCTGCTCGGCCAGGGTCTCGGCCTGACGCAGGTCGAGCTGGGAGGCGGCGCCTGCGTCGAACCGGCGACGCGACAGCTCCTGGGCGTCGTCGCGGGTCTTCAATGTGTCGCGGGCGAGCTGGAGTTGGTCCTGGTCGGCCGCCAGGGTCAGGTAGCTGGTGGCCACTTCGGCGATCAGGCTGATCTGCACCGCCCGGCGGTTCTCCTCGGTGGCGAAGAAGCTCTGCAGGGCCGCGTCGCTCAGGCTGCGGACCCGGCCGAACAGGTCGAGTTCATAAGACGAGACCCCCGCATTGGCGCTGTACTGCTCGAGGTCGAACGGAATGCCGATGGGCGATCCGCCGGCCGGCGTGCGGCTGCGGGTCACCCCGGCGGTGGCGTTCACCGTGGGCAGCAGGTTCGACCGCTGCACCCGGTACTGGGCCCGGGCCTTTTCGATGTTGGCGACGGCGACGCGGAGATCGCGGTTCTGCGTCAGGGCGAGGTCGATCACCTTCTGCAGGCGCGGGTCCTCGAACACCTCGCGCCAGGCGAGGTCGCCGGCCGAGGTCCCCGCCGGGGCGGCGAGGGGCCAGCTCTCCGCGACCGGAAGGGCGGGGCGTTCGTACTTCGGGGCCATGCTGGCGCAGGCCGACAGGGCGGTCGCGGCCAGCAGGGTTGCGACGAGGGGAAGAGCGCGCATCAGACAGACTCGCTGGGCGTGGGGGGCGCGGCCTCGGCCTCCGGCGCCGGTTGGCGGCGGCGGCGGTCGAACAGCTGGTGCACCAGGACGAAGAACACCGGCACGAAGAAGATGCCGAGGATGGTGGCCGACACCATGCCGCCGATCACCCCGGTGCCGATGGCGTGCTGGCTGGCCTGACCGGCGCCGTTGGCGATGGCGAGCGGCATCACCCCGAAGACGAAGGCGAGGGACGTCATCAGGATCGGCCGCAGCCGGATGCGCACGGCTTCCACCGTGGCGTCGACCAGACTGAGTCCCTGCTCGTGCAGATCCTTGGCGAACTCCACGATCAGGATGGCGTTCTTGGCGGCCAGCCCCATGGTGGTCAGCAGGGCGACCTGGAAGAAGATGTCGTTGGCCAGCCCGCGCAGGGAGGTGGCGATCACCGCCCCGATCACCCCCAGCGGGATCACCAGGATCACCGCCAGCGGGATGGTCCAGCTCTCATATAGGGCGGCCAGCAGCAGGAAGACCACGGCGATGGACAGGGCGTAGAGGGCCGGCGCCTGGGCGCCCGACTCCCGTTCCTGCAGCGACAGGCCCGTCCATTCGAAGCCGATGCCGGGGGGCAGCTTGGCGGCGATCTGCTCCATCGCGGCCATGGCGTCCCCTGAGCTCTTGCCCGGCGCCGCGGCGCCCTGGATGTTCACCGACGACAGGCCGTTGTAGCGCTCCAGGCGCGGCGAGCCGACCGTCCAGTGGGCGGTGGCGAAGGACGAGAAGGGCGCCATCTGACCCTGGGCGTTGCGGACGAACCACTTGTCCAGGTCTTCGGGGCGCATGCGGAACTGGGCGTCGGCCTGGACGAACACCTTCTTCACCCGGCCACGATCGACGAAGTCGTTGACGTAGGCGCTGCCCAGGGCGGCGCTGAGGGTGTTGTTGATGTCGGCGGTGGTCAGGCCCATGGCGCCGGCCTTGGCCTGATCGACGTCGATCTGCAGCTGCGGCTGGTCTTCCTGGCCGTTGGGACGGACGCCGACGAGATTAGGGTCCTGCGCGGCCATGCCCAGGAGCTGGTTGCGCGCCGCCATCAGGGCGTCGTGACCCACCCCGCCGGTGTCCTGCAGCTGGAAGTCGAAGCCGGAGGAGTTGCCGAGTTCGGGCACCGAAGGCGGGGTGATGACGAACACCATCGCGTCGCGGATCTGCGAGAAGTGGCCCATCGCCCGCCCGGCGATGGCCTGGGCCTTCTGCGCCGGGGATTTGCGCTCGGCGAAGTCCTTCAGGCGGATGAAGACGATGCCGGCGTTCTGCCCGGGCCCGGAGAAGCTGAAGCCGGAAACGGTGAACACCGACTGGACCACGTCCTTTTCCTTGGTGAGGAAATAGTCCGAAGCCTGGTCGAGGATCTTCTGCGTCCGTTCCTCGGCGGCGCCGGGGGGCAGTTGCACCAGGCCGTACATGATCCCCTGGTCCTCATCCGGCAGGAAGGAGGAGGGCAGGCGGATGAACAGGAAGGCCATGACGAGGACGAGCAGGCCGTAGACGGCCATCATCCGGCCCCCGCGGCCGAGGATGCGGCGCACCCGCGACTGATACCGGCCGCTGGCGTGGTCGAAGTTGTGGTTGAACCAGCCGAAGAAGCCGCGCTCCGCCCGCACGTGGCCCTTGGCGACGGGCTTGAGCAGGGTGGCGCACAGGGCGGGCGTAAGGATCAGGGCGACCAGCACCGACAGGCCCATGGCAGAGACCAGGGTCACCGAGAACTGGCGGTAGATCACCCCCTGCGAGCCGCCGAAGAAGGCCATCGGCACGAACACCGCCGACAGCACCAGGGCGATGCCGATCAGGGCGCCGGTGATCTCCGACATGGATTTCTTGGTGGCCTCGACGGGGGACAGGCCCTCCTCGTTCATCACCCGTTCGACGTTCTCCACCACGACGATGGCGTCGTCGACGAGGAGACCGATGGCCAGCACCAGCCCGAACATGGTCAGGGTGTTGATCGAATAGCCCAGCACCGACAGCACGCCGAAAGTGCCGAGCAGCACCACCGGCACGGCGATGGTGGGGATCAGGGTGGCGCGCCAGTTCTGCAGGAACAGGAACATCACCAGGAAGACCAGCACGATGGCTTCGCCCAGGGTCTTCACCACTTCCTTGATCGACTGGGAGATGAAGGGGGTGGAGTCGACCGCGGTGACGTACTTCACCCCCGCAGGCATGGTCTTCATCAGCTCGTCGAGGCGCGCCTTCACCGCGTCGGCGGTCTGTAGCGCATTGCCGCCGGGGGTCAGCTTGATCGCCATCCCCGCCGCCGGCTGGCCGTTGAAGCGGACGGTGAGGTTGTAGGATTCAGCGCCCAGCTCCACCCGGGCGACGTCGCGCAGGTGCACGATGGCCCCGCCGGGGCTGTTCTTGACGATGATCTGTTCGAACTGGGCCGGGGTCTGCAGGCGCGACTGGGCGCTGATGGTGGCGTTAAGCGCCGTGCCGGGCAGGGCGGGCTTGCCGCCGATCTGGCCGGCGGAGACCTGGGCGTTCTGGGCGCGGATGGCCGCGATCACATCCGCCGGGGTCAGAGCGTAGCCGGCCAGCTTGTTGGGGTCGAGCCAGATGCGCATAGCGTAGCCGGCGCCGAACTGCTCGGTGTCGCCGACGCCGTTCACCCGGCTCAGCTGGTCCTGGATGCGCGACGAGACGAGGTCGGCGAGGTCGGTGTTGGAGACCTTGCCGTCCTCCGAATAGAGGCCGATCACCATCAGGTAGTTCTGGGTGGACTTGACCACGCTCAGGCCCTGCTGCTGCACTTCCTGCGGCAGGAGGGCGACGGCGGTCTGCAGTTTGTTCTGCACCTGCACCTGGGCGATATCGATGTCGGTCCCGGCCTTGAAGGTCAGGGTGACCGTGGTCGAGCCGGCGCTGTCGCTGGTCGAGGACATGTAGAGGAGGCCGTCCAGCCCCTTCATCTTCTGCTCGACCACCTGGGTGACGCTGTCCTCCACGGTCTTGGCGGAGGCGCCCGGATAGGAGGCCATTACCGCGACCTGGGGCAGGGCGATGTCGGGATACTGCGAGACGGGGAGGGTGCGGATGGATAGCGCGCCCGCCAGCATGATGACGATGGCCACCACCCAGGCGAAGATCGGCCGGTCGATGAAAAAGCGCGGCAACATGGCCTGGACCTAGGACTTGGAAGCTATGACGACGGGCTTGACCAGGGCGCCGGGGGCGACCTTCTGCAGGCCTTCGACGATCACCCGGTCTCCGGGTTTCAGACCGCCGGTGACCAGCCACTTATCGCCGAGGGATTGGCCGAGGGTGAGTTGGCGTGGCTCCGCCTTGTTCCCGGCGCCGACCACGAAGGCGGTGGCCTGTCCGCCCGGCGCGCGGGAGACGGCCGGCTGTGGAACCAGCATCCCCGAGGTGGCGACCCCCTTGGTGAGCTTGGCGCGGACATAGAGGCCGGGCAGCAGCACGCCTTCGGGGTTGGGGAACACCGCCCTGAGGCCCACCGAGCCAGTGCCGGGGTCGACGGTGACGTCGGTGAACTCCAGGCGGCCGGGGAGGGGATAGGTCGAGCCGTCGTCGAGGGTGAGCCGGACTTCGGCGGACGCCGGCTGGCCGAGCTCGCCCTGGGCCATGTCCCGCTTCAGTTTCAGCAGATCGGCGGCCGACTGGGTGACGTCGACATAGATCTTGTCCACCTGCTGGATCACCGACAGGGCCTCTGTCTGGTTGGCGGTGACGAGGGCGCCGGCGGTGACTGCGGACTTGCCGATGCGGCCCGAGATGGGCGCCAGCACGCGGGTGTAGCCGAGGTTGATGCGGGCTTGCTGCACCGCGGCGTTCTGGGCCGCCACATTGGCGGTCGCCTGCTGATAGGCGGCCTGGGCGTCGTCGTTGTCCTGGCGACTGACGGCGTTGATCGCCACCAGTTCCTTGTAGCGGTCGGCCTTCAGCTTGGCCGAGGTCAGCACGGCCTGCGCCTGGGCGAGACCGGCCTCCGCGCTCTGCAGAGTGGCGCGGTAGGTGGCGGGATCGATCTGATAGAGGGGCTGGCCGGCGCGGACCATCGCGCCTTCCTTGAACAGGCGGGCCTGGACCACGCCGCTCACCTGCGGGCGGACCTCCGAGACCAGGAAGGCCGAGGTGCGGCCGTTCAGCTCCGCCGTGAGAGGCACCGCCTGAGGCTGCACCACCACCACGCCGACCTCGGACGGGCCGCCCATGCCCGGGCCGCCGGCGGCCGGCGCCTTGGGGCCGCAGGCCACGAGGGCGACGGCGATGGCGGCGAGGGCCGACCCGCCGCGAAGGGTTTTACGATGCATGTCTCACCTTGCAGCGGCGTCTGGTCGCGGCTGCGACACTTGACACGTCCGGCTTCCTGACCAATTTGAGAATGAACGTTCATTCTCGTCCCGCGGCCGAAATAGGGCGGGGCTCGCATCGAGTCAACGGGCAGCCAAGCTTTTTTGTTGCGCTGCAATAATGGAGCGGAGGAAACAGGTGTGATCGAAGAGGCGCCCGCCAATCCCAAGGCAGAGGCCCGTCGCCAGCAGATCCTGGACGCGGCCTGTAGCTGCGTGCGCCAGGCTGGCTTCCACGGGGCGAGCATGGCGGATATCGCCCAGACGGCCGACCTCAGCGTCGGCCAGATCTATCGCTATTTCGAGAACAAGGAGGCGATTATCGCCGCCATCGTCGCTCAGGATCTGGCGAACATGCGCGAGAAGTTCGCCAAGCTGGAGACCGCCGGCCGCTGTCTCGCGGAGGCGGTGATCGCCGAGTGCCCCGACGCCGTGGCCCAGTGCTACGACCGCGGCCGCGCCGGCCTCATGCTGGAGGTGCTGGCCGAGGCCGCGCGCAATCCTCGCGTCGCCGCCATCGTGCGGGAGGCGGACGCCGCCGAGCGCGAGCTCGCCGTGAAGCTTGTCCATCAGGTCTGCCCCGAGGGCCGCAGCGAGGCCGAAACCGCCGCTCGCTCGGAGGTGTTGATGATGATGTTCGACGGTCTGGCGATCCGCGCGATCAGCCATCCCGATGGCGACCGCGAGGCCATCGACGCGGTAATGCGCTCGGTTATCCGCCACCTGATCTCGGACCAGCCGCTGCTTACGGACGAGGCCGGGAGCGCCTGTCCTCCGGCGTAAATTTCAGCGCTGTCATATGCGCTAGCCAAGCAACGAAATTCGTCGCATCCTCTTCTTCTTAGTGGATGGCCCTCCCTCGAGAGCGGGCCGGCGCGACGGAGGAAGACAATGGCCTTGCATGAGAGCAGCCACCATCAACAGAAGAGCGTGCTGGAGCACGGTATCTGCTTCGGGCTGACCGCAGCCCTGCTGATGGCCGCCGCCTTCGGCCTGCAGTGGTTGATGCACCTTCTGCCGTAGGGCGTCGGACCTTACACGATTGTATGCTGGCCCGCAGGCTGCTGAACGGCTGCAGGTCCAGACTGATCTGGTCTTCCACCAGGAAACTCCAGGTCACGACAATGAAAATCCGTTCCGCCATCACGTCTATCCTTGCCGCGACGGCTGTGCTGATCGCGGCCCCCGCGTTCGCCGCGATTCCGCCAGCCAGCGCCCCCGTCGCCAGCGCCCCGGCCGCGCACGCTTCGGTGCATCGCACGGCCTATCGTCATCATCGCCGCATCCACCATCGCACCCGCCATGTGGCCCGCCATCACCGGTTGCATCACCGCACGCGCCACGTGGTTCGGCATCATCAGCGGATTCATCGCGGCGCCTGACGCCCTGGCCCCGCCGGTCCCGCGCAACGGCCGCTCCGCCCAGGGGCGGCCGTTGTCGTTTCCCCGGGACAAGGGCGCGCGTCGTGGTCAACACTAGCGGCGTCAGGCCGGCACGGATCGGCCCGCAAGGGAGGGCGGAATGACGCTGCTGGCGGCGGTGATCGCGGCTGCGGCCCTGGGAGCGTCGGCGCCTGCGCCCGCGCCGCCCCCGGCGGCTCCGGTGCGGCAGATCGTCAATGTGAAGGCCAACGTCTGGCGCGCGGGGAACGGTAATTTCTGGAGCCTCTATGTCGTCACGCCTGCCGGCATCCTGCTGGTCGATCCGGTCAATCCGGACTTCGCCGGCTGGCTGAAGGGGGAGCTCGCCCGGCGCCATCCCGGCCTTCCGGTCCGCTACGTGGTCTACAGCCATAGCCATTGGGACCATATCGAGGGGGGCGAGGTGTTCGCCGACACCGCCCTTTTCGTCGCCCAGGAGGGGATGAGGCGGAACATGGACGGCCGCTTCCCGCACATGCCGGGGGGCTTCGTCGACCTGAACGACAACGGCAAGATCGAAATCGACGAGGTTCGCGACCGCCCGACACACCCGGAATATAACGGCGTCTGCGGCAGCAACTTCTTCGTCGGCCACGACCTCGATCATGATGGTCACATGACCTCGGCCGAATACTTCTCGAAGATTCGCCCGCCCGACCTGACCTATTCGGACCGGATGACCATCGTGCTGGGCGGCGAGACCGTGGAGCTGGTGTTTCCCGGGAAGAACCACGCCAACGACGGGACGGTGGTCTATCTGCCGGCGGAGCGCGTCGCCTATTCGGTGGACTTCCCGGCCGACGCCCTGGTGGGTAAGTCGATGCGCTCCCTGCCCAGCGCCTGCGGGAACTTCGACAGTCATCCCCTGGCGGAATGGTTCAAGTCTTTCCGCACATTGGAGGCGCTCGATTTCGACCTCCTGATACAGGCGCACGGCCCTGGGCCGTTCACCAAAGCGGACCTGGTCGAGGTGCATGGCTTTCTTGAGGATCTGGCCGCCGCCGTCTCGGGCGGCATGTCGGCGGGCAAGAGCCTGGAGGAGCTGAAGCGGACGATTCGGCTCGACAAATACAAGGACTGGGCCTTCTACGACCGTCTGCTGCAGAACAATATCGAAGCCGCCTACAACAACCTGAAGATCTACCGCTAAGCGGCGATCCGGTCGGCGACGACGGCTGATTCTGTAAGGTCGATGCAGCCTGGGCCGTTCGCGTTGTTGGCGAGTCTATAGTCGAGCGGTTCGGAAGACTGCCTTTTCGACCGATGCGAAAAATATTCGCTGTGATGCGCTAATTCTGGCGCGCGATTGGGCATGGACTGAGCGCCCGCTGATCCGCGTCGATTTGTCGGATTGGGCTGCGACACCTTGCGCTGACTATGCTGCAATGCAGCAGTTTCAAACAATATCATAAAAACGACGGGTGGAGATTGACCTTTAATGGCGGGGCGGCGGGCTCGTGAGCCGCGATGTGATTAGGGGACAGGCTATGAATATCCGTCGTTCGAGCGCTTGGCTGTTGGCGACGAGCGCCCTTGCGACCGGCGCGCTTGCGGCGGGCGCCCCGGCCTTCGCGGCAGACCTCGAAACCACCACCGCCGCCGAGACGCCCACCGCGGCGGCCGCGGAAGCGGGGGCGGAGGTGGACGCCATCGTGGTGACCGGCGCCCTGCGCACCCAGAGGCTGCAGGATGTGCCCATGGCGGTCACCGCCGTCTCCGCCGAGGAATTCACCCAGAGCGGCTTCAAGGAGCCGCGGGACCTGCAGTTCCTGTCCCCCAGCATCCAGGTGTCGATCCAGGGCGCCAACGCCATCTATATCCGTGGCTCCGGCACCAACAGCCAGAACGGTGGCACCGAACAGTCGGTGGGCCTGGTCCTCGACGGGGTGCTTCAGGGCTTCGTCGACGATATCGGCGGCGATACCTCCGACCTCGACCATGTGGAAGTCTATCGCGGGCCGCAGGGCACTCAGTTCGCCAAGAACGCCTCGGCCGGGGTGGTCTCCATGACCACCAAGAAGCCCAAGCTGGGCGTCTTCAGCACCGACGCCCGCTTCACCTACGGCCAGCACCGCGACACCAGCGACAGCATCACCGTCAACGTGCCGATCAGCGACACCCTGGCGGCCCGCTTCACCGCCGGCTTCCAGCATCGGGACGGGGTGTGGGAGAATGTGGTCCGCGGGGAGAAGCAGGGGGGGCGCGAACAGAAGAGCGCCGCCGCCAAGCTGCTGTGGCGGCCCAACGAAGCCTTCTCGGCCCTGCTCGCCGTCGACGTCCGCCGGGTCTACGACAAGCCGAACTTCCCACAGGCCTGGGCCTTCTGCGGCCCGGCCGGCCCCACCACGGCCTATGTGAACGTGTACGGCACGCGCAACCTGCCGCCCTGCAACGGCGCCCTGACCGCCGGCATCACCCCGTCCGACACCAACTCCCAGATCGTCGAGGCGGACGACGCCTATCGCCACACCGATGCGGGCGGGGCCTCGCTGAAGATCGACTACGAGATCGGCAGCCACACCTTCACGTCGATCAGCGCCTACCGTTTCATGTCGCGGGTGTTCCGGGGCCCGACCGGTTCCGGCGTCTTCACCAACAGCTACCTGAACAACGCCTACAGCGGCTATCAGCTCTCCCAGGAGTTCCGCATCGCCTCGCCGGCGGACCAGAAGCTGAGCTATGTGGCCGGCGTCTTCCTCTATCGCCGCGACACGGTCACCAAGTCGCTGGGGGCCGGCCCCGCCTACGGACAGGCCATCTTCCTCTATCCCAACACCATCTACGGCGCGAACGTGCAGGTCGCGGCGGCGGGCGGCAAGGTGCGGACCAACAACGTCAACAACAGCTACGCCGGCTTCGTCGACGGCAGCTATCACCTCACCGACAAGCTGCAGATCAACGCGGGCTTCCGCGTCACCCGCGACGATGTATGGGCTGGCGTCGACACTTTGCCCGAGCCGGGGGTCTATCCGACGGTGGTCGGCGCCCCGCTCCGCCCGCACGGCGAGGCGAGCTTCCCCAAGACCGGCTACACCTATCGGATCGGCCCGCAGTACTTCATCACCCCGGACGTCCGGCTCTATGGGACCTTCGCCCACGGCTATAAGGGGCCGCTGATCGACACCACCGTCAACACCCTGAACAAGATCCTCCCCGAGGAGGTGGACATGTTCGAGGCCGGCCTGAAGTCGACCTTCTTCGAGCGCCGACTGACCCTGAACCTCACGGCCTTCCACCAGAAGTTCAAGAACTACCAGGTCAACGTCCTGAACCAGCAGATCATCCCCAACGCCTTCCAGCTCGGCAACGCCGGCGGGATGCTTTCGAAGGGCGTCGAGGTCGAGTCCAGCTTCCGCGCCACCAGCGAGCTGGAGCTGACCGCGAGCCTGGCCGTGAACGACTCCAGCTACACCGACTTCGTCACCTCCTGCTGGAACGCGGCGGAGCCGATCAAGCAGGCGACGACCGGCGACAACGGCTGCTGGATCCGTCCCGGCACCACCACCGCCTCCACCAACGCTAAGGGCACTCCGCTGGTGAACTCCAGCAAGTACACCTACCGGCTGGGCGCCAACTACACGAAGGAGATCATGGGCGGGTTCGTCCTCGACGCCACCGCCACCTGGCTGCACCGCTCCAAGTGGCTGTCGACGCCGATGGACCCGAACATCGTCAACCCCGGCTATGGGGTGATGAACATCAACGCCGGCATCACCTCGCCGAACGGCAAGTATCGGATCGGCGTGTTCGCCCGGAACGCCTTCGACAAGTTCTTCCTGGCCGGCCGGCAGGCCAACAACGGCGGCTGGACCAATGTGCTGAACCCCGAAGCCCGCCGCACCATCGGCGTCAGCCTCGACCTGCACCTGTAGATCGTTTCCAGGGGCCGCTTCGGCGGCCCCGCTCCAGGCGCCCCGCCCCGGACGGCCCCGCCATGTCCCTCCCTGGGGGCGGCGGGGCGTTTTCCGTATTCGGCGTTGACCGCCGCGCCGCGCGCGGGGACGCTGGCGGTCCGCAACCGCAGAGCCGATCCATTGCCCCGCTTCTCCGCCAACCTGTCGATGCTGTTCAAGGAACTGCCGCTGCTCGACCGCATCGACGCCGCCGCCGACCTCGGCTTCAAGGCGATCGAGTTCCAGGCCCCCTATGCGGAGCCCGCCGCCGACATCGCCGCCCGCGCCCAAGCCCGCGGGCTGGAGGTGGTGCTGATCAACGCCCCGTCAGGCCCGCGCCCGGACGACCGGGGGCTGGGCGGGGCGGTTGGTCGTGAAGAGGATTTCTGGGCCACCTTCGTCCAGGCGATGGACTATGCGACCGCGTTTGGCAGCCGCCACCTGCGGGTGATCAGCGGCTTCGCCTCGGACGCCGCCGAGCGGGCGGCGATGGAGGAGGTGCTGATCGCCAATCTGCAACGCGCGGCGCCGGTGGCGGCGGCCGCCGGCGTGATCCTGACCTTGGAGCCGATCAACCCCGTGGATGGGCCCGGGTATGTGATGCCCAATCCCGCCGCCGCCCTCGCCGTCATCGACAAGGTGGGCGCGCCCAACCTGTCGCTACAGTTCGATTTCTATCACACCCAGATGAGCGTCGGGGATCTGGCCGGCCACGCCCGGCGCCTCGCCGGCCGCTACAGCCACGTACAGTTCTCCAACGCCCCCGGACGGCACGAGCCGGGGGTGGGGGAGATCCACTACCCCTACCTGTTCGATCTGCTGGACGAAATCGCCTACCCCGGCTGGGTAGGCTGCGAATACTGGCCCTCGACCGGCGACACCCGCGCGTCGCTGGCCTGGGCCAAGCCCTGGGGGATCGGCTAAACGCCTTTCGGATCAGCCCCGGCCGAACAGGGGCATGTTGGTGGCCATCACCGTCATGAAGGGGATGTTGGCCTCCAGCGGCAGGCTGGCCATGTGCACCACCGCGCGGGCCACATGGGCCACGTCCATGCGGGGCTCGGCCGCGATCCGCCCATCGGCCTGCAGCGCGCCGGTCGCCATCATGGTGCTGAGTTCGGTGACGGCGTTGCCGATGTCGATCTGTCCGGCGGCGATGGAATGCGCCCGGCCGTCGAGGGCGATGGACTTGGTCAGGCCGGTGATGGCGTGCTTGCTGGCGGTGTAGGGCGCCGAGTTCGGCCGCGGCAGATGGGCCGAGATCGAGCCGTTGTTGATGATCCGGCCACCCTGGGGCGACTGCCGCTTCATCACCCCCATGGCCGCCCGGGCGCACAGAAAGCTGCCGAGCAGGTTGACGTCGAGCAGGCCCTTCAGGGTCTCCACCGGTAGTTCGTCCAGGGGGACGGGAGGCGCCGAGACGCCGGCGTTGTTGAAGAGCAGGTCCACTCGGGTGAAGTCCGACAGGGCCTGAGCGAACAGGGAGTCCACCGAATCGGCGTCGGTCACGTCGGTGGGGACGCACAGCATCGGACGTTCGCCGGTGGCATGTTTGGCGGTTGCGGCGAGGGCGTCGGCGCGGCGACCGGCCAGCACGAGGTCCCAGCCGGCGTCGTAAAGGCCCTGCGCCACGGCGCGGCCGATGCCGCTGCCGGCGCCGGTGACGATGGCGATGCGAGGGGTGGACGTCATGGCGGAGCTCCCTGAACGGCAGCCTTCACTCGAACGACTTGGCCACCGTGTCCAGCGGAACTCGGGTGCGCTGGTCGTCCGCCCCACCACCGTAGTCCATCTCGTCCTGCACGCGGAAGGGGGTCCGCCGCGGGCCGCCGAAGACGAATCGCTCCACGAACTCCCACAGTTCGGCGAGTTCCCTGGAGGCGGGGGTGTTGGGGGTGGTCTCGACGGCGGACCGGCCGCCTTCGACGGTGGTCTGATAGCTGGCCCGGGTCCGCAGGATCGCCGGCGCCACCGGCAGGCGTAGCAGCTTGAGGGCGTCGAGCCCGCGCTTGACCGCCGGGGGCTCTATCCCGTCGCGGGCGACGGGGGCCTGGTTCAGCACCACCAGGGAGGGCTTTCGCAGCCGCCTCAGCACCTGGGCGGTCTGGATCGAGGCGGCGAGGTCCAGGAAGGTCGGCCGCACCACCAGCAACGACAGATCGGCGAGCACGATGGCGTTGCTCATGCTTTCCTCGGCGCCAGCGGGGGTGTCGATCACCATCGCCTCGACGCCGGCCCGCTGGGCGGAAATCTGCGCCTGCAGCAGTCCCGCCGGTGTGGAGGCGGTCCAGTCCGGGCCTGGGCCCTCGCGGGCTTTCAGGACGTCGCTGGCGGAATGCTGAGGGTCGGTGTCGGCGAGGAGGGTCCTCCGCCCGGACAGGTGGGCGGCGATGGCGAGGTGGACGGCGACCGTCGTTTTGCCGGAACCACCCTTACGCGCAATGACGGCAATCGTTCGCACTCGGGAATCGCCCGTAAAACCCGCGGGTATGCAGGCTGTTACGTCTGGTGCGCCGCGTCCAGTACTATGGCGTGAAACTTGCTTAACAAGCCGATGAATTATGTCCGCCGCTCGCCTGTTGGGCGTCAGGTCAGGCGCTGCGCTCCGCGGCGTTGACGAGGTCCGAGGCCTGCTTCAGGGCGGCGATGGTGCGCTGCTCGATCTCGTCGTCGAATCGGGGGGAGGGGATGGCCACGCTCAGGCTGTGGGTCGGATCGAGAGCGACCGCCACGCCGACCACCCCCAGCGAATGCTCCTCGCGCGAAATGGCGAAGCCCTGGGCGCGGGAACGGGCGATCTCCTCGCGCAGCGGCGCTTCGTCCACGATGGTGCGGTCGGTGAAGCGCAGGCGCGGGGCGCGGGCGAAATAGGCGGTCAGGGCCGCCTCGTCCATCTGCGCCAACAGCACCTTGCCGCCGGAGAAGCTGTGCAGGGGCATGCGCGCGCCCCGCTGAGGCGTGAAGCGCAGTTCGTGGTTGGAATGCTCCACCTCCAGCACCTCGATCTCGTCCCCCTGACGGATGAACAGGGTGGAGGTCTCGCCGGTGACCGCTGTCAGCGTGCGCATGCAGGCCCGCGCCCGCTCGGCCAGAGTCGCCGGCCCGCCCGCGGCGAGCCGGGAAAGGGCGGGGCCCGCCGAATAGGTGCGGTCGGGCCGCTGGATCAGCCATTCCCGGTCCACCAGGGTCGCCAGCAGGTAGGACAGGCTGCTTTCGGGGATGCCTGTCGCCCGGCTGATGCTGCGCGCGTTGACCGGCCCGTGCAGGGCGACGTGCTCGACGGTGTCGATCGCCCGCGCTGCGGACTTGACAGAGGCGGGAGGTTGCTGTTTCATCATGTCGAAGTTTCGGATATGTGAAAAATGTCTGCCCGTCAACACACCGAATTCAACATTCCCGGCACCATCGTCTTCACCGGGGATCTCTGCCGCAAGGGTTATGCCCTCAATCAGTTCTGCATGTCTCTGATGCGGGCGGAAAACCGCGAGCGGTTCAAGGCCGACGAAGCCGCCTATATGCAAGGCAAGGGCCTGACGGAAGCCCAGCAGGCCGCTGTACTCGCCCGGGACTATGCGGCGATGCTGGCGGAAGGCGGCAATATCTTCTTCGTGCTCAAGCTCGCCGCCACCGATGGCCGCAGCACCCAGTCGGTGGTCGCTTCCATCGCGGGCCAGACGCAGGAAGACTACGCCGCTATGATGCGTGCCGGCGGCCGCGCCCCGACGTCGCTGGCCGCCTGAAGGGCGGACCTATGGCCAGGATCACGGCGGGAATCGGCTCCAGCCACATTCCCGCGCTCGGCGCCGCCCTCGACAACGGCCGTTCGGCTGAGCCGCAGTGGGCGCCCATCTTCGACGGCTACCGGTGGGTAAGGGGCTGGCTGGAGGCTGAAAAGCCCGACGTGGTCATCCTCGTCTACAACGACCACGCCAGCAATTTCTCCATGGAGGTGGTGCCTACCTTCGCCATCGGCTGCGCCGAGCAGTTCTCCCCCGCCGACGAAGGCTGGGGCGCGCGGCCCGTGCCCACGGTGCAAGGGCATCCCGAACTCGCCTGGCACATCACCGAGCGCGTGATCCAGGAGGACTTCGACCTCACCATCCTGAACCGGCTCGATGTGGACCACGGCCTGACCGTGCCCCTGTCGCTGATGTTCGGCCAGCGCGAGGCCTGGCCGACGCGCGTGATCCCGCTGGCGGTCAACGTGATCCAGTTCCCCCCGCCGAGCGGTAACCGCTGCTGGGCGCTGGGCCAGGCCATCGCGCGCGCGGTGGCGAGCTTCCCGGAAGACCTGAACGTGCAGGTCTGGGGCACCGGCGGCATGAGCCACCAGCTCACCGGCGAGCGGGCCGGGCTGATCAACCAGCCCTTCGACACGGCCTTTCTCGACAAGCTGACATCCGCGCCTGAGGAACTGCGTCGCCTGACCCATCACGACTACATCCTGCAGGCCGGGTCCGAGGGCATCGAGCTGATCATGTGGATGGTGATGCGGGGCGCTCTGCCGACGGACATCCGCGAGTTGCACCGTTTCTACTATGTGCCGGCGTCCAACACGGCGGTCGGCCACATCGTGCTGCAGCCGGACTGAGGCCGGTCTGCAGCTTCAAGGATGTGTTGAAGCTCAATCATAAGTCGCCTTAACTGTCTCCCGCGAGGGCGCAACAGCGTCCGACACCAAGAGGCCCGCACCAGACGGGTCGATCCTGGGGGGACCGGTCCATGCGCCTGACGCATCTTGCTCTCATCGCCGCCCTGGCGTTCGCCGCCATCGCCCCCCCGCGTGTGGCCGCGGCGCAAGCGGCCGAGCGCGCCGCCCTCGAAAAGACCATGGCCGACTATGTCGCCGCCCTCGGCCGTCACCAGCCGGCGGGCCTGCCCCTGTCGCGGACCGTCAAGGCGACGGAGAACGGCCTGCCCACTACCCTCGGCCAGGGGCTCTGGACCAAGCTGACCTCCATCGGCCGCACCCAGGTCTTCTCCGATCCCAGCGCCGGCCAGGTCGGCCTCTACGGCGCCGGGACCGAGGCCTCCGGCCCCCTGGTCTTCCTCGTCCGGCTGAAGGTGGAGAAGGGCCAGATCACCGAATCGGAGACCATCGTCGCTCGCCACGGCCGCCTGCCGGCCGGTGAGGAGAACACCCCCGCGGGGAAGGCCACCCTCGCCCGTGGCGACGGCTCCTCGATCTTCCAGCCCGAGGGCGTGGGCATGCGCAACGAGATCTACGCCCGCCCCCTGCCGGCCGGCGACCGCCCGACCCGCGCCCAGCTGATCTCCGCGGGGAACGGCTATTTCGAGAGCGTGCATCGCCACAGGGCCGAGCTCGCCCCCTTCGGCCCCGATTGCGCCCGCTTCGAGAACGGCGCCCAGACCACCAGCATCGCCAACGCCACCGGCAATCGCGCCCTCACCTGCGGCCAGTCGGTGGAGGCCCTGATCCACATCGGCGCGGTGCGTGACCGCCGATTCCCCCTGGTGGATCAGGAGCGGGGCCTCGTCTGGGGCTTCGCCTCCTTCGACGTGCCGGGGGGCAAGACCAGCTCCATGGTCGACGGCAAGCCTTACGAGCTGCCCGCCTTCATGCGCGAGCCGCGCAGCTTCATCCTCGGCGAGTTGTTCCGGGTGGTGGGCGGCCAGCTTCGCGAGATCGAGGTGATCATGGTCGACCGCCCCCTGGGCGCGCCTCTCGGCTGGCCCGCGTTCTGAGGCTGACATGGACCTGAAGCTTTCCGGCAAGCGCGCCCTCGTCACCGGGGCGTCCAAGGGCATAGGCCGGGCGACGGCGCTCCGCCTCGCCGAAGAGGGCTGCGACCTCGTCCTGGTGGCGCGCACGGCCTCGGCGCTGGAGGAGGCCGCCGACGAAATCCGCCGCCGCTTCCAGGTCTCGGCGACCGCGCTCCCGGCCGACCTGTCCCGCAACGCCGAGATCGAACGGCTGGCGGCGGCCGTCGGTGAGATCGACATCCTGGTCAACAACGCCGGCGCCATCCCGCAGGGCGATCTCCTGGCCCTGGACGACGCCGCCTTCCGCGCCGCCTGGGACCTGAAGGTGTTCGGCTACATCGGCATGTGCCGGGCCTTCTATCCCCTGCTGAAGCCCCGGGCGGGGGTGATCGTCAACGTCATCGGCGCGGCGGCCGAATGGCTCGATCCCAACTACATCGCCGGCAGCATGGGCAACGCGGCCTTGGTCGCCTTCACCAAGACCCTCGGCAAGGGGGCGATGAAGGATGGCGTCCGGGTGGTGGGCCTCAACCCTGGCCCTACCGCCACCGGACGCATGGAGACGCGCCTGCGCGCCCAGGCGGAACGGGAGCTGGGCAGTGGCGACCGCTGGCGTGAACTCACCAGCGGCTTGCCATTCGGCCGCCCTGCCGAACCGGAGGAGATGGCGGCGGCGGTCGCCTTCCTGGCCTCGCCCCTGTCCGGCTACACCGCCGGCAGCGTCCTCACCGCAGACGGCGCGATCCGCTAAATACCCGGCAAGGCGTCGCCAGGCAGGGCGGCGCCGGGCAGGTACACCATCACCGGCCGGATCTCGTAGACCGCCGAGGTGTTGACCCGCGCGAGGTCTTCCGCGGCCGCGACCGCCCCATCGAGGTCGGGGCTGTCCACCAGATAGAAGCCGAGAAGCTGTTCCTTGGTCTCCGCGAACGGGCCGTCAAGCACGATGGGCCTGCCGCTGCGGCGGATGGTGACGGCCTGATCCGTCGGCGCCAGGCGGGCTGCGGGGCCAAGCCGCCCCTGGTCCGTCAGGCGTCGATGAACGCCGTGCAATTCCTCCATGAGGGCGGCGTCCTCCTCCGCGCTCCATGAAGTGACGATGCTTTCGTCGTGATAGGCAAGGATGGCGTAGATCATCGGTAGACGGCTCCCGCTGAGATAGATGGGCCAGGATCGGCCGTTCCGAGGACGAAGGTCTCGAAGCGAAGCCGACAATCTCCTTTTGCGGGGCGAGCAGGTGCGGCGCCCATCTCTCACAAAGGTGTGATCCCGCTTGAGTGGCAATGGCACCTTTGAGTTGTCTAATTAACTTCTCGGCAACCCCCCTGAGCGCCAGATTTAGGCAAATGGCTCTGGGAGGGGCCCGTGCATCAATCCACGCTTACAGTCGTCTCGCGATGCTGACCGCTTCGTTAGCCCATTTCGTCGGCGATCAGCGCGACGAGCTGCACCAGAGAGGCGCGGATCGCCGGCGACTCTATCGCGACGAAGGACGACAACAGCGCGCCGGACAAAGGCGTATCGTGGGCGAGGCTAACGTCGCCCGTGCCTTGCGTATGGCCAAAGGCTTCCAGGAGCGTGGCGGTGTTGGTCTGCAACGCCCCGGCGATCTTCAACAGCGCGCCTGCGGAGATTCGGTTGGAGCCCTTCTCGTATTTCTGGATCTGCTGAAAGCTCACGCCGATCGCATCGCCCAATTCTTGTTGGCTAAGGCGTTGGGCCAGCCGCAGTTGGCGAATGCGCCCGCCGAGCACGACGTCCACGTCTTGCGCCGCGGCGCCTGGGGTCGGCGAGAGCGCGCCGTCTTCGGTTCGCTTCATCTTGTGTCCGCTTCTCAAACCTTTCCAGACAAGCGCCTGCTGGCGGCAGTGCGAATCAGTAGGTTCCCAGGTAAAACTAGAGACAGGTGTCTGAGGATAAGGTCTACGGCCTTCTTCAGTCGCCCATTAGTCTGTCGTGCCTGCGACGATATGAGCCCTCAGTGAGGGCAGGAATGTGACAATGGGCGCAATGTGAATATTCCATCTCAATTGTAAGTTTCCAGCGAGTGAATGAAAGCGTTTCCAATGCCGGACTGGCGCAGCCTTCAGGGGTGGGTCTAATGGCTCAGCTTGATAAATTGATGTTCGCGGCCGTCGAAGATGCAGCCAAGCTTCTTGTGCTTGGGCCGGACGGCGATGGTTTTAAGGATGCGGCGGCCCGGTTGGGCGCGCTGCAGGAGATCAGCCGAGGTCTTCGCACCGAAACCCTGCTCATGCTCGCGCAGGTCTGCGCGCAATCTCACGCGGCGGGCAAGCTTCAGGTCGAACTCCAAAGTTATCTGGCGGGAGACGTCAGGTGGCTCGACAGTCATGCAAGGGAAATGCACTCGCGCGCGAGTTGATCCATCAGGAGGCGAAGATTAGCGAAATGGATGTTGACGACGAGCATCTGTCTCAGGTGGTCAAAAATTGCCTTGGGCTTTTCATGGCAAATCTTACGGAGAATCCCGTCGAGACGACTTTGCGTATGCGTGCATTGCAGACCTTGTCCGAAGGTGTGTCGACCGACGTCGTGCAACTGATCGCAAAGGCGGTTGAGCGCGCGCGGGGGGCGGACGTGCTGGACGATAATCTGCGAGCTTACCTGGGCATCACGCAAAGATAGGTTAGGTTGCGTGTGGCGACTGGTTTGCTGTTGAGTATTGCAATTGTTAATATATAGATGTTGTACGATATTGCTATGTTGTTCAAAATTTAGTTGAGATCCGCGCTGATCGGGTGATCTTTCGCCGCGATGTCTGTGTGGATGTCTTGTTTGACTTGGTGACATACCGTTAACGGCTTTGTGCAATCGTGAGGTGTGATAACACCTATCGGTGGCAGGGGTCGCGAACGATGAGGAGCTTCCGTATTCCGCTGGCGCTGGCGGCCTTCATGGCGGCGGCGCCCGCAGCCCACGCCGCGACGGCGTCCGGGCAGCTTACGGTCCAGGCCACGGTGGTGGATACCTGCGCCGTGGCCAATGCGACGCTCGATTTCGGTCCGGTCAATCCTGGGACAGGGTCGGCAGGGCCGACGACGGGGGCGATCAACGTCACCTGCAGCCTCGGGACGCCCTTCTCGGTGGGCCTCGACAACGGGGCGAACCTGTCCGGCGGCAAGCGGCGCATGCGTCGGGGCGCGACTACGGACTATCTCAACTATGAACTCTACAAGGACGTGACCCTGCTCAATCGCCTGGGCGACACGGGTTCCAGCGATCGGGTGACCGGGCTGACCGGGCTGGGGCTGACGGCCAACTCCGTGCCGCTTTATGGCGCGGTGGAGTCCGGCCAGTCCGCCGGCGGCGGGTCCTATTCCGACACGGTGCAGATCATCGTCCGCTTCTGAGGCGTGAAGGATGAAAGGCGCGGCTATTCTCGGATTGTCGTTGGGGCTTGGGCTGCTGCTCACGCCGCCGCTGCGGGCCCATGCTGCCGGCATGGTGGCCGTCTCGCCCATCACGATGGAGTTCCCGGCGGGCAAACGGGCCGTTTCCGCCGAGATATCCAATCCGGGTGACGAGGCGGTGACCGTGCAGTTGCGCGTTTTCGACTGGCGCACCGACGCGGAGGGCGACCACTACACGCCGACGGCCGATATCGGGTTCAGCCCGCCGATCTTCGAGCTGCCGCCAAAGGGCCGGCAGGTGGTCCGGCTGGTGCTGCTGACCCCGGCGGACAGCCAGCGGGAGCGCGCCTATCGCCTGTTCGTCGATCAACTTCCCCGCCCGGAAACGGTCGGGGTGCAGATGCCCGTGCGCCTCGTGCTGCCCGTGTTCGCCGCGTCCGCGTCCCCCCCCCGGCGGCAGCCCCCGGCGGCGCAGAGCCTGCGGTGGGCGGCCAAGCGGACCGCGGCCGGCGAATTGCTGGTCACGGCCGAGAACATCGGTGCGCGCCGTGTGCGCCTGGTCAACCTCGGCTATCAGGGCGGCGGCAAGGCGGAAGCCATCCAGCCGGGCCTTGCCGGCTATGTGCTGGCCGGCGCCGTCCGCGGTTGGAACTGCGCCTGCGTTCCGCCCGCCGGTCCGATCGAGATCACCGCAGAAAGCGAAGAAGGCCAGATGCGCGCGACCGTCGCGCTGCCAAGTCCCTGATCCGCTGTGTGGAACGCCCGACTCCTGGCCGGGTTTGCGGCGGCGGGGCTGGCCTCGCTGGCGATCGGCGTGGGAGCCCCCTGCGCCGAGGTTCTCTATGCGGAGACGAGCGTCAACGGCGTCACGGCCGGAGTGGTCGCCTTCGAGAAGACGGCGGAGGTGGTGTCCGCCGCGCCGGGCGTGTTGCGCGACCTCGGCCTCGTCGTACCGGCGGGCGCTTCGGGACCGATCGCCTTGTCGACCCTCCCGGGCGTCAGATACCGGCTGGACGTTTCCACTCAGGCCCTGGCGATCGACGCCGAGCCCGGGGCGCTGATCGGCCAGCAGGTCGAGGCGGGTCGCGCTCCTAGTCCCCCGGATCGTCCGTCCTGGGGCGCGCTGCTGAACTACAGCTACTACGCCGTCGCCGGGCTTCACGCGAAGCCCCAGCTTTCGGCCTTCGGCGAGGCGCGGGTGTTCGGCCCCCTCGGGATCGCGACGACCAGTTTCACCGCCCATAGCGACGACCGCACCTTCGGTAGTCATCTGCGGCGGCTGGAGACGTCCCTGCTGATCGACGACGTCGCCGGGCTGCGCCGGACGGTGGTCGGCGACTTCATCTCGACCAGCCTGCCTTGGACCCGCGCGGTCCGCGCCGGCGGCTTCAGTTTCGCCACCGATTTCGACCTGCAGCCCAACCTGATCACCGCGCCCCTGCCGAGGATCGCGGGGGCGAGCGCCACCCCGACCACGGTCGACCTCTATGTCGACAATGTGAAGCGGTTCTCCACCCGCACCCGCGCGGGGCCCTTCGCCATCAGCGAGTTGCCGGTGATGGACGGGCGCGGGCAGGTCAGCATGGTGGTGACCGACGCCCTCGGTCGCCAGACGGTGCAGAACTTCGCCTTCTATTCTGCCAGCAACCTGCTCCGCCCCGGCCTCACCGCCTACGCCCTGGAGGGGGGCTTTCTGCGCGAAGGTTTCGGCGATCGGTCGGACCGCTACACCAACGGCTTCGTCACCGGCTCCATGCGGCGGGGGCTCACCGACCATCTCACGGTGGAGGCCACGGCCACCGCGGGGTCGGCGGTGCAGACGGCCGGCGTCGGCCTGGTGGCCAAGGCGGGGGAGGAGGCCCTGTTCACCGCCGCCGTCAACGCCTCGTCGGCGGGGGGTGTTCAGGCCTACGCCTCGGTGCGGCGGGAGACGCGTCGCTATAGCGTGTTCGCCTCCATCGAGCAGGCCAGCCGCGGGTTCCGCGATCTCGCCTCCTCGGCCGATGCGGCGGTCACGGCCCGGGCTATCCAGGCGGGCGCCTCGACCACGACGGACTGGGGTTCGCTGGCCCTGACCTATAACCGCATCGCCACCTATCGGGCGGACACCTTGGGCGGGCGTCCGCGGCGCAGCGAGGTGGAGTTGATCGGCGCCAACTGGTCGCGCACCTTCGCCGGACTGAACTTCTACGCCAACGCCTTCCTGGCGCGGGGGGCGGACGAATCGAAGGTGTTCACGGTGGGCTTCAGCCTGCCGTTCCGCCCCTACGCCTCGGCCGGCGCGACACTCACGGGCGGCGACGGCCGGTTGCAGGGCGTGGCGAGCGCGCTCCAGTCCCCGCCTGCGGAAGGCGGCTTCGGCTGGCGGGCGACGGCGACCTTCGCCGGGCTGCGCGACGGCGGTTCCCGCCTGGAAGGCGAGATGCGGCGCCTCGCCTCCTGGGGGGAGGTGGGTATGGGCGCCTCCGCAGGCGAAGGCGGGCGCTATGTGGCGGCGCGCTTCTACGGGTCGGGGGCGATGGTGTTCATGGCCGGGCTCCGGCCCCGCCTCGCCGCCCGCGTCGGCGATGGGTTCGCCGTGGTGGACACCGGGGCGCCGGGCGTGGAGATTACCGTCGAGAACGTTCCGGTGGGGGCCACCGGGGCCGACGGCCGGCTGCTTGTCCCGCAGATGAACCCTCTGGTCCCCAGCCGGGTCGCCCTGCGTCCCGAGAGCGTCGGCCTGGACCGGGAGATTTCCGCCGTTTCCGCGGAGGTGCGCCCCGCCCGCCGTGCGGGGACTATCGTTCGTCTGCCGGTGCGCCGGACCAGCAGCTTCCAGGCCAAGCTCACGACCCCGGACGGCGCCCCCGTCGTCGCCGGCGCGGAGGTCTGGGTGGACGGGATTTCGCGCACCCGGGTCGGCTACGACGGCCTCGCCTATTTCAGCGACCTCGGCGACGCCCGCCGCGTCGAGGTCGCCACGCCCGAAGGGCGCTGCTTTGTGGAGATTCCCGATGCAAAAGCTTCCTCGCGTCAGCGGGACGTCGTCCCGCTGGTTTGCCGGCCGGAGCCGGACGATCGCCTTAGGCCTCGTCTTCAGCCTGATGGCGTCGACCAGCGCACATTCGCTGAGCTGCAGCGCCGGGGCGTCTCCCCTGAACTTTGGCCCCTACGACCCAAGCTCGGCCTCCGCCCTTGAGGTGAGCGGCTATATCGAGATCCGCTGCACCTGCGTCCTGCTGGACTGCGTGATCCTGCCCTACAAGGTGGAGCTGCAGGGCGGCCAGTCCGGAAACGTCAATGACCGCCGCATGAAGCGGGACGGCGGCACCGAAGAGCTGAGCTATTCGGTGTTCAAGGACAGCAATATGCAGACGAACTTCAGCAGCGGTTCGAACGGCATCAGCGTGCTCTATCTTCTGGCCCTGTTCGGGTCTTATCAGAGGACGACCATCTACGGACGCCTGCCCGCCGGGCAGCAGCGACGGGTTGGGACCTACACGGACACCCCCGCCCTCGTCGTCACCTACTGAGCTCTTACAGGTTGTATGAAGTCGTACTGATTGTGCCATTTGTGCGCCTGAGCCTGCGCGCGTTTCATCCGAGCGGCCTTAAAGATTAACGCGCGAGGCGCCTTGGGCGGCTCCAGGCGCTGAGGGCCCCGCGCGCGGACGGTGGCAGCACAAGCATCAGATAAAATTGAATTATGTCTACCGCCTCCGAGGGGCCTTGCGTCCGAATGGTCGCCGCTCCCGACGATGTGGCGTGGAATATCGTGAAAGCATTAATGGCTATTAACTAAGTATAGTAACGAATTGTCACCATATTTCTAAACGAGCAGTTACACAATCCTGGGTCTACTACACATCCTGAGAGAGTAGTGGAGGCTCGGTTATGGCAATCAATCTTGGGTTGGGCTTGGGTTCAGGTGGCTTGACGCTGGGCCTCGGCCTCGGGGCGGGCGGTTCGTCAGGTGGATCGGGCGGCGGCCTGAACGTCGATTTGGGCCTCGGCCTGGGCGGTGGCTCGGGGGCGGGGGGCTCCGGCGGTTCGGGTAGCTCCGGCGGTGGCGCGAGCCTCGACCTGGGTCTTGGGCTTGGCGGTGGTTCCGGCGGCTCCGGCGGCGGCGCGACGGTAGATCTGGGGCTCGGACTTGGCGGCTCCGGTGGAGGCGCTTCAGTTGATTTGGGGCTCGGCCTGGGCGGTGGTTCCGGCGGAGGCCTGGGCGTTGACGTGGGCGTCGGCCTTGGTGGAACCGGCGGCGGTCTGGGGGTCGATGTCGGTGTCGGCCTCGGCGGCGGCGGCCTCGGCGTGGACATCGGCATCGGGACCGGCGGTGGAGGCGGTTCCGGTGGTGGTGGATCCGGAGGCGGTGGATCCGGAGGCGGCGGAGGCGGAGGCGGCGGCGGCGGCGGAAGTCCCGACCCGACCGGCGGCGAGCCGACAGGCGGCGGCTCCGGCGGGTCTGGAGGAACTCCCGCGCCTGGGCTGAAGGCCTTCCAGGACATGTACACCCGGGTCGCCCGGGTCGACTTCGCTCAGGCCTCCGTGGCGGATCAGAACTTCGTCATGGGCTTCAATGCACAGTTCGCGGCCGGTTCGCTGACGCTGAACCAGGCCATCTTCAAGATCGGCAATCTGGTGGATGGCACCACCTCGGTGGCGGTGACGACCTACCAGTTCTTCACGGGCTTCACGCCGACCCAGGCGGGGCTCGACTATCTGGTCAACTCGGCGGCCAATCCCTACGACCTGAACGACGCCTACTACCAGAACTTCAACATCGAGAATCGCTACATCAACTTCTCGGTCAATCTCGGCAAGCTGGGCGAAGGGCGCGAAGCCTTCTCCAACAAGTACGGCTCGCTCGATCTGTTCAACGCCACCAAGACCGCCTACGGCGAGATCTTCGGCACGGCGGCGACGGACGACAAGATCCACACAATCCTGGACAGTCAGGTCTCCATCGACGCGCAGTCGATGACCCGGGCCAACTACTTCGCCTACTACGGCGGCGACGCCCTCGGCGCCAAGGCGGCGATGGTCGGCTGGCTGCTGGCGGAGGCGGTGAAGAGCGACGTCGGCCTCTACGCCAGGGCGGACAACAACTTCCTGCATGATCTCGCCGACGACGGCGGGGCCCAGTTCCACGTCAACCTGATCACTACTTACGGTCCAGGGACGGCGTACGACTACATGACCTGACCGGGCCGCCGCCTTGGGGACCCCCGACCCCTTGGCGGTGGAGCGGGCGGTCCGCGCCGGACAAGCCGCCAGCCAAGGCGGCGACGTGCGGCGGACCCGTGTAAGCACGTATCGAGGTCATCCTCGGCCGCCTCCCCCTCAAGGCGGCCTTTCCTTTTTTGGCGAGGGCTGGCGGGACGGCTGCGGCATGTTGCCCCTTCGGCCCCCTTCGTTCACGGATTTTAAGCCCTGTCAGCGCTTTGTGGCCGGGTAGATTTCGAGTTGGTGGGATGCCTTCGGATTTCCGGCAGACACGTGACGATGTCCGCCGCCTCATCGTGCTGACGGGCCTTGCGGTGGCGGCGGTGCTGGTGAGTTGCGGCCTGCTGCTGGCGCACACCTCGGCGGCGGTGGACCGGCTCGAGGCCAAGGACGAGACGGTGCATGTCGGGCGCGCTCTGGGCCAGTTCGCCGACCGGCTGGGCCGGGATCTCACCACCGCCACCGTCTGGGATCAGGCCTACGCGCACCTGCGGCCGGGGTTCGACCCGTCCTGGATCGACGCGGAGATCGGCAGCTATTTCGCCAACAACCGCGGGCACGACATCACCCTGGTCCTGGATGCGGACGACCGGCCCTTCTACGCCTGGACGGGTCTCGCGCGCAGCAAACCGGAGGCCCTGGAAGGTTTCCGGCGCGACATCGCCCCGTTGCTGGCCGCCGTGCGTGCGGCGGAAGGCGCGCGCCGGGGCCGGCTTGTCCCTCGGGAGCCCACCACGCCGGAACTGGCCGATATCCGCAGCGGCGTCGTCCGGTCGGGCGGCGTCTACTATGTGGTTGCGGTCTCGACCGTGACTCCGGAGGTCTGGTCCGCGCCCCGGCGGCCGGGGCCCGCCGTGGTGGTGGCTACCGCCAAGCGTACGGACGATCTCGTCGCGGACCTGAAGAACGAGGTGGACGTCGATGCGGCGGTATCGCCCGCGCCGGTTAAGGGGATGAGCAGCCTGCCGCTCACCGACGGGAGCGGCGCCTTGGTCGGCTATCTGACCTGGCGGGCGCAGCGGCCGGGCGCGATGGCCTTCCGCGAGGCGCTGCCCTGGGCCGGGCTGGGCCTGCTGCTGATCGCCGCAACCGGCGCGGCCGTCGCGCGGCAGGTGCTGCAGATCACCCGGGTCTCACGCGGCTATGAGGCCGACCTGCGCCGGACCATGGCCGATCTGGTCGCAGCTCGCGACGAAGCGGAGCGGGCCAACCTCGCCAAGTCCCAGTTCCTGGCCAACATGAGCCACGAGATCCGTACGCCCCTCAATGGCGTGCTGGGCCTCGCCCAGGTGATGGAGCGGGGCGGCCTGGGCAAGCCGCATGACGACCACCTGCGGCTGATACGGCAATCGGGGGAGACCCTGCTCACCGTGCTCAACGACATCCTCGACCTGTCCAAGATCGAGGCGGGCAAGCTTGAGCTGGATGTGCACGACTTCAGCCTGGAGGACGCGGTGGAGACGGCCTGCCGGCCCTTCGCCCAACTGGCGGCCGATAAGGGCGTCAGATTCACCGTGGAGATCGACGACGCCGCCCGCGGGGTATGGCGCGGCGACAGCGTGCGTCTGCGCCAAGTGCTCTCGAACCTCGCCTCCAACGCCGTGAAGTTCACCGACAGGGGTGAAGTTCATGTCTCCGTCTCGGCGGCCGGGGACGGGGTGGCGTTCGATGTGACGGACACAGGCATCGGCATACCGCGCGAACGTATCCCCATGCTGTTCCAGAAGTTCGTCCAGGCGGACGGCTCGACCACCCGCCAGTTCGGGGGCACGGGCCTGGGCCTCGCCATCTGCCGCGAACTGGTGGCGATCATGGGCGGGGCGCTGACCGTGTCCAGCCAAGACGGCGGCGGCTCCCTGTTCGGCTTTCGGGTGAGCATGCTCAAAATCTCCGCCGCCCCGGCGCCGGAGCCCGAGGCCCGGGAGGAGAAGGGGCGCGCGCCCCTGCGGATTCTGGCCGCCGAGGACAACGAGACCAACCAGTATCTGTTGCGCGTCCTGCTGGGCGCGCACGCCGACGTGCTCACCATCGTTGGCGACGGGGCTGCGGCGGTGGAGGCGCTGCGCGACGCGCGCTTCGACCTGATCCTGATGGATGTGCAGATGCCGGTGATGAACGGCGTCGAGGCCTGCCGCCTGATCCGCGCCCACGAACGGGCGAACGATCTGCCGCGCATCCCGATCCTGGCCCTGTCGGCCAACGTCATGCCGGATCAGGTGGAGGAATATCGGCGGGCGGGCATGGACGATGTGGTGGCCAAGCCCATCGACGTCGCCGAACTGTTCGCCCGGCTGGAGCAGGTGCTGGCCGGCCCGGACGACGAAATGAGCGTGGTCGCCGCTTAGGCCGGCCGCCCGCAGTGCGTCCTGGGCAGCGCGAACCGCGGATCGGTGACAAAGGTCCGGTCGGTCAGGGCGCCGAGGAAAGCGATCATGTCGGTCATGGCGCCCTCGTCCAGCTCCACACCTTTATGCCGCCGGATCGCCTCCCCGAGGGTGGCGGCCGATCCATCGTGCAGATAGGGCGCGGTCAGGGCGATGTTGCGCAGGCTGGGGGTGCGAAAGCGCCCGTCGTCCTTCGGATCGCCGGTGATCTCGCCAAGCCCGCGGTCGGCGGCGTCCACCGGGCCGATGGCGTGGAAGGCGTCCTTTGGGTTCTTCACGCTGGCCGCGTCGGTGAAGTCCGGACCCGAATGGCAGCGGGCGCAGCCGGCTTTCTCGCTCATGAATAGCGCCTCGCCGCGCCGAGCGGCTAGGGAGAGGGCCGTGCGGTCGCCGCGGCGAGAGCGATCGTAGGGAGAGGTGGCTGACACCAGGGTGCGCTGGAAGGTGGCCAGGGCTTTTGCCACGGTGGCGAAGCTGATCTTGCCCCCATCCGCGGGGAAGGCGTCGGCGAACATCTTGCGATAGCAGGCGTCCGAGCCCAGCCGGTCCACCAGCGCCTTGGACTGGCCCGCCATTCCCATCTCCACCGGCGTCAGGCCTTCCAGGGGAACCAGCGCCTGACTTTCCAGGCGGCGGTGGCCGGGATCGCCCCAGGTGAGGGAGGCGAAATAGCTGACGTTGGCCAGGGCCATGACGTTGCGCCGGCCCGGATCGCCATGGACGCCCGGATGGGTGCGGTTGCCGTCGGCGAAGGCCCGGTGCTGCTCGTGGCAGGTGGCGCAGGACATGGTCCCGTCGATCGACAGGTCCGCCTCGTAGAACAGCCGCCGGCCGAGCTCGACCTTGGCCGCGCTGATCGGATTGTCGGCCGGGACGGGGGGCGGGGCGACGCCGGCCGGCAGGCTCCAGCGATAGGCCCTAGGCGCTGCGGCCGAGGCGAGGCAGGCCGCGCTTGCGGTCAGGCAAGCGGCCAGAAGGGCGGCCCTGATCACAGGCTCAGCTCTGCGGGGCGTTCGTCACGATGATGGCCAGCTTGGGGTCCGCGTGGGCGGAGAGCTGGATCACATAGCGGCCGGGCTTGAGCTGGAAGTCGACCATCTTGCGGATGGTGGTGCAGGCCGGGCCTTGGCCGTGGGCGGTGGACACCAGGGGCTTGCCGTTCTGCAGCAGGTCGATCCAGGCGCCGGAGCCGATGGCCACCCGATAGGCGCCGGCTTTGTCGATCTTCAGCTCCAGCATGCCCCCGTGGGCGACGGAGCCGCCCGGCTTTTCCGGCTGGGAGACGTAGCGGACCGTGCGCGTGGGATGCAGGCCAGCGTTCACCGCCTGACCGATTTTCAGCGCGGCCTTGGGCAGGTCGGCGGCCTTGGCGGCGGAGGCGAGGTCGGCCTTTCCGGCCCAGCTTGCGAAGGGGGCGGGGAGGCTGGCGTCCACCGCCGCACACTCCGGTTTGGCCGGCTGCTGCGCCGACACGGACAGTGGCGCCAATGCAACCATTGCGGCCAGAGCCGCCTGCACAGCGATTTTCATGACTGGTCCCTCCGACGCCGAACGATATATATGAAAATATACATCGACTCAAACGGCCGCAACGACGGTCGCCTCGGGGAAGTTCATATGCGTCTCATCACCGCGCTCGCCTGCGCGTCGTCCGCCCTCGCGGTCGCCACCTCCGCCTTCGCCGCTGAAACCGCGACGTCGTCCGAGAACACCGCGTTCGAGCTGGGCCAGATCGTGGTCACTGCGCCCAAGGTCGTAGGGGTCGCCATCGACACCACCACCCTGTCGTCGGAGGCCATCTACGCCTTCAACCGGCCGACCCTGGACGAGGCGGTGAACCTGATTCCTGGGGTGTCTTCGGCCAACACCGGCGGGTCGCGCAACGAGCGGGTGGTGTCGGTGCGGGGGTTCAACCGCTTCCAGGCGCCGCTGCTGATCGACGGCATTCGGGTGTTCCTCCCCGCAGACAACCGGCTGGACTACGGCCGCTTCCTCACCCCGGACATCGCCGAGATCCAGGTGGCCAAGGGCTATGTCTCGGTGCTGAACGGGCCGGACGGCATGGGCGGGGCGATCAACCTTGTGACCCGCAAGCCCACCAAGGACATCGAGGCGGAGGTGCGCGGGACGGTCAACCTCGACCGCGACGCCGACTACGCCGGCTACAACGTCTTCGCCCTGCTCGGGACCAAGCGCGAGACGTGGTACGCGCAGGGCAGCTACACCCGCAATTTCCAGGATCACTGGAGCCTGCCGGGGGGCTTCACCCCCACCGCCACCGAGGATGGCGGCAAGCGCGACTTCTCTCGCACCGAGGATTGGCGGGTGAACGTGAAGGCCGGCTACACCCCCAACGCCACCGACGAATACTCCCTCAGCTACACCCGCCAGGAAGGCGCCAAGAACGCGCCCCTCAGCACGACCGATCCCCTGTCGATCCAGCGCAACTGGAGCTGGCCCTACTGGAACATCGACAGCCTCTATTTCCTGTCGACCACGGCGATCAGCGACCGGGTGACCCTGAAGACCAAGGCCTATCGCAACACCTTCGACAACCTCCTGAGCTCGTTCGATAACCGGAACCAGAACACCCAGACCCTGGGCCGGGCGTTCAACAGCTACTACGCCGACAATTCCTACGGCGGCGCGGCGCAGCTCGCGTTCCAGGCCACCGGCGCCGACACCCTCAGCCTCGCCATCAACTACCGCCGCGACAAGCACGTGGAGTGGCAGCAGGGCTTCCCCAACGGGGTGACCGAGCCGGATCAGGTCACCATGGAAGACGTCTACAGCTTCGCGGCCGAGAACTTGTTCCGCTTCTCGCCGACCCTCGACCTGACCGTGGGGGTCTCCTACGACCTGCGCGACCTGAAGCGGGCCGAGGACTATACGAACAACGCCTTCGTCTATTACCGGCTGAAGAACGGTCAGGCGTGGAACGGTCAGGCCAAGCTGGTCTGGCGGCCGGACGACGCCACTGAGGCCCACGCCAGCATTTCCTCGCGCACCCGCTTCCCCACCCTGTTCGACCGGTTCAGCTCCCGGTTCGGCGGGGCGGTGTCCAACCCAGACCTGAAGCCGGAACGGGCGACCAACTTCGAGGTCGGGGCCTCGCGCAACTTCGGCGTCTGGCATGCGGAAGGGGCGGTCTTCTACTCCGACGTCACCGACGCCATCGTCTCGGTGCCTTTCATCTTCACCAGCTGCACCCCGGCTGGGGTCTGCACCCCCAACGCCGTCACCCAGAGCCGCAACGTCGGCGACGGCAAATACTGGGGCTTCGAGCTGTCGCTGACCGGTCGCCTGACCGACTCCCTGAGCGTCGGGGCCAACTACACCTATCTGCACCGGGATCTGAACGACCCGAACAATGCGGCCTTCCGGCCGACCGACGTGCCGAACCAGAAGGGCTTCGTCTACATCGACTGGCGGCCGATCCCGAAGCTGCACATCCTGCCGAGCCTCGACATCGCCGGGGACCGTTGGACGGTGAACAGCGCCGGGACCCGCTACTACCGCACCGGCGCCTACACCAACGCCGGCCTGCGGGTCGACTATGCGATCACCGACCGGATCGACATCGGGGTCGGCGGCCGCAACCTGTTCGACGACAACTATCAGCTCGTCGACGGCTTCCCCGAAGCCGGGCGCAGCTTCTTCGCCAGCCTGCGGGCGCGTTACTGACCGGGTGAGGTCATCGCGCGGGCGACCGCCTCGGCGACCTTGATGCCGTCCACGGCCGCTGAAAGGATGCCGCCCGCGTAGCCGGCCCCTTCCCCAGCGGGGAAGAGGCCCGGCGTGTTCAGGCTGACGAAGTCCTTGCCGCGGGTGATGCGCACGGGGGAGGAGGTGCGCGTCTCCACCCCCGTCAGCACCGCCTCGGCGGCGTCGTAGCTGGGGATCTGGCGGCCGAACACGGGCAGGGCTTCGCGGATGGCGGCGATGGCGTAGTCCGGCAGCACGGCGGCGAGGTCGGTGGGGCGCACCCCCGGCTTGTAGGACGGGATCACCGCGCCCAGTTCGGTGGAGGGGCGCGCGGCCAGGAAGTCGCCCACCGTCTGGCCCGGCGCGAAGTAGTCGCCGCCGCCGGCCTCGAAGGCGCGGGCCTCCCAGTGGCGCTGCAGTTCGACGCCGGCCAGGGGATGGTCGCTGGGATAGTCCGCCGGGGTGATCCCCACCACGATGCCGGCGTTGGCGTTGCGCTCGTTGCGCGAATACTGGCTCATGCCGTTGGTGACGACCCGGCCCGGCTCCGAGGCCGCGGCCACCACCGTCCCCCCCGGGCACATGCAGAAGCTGTAGACCGTCCGCCCGTTGGCGCACTGGTGCGACAGGCTGTAGGCGGCAGCGCCCAAATCCGGATGGCCGGCGCAGGGGCCGAAGCGGGCGCGGTCGATCCAGGATTGCGGATGCTCGATGCGAAAGCCGATGGAGAAGGGCTTGGCCTCCATATGCACTCCGCGGCCGTGCAGCATCTCGAAGGTGTCGCGGGCCGAATGCCCGACCGCCAGCACCACATGGCTCGCCGGCAGCACCTCGCCGGTGTGCAGGTGCAGCCCCGCCAGCCGCCGCGCCCCGTCCGGGCCGGTCTCCACCTCGATGTCGGTGACCCGGTGCTGGAAGCGGTATTCGCCCCCAAGCGCCTCGATCTTGGCCCGCATGCTCTCGACCATGGTGACGAGGCGGAAGGTGCCGATGTGGGGATGCGCCTCGGTCAGAATCTCGGCGGGCGCGCCGGCCTCCACGAACTCGGTCAGCACCTTGCGGCCCAGAAAGCGCGGGTCCTTGATCTGGCTGTAGAGCTTGCCGTCGGAGAAGGTGCCGGCGCCGCCCTCGCCGAACTGCACGTTGGATTCGGGGTTCAGCTCGCTCCTGCGCCACAGGCCCCAGGTGTCCTTGGTCCGCTCCCGCACCACCTTGCCGCGGTCGAAGATGATGGGGCGGAACCCCATCTCCGCCAGGATCAGCCCGGCGAACAGGCCGCAGGGGCCGGCCCCGATCACCACCGGCCGCAGGGGCAGGTCGGCCGGCGCGCGCGCCACGGGGCGATAGCCGGTGTCCGGCGTCGGCTGCACCTTCGGGTCGCCCGCCAGCCGCGCCAGCACCGCCGCCTCGTCCCGCACCACCACGTCGACGCTGTAGACCATCAGGATCGCCGACTTGCGGCGCGCGTCATTGCCCCGCCGCCAGACCGACCAGCTCACGATGTCGGCCGGCTCCACCCCCAGCCGCTCGGCGATGGCGGCGGGCAGGGCCTCCGGCGGGTGGCCGAGGGGCAGCTTCAGTTCGGTCAGGCGCAACATGCCGGCTATGTAGCCGCTTGCGCACCGATTGGAATGGCGGGCCGCCACGCGCCGCGGGTTGCCGTCGCCGCGCGGCGGGCGATAAGCTGCCGGTCATAGAGCCCGCAACGGGCCGCGATCGGGAGGGCGTCTATGAAGCGTTTGCTGGCGGCTTGCGCCGTGTCCGCCGCGCTGGCCGCCGCCGGGGGCGCGGCCGCCCAGAACCTCGTGATCGCAAACGCCCGCATCATCGTCGGCGACGGGCAGGTGATCGAGAAGGGCTCCGTCGTGGTGACGGACGGCAAGATCGCCTCGGTCGCCGCAGGGGCCGCCCCCGCCGCCGCCAAGGGCGCCGTCCGCATCGACGGGACCGGCAAGACGGTGATCGCCGGCTATATCGACGCCCACCGCCACCTGATCCGCCGCCCCGCCGACCTCGACACCGCGCCGGACCAGATGCGCGAGCTGCTGGAGGCGGGCTTCACCACCGTCCAGTCCGGGGGCGACGACAACGCCGGCATCGTGGAGCTGAAGCGCCGGATCGACCGGGGGGAGATCAAGGGCCCGCGCATCCTGGCCGCCTGGCGCGACCCGATCATGACCATGAAGACGGAAGGTGAGGTCCGCGCCGCCGTGCGCGCCGCCAAGGCCGCGGGCGCCGATTCCATCGCCGAGCTGCACTACCCCAGCAAGGAGCCGCCCAATCCCCCCACCTTCCAGGACACCCGCAACCTGATGGCCGCCCTGGACGAGGGCCGGAAGATCGGCATCCCGGTGCAGATCCACGCGGTCAGCCCGGCCTCCACCGTCGGGGCGGCGGTGGTCGGCGGCAAGAAGCTGATCCACACCCCCCACTTCGACTGGCTGACCGAGGCGGAGGCCGACGCCGTGCGCGAGGCGGGGGCGGAGGTCGCCTCCTGCACCGGCTTCGGCCCGCCGGTGTTCGACGTGTTCAACCAGGAGAACAAGCCCACCTTCCGCGACGGCAAGCCCTGGCCGCAGGGCATCGTCAGCAACGAAGGGCAGGGGCGGGAGGGCGGCCTGCTGCCGGTCAACGGCCGGATGCTGTTCGACCACGGGGTTACTTACGGCTACTGCACCGACACCACCTACAACGCGACGGCGGCGCTGAACCAGGAGCTGAAGACCCTCAACCTCGTCTTCTCGCCCACCGATATCATCAAGATCATGGGGCCGAACTCCGCGAAGTTCATCGACCGCGGCGCCGACCTCGGGACCATCCAGCCGGGCAAGACCGCCGACATCGTCGTGCTGGGCGCCAATCCCCTGGTGGGCTTCTGGAACTTCATGACCGCCGAGGTGGTGATCAAGGGCGGGGTGGTGATGGTCGACAAGCGGGGCCAGCCCAACGCGGGCAAGCCCATGGCCCGGCCGCAGAACTAACCCGCGCTTGAGGCCGGGCCTCAAGGGTGATGGACTAAAGATCAATCATAAAAACGGACCCCGGCGCGCGCCGAGGGGCCGGATCGTTGGGAGACGCGCCTTGAACCGTACGCCGCTTCTACGCCCGGCCGTGGGCGCCGCCCTGCTCGCCGCCGCCCTGCTGGGGGCGGGACTGGCGCAGGCAGGCGAGC
>Ga0182736_1000825_pt1 | contig 38593 bp, 37 predicted proteins | sample eDN5th30CKraftBY_FD_128882 | JGI IMG/M metagenome (GOLD analysis project Ga0182736, IMG submission 128882) | Enriched backyard soil microbial communities from Emeryville, California, USA - eDNA 5th pass 30_C Kraft BY (version 2) (version 2) | ecosystem: Environmental > Terrestrial > Soil >... | reverse complement strand
GGATCAGGCTTTCGCCCATTGTCCAATATTCCCCACTGCTGCCTCCCGTAGGAGTCTGGGCCGTGTCTCAGTCCCAGTGTGGCTGATCATCCTCTCAGACCAGCTATGGATCGTCGCCTTGGTGAGCCTTTACCTCACCAACTAGCTAATCCAACGCGGGCTCATCCCTTGGCGATAAATCTTTGGACTTACGTCATCATCCGGTATTAGCTCAAATTTCTCTGAGTTATTCCGAACCAAGGGGCAGATTCCCACGCGTTACGCACCCGTGCGCCACTAGACCCGAAGGTCTCGTTCGACTTGCATGTGTTAGGCATGCCGCCAGCGTTCGTTCTGAGCCAGGATCAAACTCTCAAGTTTGATGTTCCACACCGGCCGGGCGGAATGTCCCGGTCGGCGCAGCTCATTTCAAGGAGCCGTTCCTGCACAAATCTATTCACGTATGGAAACGTGTAAGGACATGTAACTGACTGGCCATCGGAGCGAACTCCGAAGATCAGCCATGGAACGGCTTGGTTTGTCCGAGCACCTGGCACCTTGAATGCCAGACCCGGGGCCGCCGCCCACATGTCCCTTCATCTAAAATCACAATGTCAAAGAGCGCAAAATACCGACGCCTAAGCTACCCTCTTTTTGGGAGGGCGACCCTGGCGCCTGGTTTTCGGTGACCGTAGAAGCGAACCGTGTGGTCCGTCGCTGCGGTGAGAGGGCATATATGGGGGGTGTTCGGACCCGTCAACGGCTTTCTGAAATAAAAGTGCAAAATGTTCTGAAACCCGCGGAAATCCGCGGTTTACGCGGCATTAGGGGGCGGGGGTTAAACCACGGTCATGACCGAATCGGCCGCCATTTCCCCGAATCATCCCCCAGAATCACTGCGCGAACAGGTCCGCAGCGCGATTCTGTGGCGTTCGGGCACCCAGATTCTGGGGCAGATGATCGCCTGGGGTTCCACTTTCCTGGTGATTCGGATCCTCAGCCCCGCCGACTACGGCCTGTTCGCGATGACCCAGGTCGTGCTGGTGCTGCTCAACATGCTCAACGGCTATGGCCTGGCGAGCGCGTTGATCCAGAACAGCGACGCCGATCCCGCCAGCTTTCGCCGCGCGACGCGCCAGCTGTTCGGCATGCTGATCCTGCTCAATCTCGCGCTCGCCCTGGCGCAGGTCGCGCTTGCCCCGGTCGCCGCCGCCTATTTCCGCCATCCGATGGTCGCCGATCTGCTGCGGGTGCAGGCGCTGCTCTATATAGCGACGCCCTTCATCGCCCTGCCCTTTGCCCTGCTCGCCCGCGCGATGGATTTCCGGCGGCAGGCGACGGTCAACATCGTCGCGGCGGTCACCGGCGCAATCGCCGCGCTCGCCGGTGCGCTGGGCGGGCTGGGCGTGTGGACGCTGGTGGTGGCGCCGATCGCGCTGTTCGCCACGCGCGCGATCGGCATGATGATCGCGGCGCGCGCGTGGATCTGGCCCAGCTTCGATTTTCGCGGCGCCGGCACCATGGCGCGCTATGGCGGGCTGATGGCGACCGGGCAGTTGTTCTGGTTCCTGCAGAGCCAGGCCGACGTGTTCATCGCCGGCCGCTGGCTCGATGCCCATTGGCTCGGCATCTATACGACCAGCCTGTTCCTCACCCAGATCTTCGTGTCGAAGTTCGTTCCCGCGCTGAACGAGGTCGCCTTTTCCGCCTATGCCCGTATCCAGCACGACCGCGAATCGGTCGGCCGCGCGTTCCTGACCGGGGCGCGGCTGGTGATGCTGGTGGCGATGCCCTTCTATATGGGGCTGGCGGCGGTGGCCGATCCGCTGGTTCACGTCGTGCTCGGCCCGAAGTGGCTGGAGGCGGCGCCGATCGTCGCGCTGCTCGCGCTGGCGATGCCGTTCATGACGCTCCAGGTGTTGTTCGCCCCGGCCAGCGATGCGAGCGGCCAGCCCGCGATCAGCGCGCGCAACAGCGCGACAGGGGCGATCGTGCTGAGCGTGGCGTTCCTGGTCGGCATCCGCTGGGGCGTCCACGGCCTGGCGATCGCCTGGATCGCCGCCTATCCGCTCTATCTGGCGATCAGCGCATGGCGGACGCTGCCGGTGATCGGGGTGAAGGCCGCCGCGCTGGCCCGCGCGATCGCCCCGCCGGTGATCGCGGCGCTGGCGATGGCGCTGGTGGTGCGGCTGGTGGACACCGCGCTGCCGCCGCTCGCCCCCCTGCCGCGACTCGCCGCGCTGATCGCGGTGGGGGGAACGATATATACGGGCTGGTTGCTGGCCTTCTCGCGCGCGACATTGACCGGGGCGATCGCGCTGATCCGCCGCCGTGGCTAGCCTCGCGCGCCTATTCCCCCTATCTGGCGCGCTTTCCTGATCAGATGAAGGCGCTTCCATGGGTTTCCGCTGCGGCATCGTCGGGCTGCCGAACGTCGGCAAGTCGACCCTCTTCAACGCATTGACCGAGACCGCCGCGGCGCAGGCGGCGAATTATCCGTTCTGCACGATCGAGCCGAACGTCGGCAACGTCGCGGTCCCCGACGCGCGGCTGGACAAGCTGGCCGAGATCGCCGGGTCGCAGAAGATCATCGAGACCCAGCTCGGCTTCGTCGACATCGCCGGGCTGGTGCGCGGCGCGTCGAAGGGCGAGGGACTGGGCAACCAGTTCCTCGGCAACATCCGCGAGGTCGACGCGATCGTCCACGTCCTGCGTTGTTTCGAGAACGACGACATCCAGCACGTCGACAACAAGGTCGATCCGATCGCCGACGCCGAGACGGTCGAGACCGAACTGATGCTGTCCGACCTCGAATCGCTCGAGAAGCGCGTGCCCAACTTCGTGAAGAAGGGGCAGCAGGGCGACAAGGAGGCCAAGATCGCCGCGAGCGTGCTCGGCCAGGCGCTCGACCTGTTGCGCGACGGCAAGCCGGCGCGGCTGACCCAGCCCAAGGACGTCGAGGAGGAGCGCGTGTTCAAGCAGGCGCAGCTGATCACCGCCAAGCCGGTACTCTATGTCTGCAACGTCAACGAGGAGGACGCCGCCCACGGCAACGCGCTGTCGGCCAAGGTGTTCGACAAGGCGAAGGCCGAGGGCGCCGAGGCGGTGGTCGTCTCCGCCGCGATCGAGGCCGAGATCGCGACGATGGCCCCCGACGAGCGCGGCGAGTTCCTGGGCGAGCTGGGGCTGGAGGAGACCGGCCTCGCCCGCGTGATCGTCGCGGGGTACAAGCTGCTCCACCTGCTGACCTTCTTCACCGTCGGCCCCAAGGAAGCCCGCGCGTGGACCGTCCACCAGGGCGCGACCGCGCCGGAAGCGGCCGGTGAGATCCACACCGATTTCGAAAAGGGCTTCATCCGCGCCGAGACGATCGCGTTCGAGGACTATGTCGCGCTGGGCGGCGAAGCGCGCGCGCGCGAAGCCGGCAAGCTGCGCGCTGAGGGCAAGGCCTATGTCGTCCGCGACGGCGACGTGATGCACTTCCTCCACAGCTGAGGAGACGCGGCGCCGGCGTTCCGACGCGCTCGTGCCCGGCATCGCGCGCGTGTCGCCGGGGCGGTCGACCGCCCATCGCCGCCTATAGGCAAAGCTGCCGGGCCGGTGTAGCATTTGCACATGACGGTTCGCCCGCTCCTGCTGCTGTCCGCGTTGCCCGTGCTGATCGCCGCCACGCCCGCGATGGCGGCGACGACGACGCGGGTCGCGCAGCAGCCGGGCGCCGCCGCCAGATGTCCGCCCCCGCCGCCAATGCTGGCCGAAAGGCGCTGTCCGCGCCTGCCGGCGATGCTGGTCGTCGATCCGCTGGCGAAGGCCGACCGCGCCGGCTGATCGCCCGGCCGGCGCGATCGCGTGTCACACCAACGCCGCGAAGGACTGCCATGAAACCGGTCATGCGCTGGATTCCCCGTATCGCCGCCGCCGCGCTCGCCGCCGCGCTGCAAGCCTGTGTCACCGCCCCCGCCAGCGCGCCGGTCGCGCCCAGCGCGGTGGCGGCCAGTGCCGAGGTGCGCGAACCGGTCACCATCCTGGTGTCGATCGACGGGTTCCGCGCCGACTATCTCGATCGGGGGGTGACGCCGAACCTGTCACGACTCGCCGCCGGCGGCGTGCGCGCCGCGATGCGCCCGTCCTTTCCGTCGAAGACCTTTCCCAATCACTGGGCGCTGGTGACCGGCGACGTGCCCGATCGCAACGGCATCGTCGCCAATTCCATGAAGGACCCGTCGCGCCCCGACGAAACCTTCACCATGGCGACCGACGATCCGTTCTGGTGGAATGCGGTGCCGCCGATCTGGGTCGATGCCGACAAGGCGGGGATTCGCACCGCGACGATGTTCTGGCCGGGATCGAACGTCGCCTGGGGCGGGACGATGGAACAGGGTGGGCATCGCGTCGTCACCGGGGGTGTCCGCCCCGACGACTGGCAGCAGTTCGCGCAGGCGGTGACCGGCCCCCAGCGAGTCAACGCGGTGATCGACTGGCTGCGCCGTCCGGCGGCGATCCGGCCGAGGCTGGTGACGCTCTATTTCGACACCGTCGACAGCGCCGGCCACGAATTCGGCCCCGACGCGGCGGAGACCACCGCTGCCGTCGCCGATGTCGATGCGTCGATCGGGATGCTGGTCGACGGACTGGCCGCGCTGCATCAGCCGGCGAATCTGGTGATCGTCGCCGATCACGGCATGGCCGCCACCGCCGCCGCGCGGACGATCCGCATCGACCAGATCGCCGACCCCGCCGACTATGTGCTGTTCGAAGCCGGTCCCTATGCCACGCTGCGCGCCGTGCCGGGGCGCGAGGCGGTGCTGGAGAAGGTGCTGCTGGCGCCGCACGACCACATGACCTGCTGGCGCAAGGCGGAGATTCCCGCCCGGTTCCGCTACGGCGCCAACCCGCGCATCCCGCCGTACCTGTGCCTGGCCGATGTCGAATGGTCGATCAGCGACCGCGCGCCCCGGCCGGATCAGCGCGGCGGCAACCACGGCTATGACAATCAGGCGCCGCAGATGGCGGCGCTGTTCGTCGCCAACGGCCCCGCCTTCGCCGCCGGACGGACGCTGCCGGGGTTCGACAACGTCGACGTCTATGCCTTGCTGCGCGACCTGATCGGGCTGCCCCCGGCCACCGGCGTCGACGGCAACGATGCGGTGTTCAAGCCGGTACTGACCGCGCGCTGAGGCTTGCCCCCGGTCAGTTTCAGTGCGAAACCGACCTTATGCGCTATTGGGAAGATATCGAGGTCGGCGATCGCGCGTCGTTCGGCCATTACGAAGTCACGCACGACGAGGTGGTCGACTTCGCACGCCGCTATGATCCGCAACCCTTTCACCTGTCGGATGAGGGGGCCGCAGACACGCATTTCGGGCGACTTGCCGCGAGCGGGTGGCATACCTGCGCGATGACGATGGCGATGAACGTCGCGCACATGCAGGCCGATGCCGGCGAATCGGCGGCGCTGGGCGCGGCCGGCATCGACGAGCTGCGCTGGCTGAAGCCGGTCTATCCCGGCGACGTGCTGCGTTGCGAGAGCGAGATCGTCGACACCCGCGCTTCGAACAGCCGCCCCGACATGGGCAGCGCGCGCTCGAAGATGACCGTGCTGAACCAGGACGACGTGCCGGTGATGACCTTCATCGCGATCGGACTGTGGCGCCGCCGCCCGGCGGACGGAGCCGGCCAGGGCTGATTCGCGACCGAGCCGATCAATCCGCCGTCGCGCGAATCGATTCGCACGGAGCGCCGATTCGCCCGCGAATCGCTTCAGCGGCGACGACCGCCGCCACGCCCACCAGCGCCCTCCCGCCGGCTACCGGTGCCGATGCTCGGACGATTCGGCCCCGGCCCGCGCGGCTGGGCCTGCTGGCCCTGCCCGCTGCGATAGGCTTCGCGCCGCTGCTGCCATTGTTCGCGCTGCGCCGGGGAGAGGGTACGATTGCCCTGCGGCTGCTGCCAGGTCCGGCGCTGTCCGGGCGCGATCGCGTTGCCGCGTCCGCCGTTGCCGCGCCAGCCATCCCAGTTCGGCCGCCCGTTGCCGCGATCGCCGCGCCACGCCTGTCGCCGCCCTTCCCAATAGTTGCGCTGGCCGTCGTTCCAGCGGTGCGGCCGGCGATCCCGATCATAGACGTAATAGCCGGTGCCGGGATAATAATAGTCGCCGTACCAGCCCCAATAGGGCGAGCCGTAGCCGCCATAGCCGGCACCATAATAGCCGCCGTAATAATCGTCGTAATAACCGCCATAGGGCGCCGCGCCATAGCCGACCGAGACGCCGGAATAACCGTAACCATCGGTGCAGCCGGCAAGGCCGACGCCAGCGGCGGCGATCAGCCCGAGGGTCTGGATCATGCGGATCATCGTTCGAAACTCCCAAGCACGCGACGTCAAATCTACCGCGTGAAAAACAGGGGAGTCGAGCGAGTTGTTCCGCCCGGCGCGACTCAATGGCCGGCGAAGGTCACCAGCGTGACGACGTCGATGCCGTCGGATCGCAACGCATCGGCGCCGCCCAGTTCGGGGAGGTCGATGACGAAGGTCGCCTGATCGACGGTGGCGCCGGCCTTGCGGATCAGGCGCACCGCGGCGCGCGCGGTGCCGCCGGTGGCGATCAGATCATCGACCAGCAACACCCGCGCGCCCGGCGCAAAGGCGTCGGCATGGATGGTGATGCGGTCGGAGCCATATTCGAGGGCATAATCCTCGCCGATCGTCGCGCCCGGCAGCTTGCCGTCCTTGCGGATCAGCAGCGTCCCGGCGCCCAGCCGGATCGCCAGCGGCGCGGCGAACAGGAATCCGCGCGCCTCGATCCCGGCGACCAGGTCGATCGGGCCGCGCACCGCGCCGGCCAGCCGCTCAACCGCCTGGGCCAGGCCGTGCGCGTCGAGCAGCAATGTGGTGATATCGCGAAACTGGATCCCCGCCTTCGGAAAGTCGGGGATCGTGCGGATCAGCGCCTTCAGGTCGTCGTTGGCTTCCGCCACCGCTCTCAATGCTTCACGTCGCGCCAGACGCTCTGATAGGCGCCATAGGCGAGGAAGCAGAAGATCGCGAGGAAGATCACCACCGCCCAGCCGGTGCTGTGCCGCGCTTCGAGCTTGGGCTCGGCGGTCCACACCAGGAAGGCGGCGACGTCCTTGGCCATCTGGTCCTTGGTCGCGGCGGTGCCGTCCTGATAGGTGACCTGCCCGTCGCTGACCAGCGGCGGCGCCATCGCCAGGTTGAGGTTGGCGAAATACGGGTTGTAGTGGAGGCCCGCCGGGGTCTTCGCCTCGGGGAATTTCTCCAGCAGTTCCTTCGGCTGATCCTGGAACCCGGTCAGCAGCGAATAGATATAGGCTGCGCCGTCATGCCGCGCCTTGGTCATCAGCGACAGGTCGGGCGGGATCGCATTGTTGTTCGCGGCGCGGGCGGCGACGTCGTTGTTGAACACCAGCGGGAACTTGTCGGCCGGGGTATTAGGCCGCGTCGCGGCCTCGCCCGTCTCCGGGTTCACCGACGGCTGCTGGATCGCCCATTGCGACGCGATCGCCTTCACCTCGGGCTCGTTATAGCCGAGCGCCTGCAGGTCGCGGAACGCGACCAGACGCAGCGAATGGCACGCCGCGCAGACTTCCTTGTAGACCTGGAAGCCGCGCTGAAGCTGCTGATGATTCTTCGAATAGCCGCCGAACGGGCCGTTGGAGGCCAGCGCGAGCTTCTTGGGATGCAGGTGGAACTCATGTTCCGCCGTGGGCTTCGCGGGATCGGTGACGACGCCGTAGATGCTGCTGCCGAAGCCGAGCAACGCCATGAAGGCAAAGGCCAGACCGATCAATCCGCCGATGATGCGAACCATTGCGAGACGTCCCTTATTCGGCGGCCGCGACGGCGACGTCGCCGCTCGCGTCATGATTGTGCTTCGCCAGCACCGCCTCGGTGATCGAGTTCGGCAGCGGGCGCGGACGCTCCATCGCCGAGACGATCGGAATGATCACCAGGAAGTGGAGGAAATAGTAAGCCGAGGCGATCTGCCCCAGGATCACGTTCTGCGCGATCGGCTCCGCCCCGCCGACATAGCCGAGCACGAACACGTCGACGATCAGCACGAAGAAGAAGATGCGGAACGCCGGACGATATTTGGCCGACCGCACCGGCGACGTGTCCAGCCACGGCAGGAAGAACATCAGCAGGATCGAGCCGAACATCGCCAGCACGCCCCACAGCTTCGCCGGGAGAATGAAGTCGATCGTGAACGACTTCAGGATCGCGTAGAACGGCAGGAAATACCATTCGGGCACGATGTGCGCGGGCGTCGAGAGCGGATTGGCCGGTATATAGTTGTCCGGGTGGCCGAGATAGTTCGGCGCGAAGAACAGCAGCCCGGCGAAGATCAGCAGGAACACCGCCAGCCCAAAGCCGTCCTTGGCCGTGTAATAGGGGTGGAACGGCACCGTGTCCTGCTCGCCCTTCACCTCGACGCCGGTCGGGTTGGACGAGCCGGGGATGTGCAGCGCCCAGATGTGCAGCACGATCACCGCCGCGATCACGAACGGCAGCAGATAGTGGAGCGAGAAGAAGCGGTTGAGCGCGGCGTTGTCCGGGGCGAAGCCGCCGAGCAGCCAGATGCGGATCCAGTCGCCGACCACCGGGATCGCCGAGAAGAAGCCGGTGATGACCTGCGCGCCCCAGAAGCTCATCTGCCCCCACGGGAGCACATAGCCCATGAACGCGGTCGCCATCATCAGCAGGAAGATCACCACGCCCAGCAGCCACACCATCTCGCGCGGGGCCTTGTACGACCCGTAATAGAGCCCGCGGGCGATGTGGGTGTAAACCACGATGAAGAACATCGACGCGCCGTTGGCGTGGGCATAGCGCAGCAGCCAGCCCGAATTGACGTCGCGCATGATGTGTTCGACCGAATCGAACGCGACCGCGCCGTTGGCGGCGAAATGCATCGCCAGCACGATTCCGGTGACGATCTGGATCGCGAGCGCCGCGCCGGCGAGCACGCCGAAGTTCCAGAAATAGTTGAGGTTGCGCGGCACCGGATAGCCGGCGCCGACCGCGTTGTAGACGAAACGCGGCAGCGGCAGCCGATCGTCGACCCACTTGGTCAGCGGGTGCTTCGGCTCATAATGCTTGGCCCAGGGAAAGCTCATGTCGGTGCCCCTCAGCCGACCGTGACGACGGTATCGGACGTGAATGTATAGTCGGGAACGTGCAGATTGGTCGGCGCCGGTCCCTGGCGAATGCGCGCGGCCGTATCATAGGCCGACCCGTGGCACGGGCAGAAATAGCCGCCGAACGGCCCCTTGTTCTCGCCCTCGCCCGCGCCCAGCGGCACGCAGCCGAGGTGGGTGCACACGCCCAGCGTGATCAGCCAGTTGGTGTGGCCCGGCTTGGTGCGCTGCTCCAGCGTCTGCGGATCGCGCAGCGACGACAGCGGCACCGCGTCGGCCTCGGCGATTTCCGCCGGCGTCAGGTTGCGCACGAACAGCGGCTGCTTGCGGAACTGGGTCTTGATCGCCTGTCCCGGCTGGATCGCGGAGATGTCGATCTCCGTCGTCGACTGCGCGAGCACGTCGGCCGACGGGTTCATCTGGTTGATCAGCGGCAACGCGACCACGCCGACGCCGACGCCGGCCCACGCCACCGCCGCGATCTGGAGATAGTCGCGGCGCCGCGGATCGGCGACCTGCTCGAGATAGGGCGCTGCGGACTCGCCAGGAGGAACAGCATCTTCAAGCGTTGCCATGCACTTGCCCTTGCACTTCGAATTCTTGGCGCGGAGAACTGCGCCGGGAACGGGAACGGACGCGGATATGCCACGCCAAGCCGCCCGAGACCCCCCTGGCGGCTGGCGGCCTGATAAACGCGGGGTACGCGCTTTGCCAACAGCTATTTGCGCGCGCTATGCCCCCGACCATGCGGCTGGCCCTGTTCGAACCCGATATCGCCGGCAATGTCGGCACCATATTGCGCACCGCCGCGTGCCTGGGCGCCGGGGTCGATCTGATCGAGCCGATGGGCTTTCCGTGGAGCGACCGCGCACTGGCCCGCGCGGGGATGGACTATGCGCGCCGCGCCGATATCGCCCGCCATGTCGACTGGGCGGCGTTCGAGGCGCAGGCCACCGGGCGAATCGTGCTGGCGACGACCACCGGCGCGACCCGACTCGACCAGGCGCGGTTCGATGCCGGCGACGTGCTGCTGTTCGGCAGCGAAGGGGGCGGGGTGCCCGACGCGGTGCACGACCGCGCCGACCTGCGCGTCGCGATTCCGATGGTGGCGGGGATGCGATCGCTCAACGTCGCGGTATCGGCGGGCATCGTGCTGGCGGAGGCGCTGCGCCAGACGCGCGGGTGGGCGTTTTGACCTATCGCCCGCCGCGACCGGACCTGTTACGGGCGCCCGCCATGCCGACGCTCGACACCGAACAAGCCGCCGCCCGCCAGTGGTTCGAATCGCTTCGCGACGCGATCTGCGCCGAATTCGAGGCGATCGAGCGCGAGGCCGGATCGGACGCCGCGTTCGATTATACCCCCTGGGACCGGCCCGACCCGAGCGGCGACGGCGGCGGCGGGGTGCGCGGGGTGATGAAGGGCCGCGTGTTCGAAAAGGTCGGGGTCAACGTCTCCACCGTCGGCGGCACGTTCGAGGGCGATTTCGCCAAGACCATCCACGGCGCGGCCGACGATCCGCAGTTTTTCGCCACCGGCATCAGCCTGGTCGCGCACATGGCCAATCCGCACGTGCCGGCGGTCCACATGAACACGCGGTTCCTGGTGACGACCAAGCGCTGGTTCGGCGGCGGCGCCGATCTCAACCCGCCGATCCCCTATGACCAGGATACCGCGGATTTCCACGCGCGGCTGAAGGCGGCGTGCGACGCGCACGATCCCGATCACTATCCGCGCTTCAAGCAATGGGCCGACGAGTATTTCTACATCCCCCACCGCCAGGTCCATCGCGGCGTCGGCGGGATCTTCTACGATCATCTGGAAGGCGATTTCGCCGCCGATTTCGCCTTTACCCAGGATGTCGGCCGCGCCTTCCTCGATATTTTCCCGGCGATCGTGCGGCGGCGGATGGCGACGCCGTTCACCGACGCCGACAAGGCGGCGCAGCTGGTGTGGCGCGGGCGCTATGCCGAATTCAACCTGGTCTATGACCGCGGCACGCTGTTCGGGTTGAAGACCGGCGGCAACATCGACGCGATCCTGATGAGCCTGCCGCCGCTGGCCGCCTGGGAATGACGTGGCGGTGATTCCCGTCGCCGATGCAGAGGTGGCGACGATCGTCACCACGCTGGAGATGCGGACGCGCCCGCCGCTCAGGCCGATGCCCGATTCGCCGCTTCAACTGGTCGCGTGGCAAAATCCCGCGCCCGACAACTACCGCGCGCTGTTCCGTCGCGTCGGCGCGCCGTGGCTGTGGTTCTCCCGCCTGGTGATCGACGACGACGCGCTGACCGCGATCATCCACGATTCGGCGGTGGCGGTGTTCGCCGCGATCGACCGCGCCGGGATCGAGGTCGGGATGCTCGAACTGGATTTCCGCCAGCCGGGGGCGTGCGAACTGTCCTATGTCGCGCTGGTGCCCGAACTGGCCGGGCAGGGTCATGGCCGCTGGCTGATGGCGCACGCGCTGCAACGCGCGTGGCGGCCGGGAATCGCGCGGGTGTGGCTGCACACCTGCACGCTGGATCATCCGCGCGCGCTCGGCTTCTACCGCGCCCAGGGGTTCACCGCGATCGGACGGACGGTCGAGACGTTTCCCGATCCGCGCGCGATCGGCGTGCTATCGGTCGACGACGCGCCTCAGGTGCCGCTGCTCGCCAGCCGGCGATAGGCGGCGACGCCGACCAGCGCGGTCGCCAGTGTCGCCGCGCTCTCGATCGCGACCGCCACGGCGGCGGTGAGCCCGACCAGCACGGGGTGCACCTGATCGCCCGACCCGCCGCCCAAACCACCGATCGCCAGCACTGCGCCCCCGATCACCGCCGCCGACAGCATCAGCCCGGCGAGCAGCCATGCCAGCGTCCAGCCATGGCCGCGCGTCAGCCGCCAGCTGCGCGCAATCGCCGCGACCGCGCCGATCGGCGCCTCCCCCGCCAGCACCGCCGCCGCCAGCGTGGTACGCGCATAGACGTAGAACAACGGCGCCAGCACCGCGATCATCAGCAGCGGCATCGCCAGCGCCAGGCTGAGCAACCCGCCGGTCGGCAAGCCGATCAGCACGGTGACCAGGATGTAGCGCGGCAGCAGCGCCAGCGCGCGGCCGGCGGCTCCAACCACCGTCGGGCGATTGCGGTCGAGGTAGAGCGTGACCACCGCCAGCACCCCCCACAGCCCGATCAGCAGCGCCGCCACGTACCAGCCGCCATAGCTGCCGACCCAGCCGGCGAACGCGTCGCTCCACGCGCGCATCGCCTCCTCGCCGGTCGCGCCCTTCTCGGGCATCGGCCATTGCGGGACGAGCAATTGCAGCGCGAGGCGCGGCAGGAAGATCGCCAGCCCGACCAGCGGCAACAGCAGCGCGCGATCGCGCCGCCACAATGCCCAGCCATCGCGCAACAGCGCCGCGCTATCGAGCCTCATGCCGGGTCGGCGCCCAGCGGCGTGGCGGCCGCCGCACCCTGTGCGCGCAGGATCGCGACGTAGAGCCTGGCGACGAAGGCGGTCGCCAGCACCATGAACCCGGTCTGCACCGCCGATGCGGCGATCGCGGTGATCACCGTCGCAACCGTCACCGGCCCCTCGCCATGGCTGAGCAGGCCGAGGATCGATCCGAACACGGTGCGCGCGGCCAACGCGGCGACATTGGCGACCACGCCGTAGAGCAGGATCACCCCGAACAGCGCCCAGGTCAGCCCGCGGCTGAGGGAAAGGGCGCGGGCGATCGCGCCGACCCCGCGCCGCTCCGCGACGATCACCGGGGTCAGCGGCGCCAGTCGCGCACCGACGAACAGCAGCGCGATCACCAGCAGCAGGACGTAGAGCGCCGCCGCCGCCATCGCCCCGGCGGGCAGATCGGCGGGCATGGTCCCCGCGGCACCCAGCCGGGCGAGATCGACGCCCCCGGCGAGCAGGATCACCCCGGTCGGCACCATCAGCAGCCCCAGCACGACGAACAGCAGCACATAGACGCCGATCGCCGGCAACAGCCGCGCGGTCGCGACCCGGCCGGCGTCGCGACCGATCGCGGGATCGATCGCCAGCGCCGAAATGGCGAGCTGACCCCACACGCCGATGACGGCGAATCCCAGCGACAGCAGCGCCAGCCCCGCCTGGACGGACGGGCTGGCATTGCTCCACAGCGGCGACAGGCTGCCCGAGATCGAGGTCGGGACCAGGATCGTCAGCAGGGCGATTGGCACGATCCGGGCCAGATTGTCGCCGAGGAACTCGACCGTCCGATCCCACACGCTACCCATCTTGACCATGCGTCGCGCGCTCCTTTGACGCCTGTCGGCGTCCGTTCCAAAATTCGCGGAAGGGCGAATTTCAAGGCGGAACCAGCCCGCTCCCGCATCCACGTCCGTGGATCCAACCCTAGCGGAGCCCCGCCACCTTGCCAATCGCGACCGCGCGACACATGTGCGGATCCATGACCGAATGGCGCGAAGGCGTGGAATGGCGCGTGGCGGCCGCGCCGCTCGAATATGGGGCGGCGGTGGCGGCGATGGAGGCGCGCGCGGCGGCGGTGCGGGCCGGCACCGCGCCCGAACTGATATGGCTGGTCGAGCACCCCGCGCTCTATACCGCGGGCACCAGCGCCGATCCGGTCGACCTGATCGATCCGCGCTTTCCGGTGCACGCGACCGGGCGCGGCGGGCGCTATACCTATCACGGGCCGGGACAGCGCGTCGGCTATCTGGTGCTCGACCTGGCGCGGCGCGGGCGCGACGTGCGCTGCTTCGTCCACGCGCTCGAGGGGTGGGTGATCGACGCGCTCGCGCGGATCGGCATCGCCAGCTACCGCATCCCCGGCAAGGTCGGCATCTGGACGCGCGACGGCGGCGCGGAGGCCAAGATCGGCGCGATCGGGGTGCGGGTGAAACGCTGGGTCACGCTGCACGGCTTTTCGGTCAACCTGTCGCCCGACCTGTCCCATTTCGGGGGCATCGTGCCGTGCGGGATCGCCGACCTGGGCGTCACCAGCGCGGCCGCGATCGGCGTCGATTCCACCCTGCAACGCTTTGACGACGCACTGGCATCCGGTTTTCCGGGATTCCTGGCGGCGCTGGGGGGCGATGCCACAAACCGTCTTGAGAACGCGCCCCGAACCCGTTAATGTCCAGTTCGATTTGGGTATTTAAGGCATCCAGCCAGGCCCGGGTCGCCTTATTCTAGGGAGCTTCCAGATGCGTGCAATTCTCTCCAAGGCCGTTACCGGCTCGATGATCGCCGGCGCGGCGCTGCTCGTTTCGGCGTGCGGCGGCAACACCGAGACCACCACCACCAACACCGTCGTCACCGACATCAACGCGACCGATGCCACCATGGACGGCACCGTGACCGACAACATGACCGCCGTCGACGGCACGCTCGGCAATGACGCGCTGCTCGCCAACGACGTCGCCGTCACCAACGAAGTGACGACGACGACGACCGAGACGACGACCACGAACGCGAACTAAGACGCGCCCTGGTACGCTTGTTAGGAGGGGCCGTCCGGGCGACCGGGCGGCCCCTTCGCTATTTGTCGGCGGGCGGGACCGGTTGGCGGCAGGACGGGGCAGGCAAAAGCCCGCCGACGAAAAACCGCTTGGGGATATGACGCAATTTCCCTAGATTCCCGCCAAAGTATCAGCGTGTTGAAGAGGGTTTGATGAGGGTGTCGCGTTTCCTGGCCACCGCCGCTGGCGTATTGGTGGCAACCGCCGCCGCCCAGCCGGCGTCCGCCCAATTCTATTTCCAGCCACCCGACCAGCGCGGCCCGCCCGTCACCGGCGCCGAACCCGGCGTCATCGGCCCGGCGCTGCCCGACGCGACGCCCAAGGAACTGCGCGCGGCGCTGGTGTGGAACCTGCGCGCGGGGCTGAACGTCGCCGCGCTGCAATGCCAGTTCGCCCCGTATCTGCTGACGCTCAGCAACTACAACAAGCTTCTGCTCGACCATTCCGACGAGCTGAAGACGTCGTACGACACGCTGGCGGGCTACTTCACCCGCACCGCCAAGACCAAGAAGGCGGGGCAGACCGCGCTCGATACCTACGGCACGCGCGTCTATTCGGGTTTCTCGACCGTCGGGGCGCAGCTCACCTTCTGCGCGACGTCGAGCGACGTCGGGCAGGCCGCTCTGTTCACCCCGCGCGGCAGCTTTGGCACGCTGGCCGAGGAGCGGATGAGCGAGATGCGCAATTCGCTGCGCTATGGCGGCGAGCAACGCTTTCCCGGCGGCATCAACCCGCGCCACGTCTCGCTGCCGCCGTTGGAGGAGAAGTGCTGGAAGAAGGACCTGTGGGTGTCCAAGAAATGCGGCACGCAACCGCGCTGGGGCGGCGTCTAGTCGTGACTTGGCCGACCCCTTGTGTGACATAATCACCACACTATCTTGCGGTGACGTTCACAAGGGGCCGACATGAACCTCGAGAAATTCACCGACCGCGCCAAGGGTTTCCTGCAATCGGCGCAAACCGTCGCGATCCGCATGAGCCATCAGCGGATCGCGCCCGAGCATCTGCTGAAGGCGCTGCTCGAGGACGAGCAGGGCATGGCCGCCGGGCTGATCCAGGCGGCGGGCGGCGATCCCAGGCGCGCGGTGACCGAGACCGACCTCGCGCTGGCGAAGATCCCGGCGGTGTCGGGCAGCGGCGCGCAGGCGACGCCCGGCCTGGACAATGACGCGGTGCGCGTGCTCGACCAGACCGAGCAGATCGCCGCCAAGGCCGGCGACAGCTTCGTCACCGTCGAACGGCTGCTGGTCGCGCTGGCGCTGAGCCTCAACACCGCCGCCGGCAAGGCGATCAAGGCGTCGGGCGCTACGCCCGAGGGCCTGAACGCCGCGATCAACCAGCTGCGCGGCGGCCGCACCGCCGACACCGCCGGCGCCGAGGACCGCTACGACGCGCTCAAGAAATTCGCCCGCGACCTGACCCAGGCGGCGCGCGATGGCAAGCTCGACCCGGTCATCGGCCGAGACGAGGAAATCCGCCGCACCATCCAGATCCTCGCCCGCCGGACCAAGAACAACCCGGTGCTGATCGGCGAGCCCGGCGTCGGCAAGACCGCGATCGCCGAGGGCCTCGCGCTGCGCATCGCCAACGGCGACGTGCCCGAGACGCTGCGCGACCGGCGGCTGATGGCGCTCGACATGGGCGCGCTGATCGCCGGCGCCAAATATCGTGGCGAGTTCGAGGAGCGGCTCAAGGGCGTGCTCGACGAGGTGCGCGGTGCCGAGGGCGAGGTCGTGCTGTTCATCGACGAGATGCACACGCTGGTCGGCGCGGGCAAGTCGGAGGGGGCGATGGACGCCTCCAACCTGCTCAAGCCGGCGCTGGCGCGCGGCGAGCTGCACTGCATCGGCGCGACCACGCTCGACGAGTATCGCAAGTACGTCGAGAAGGATCCGGCGCTGCAGCGCCGTTTTCAGCCGGTATTCGCCGACGAGCCGACGGTCGAGGACACCATCTCGATCCTGCGCGGGCTCAAGGAGAAATACGAGCTGCACCATGGCGTGCGGATCACCGACGCGGCGATCGTCAGCGCGGCGACGCTGTCCAACCGCTACATCACCGACCGGTTCCTGCCCGACAAGGCGATCGACCTGATGGACGAGGCGGCGTCGCGCATCCGCATGGAGGTCGAGTCGAAGCCCGAGGAGATCGAAAACCTCGACCGCCGCATCATCCAGCTCAAGATCGAGCGCGAGGCGCTGAAGAAGGAAAGCGACGCCGCGTCGAAGGACCGGCTGGCGACGCTGGAGGCTGAACTCGCCAACCTCGAACAGCAATCGACCGAACTCACCCAGCGCTGGCAAGGCGAGCGCGACAAGATCGCGTCGGAGGCCAGGATCAAGGAGCAGCTCGACGCCGCCCGGCTCGAGCTGGAGCAGGCGCAGCGTGCCGGCGATCTCGCCCGCATGAGCGAGCTGTCCTATGGCACCATCCCCGCGCTGACCAAGCAGCTCGAGGACGCCCAGGCGACCGCCGGGGTGGCGATGCTGCGCGAGGAAGTGACGGCGGACGATATCGCCGCGGTGGTCAGCCGCTGGACCGGCATTCCGGTCGACCGGATGCTGGAAGGCGAGCGCGAGAAGCTGCTCCACATGGAGGAGGCGATCGGCAAGCGAGTGATCGGCCAGCAGCAGGCGGTGCGCGCGGTGTCGACCGCGGTGCGGCGCGCGCGCGCGGGATTGCAGGACCCGAACCGGCCGCTGGGCAGCTTTCTGTTCCTCGGGCCGACCGGCGTCGGCAAGACCGAGCTGACCAAGGCGCTGGCCGAATTCCTGTTCGACGATCCGTCGGCGATGGTGCGCATCGACATGAGCGAGTTCATGGAGAAGCACGCGGTGGCGCGGCTGATCGGCGCCCCTCCCGGCTATGTTGGTTATGAGGAGGGCGGCGTTCTTACCGAATCGGTTCGTCGGCGGCCGTATCAGGTCGTGCTGTTCGACGAGGTCGAGAAGGCGCATTCGGACGTCTTCAACGTGCTGTTGCAGGTGCTCGACGACGGGCGGCTGACCGATGGGCAGGGCCGCACGGTCGATTTCTCGAACACGCTGATCATCCTGACGTCGAACCTGGGCAGCCAGTATCTCGCCAACCTGCCCGACGGTGACAGCGCCGAAAGCGCCGAGCCGCAGGTGATGGAGGTGGTGCGCGCGCATTTCCGCCCCGAATTCCTCAACCGGCTCGACGAGATCATCCTGTTTCACCGGCTGGCGGCGGAGCATATGGCGCCGATCGTCGATATCCAGATCGCACGGCTGGCGAAACTGCTGGCCGACCGCAAGATCGGCATCGAGCTGTCCGAGGGGGCGCGGGCATGGCTGGGACGGGTCGGCTATGACCCGGTCTATGGCGCGCGGCCGCTGAAGCGCGCGGTGCAGCGGTATCTGCAGGACCCGCTCGCCGACCTGATCCTGCGCGGCGAGGTCAGGGACGGATCGACGGTGCGCGCAGAGGACGGCGACGGCAAGCTGGAACTGCACGTCAGCTGATCGCGTGCGTCGGGCGATGTCGGTCGCGCCCGTCCGGCCGGCGCAGTCGGCGAGCGACACCGCAAAGGGTGTTTGCGCGGTTCGAGGGTATGCGCGGGTCCGGGCCGGCACGGCGGGCGAATCGCCCCATGCGCCTTGTCGAGCTGTCAGGCTGGGGGCCGGTTGCCGACGTTCCAGCGGGACCGGCATTTCCGAAGCGAACTGGACAGCCCGGCGCCATCGCGCGCGCAAGCCGCGTGCCTCCGCTGCAGCTTACGGGCGACGGCTTCAGCGGTGCCATCGCCCGCACGCGGGCCGCGTGGAAGCGGCGCCGGGGATGGCGGAGCGACGGGGCGGAGAGAATCACCCAGGGCGACGCGCTGACGCAACGCCGGCGCAGGCTCCCCACGACGCGGATTGCGCGCGGGATGCGGTTCCCGCGACGCCCCGGAAGCGCACCGCCCGCCACCGGACGATCGGCGCCGCCGCATAAAAAAAGGGCCGCCCCCGATGGGAGCGGCCCGATTCTGATCGGTGTTACCCGAAGTTTCTAGAAGTCGACCTTCGCGCCGAGGCGGAAGTACCGGCCCAGGATGTTCGGACCCGCCCACGACGGGTTGAACTGGAAGATGCCGTAGGCCGCCGACGGATCGAACGGCGGGTTGATGCCGAACACGTTGAGCACGTTGCCGTAGATCGTGAAGCGATCGCCAATCTTGTAGCTCGCCGACAGATCGGCGTTCCACGTCGCCTTCGCCTGGCAGAGCACTGCCGTGCCATCGGCATAGGTGGCGACCGAAGCGCCGAGGCTGGCGTCGCAATCGCCCTTGACCCCGCCGTAGTCGATCGATGCCAGATCATAGCCGCTGGTGTAATAAGCGGTGAGCGACGCGGTAAAGTCGTTGATCTGGATCGTGTTCTGCCAGCTGCCACGCCATTTCGGCGCACCCGAGCACGACGTGATGTCGCACGGGCTGAGCGTGCCGTCGTAACGCTGCTCCTGGCCGCCCAGCGTCGTGGCGAACTTGATCAGGTACGATGCCTCGAACGAGCTGGTCAGCGTCACGCCGCTGGACACCGGCAGCTTGATGTTGGCGCCCAGATCGATGCCCGACACTTCCTGCTGGTCGTTGTTCTGGAACGAATACTGGATGAAGCCGAGCTGCGGCAGCGCGTTCGGATTCGCGACGTCCGGCGTACCCGGAACGACGGTGATGCCCGGTACGTTCACGACACCGTTGTTCGAGTAATACTGGTTGCGCACGTCCGAATAGTCGGCGCCGCCAATGATGTCCTTCACCTTGATGTGCCAGTAGTCGACGGTGAAGCTGACGTTGCGCATCGGCTCGATGATCGTCCCCAGCGTCCAGCTGGTCGACTTTTCAGGCGCCAGGTTGGGGTTGCCGGTCGAGGTCAGGCCGACCGAGAAGGCGCCCGTCGCATAGGCGTTGCCACCGTGCGCCGCGATGAACGCGGCTTCGGCCGGGTTGTTCGGATTCAGCGTATAGGTGACGTAGCCGGTGGTCGGCAGGCCGTACGATTCGTTGAAGCTCGGGATACGGAAGCCCTTCGACCAGGTGCCCCGCAGCGAGAGCTGCGGGATCGGCGTGACCTTCGCGGTGAACTTCGGCGAGAAGTTGCTCTGGCCCGACGAGTAGCTGTCGTAACGGCCGCTCGCGCCCAGCTCGACCTGGTCGATGACCGGAGCCGAGATTTCGTAGAACGCCGACTTCACGTTGCGGCTGCCGACGGCGCCGACCGCGTTGACGACGAAGTAGCGGCTGTACGGCGCGACCAGATCCTCGGGGTTCGCCGACGGGTTGTTGATCGATTCGTGACGATACGAACCGCCGACCGCGACGCCCAGCGGACCGCCCGGGAGCTGGAACAGCTCCTTGGTCAACGTCGCCTGCACCTGCCACAGATCAGAGAAGGAGCGCGTGCTGTTCAGCGGCGCCACATAGTCGCGCGTCGCCTGCGAGTTCTGCGACGGGTCCATGAAATTGTAGGTGCCCTTGGCGACCATATCCCACAGACGCTGCGGAATGACGTAGTTGAACTGGTTGATGTCGAGCTGCACCTGCGATGCCGTGGCATCGACCGAGTAGCCCCAGTTGTCGCCGAACGACCCGTTGATGCCCACCGACCCACGCAGGCTGCGCGCCTTGCTCTGGATGATGCGCGGCAGGTCGTAGGTCTGCAGCAGCTGGGCACGATAGCCTTGCGCGGCATAGGGGTTCTGCGGGTTGAGCACGCCATTGGTGGCGTCGCAGCCGGTGTTGAGCATCAGGCGATTGCCGACGCCGGCGCCGCAGACATAAACCGGCAAATACAGGTTCGACGGCTGGAGGAAGCCGGCCGGGTTGGGCGGCGGCAGGTTGCCGCTGAAGCCGCTCGGCGTGCCGGTGGTCTCGGTCTTGACCTGGTAATAGTTCGCGGCGGCATAGAATTCGGCGCGATCGCCGATCTTCGCGGTGAAGCGACCGGCGAAACCGATGCGCTCCTGCTCCGGCTGGAGCTGGCCGTACATCGCGCGGGTGTCGCGGGCACACTGCAGCGTGCCGCCGGCCGAGGCGCTGGCGGCGGTCGGAACGTTGACCGGTATCAGATCACGGCAACCGGCAGCGGTGTTGAGCAGCTGGAACGGCGAACCAGCGATCGCAGCGCCGGCGGCATCAACCGGGCGGGCGGTGCCGACCTGGGTGGCGAACAGGCCGTTGAAACGGACCGGATCATGGCCGTTGTTGACGACGCTGTTCTGCACGTTGCTGAACATGCACGAGCCGCTCGCATTACAGATCTTGCTCAGGTCCGAGGTATTGAACGGATACTGGCGATCGGACGCCTTCAGCGCGTCCTGGCGCTGATATTCGCCGTTGATGTAGAAGTTGAAGCCGTTCTCGGCGAGATCGCCGTAGCCCCAGGTCGCGTCGAAACGCTGTTCGGCGGCGTCGCCACGATCCGAAATGCCGGCCGAGGCGTTGAGGTGCAGGCCGGTGATCTGCTTCTTGGTGATGACGTTGACCACACCGGCGACCGCGTCGGCGCCGTAGGTCGACGAGGCGCCGTCACGCAGCACTTCGATCCGCTCGACGATCGAGTTCGGAATGATGTTCAGGTCGACGAAGTTGCGGTGGCCGTCGTCGGCCAGCGGATAGGGCGCCATGCGGACGCCGTCGAAGATCGTCAGGGTCGACTGCACCGTCAGGCCGCGCAGCGACACGGCGTTCGCGCCGGTGGCGAAGTTCGAGCCGGTGTTCCAGCCCTGGGTGATGTTGCCCGCGCCGTTGGCCGACAGGCGCTGAACCGCCTCGGCGACGGTGTTGATGCCGCGCTGCTGGAGCGTCTCGGCGGAGAGCACAGTGACCGGCGACGCGGTTTCGGTGTCGGTACGGCGGAACAGCGAACCGGTGACGACGATGTCGCCCTGGTTGGCCTCCTGGTCACGCTGGCTGGACGGCAGCGTCGTCGTGTCCTGCGCCATGGCCGGGGCAGCGAACATGCCCGCACCGAGCAGCGCGAGCGCCGGCAGAGCCGCGCTTCCGAACAGCGACGTGCGCTTGAATGTGGTTTTGCTGATCACGAATCTTCCCTCGTTCCTTGGCTTGTCGCGGCGTACCCCACGCCGGCCCCGAAGCCGTTTCCCCCCTTCGAGCCACGCACCTGGCGCGGGTTCGGAGGCAATGTTCCAAGGTCTGGAGGGCCGTTCATCTACTGTAAAGCCGGCATTCAGGCCGTCCGCACCTTTTCGCCCGGCTGTAGCCAAAATGACACAGATGATCGCCGATTGCTGTATTAAGTATACAATTAGATCGCGAGGGCGAGTCGCGACGACGCAATTGTGCGCCGTATCAACGGCGCGGGGCGGCGGCCGGTGGCGGGGCCGTGGCCGGCATCGGCCCGGCGACCAGCAGCGGATCGATGCGCGAATCCCGCCATTTCATCCCCCAATGGAGGTGCGGGCCGGTGGCGCGGCCGGTGTGGCCGACCCGCCCGATCAGCTGGCCCTGGCGAACCACGTCGCCGGTGCGGACGTCGATCCGGCTGAGGTGCAGGAAGGCGCTGTTGAGGCCCAGGCCGTGATCGATCATCAGCAGATTGCCCTCCAGCGTGAAGGGTTGGTCGGCGGCGAGGATCACCACGCCATCGGCGGGCGCCAGCACCAGCGCCCCTTCGGGCAGCGCGACATCGACCCCGGAGTGGTAGGCCCCCGGCTCGCCCCGGTAGACACGCTGCGCGCCAAACTGGCCGGAGATGCGGCCGATGGCCGGCCATTGAAAGCGCTGGCGCCACCCGGTCGCGGTGGTGACGATCTCGCGCGCCGCCGCGATCCGGGCCAGCTCCGCCGCGCGCAGCCGCGCGAACTCGGCGCTTGGTTGGGCGAAGCGCGCCAGGGTGTTGAGCCGTTCGATCCGCCACGCGCGCGGGGCGATGGCGAGGCTGCGCGTCACCAGCGAGCCGTCGGTGCGCGTCGCGATCAGCGTCGCGGCAGGACCAGCATCGCGATCGAAGGCGATCAGGAAGCGGCCGTCGGGCGCGAACGCCACCGGCGCGTCGTCCAGGCGCAGCGTGGCGGTGCCCGGCGGCACCGTGCCGGTCGCGATGCCGCCCTGGATCATCGCGCCGTCGTCAAAGGCGAAGTCGGCGGCGGGCAAGCGCCGGGCCGGCGGATCGGCGAGGGGCAACGCGACGGCCGATGGGGCGGCCGCGATCGGCGACGCGGCGACCGACGCGGGCTGGATCTCACCCGCGACGCAACCGGCCAGTACGATCAGCACGGCGGCGGCGATCCCACGCGCCACGCCGCCGGTCACGGCGCCAGCATCCGATCGCCCGTCACCGCGCCAGCGCCTCGCTGGCGATTTCCGCGCTGGCATAGGGTTCCTGCCGCGCGACGCTCCAATAGCGCAGCTCATCGAGCGGGATGGCCGCGCCGCTGACCGCGCAGACGACATGATCGCCGGGCGCGAGCACGCGAAAGCCGTTGGCCATGTAATGGAGCCGGGCCGCCCGCGCGGTATTGGACATCAACATCGGTTCGCCTTGTCGGTTCGTACGTCAGAGCAGGCTCGGCTGCTCGGGTTGTGCGAGAGGATAGGGTTTCGCGGGCGCGCGCTCAACCCGCACGTCGACAGTGCCGTCCTGGAAGTGGAGCGTGAGCCCCCCCGCCCCGCGCGCCGCGCCCGCGGCGGTCACCACCGCCCCGCCCGGCCGCGCCGCGACCCAGGCGTAGCCGCGCGCGAGCAGGTTCTCCGGATTGGCGGCGACCAGCAATCGGCCCGCCGTCTCCAGCCGCGCCCGCGCCCGATCGAGCCGGTGCGCGAGCATGGTCGGGCGCAGCGCCCCGGCGATCCGGTCGAGATCGCGCCGTGCCCGCACCGCGCGCCGTTCGAGCGCGAGGTCGAGCCGCGCGCCAAGCTCGTCGGCCTTTTGCCGCTGCGGTCCCAGCAGCGCGTCGCGGCGCGGCAGCACGCGCACCAGCGCCTGCAATCGCTCGCCGCCGCGTTCGCGATAGCGCCGCGCGCAGCGTTCGGCACGAAGCCCCAGCGCGGCGATGCCGCTGGCCAGTTCGGCGCGCACCGGCACCGCGATCTCGGCGGCGGCGGTCGGCGTGGGTGCGCGCAGATCGGCGGCGTGATCGGCCAGGCTGGTGTCGGTCTCGTGCCCCACCGCCGAGATGATCGGGATCGCGCAGCCGGCGATCGCGCGCACCACCTCTTCTTCGTTGAACGCCCACAGATCCTCGATCGAGCCGCCGCCGCGCGCGACGATCACCAGATCGGGACGCGGCACCGCCCCGCCCGGCGCCAGCGCGTCAAACCCGCGCACCGCCCCGGCAATCTCCGCCGCCGCGCCGGCGCCCTGCACCTTGACCGGCCACACCACGACATGGGTCGGGCAGCGGTCCTCGAGCCGGTGGAGGATGTCGCGGATCACCGCGCCGGTGGGTGACGTCACCACGCCGATCACCCGCGGCAGATAGGGCAGCGCCTTCTTGTGCGCCGGATCGAACAGCCCTTCCGCGCCCAGCTTCGCCTTGAGCTTTTCCAGCAGCGCCATCAGCGCGCCCTCGCCGGCCAGCTCCATCCGCTCGACGACGATCTGGTATTTCGAGCGACCGGGATAGGTCGTCAGCTTGCCGGTGGCGATCACCTCGATCCCGTCGGCCGGGGCGAACGGCAGCGCGGCGGCGGCCCCCCGCCACATCACCCCGTCGATCACCGCCTTGTCGTCCTTCAGGCATAGGTAGACGTGGCCCGACGCGGCGCGCTTGTAGCCCGAGATTTCGCCGCGCAGCCGGACGTGGCCGAATTCGCCTTCGACCACGCGCTTCAGCTTGTTCGATAATTCGCTGACGCTCAGTTCGGGCGCGTTGCTGCCGGGCGCGGGCTCGGCTACCAGCGGGCCGGTATTGAAGTCGTCGTCAAAGGGGTCGGCCATGAATGTCCTGCTGGTCGGCTCGGGGGGCCGCGAACATGCGCTGGCATGGAAGCTGGCGCAATCGCCGCAGCTGACCAAATTGTTCGCCGCGCCGGGCAATCCGGGGATCGCGGAGCATGCCGAGATCGTCGATCTGAACATCGGCGATCACCGCGCGGTCATCGATTTCTGCCGGCGCGAGCATATCGGCTTCGTCGTGATCGGGCCGGAAGCGCCGCTGGTCGACGGGCTGGCCGACAATCTGCGCACGATCGGCGTCGGCGTGTTCGGGCCGAACAAGGTGCCGGCGCAGCTTGAGGGATCAAAGGGCTTTACCAAGGACCTGTGCGCGCGCGAGCGCATTCCGACCGCCCGCTACGAACGGGTCCACGCGCTCGACGGAGCGCGCGCGGTGGTGGGCGAATTCGGCCTGCCGGTGGTGATCAAGGCCGACGGGCTGGCGGCAGGCAAGGGCGTGACGATCGCCACCACCGCGGAGGAAGCCGATGCCGCGCTGGTCGCGCTGTTCGACGGCCGCGGCGGCGAAGCGGTGATCGAGGAGTTCCTGAGCGGTGAGGAGGCCAGCCTGTTCGTGCTGACCGACGGCACCGCGCTGCTGGCCTTTGGCAACGCGCAGGATCACAAGCGGGTGGGTGAGGGCGACACCGGCCCCAACACCGGCGGGATGGGCGCATACAGCCCGGCGCGGGTGCTGACGCCGGAACTGGAGGCGCGCGCGATCGACGAGATCGTGCGGCCGACCGTCGATGCGCTGGCGCGGGTAGGGACGCCGTTCCAGGGCGTGCTCTATGCCGGGCTGATGCTGACTGCCGACGGTCCCAAGCTGATCGAGTATAACGCGCGCTTCGGCGATCCCGAATGTGAGGCGCTGATGCTGCGGCTGGACAGCGACCTGCTCGAACTGATGATCGCCACCGACGACGGTACGCTGGCCGGGCGCGAGGCGACGTGGCGCGACGAGGCCGCGATGACGGTGGTGATGGCGGCGCACGGCTATCCCGGCACGCCGGTAAGTGGCGGCGCGATCGGCGGAATCGGCGCGGCGGAGGCGACCGGGGCGAAGGTGTTCCACGCCGGCACCCGCCGCGACGGCGACGCGCTGGTGGCCAGCGGCGGGCGCGTGCTGGCGGTGACAGCGCTGGGCGCCAGCGTGGCCGAGGCGCAGGCCGCCGCCTATCGCGCGGTCGACGCGATCGATTTCCCGACCGGATTTTGCCGCCGCGACATCGGCTGGCGCGAGATCGCCCGCGAGCGGGGGGAATAGGGCGCCGCCCCGACCATGGCCGCCGGCAGCCTCCGCTTCGACCGTTTCGTCCTCGACGTCGAGGATCGCCGGCTGATGGACGAAGCGGGCCCGGTGGCGCTCAACGCGCGCTATCTCGATGCGCTGGTGCTGCTGGTGCGCGAACAGGGCAGGCTGGTCACCAAGGACCGCTTCCTCGACGAGGTGTGGCACGGCGTGCCGGTCACCGATGAGGCGCTGACCCAGTGCATCAGGGCGCTGCGCCGCGCGCTGGGCGACGACGCCGCCCACCCGCGCCTGATCGAGACGGTGCCCAAGCACGGCTATCGCTTCATCGCCCCGGTCGGGGAGGCCGTTGCGCCCCCGCTCCCGTCCACGCCCCCCGCCGCGTCGCGTCGCTGGCGCGACGTCCTGCGCCTGACCGCGGCCGGAACCGGCGGCGGCGCGGTCGCCGGGATCGCCGGCGGCCTGTTCTACGGCTTCGCCGCCGCCGCGCAGCCGTCGCAGGCGGGGGTGGGGACGCTGTCGATCCTGCTCGTCGTCGCCTGTCTGACGCTGGTCATCGCGACGATCGGCGCGGCCGGCGTCGCCTTCGGGATCGCGGTGGCGGACGCTCTTCCCGGCCGCCGCTGGCTGCGGCGCGTCGTCGGGGGCGCGCTGGGCGGGCTGGCGGTCGGCGCGGTGGTCAAGCTGCTCGGCACCGACGCGTTCAACCTCGTGCTCGGCCAGTCGCCGGGCGACATCACCGGCGCGGCCGAGGGCGTGGTGCTGGGTGGCGCTGTCGGGCTGGGCGCATGGCTGGCGGAGCGGCGCGCGCCGCGCCACGGCGTCGCACTGGCCGCGCTGAGCGGCGGCGTGGCGGGCGCCGCCATTCCGCTGCTCGGCGGACGATTGATGGGCGGCAGCCTCGACCTGATCAGCCACGGCTTTGCCGGATCGCGGCTGCGGCTCGACGCGATCGGCGCGTTGTTTCGCGAACCCGGCTTCGGCCTCGCCAGCCAGGCCGCGACCGGGGCGCTGGAGGGGGCGCTGTTCGCCGGATGCGTCGTCGGCGCGATGATGCTCGCGCACGGCGGTGATTGGCGCAGGAATTCGTCAAGCTGACGGAACTTGCCGACAAGCGCGGGCAGGCTGTCCCCCGCCGGGACTAGCGGGGGTCGACGGAGCCGCTCCGCGCGCTAGAGTCGATTCGGCATGACAAGCAGCGGAGCGGAGCGATGGACGGCACTTTGACCCCGGCGGACGCGGCGAGCGGACAGATGCACTGGCTGACCACCACCAACATCGTCGTGATCGCGATCGCGGTGATCGTGGCGGTGGTGGCGATCTGGTGGGGATTGCGCGCCGCCGCCCGCCGCAACGCCGGGGATGGCGCGATCGCCGCCCCGCCCGTATCCGCTCCGGCGCCGGTGCCGGTCCCGCCGATCGCGGAACCGCTCGCGCCCATCGTCGCCGAGCCGGTCGCGCCACCGGTCGCCCCGCCCCCCCCGCCGCTGGCGGACACGCCGGTAGTCGCCGCCGCGCCGTTCGAGGCGGCGCCCGCGACGATCGCCGCCGAGCTTGCCGCACCGCCGCCGCCCGCGGCTGCGCCCGCCTCCACCAACGACGACTTCACCCGGATGAAAGGCGTCGGCCCCAAGCTGGCGGCGCGGTTGAAGGAGCTGGGCGTCACCCGCTATCAGCAAATCGCCGAGCTGACCCCGGCCGACGCCGACGCGCTCGACGCCCAACTGGGCGCGTTCAAGGGGCGGATGACGCGCGACCGCTGGATCGAACAGGCCGGCTATCTCGCCCGCAACGACCGGGCCGGCTTTGAGGCGGCGTTCGGGAAGCTGTGAGCCGCCCGGCGATCGATTGAGGGTGGCCAGGTGATGTTCGCCCTGCTCGCGATCCTCGTGGCCCCGCTGTCGCCGGGCGCGATCGATTGCGGTTTCGATCGTGACGCCATGCTGGCGCTCGATCAGGCCGCCTTCGATCAGGACATGGGCGGCGGCTGGCGGGCGGTGGCGGGCGGTGGCTGCGATCCGCAGGCCGCCGACCTGATCCGCGATTGGCGGAGTGCCCACACGGCAGCGGACACGATTCTGCTGTGGCATCAGGGGCAGCTGCGCGCCAGCGCCGGCCAGTATGCGCAAGGCGTCACCCTGTTCGAGCAATCGCGCAAGCCCGTGGCCGAGGATCGCTGGGGCTGGAACCTCTACGTCGACGGCAGCATCGCCTTTCTGCGGGGCGACCGGGCGAGTTTCGACGATGCTCGGGCGAAGCTCGCCGGCCTTCCGCGCCCCGCCGATCTGGACCGGATCACGGGCGCCGGCGGCAAGCCCGTCATCATTCGCTGGCCGATGAACCTCCACGTGCTGGAAAAATTCGCGCGATGCTGGGGCCGCCCCTACAAGATCGCCCATCAGTGCCCGCCGGCTACCCCGCCCGGTTGACCAGCAGCTTGTCGATCTTGTGGCCGTCCATGTCGACCACCTCGAAGCGCCAGCCCTGTTCGACGAAGCTCTCACCCTCCTTGGGCAGGCGCTTGAAGATCGCCAGCGCGAGGCCTGCCACCGTCGCATAGTCGCGGTCTTCGTCGAGCGTCATGTCGAGGCGTTCGGCGAGGCGATCGGCGGAAACGCTGCCGGCGACCAGCAGCGAGCCGTCGTCGCGCACCACCACCGCCGGATCGTCCTGCGGATCGACATCCGACGCGAAGCCGCCGGCGATCGCGGCGAGCAGGTCGGTCGGGGTCACCACCCCTTCGAAATGGCCGTATTCGTCGGTGACCAGCCCCATGGGCACCTCGGCGCGGCGCAGCACACCCAGCGCGTCCATCGCGTCGACCTGATCGGGCAGCACCGGCGCCGGGCGCATCAGCAGTCGCAGGTCGAGCGGACGCCCCTCGATCAGCGCGACCGCGATCGATCGCGCCTCGACCACGCCGATCACCGCGTCGATCGACCCCTCCGCCACCGGCAGCCGGGTGCGCGGCGTCGCCAGCAGCGCGTTGCGGACCCCGATTTCATCCAGCGACACGTCGAGCCAGTCGACGTCGGTGCGCGGCGTCATCACTTCGCGCACCGGCCGGTCGGCCAGCCGCACCACACCCGAGATGATCGAACGTTCATGCTCCTCGATCACCCCGGACTTGGAGGCTTCGGCGACGATCAGGTGCAGCTCCTCGGCGGTGACATGATTCTCCGATTCACGGCGCAGGCCGATCAGGCGGAACACCAGCGCGCTGGTGGTGTCGAGCAGCCACACCACCGGCGCGGTGATTCGCGAAAGCCACAGCATCGGCACCGCCATCGCCGCCGCGATCGGCTCCGGCGAGCGCAGGGCGAATTGCTTGGGCACCAGTTCCCCCACGATCAGCGACGCGAAGGTGGTGAGGCCGATGACGATAATATAGGCGATGGTGGCCGCGCTATCGTGGGCGACGCCCAGCGCGGCGATCCGCGCGGCGGTCGGCTCGCCCAGGCTGGCGCCCGAATAGGCGCCGGCGATGATCCCGATCAGGGTGATGCCGATCTGGACGGTCGACAGGAACTTGCCGGGATCGGCGGCAAGCTGGATCGCGGTGGCGGCGCCGCGCCCGCCGCCCTTCGCCAACGCCTCCAGCCGCGCCTTGCGCGCCGAGACGATCGCCAGCTCGCTCATCGAGAACACGCCATTGAGCACGATCAGCGCAAGGATGATCGCGACGTCGATCCACGGGAAAGGAGGAAGCGCGGGCATGGCGGGCGCGCCTCTTTAGCCGCGAAGCTTGCCGCTTCACAACAGCCGCGTCATGCCGCGTTCAGCGCATACCGGGAACAAGCGCGCCGGAAACCGGGTTTGATGCCCGGAATATGGGAGGTTCAACAATGATTCGTGCCAAGCTTTCGGTCGGAATGGCGCTGGCGGCCCTCGCGCTGACCAGCGCGTGCGTGACCGACCCGGAAACCGGCGAGCGCCGCCCGGCCAAGGCCGGCTGGGGCGCGGCGGCGGGCGCGCTGGGCGGCTATCTGATCGGCGATCTGGTCGGCGGTCGGCATGACCGGACCGAAAAGATCCTGGGCGCCGGCATCGGCGCGATCGCCGGCGCGGGCGTCGGCGCCTACATGGACAAGCAGGAGCAGGAGCTGCGCCGCCGCACCGCCGGCACCGACGTGCAGGTGACCCGCCAGGGCGACGACCTGGTGCTCAACATGCCGTCGGGCATCACCTTCGCCTATGACGATGCGAGTATCCAGCCGCAGTTCCGCGGCACGCTCGACCAGGTCGCCGACGTGCTGCGGCAATATGACCGCACCTATGTCGACGTCTATGGCCACACCGATTCGACCGGCAGCGACGATTACAACCTGCGCCTGTCCGAACGCCGAGCGACGTCGGTCGCCGACTATCTGTCGAGCCACGGCGTGCAGGGCGCGCGCATCGGCACGCGCGGTTTTGGCAAGACCCAGCCGGTCGCATCAAACGCCACCGAGGACGGCCGCGCCGCCAACCGCCGCGTCGAGATCAAGGTCGTGCCGATCACCGACGCGGGGTGACCGGAGGTCTCCGGCCTGTGCTCTAGCGCAGGCCGGAGCACCGCGCGGCGGGTGATTCGACGGCTCCCGACGCTCCGGCCTGCGCCGGCGTACGACCCCGGGCACTACCGCCGGGCGGCGAAGAAATCGCGCAGCAGCGCCGCCGCCTCCCCCTCGCCGATGCCGGGATAGACCTGGGGCCGGTGATGCAGCGTCGGCTGGGTGAACAGCCGGGGGCCATGCTCGACCGCGCCGCCCTTCGCATCGGGCGCGGCGTAATAGAGGCGGGCGATGCGGGCGTGGGCGATCGCGCCCGCGCACATCGCGCACGGCTCCAGCGTCACCCACAGGTCGCAATCCTCCAACCGCTCGCGCCCCAACGCCGCCGCGCCCTCGCGAATCACCCGCATCTCGGCGTGGGCGGTGGGATCGCACAGCCCGCGCGGGGCATTGCCGGCGACCGCGATCACCCGGCCGGCGTGGACCAGCGCCGCGCCGACCGGCACCTCGCCGGCGGCGGCGGCGGCGTGCGCGGCGTCCAGCGCCGCGCGCATCGGATCGGGGAGCGGGAACATCGCCGCATCCTAGCGCGTGCGACCGGCTTGTCGAAGCCAGACCGGATCACATGCGGGCAAGCGCCGGCGGCGGCGGTGGTGCCCTTTCATCCGTCGTCCCCGCCGTCGCCCCTGCCCGCGTAGGGATGACGGTTCGGGGGCTTCAGCCCTATTGCGCGACGGCGGCGTTGTCGGCCTTTTCGACCTGGATCGAGGGCACTTCGACCGTCTTGTTGACCGTGCCGACGTTGATGCTGCCGACGTCCGCCTTGAACTGCGGCGCCTGCCCGCCCTCGATCCTGATCTTGGGCAGGCTGGCCTCGCGCGTCTGGTCGATGCTGACCATGCCGAGCGCCATCAGCACGACCAGCACCACCACGGCGAGGCCCAGCAGGGCGAGTAGCGTGCGCATAATCCGGTCTCCTCCAATCGGTTCGTTCGCGAAATAACGCGGCAGCGCCCCGCCGGGTTGCACGCGCATCGATGTGCCCCGATCGTCGAATCGGTTGACGCGCCGGCCGTCTCCGGTTACGTGCGCCGCCTTTCCGGGCATGATCTCTTGGGATCGGGCCGAAACTCAGGAACGAGCACAATGTCGCGCATCTGCGAGCTGACCGGCAAGGGCCGGCAGGTGGGGAACAACGTTTCCCACGCCAACAACAAGACCAAGCGGACCTTTCTGCCCAACCTGCAGAACGTGACGCTGATCAGCGACGCGCTGGGCACCGGCGTCAAGCTGCGCGTGTCGACGCACGGGCTGCGCTCGGTCGAGCATGTCGGCGGTCTCGACAACTGGCTGATCAAGACCAGCGACGACGATCTGTCGCTGCGCGCACGTCGCCTGAAGCGCGACATCCGCAAGAAGCTCAGCAGCGCGGTCGCCGCGGCCTAATCGCCGCCTGACGCCTGCGGAACCGGCCCGCTCTTCCCCGGAAGAGCGGGCCGTTCGCGTTTGCGCGTCAGAGCACGCGCCGGCAGATCGAGCCGGAACTTGAGCAGCAAAGTGCGCTGGAACCAGGTCGAGCTGTTGTCGTCCGACACCAGCCACACAATCGTCGCCCCGCCCTCCCGCGTCACCGCGATCCCTTCGAAATTGTCGTGGATCAGCGGCGCCTCCAGCGCGGCGATCTCCCGCCCGCGCACGCGCGCACCGGGGGTGATCGCGCGCTGGTCGAGCAGCACCAGCGTGTTGACGAATCCGGTCTTTACCGTCGCGCGGCGGGTCAGCACCAGCAGGCGCCCGTCGGGCAGTTCGGCCGCGTCGGTCGGCTGGTAGTGATCGGGCGGCACGAAGGTGAAGGCGAAGCCCCGCCGCGGCCCAGTCACCGGATCGCCGGCGAAGCGCAGCGCCACCCTGCCCCCGCCCGGCGCGCGCTTTCCTTCCGAAAACACCAGGAAGCCGCCGTCGCGCAGCCGCACCATCGCCTCCGCCCCGCTGTTCAGCGGCCATTTCGCCATCGCCGGCGGCGCCACCGACGCCTCCGCCCGTGCGAAGCCGGGGCTGTAGCGCCAGATCATGTTGGCGCGCTCGAATCCCACCCAGACCTGGCCGGTCGCCGGATCGAGCGCCATCGATTCGCTGTCCCGATCGAGCTTGCGCCAGCCCGATCCGGGACCGTCGGGCAACACGCCGAAGCGCGGGGCAAAGGGCCGCATCGGCGACGCCATGCGAAAGCTGAACACCAGCCCGCCGTCCGACAAGAGTGTGAAGCGGTCGCCGTCGACGGTCATCGCCGAATAGCCGCCGAACGCGCGGTCGCCGCTCTTGAAATGAAGCCCCCCGAGGAAAGTCAGCGCACCGACCTGGCGTATCCCGTCCGGCGCCAGTGCCACCCGGCTGGTCCGCACCTCCGGCGTGCCGCGATAGAGCGCCAGCCGCTCCTCGCCCGACCAGCCCGGACACAGCAGCAGCACGGCGAGGATCACGCGGAGGATACGCACGCCGCCGCTCTGCCCGAAGCCGGCGCCGGGCGGAAGGGCTTCGCCTGAACCCAGGATAACCAACGGATTCAGGAACCGCTCAAGCCGGTTGTGCGAATCAGGCTTTGTCGACGGCGGCCGTGCCGCACCAACGCCGGCACGAATTGCGAGGAGACACACCATGTTCAAGAAGCTCACGCTTGCCGGCGCCGCGTTCGCGATGGGTGTCGTCAGCCTGGCCCCGGCGCCCGCGATGGCGCAGCGTTACGATCGTTACGCGTCGCAGGGCCGCTATCAGGACGGCTATCGCCAGGATCGCGGCTATCGCGATTATCGCGACCAGCGCGGCTATCGGAATTATCGCGGGCCCAACTATGCCTATCGCGGCGGCCGCGAGTGCCGCGACGGCGACGGCGGCACGATCATCGGCGCGATCGCCGGCGGGCTGATCGGCACATCGGTCGCCGGGCGCGGCGACGGGGCGCTGGGCGCGATCATCGGCGCCGGCGCCGGCGCGCTGGCCGGCCGCGCGATCGATCGGTCGGACCGTCCGAACTACTGCCGATAACGAGTTTGCGTATCCCCGCGTAGCGTATGGGGCTGAGGGGCCGGCTTCCTGTTGAAGCCGGCCCCTCTTGTTTTGCGGGCGCAATGAAGAAGGCGGGTTCACGCGGGGCGCGGCGGGTTGCCCCCAGCCCCGGTGTCTCGCGACGGCGCAGAGCAAATAGGTGCCGAGGAAGCGGGAAAAGGTCCGCCGCTTTGCCCTTAATGCCTAGGCGACCATCACCGCCGCGCCGAAACCGCGACCACTCAGTCGACACCGACTCCATGCAGGTAGGCTGCGAGCCGCGGAGCCTGCTCGCACGCCACGATGGCGCCGATATAGCCGTCGGGGCGGATCACCACGCAGTCGCCGTTCTCCACTCCGTAGGCGGAAGCGAATTCGCCGCGATCGTCGGCGAGGTCCAGTCCCGGCCCGATCCGGTGAATTCGCAGGCCGGGTCGTGGCGTGATGCCGTTACCGCCGCCGCCATAGTCGAACATCGTCCAGTGCGGGCCGGACAGCAGGTCGAATATCCGTCGCGGCTGGCCGGCGCTGCCGGTCAAACGGGCGTCGGGCGCTCGGTCTCCCGCCTGGACAACGGTGTCGCGGCCCACCGCGTCCAACGCGAGCGAGGAGCCCCGATAGCCCAGGTCGAGTTGCTGGACGTCACGGCCCCTGCGCAGGACTCCCTGCTTCATCTGGTCGAGCAATCCGGTCGACAGGCCAAGCATTTCGGCGGCGATCGCGCGACGCTCTTCCTCGTAACTGGTCAACAGCCTGTCCTGCCCGCCCCGCAGCACCGCCGCCAGCTTCCACCCCAGATTATAGGCGTCCTGCACGCTGGTATTGAGTCCCTGTCCGCCGGTTGGCGGATGGATATGCGCGGCGTCGCCGACCAGAAGGACTCGACCCACCCGGTATCGGTCCGCAAGCCGCGCGTTCATGGAATACACCGATGCCCAGGATACCGCGCCGACGAGAATGTCGTCGCGACCGGTGCGGTCGACGACAAGAGCGTTGAGAGCGTCGACCGTCGTCTCCACGTCGCCCTCGATCGGCACGGGCGCCTGGATCTGGAAATGGCCGGTCCCCGCCAGCGGGCAGATCGAGACCTGCCGCTGCATGTCGCCCCCGCCGAAGCGGTGCCAGAAATCGCGCGACAAGCCGGACAGCGTGACGTCGGCGACCAGCGCACGGACGCCGAGCGTCTTTCCCGGAAAACCGATGCCGAGCGCCTTGCGGACGATGCTGCGGCCGCCATCGGCGCCGATCAGGTACCTTGCGCGGACGGTCTCCGGCGCTTGCGGCGCGCCGAGTTGAGCGACGACCGCTGCATCATCCTGCGCGAACGAAATGAGCTCGCAGCCGAATTCGACCAGATGGCCGAGCTCGGCGAGACGGTCGCGCAGGACACGCTCGGTCAGGAACTGCGGCACCATCAGCGGCAGATTGAACGGCTCGGTCGGGCTGGCGACGGACGCCTCCATGAGGTCGGAATCCCGGCAGCCGCCATCGGAAAGATACTCGCGCTGCCCGGGGTAGAGCCCGCCGACCGCGAACAGTCGGTCGATGACACCGATATCCTCGAACACCTCTTGCGTGCGCAGCTGGATGCCCTTGCCACGCGATCCGGCGAATGGCGCCGGCAGCTTCTCGACGATGCGCAAGGCGATGCCGCGCCGCGCGAGCTCGATGGCGAGCGTCAGGCCCGCGGCGCCGGCGCCGCATATGAGCACCTCCACGTCGATCGGCTGTTCCATGTCACGACTCCTATGTGTATTATGCATATATCCCGGATGGAGCGCGGTCGTGTCAACAATTAAAGTGCAAAATACACATATTAGCGCCCAGCTTCCCAAGCTGCACCGTGCGCTCATCGACATCGTCCGGATGATGAACGCGCCCGAGCGCGACGATGCGATGCTCGCGGGGGCGGGCCTTTCGCTCGAGCGCGCTCTGTTCCCGCTGCTGGTATCGGTCGAGCGTCTGGGTCCGATCGGTGTCGTCGAACTCGCCGCCGGGGTCGGACGGGACTATACCACCGTGAGCCGCCAGATCGCCCGACTGGAGGCGCTTGGCCTCGTCACGCGCAAGGCCAGCGTGCGGGACGGGCGCGTGAAGGAAGCGGTGATCACGCCGAGCGGCAAGACCGCGACGGATGCGATCGACCGCGCACGTGAGACGATGGCGGTCCGCCTGTTCCAGGATTGGAGCACCCGGGACTTCGAGGAGCTTGTCAGACTGATGCGCATGCTGGCGGACGGCATGGGCGACAAGGCCGGAGACGCGTAGGCGTCCCCGGCATCCGGTGGATCGGGTTGAAGGTGAGCCGAACCGGCGGCTGTTACGACCCGGCCCCGATGGAGGGTGCCTTCGTCCGCTTCTGGCGTCCGCTCGGCCTGCCACCGCCCGCCGCGCAACCGGCGAGCGATTTGCCGTTCGGCGCTTCTTATCGGCCGGCCAACGCCGCTATTTCGCCTCCGCCGGCCCGGTGCCCAGCGTCGGCCATTTGACCCTGAGCTGTTCCAGATACGAGCCGTAACGCTGCGGATCATAATAGCGTTTGGCCAGATCGGGCTGGTAGCGCGCCATCGTCTCGGCGTTGAGCCACGTCGCCGGCGCATCGTCGCTGGCCAGCACCGGGATATAGTGCTGGTCCTTGTTCTGGACGTCGCGGAAATAAGCCCTGGCATCGGCGAGCAGCTTGGGCCGGGTCAGCAGGTCGACGATCGTCATCGCCATCACCCTGGCCCCGGCCTCGACGCCCTTGTGCGCGATCGGCGTCGCCATCGCGATCGCGTTTGTCCAGTTATGCCCCGGCAGCCCCGGAATGTTCGAGGGATAGCGGAGCGTGATCGTCGGCACCGTCCAGCTCACGTCACCCACATCGTCGGACCCGCCCGACGCCGGCTTCGCGGGCGGGGGGCCAAGCTTTGCCAGTTCGGTCTCCAGCCCGTCGTGCACCGTCGCGCCGACATTCGCCTGCACCGCCTTGGCGAACGCCTGGTCGTCGGCGTCCCATTTGGGCATCCCCACCGCGACGATATTGGCCTGCGCCGCTTCCGCCATCGGCCGGTTGAAATGCTGGATCGCCGCCGTACCCAGCAGGCGCCGGCTGACGGTGGTGCTGGAGATCTTGGCGGCGCCGTCGGCGATGTCGTCGGCGGTCTTGAGCATCGTGGCGATGGCGTCGAAGCTCTGCTCGCGCAGATAGAACCAGATCTTTGCCTGCGACGGCACCACGTTGGGCTGGTCGCCGCCATCGCTGATGACATAGTGCGAGCGCTGCTCGGGCCGCAGATGCTCGCGGCGCATCTCCCAGCCGTTGGCCATGGCAATGACGCCGTCGAGCGCGGAGCGGCCGCGCCACGGCGCACCGGCGGCATGCGCGCTTTCGCCCTTGAAGGTGTATTCGACGCTGACCATCCCGGTGCCGCTCGGCTGGCCCCAGCCGGTGGCGAGCTGGCTGGCGACATGGGTGAAGATCGCCGCGTCGACGCCCTTGAACACACCTTCGCGCACCAGATAGGCCTTGCCGCCGAGCAGCTCCTCCGCGACGCCGGGCCACAGCACCAGCGTGCCCGGCGTGTTGGTGCGGACCATCCAGTCCCTGACCGCCAGCGCCGCGACGATGTTGAGCGCCTGTCCGCTGTTATGGCCTTCGCCATGTCCCGGTCCCCCCTCGACCATCGGCTGGCGCCACGGGATGCCGGGGGTCTGGCTCGCCTTGGGAATGCCGTCGATGTCGCTGCCCAGCGCGATCACCGGGCCGCCGCTGCCGTTGGTCCAGCGCGCCACCCAGCCGGTCGGCAACCCGGCGACGCCTCGCTCGACGGTGAAGCCTTCCTTTTCGAGCAGCGTGGTCAGGTAACGCGCGGTTTCGGTTTCCTGAAACCCCAGCTCGGCATAGCTGAACAACTGGTCGCTGATGACCTGCGCCAGCTTGGCCCGCGCCTCGACCCCGCGCACCACCTCCGCCTTGGCTCCGCCCGGCGCGGTCCGCGCGGCGGCGGGCAGGGCGAGCGCCATGATCCCCGCCGCCACGACACCGATGAGCCTGTGTCGATCGATCCGCATGATCCGCCCCCTTACCTTCATCCGACCGGTCGCCGGCATGGCCCTGTCTACCAGAAGGAGCAAGGCCATGCCGAACCGGACGTCAATCGCGCCCGCGCCCGAGATCGCGCCGCCTCACAGCTTGATCTTGACGTTCGCAAAGAAATACCGCCCGACGACGCCATAAACCGTATCGTTGCGATAGATCGTCGGCACATAGGGCGGCATGACGTTGAAGATGTTCTTTACGCCAAGGCCGAACTGATAGTTCTTCGCCACGTCGACCTGCACCGAAAGGTCGTTATACACCCGCGCCGGGACATGGTTGTCCGGATAGGATTCGTCCGAATCGGTATTCAGGTCATAGGTGGTGGCGCTGATGAAGCGCGTGTCCAGCGCGACGTTGACCTTGTTCAGCCGGTACGCGGTCATCAACGTTCCGCGGAAACGTGCGTCCTGCCAGCCGCCGTCGGCGATCACGTTGCCCGAATCGATGCCCGGCGTGGTCTCGGTCACCTTGTCGAGCAGGTAGGTGCCCTTGAACGAGAGGTTGAGCTGGCCCGCGCCCAGCCGATGCCGATACGCCGCGCCGAAATCGATGCCGCGCGCATAGAGGCGCGCCGCGTTGAGCTGGTTCGACTCCACCGACGTCGGATTGTGCGCCACCGGATCGCGGACGATGCGGCCGCAATACGGGTTGTCGATCGTCGGCGCGTCGACGCACAGCCTGAGCAGCGTCGCATAGCTGAACTGGGTGATGACGTCCTTGATGTCGATGTCCCAGTAATCGACGGTCAGGTCGAAACCGGGCAGGAACTTCGGCTGGAGCACGACGCCCAGCGTCAGGCTGTTCGACGTCTCGGGCTGGAGGTTCGGATTGCCACCCGTGGTGACGACCGGCCCGATCTTCGAATCGGGCAACGGCGTGGTGATGCCGAGCGCCCGGCAGTTCGCCGCGCGCCGCTCGCTGGCGTAATAGGACACATCCTCGCACGGATCGTCGATCGATCCGGTGAGCGTCTGGATCTGCGCCTCGTAGAGCTCGCCGAAATTGGGGGTGCGGACGCTGCGCGAGCGGACGCCGCGGAAGCTGATCCCGGCGAACGGCGACCAGGTTGCGCCACCCTTCCACGTATGGGTGCCGCCGACGGTGCTGTAATCCGAATAGCGATAGGCACCCTCGACGTCGAACCGCTTTATGAACGGCAGGTCGCGCAGGACCGGGACGACCAGC
>Ga0182736_1000823_pt1 | contig 38608 bp, 23 predicted proteins | sample eDN5th30CKraftBY_FD_128882 | JGI IMG/M metagenome (GOLD analysis project Ga0182736, IMG submission 128882) | Enriched backyard soil microbial communities from Emeryville, California, USA - eDNA 5th pass 30_C Kraft BY (version 2) (version 2) | ecosystem: Environmental > Terrestrial > Soil >... | reverse complement strand
AATATATCCCGCGGATAAAATGGACTCAAGATCCACATACTTTATGTGTATTACGGATGAACCGGCATCAGAACAAGCTGGAGTATCTCTTTGCTAATACCGCAACTGGCTCAACCAAAGTTATCTTAACTGAAGAAAACAAGTACTATATTAACATCAATGATGATTTAACTTTTCTAAAAGATGGCACGCGTTTTCTGATCAGCAGCGAACGGGATGGTTTTAATCATTTATATCTTTACAATATAAATGGTGAGCTTATCCGCCAGATCACCAAAGGCAATTGGGAGATCACGAAATTATATGGTCTAAACGAAAAGGATGGAACGATTTATTACCAATCTACCGAAAGTTCTCCGCTACAACGTGACTTATATACACTAAATATCAATGGGAAAGACAAAAGGAAATTAAGCATAAGTCGTGGCACAAACACCGCGACCTTTAGTACCGATTTTAGTTATTATATATTAAATCATTCGGACACCAATACCCCTGCCTATATCACACTCAATAACAATAAAGGCAAGGTTATACGCGTGCTGGAAGATAATAATGGCGCTAAAGAAACTGCCCGACAGTTTGGCGTTAAGGGTTCGGAGTTCTTTCAGTTTACAACTGCCGCCGGCGTGCAATTAAACGGTTATATGATTAAGCCTAGCAATTTTGATGCTAACAAAAAATATCCTGTTTTAATGTATGTATATGGCGGCCCTGGCAGTCAGAATGTGGCCGACTCGTGGAGCGGATCCAGGAGCATCTGGTTTAACTATCTTGCACAAAAGGGGTATATTGTAGCCTGTATAGACAATAGGGGCACGGGCTTTAGAGGACAAGAATTTCAGAAATCGACTTATTTAAACTTGGGCAAACTAGAAACAGAAGATCAGATCGCTGGGGCGAAGTGGTTGGGACAACAGCCTTTTGTAGACGCTGCGCGTATCGGCATTTGGGGCTGGAGTTATGGCGGATACATGGCCTCCCTATGTATTACGAAAGGAGCCGACGTTTTTAAACTGGCAATCGCCGTAGCGCCGGTAACCACTTGGCGTTATTACGACAGTATCTATACCGAAAGATATTTACGTACGCCGCAGGAAAATCCGGGAGGTTATGACGACAATTCGCCTATTAATTTTGCCAATAACATCAAAGGTAAGTTTCTACTGATTCATGGCACGGGAGACGACAATGTGCATTTCCAGAACAGCGTGATGTTTTCAGAAGCCATTATTCAAGCCGATAAGTCCTTTGAGCAAGCCTATTATCCGAATAAAAACCATGGCATTTCGGGTGGGAATACGAGCTTACACCTCTATCATAGAATGACAGATTTTATCTTACACAATCTTTAAAATAAAATTTCTCAATCAAAGCGTTTGAGGTTATTTGTTTTGCATTTTTACCAATATGCCATTAAAAATTTGTTATAATGCCACTGTCTAATTATCTTGCGCCAAATTATAATAAAATACACTAAGACCACATAGAAAAACCAAACACCATCATGGTAAAAGGATTATAATCAACCTTTAAGCAAAAAAATCAACATGAGTGAAACGACAACATTAACACAAGAACCACAATCAAGCAAACAAGGGCACCCGAAAGGATTATATGTGCTGTTTACCACTGAAATGTGGGAAAGGTTCAATTTTTATGGAATGCGGGCCTTACTTACCCTCTTCCTCGTAAATGCCCTGGCATTTTCCGACAAAGACGCATCCATCGTATATGGTGGATTTTTAGGTTTATGCTACTTAACTCCCATGTTAGGTGGGTACATAGCCGACCGCTATTTGGGAAATAGAAGTTGTATTATATTGGGAGGCACCGTTATGGGGATAGGCCAGCTATTTCTATTCTTTAGCGGCTACGTCTATGCTTCCGACATAGAGCTAGCCAAGTTTGCCATGTGGACGGCTCTTGCCATTATTATTATGGGCAACGGTTTCTTTAAACCGAACATTTCCTCTATGGTGGGGCAATTATACAATAAAGGGGATAATAGGCTGGATTCGGCCTTCACTATCTTTTACATGGGCATCAATGTGGGCGCATTTTTAGGTATGTCAATCTGTCCGTTTCTCGGCGACGTAAAAATGGGTGATGTACGGGTGGTAGAAGCATTTAAATGGGGCTTTTTAGCTGCCGGTTTAGCTATGTTTTTTGGAACACTGCTGTTCTTCTTTCTCAAAAACAAATACGTTACATCTCCGGATGGTAAACCCGTGGGGGCTAAACCAGAATTTAACACGGTTGTAAACGGCAAGACCGAAGAGGCAGAAAAAGCAAAATTTACGATGGGCGCTATTATTGCTTCTTTAGGGGTGCTTGTTGTACTTTATTTTGTATTTCATTATTTATCGACGGACGCAGTTGACCCCAACCCTATTCAAAGCTGGGTATATCCATTTATCTATGCTGCGGCCATCAGCTTGGCTTTTCTGATTTTGACTGATAAATCGATTACGAAAGTAGAACGAGATCGGATTGTGGTGATGTACATCATCGCTTTTTTTGTTATTTTCTTTTGGTCGGCCTTCGAGCAAGCGGGCTCCTCCTTAACCTTTGTAGCCGACAAACAGACGGACCTAAACTTTTTAGGCTTCCAATTACCTCCCAGTTTTATTCAAAACGCCAATTCTATATTTATCGTGCTGTTTGCCTTACCATTTAGCTGGTTGTGGCTTAAGCTCCAAAAGCGGAATATGGAGCCTATCTCCCCTGTTAAACAAGCTTTCGGTTTAATACTATTAGCTATTGGCTATTATATCATTGCCGTACAAGTGGGCAAGATTGGTTTAACTGGCAAACTAGCTGTTCATTGGTTATTTATCATGTACTTATTCCATACACTTGGTGAATTGTGCTTATCGCCGATTGGGCTTTCGCTGGTATCCAAACTGGCTCCAAAACGGTTCTCTTCGCTTTTAATGGGTGTATGGTTTATTGGAAACGCTGCTGGATATGCCTTAGCGGGTACATTGGGCGCATTAATCCCTCCTACGGGCGACAAATTTGAGTTTGCTACCAGTAAAGGCATCGATTTGCAGGCTGTATTGGACGGCGCAGTAAAACCTACAGCAGAACAAATTGCCATTTTAGCACAACAGAAGATAGATATTGTTTATCCAACCTTTGTAGGATTTACCATTCATAACCTATATGAGTTCTTTATGGTATTTGTGACCCTATCGGGAACTGCAGCAATCGTGCTATTGCTTATTTCGGGTATACTTAAAAAGATGATGCATGGGGTGCGGTAGCTATAGACCGTAATTAGCCAATTGGCTAATTAGCAAATTAGCTAATTAAAAGCAATATGGAAAAAACCACTAGTCTAGCAGAAATACAGGATTTTCAAGGTAAGTACCCTAAGCAGTTGTGGTACCTCTTTTTCTCCGAGATGTGGGAGCGTTTCTGTTTTTACGGGATGCGTGGTATGCTTACCTATTTTATGGTTACCGAACTCCTCATGAACGAGGAAATGGCCAACCTACAATACGGCGCCACTCAAGCATTTGTTTATGCGTTCACCTTCATCGGCGGTTTATTTGCGGATAAGTTGTTGGGTTTTCGAAAATCTTTATTCTGGGGCGGACTGCTCATGATTGTTGGTAGTGCCATATTAGCTATCGACCCGCATCAGTTTTTCTTCTTTGGCATAAGTTTTACCATTGTAGGCACGGGCTTTTTCAAGCCTAATATCTCCACTATGGTGGGTTTTCTCTATAAAAATGGGGATGTGCGCAGAGATGCGGGCTTTTCACTCTTTTATTCGGGCATCAATATCGGTTCATTGCTCGGAGGCTATGCTTGTGTGGCTATAGGAAAAGCTTATAGTTGGCATCTAGCTTTTGGTCTGGCCGGAATTGTGATGACACTTAGTTTAGTTGTTTTCCTTTTCACACAGAAAAAACTGGGTCCTATAGGTCTCCCGCCAACTCGGCTTACAGCACCGGATAGGCTGTTGGGTATTGAATCGACTCACGTAAAGCCTAAGAGCTGGTACAATTATATCGTATATGCTGGCTCTTTAGCGATTATTCCGATCATCATGATCATGGTGTCTAAACCAGAATATACCGATTTGTTTATGTATACCATTGGCCCGCTTACCCTTTTATACTTACTGTTTGAGATGACTAAACATTCGGTAGCCGAACGGAAAAAGCTATTGGCAGCCTTGGTATTTATTATTTTCTCTATCGTATTCTGGGCCTTTTTTGAGCAAAGCGGAGGTTCGCTTAGTATCTTCGCCGCCAACCATCTCCATTCGTCATTATTGGGTATCCCCGCAGACCCAAATGGTGTCAATAACGCGGCAAATGCCTTATGCGTGGTTATCTTTGCTCCTCTAGTTGGACTAGCGTGGATTGCATTGGCCAAAAAGAAAATAGAACCCAATACAGTAGTTAAATTTGGCCTGGCTTTTATATTCTTGGCGGCTTCTTTCTATATTTTCTATCTGACCCGCTTCTTCGTAGACGCAGAGGGAAAAAGCTCGCTTGATATTTTTGCACTTGCCTATTTGGTGATGACTTTTGGAGAGCTTTGCCTTTCTCCCATCGGTTTATCCATCATGACTAAATTATCTCCCGTTAGGCTTCAAGGTGTAATGATGGGGATGTGGTTTCTGGCCAGTGCTTATGGCCAATATGTTGCCGGTTTGCTGGGTGCCAATATATCAAAGGCGAGTGAAAATGATAGCATCCAACAGAAATTGCTTACCTATACAGATGGTTATAAACAATTGGGCCTATATGCGCTCATTACAGGCATTGTGCTCCTTTTATTGGCACCATTGGTAAGAAAGCTGATGCAGGAGGTGAAATAAGATTGATTTTTGGGCAACTAACGAAAACAACGAATAAGCAAAAAATACGTACTTTCGTATTTTAAAATTAATCAAGGAAATCAGCCGTGTCAGACAGTATCGTAATTATCCCAACATATAATGAAAAGGAGAATATAGAAAAAATCATACGAAAGGTATTTTCACTTGATTTTCCCTATCATATCTTAATTATTGATGATGGTTCGCCAGATGGTACTGCTGCTATTGTTAAAACACTGCAACAAGAATTTGGCAGTAAGCTTTTTTTAGAAGAGCGTATTGGAAAATTGGGTTTAGGCACAGCCTATATTCACGGCTTTAAATGGTGTTTAGCAAAAAATTATCTGTATATCTTTGAGATGGATGCCGACTTTTCGCATAATCCAAAAGACCTGGTCCGCTTAAGAGAGGCCTGTATAGGAGGCGCCGATATGGCTGTAGGTTCGCGCTATATCAAGGGTGTAAATGTGGTAAACTGGCCCATGAAGCGCGTACTTATGTCGTATTTTGCCTCAGGGTACGTACGTTTAATTACGGGAACCGATATACAAGATGCTACTGCAGGCTTTATATGCTATAAACGTAAAGTTTTAGAGACTATTCCATTGAATAAAATAAAGTTTGTGGGGTACGCATTTCAAATAGAAATGAAATTCACGGCCATTAAGTATGGCTTCAACGTGGTAGAAGTTCCAATAATTTTCACCGATAGAACAGAGGGAACGTCCAAAATGAGCACTAAAATTTTCAGGGAAGCCTTTTTTGGTGTAATACAAATGAAAATTAACAGTTGGTTTAGAAAATACCACTAACGTTAAGTAAAAATTCAAAAGTAAAAAGTAAAAACCCGAGGGGTATCATTGATATCTTAAAACAAATGAGCGCATATCCGGTAAAGATGGTTAGCATATTAGGTTTATCTAATTACAGGGTACTATGTACTAAATACTGAAAAATGAACGAACATTTAAATCCGGATGCAGGTGGTCTGAATAATGCAGAAAGAGAAGTAGAAAAAGTGCTTCGCCCGCAAGCATTCGAAGATTTTACGGGCCAATATAAGATTCTGGAGAATTTACGGATATTTGTTCAGGCGGCTAAACTGCGTGGGGAGCCGTTGGATCATGTACTCTTACACGGCCCACCGGGATTGGGTAAGACTACTCTATCGCATATTATTGCGAATGAGATGGGTGTTGGCATTAAAATCACCTCTGGCCCAGTACTGGATAAACCGGGCGATTTAGCAGGTTTACTCACCAATCTGGATGAGGGGGATATCCTTTTTATTGATGAGATTCATCGGTTAAGTCCGCTGGTAGAAGAGTATCTCTATTCAGCAATGGAAGACTTTAAAATTGATATCATGTTAGAAACCGGTCCGAATGCCCGTTCTGTACAGTTGTCTCTCAGTCCGTTTACCCTTGTTGGTGCCACTACACGATCGGGCTTGCTTACTGCCCCCCTACGGGCACGTTTCGGCATCAACTCACGCTTACAATATTACGACGCCAAGTTATTAACTACGATAGTGCTACGATCGGCGGGAATTTTACGAACAACCATCAGTGATGAAGCGGCTTTTGAAATTGCCAGACGAAGCAGGGGAACACCACGGATTGCCAATGCTTTGCTAAGGCGTACACGCGACTTTGCGCAGATTAAAGGCAATGGCCATATTGATACAGAAATTGCAAAGTATGCACTTAACGCCCTTAATGTAGATGAACACGGCTTAGATGAGATGGATAATAAAATTCTGATGACCATTATTGATAAGTTTAAAGGTGGGCCTGTAGGCTTAAAAACCATAGCAACCGCCGTTGGAGAAGATGAGGGCACCATTGAAGAAGTGTACGAGCCATTCCTCATTCAGGAAGGATATATTATGCGCACAGCAAGAGGTCGCGAATGCACAGAATTAGCCTTTATCCATCTGGGTAAAACAAACTATCCGAAGGGAAATACGTTGTTTTAATATTTTACGAGTTATCAGTTGCGAGTTGCGAGTTTTCCCAAGCACTCGCAACATACAATTTACAACATATAAATGAAGTGATAAGTGGTACATGATAAACAAGTTGCAAATTAGGCTTTGTGCTTTTCGCTTTAAGCTCTCTGCTAAAAAGCCTTTTTTACTTTTTAATTTCTACTTTTTATTTTTTATTTTTCAATGAACATCAACATACGGCCTTTAGGGCTTGCAGATTATAACGATTTAAAAACCTCCATGACGGAGGCTTATCATGGCACGGCGGGTGGTATCTGGCCAAGATCAAGCATTAAAAATTTATTGGATATTTTTCCAGAAGGCCAGCTTTGCGTAGAAGTTGACAACCATGTGGTTGCCTGCGCGCTTTCTATCATTGTAGACGGTAAGAAGACTGATAGAACGCACTCTTATGAAGAAATAACAGGAAAATATTCTTTCGATACACACGATCCGGAGGGCGATGTACTGTATGGCATTGAATTGTTTGTTCATCCCGAGTACAGAGGCTTACGCTTAGGCAGAAGACTATATGACGCACGCAAGGAACTCTGTGAACAGCTCAATTTAAAAAGTATCATCGCAGGCGGACGGATTCCCAAATACCATGAGCACGCAGAAACCTTGAGTCCGAAACAATACATAGAGAAGGTTAAGCAAAAAGAAATTTATGATTCTACCTTAACCTTTCAGTTATCTAATGACTTTCACGTAAAGAAAATTCTCAAAAACTACTTGCCGGAAGATAAAGAGTCCCTAGAATATGCTACTCTCCTGGAGTGGAACAATATCTATTATGAACCCAAAACCAGTTCTATATCGCCAACGAAACAGAATATACGTTTAGGGCTTGTTCAATGGCAGATGCGTTTGTTTAGCAATATAGATGCCTTTTATGATCAAGTAGAGTTCTTTGTTGACGTAGTGAGCGATTATGGGGCGGATTTTGCGCTTTTCCCCGAATTGTTTAACACCCCTTTAATGGAGCCTTACAACCATCTACCAGAAAGGGAGGCTATGCACGTGCTGGCCAAACACACCCAAGAAATTAAGGAAAAGATTCAACAATTAGCCGTTTCTTACAATGTCAACATCATTGCCGGTTCAATGCCTTATCTCAGCGCAGATGAGAAGCTCTACAACACCACCTATCTCTGCCACAGAAGTGGTAAGGTAGATGAGTACAGCAAGGTGCATATCACCCCAAATGAATTACGATATTATGGGATGTACGGTGGCGACAAAGTACAGGTGTTTGATACCGATTGTGGGAAGATTGGGATTGTTATCTGCTATGATGTAGAATTTCCAGAACTGAGCCGTATTCTTGCAGACCAAGGGATGAAAATTCTTTTTGTTCCATTCTTGACCGATACACAGAACGCTTATACCCGAGTACGAAGCTGTGCACAGGCAAGAGCTATAGAAAATGAGTGTTATGTAGCCATTGCCGGGTCGGTAGGAAATTTACCAAAAGTAAATAATATGGATATCCAATATGCGCAATCGGCGGTATTTACGCCTTCAGATTTTGCATTTCCAACAAATGGTGTAAAAGCAGAAGCAACTACCAATACGGAAATGGTGCTATTGGCTGATGTTGATTTATATGCATTAAAAGAATTGCATCAATATGGCACTGTAAAAACCATGAAGGATAGACGTACTGATCTTTATAGTGTGAAGTTGATCAAATAAACCTGGTTGGTTGTTGATTGTTGGTTGTTGGGTTCCCGCATTAGCTGATTGGCTAATTATTTATTATCTTTGCGCCCTATGATTAGTGTTTCAAATCTTTCGTTGCGCTTTGGTAAACGCGTTTTATTTGACGAAGTTAATTTAAAATTTACACAGGGCAACTGTTATGGTATAATTGGGGCCAATGGTGCCGGGAAATCTACCTTTCTAAAAATTATTACTGGCGATGTAGACCCAACCACGGGTTCTATCAGCATTACCCCAGGAGAACGTATGGCTGTATTGAGCCAAAATCACTACGCTTTTGATGAATTCTCGGTAATCGAAACGGTTATGATGGGGCATAAAGAGCTCTACAAAATCATGAAAGAGAAGGATGCCATTTATGCCAAAGAAGATTTCACCGATGCAGACGGAGAACGTGCAGGCGAGTTAGAGAATATTTTTGCCGAGATGGATGGATGGAGTGCGGAGAATAATGCCGCTACCCTCTTGAGTAATTTAGGCATTAAAGAAGATCTCCATTATAAATTAGTTAAAGAATTGGATGGGAACCAAAAAGTAAGGGTATTGTTGGCTCAAGCTTTATTTGGCGATCCGGATATATTAGTACTTGATGAGCCTACCAACGACTTAGACATCGATACAATAGCCTGGTTGGAGAATTTTATGGCCGACTATCAAGGACTAGTCTTAGTGGTATCACACGACAGGCACTTTCTTGATGCGGTATGTACGCATATTGTGGATATTGACTTTAGTAAGATGTCCATCTATACCGGCAATTATACCTTCTGGTATGAGTCTAGTCAGTTAGCTTTAAAGCAGCGGACAGATCAGAATAAGAAACTAGAAGATAAAGTCAAAGAACTACAGGAGTTTATCCGTCGTTTTAGTGCCAATGCATCTAAATCCAAACAGGCTACAAGTCGTAAAAAAGCTTTAGACAAAATTAATTTAGATGAGATAAAGCCTTCCAGCCGTAAATATCCTGCGATTATGTTCAACGATATGAGCAGGGAGCCGGGCGATCAGATTCTTCAAATTGAAAATTTAGGTAAAACCGCTAACGGCGAAGTTCTTTTTGCTAATGTGAATTTCATGATGAACAAGGGCGATAAAATTGCTGTCCTTGCCGAAAACAGTTTAGCAACCACTGCTTTTTACGAAATTTTAACAGGGCGGGATAAAGATTTTAAGGGTGAGTTCAAATGGGGTGTTACCATTAACACTGCGGATATCCCTATGGATAATGCTTCTTATTTCGAAGGTAAAAACGAAAATCTGATCGATTGGTTAAGAGAATACTCCACAGCAGATCAAGACGATCAATTCATTCGCGGTTTTCTAGGGAAAATGCTTTTCAGCGGAGAGGAGGTGCTCAAAAAATGTTCTGTGCTTTCTGGAGGGGAAAAAATGCGTTGCATGTTTTCGAGGATGATGTTGCAAAGGGCCAATTTTCTACTTTTTGATGAACCCACTAACCATCTGGATCTAGAATCTATCACAGCGCTGAATAATGGCATGAAAGATTTTAAAGGATCGCTCCTTTTTACGTCCCGCGACCATGAACTAACACAAACTGTTGCCAACAGAATAATCGAACTCACTCCGAATGGCATCATTGATAAATTGATGTCGTACGATGAATATATCAACAGTGAGGAAATCAAACAACAGCGCGAACGAATGCTGAAATAAGATGCTGAGTGCTGAATTATAAGTTTACAACTTATCGCTCAGCACTCATCGCTTTACCTTTTTAACTTCCTTAAATGCCCAGGTGTTAATCTGCGTAATAATCTGCTTAATACGATTCTTACCTTCTTCTGTATTCATATCTATTTCACAAAAGGCATCTCCGCTATGTCTTGCATGCAAAATAAGGTAATATATTCCTGCTGTCTGTAAAGCTGTCAAAGCTCGTAAATCGATAGACGTCTTGTCGAAAAAAGAATCGGATAACTTAAGCAATTCACTTGCCCGGTTTTCCCTAACTCCAGCTAGTTCACGTATAAGCGCATTATTTTCGCTAATTTCCCATAATAAGATATTTTTCAATTCTTCTGAGTCATACAGTGTGTCTAACTGTTTATCAAGCAAATCGCTAAAAGTATGATGACCAATATTTGATAGGTCTATTTCGGCTATACCAGTATTATCGAATAAGCTTGCCCAATAATCCTTTTCCCGCACATATTTTTCGATTAAACTGTCTACATTGTCAAAATACCTATAAATAAGCTTCTTGTTTACACCGGCTTTGTGAGAAATTTTATTTACGCCTAATGCCGTATATCCCTCTGTACGAATAATTTCTCCAACCGCTTGGAGTAATTTCATTTTTGTCCGTTCTTTATCGCGAAATTCACCTTGAGGTCTTTTTCTTTCTTTTTTCACTTCTTTTGGGATCTGTTTTCCCTTTTGTTGTTTTTCCATTGACTTTTTTTTAATTTATCTATTAAAGAGGGCTATTACCACATGAATAGACCTAATATGTACAATCGAGATGAAAGAACTTGGTAAAATGATAATAAACGCCCTTAGGCAGTAAAAATCTACAGCATAAAATGCTCAAGTCTATACTGGTCAAATTAAAACAATAAATACCTGCGTAAACAGGTTTCGCCGTAATAGTAGGACGGTTTTAGATTAAGTTAAGTTTTTTCTTTTTAATATTTGTGTTCTGCCTTCTTTGCTATATACAACAAGGAGGTTTCTAATATCAATACTCAAATGTCGTAAACTATCTCGTATTTATTAGCTTTTTTTTAAAAAACATCAAAATCATTTTTTGTTCTGACAACTCCTGACGCCAATAACACGTTGTTTCGATCGCTCCATATAGTGAGATCATGGCTGTCGTTCTTCTTCGTACCAAAAAAACTGAGACCTTCCCTTACTAATCAATTATACCACCCCTCTGTTAAAAAAGAAGAAGGCCGTTATTTTCCTTGATAAACTCCCGTGGTTAAGTTCCCATAAACAGGATTTTTGCCAGCTTTTTAAATATTTCTGGAATGCATGGAAATCAAAGACAACCTGTATAAATCCGGATTGGTATGGAACGAAGTGAACATAGAGGCGTTATTTGACGCATAGCTAAAAATACCCCTGCTATCTCTTACATCTGCCATGGTAGCTCCTTGGTTTTTATATCCACTTTTGGAGTATTAAATAACGCTATTTTAAAAAAACAGTATAGATACGCCGTGAAGTAGTATACTATACCTATGTGCGATGGGAAGTGCGTAACCAGAACAACCAATTTTAAACAGTATTTTTATGAGACCATCCATTTATCATTACTTAAAATGGCGGCAGATTGTCCCCGTCATTTTTCTTACGCTAAGTCACCTAATGAGCTTTGCCCAAACGCAGCGCGTGTCGGGCCTTGTCACCGGTGAAACTGACGAGCCTCTAGTTGGCATTAGCGTCCGCATAAAAGGCGGTACCGTCGCCGCGTCTACCGATGCAAAAGGAACCTATACCATAACAGCAGCTCCAACGGATATCCTATTGTTTTCTTATATAGGTTATGCAACACAAGAGATACCTGTTGGAAGCCAATCGACCCTCAATGTCAAACTCTTGCCCGATATGCAGACATTGGAAGAAACCATTGTCATCGGATATACCACGCAATCTAAAAAACTCACTACGGGAGCGATGTCGCAGGTGAACACTAAAGAAGCCTTAGCGACTCCCATTTCCAATGCAGGCGACGCCCTACAGGGTAGGGCGTCGGGGGTAAACGTTGTAACAGGCGGACAGCCGGGAAGTACTCCTGTTATCCGCATAAGAGGTTTCGGTTCGACCAATGACAATGGCCCACTTTACATTATCGACGGTATGCAGATAACGGACGGATCGGTACTTGCCCAGATAAACCCCAATGATATTGCTAGTATGAACGTGCTAAAAGATGCTTCCGCGGCCATCTATGGCGCTCGGGCTGCCAATGGTGTCATCATCATCACCACCAAAACGGGTATTCCTAATTCGAAGCCTACGGTTTCCCTTAATTCTTACTATGGTTTTCAGCAGGTAGCCAGCAAACCGGAACTGTTAAATTCAGAACAATTGGGAGAAGTGTTCTGGCAAAGTTACCGTAATGACGGTATCACCCCCAGCCATCCGCAATATGGAAACGGCGAATTTCCCGTGGTTCCTGAATATATACGGGGAAATCCCTCCTTACCCTACGACCCGGTAACCAACCGTCTTACCCGTGCCCGGACCGGGAACAATTGGCTAGATGAAATCTTTCACACGGGCATTTTGCAGAATTACGATCTATCCATCCAGGGAGGCGGAGAAAAATCGAGGTATCTGGTATCGGGAGGTTACCAAAACAGAGAAGGGATTCAACTCTTTACCGGTTTCAAGAGGTATTCAACCCGTTTGAATGTAGAAACCAGTGCGACCGATCATATCCGTTTTGGAGAACATTTAAGTGTATCTTATAGTGATGTCCTCGCCCAGAACCAAGTACAAGGAGCCATTGGCTCTAGCCCGTTGATCCCCAATTATGATGAGGGAGGTAATTTCGCAGGAGCTGGCCCTTCTACAGGAGCTGGCCTCAATAACCTGATTACTCCATTAGCGCAATTATCAAGAGGCCAAGATAACTTTAATCGTAGCTGGCGCATATTGGGTGATGCCTACGTGGAGGTAGACATCCTAAAAGATCTGATTGCCAAATCTTCCTTCGGCATCAGCTTTACGAATAATTTTGCCCATACGGTTGTGCGCCAAAGCCCTGAGTCTCCCGAGCCTGTAAGAACGACGGCACTTAATGAGATACAAAGCAATACCACCTCCTGGGTCTGGAGCAATACCTTGCGTTACAATAAGACCTTTGGCGACCATTCTATCAGCCTGTTAGGAGGTGTAGAGGCTGTGAGAGAAAACCTACGCCTCTCTAATGTGCGCATCGAAAACTTCCTGTTGGAGGATGCTGATTACCTTATTCTGGGAACAGGCGCCAATGCGCCTAACATCGCCGACAGCCGATGGCAGGAGAACACCTTATATTCGCTGTTTTTCAATGGAGAATATGCTTATAAAAGTAGATATTTAGCTTCCTTTTCGATTAGACGGGACGAATCTTCGCGTTTTGCACCGGGAAATAACAGTGGGGTATTTCCTTCGGGCAGTTTAGGATGGATCCTTAGTGAAGAGGATTTCCTGAAAAACACGCCAGCGATCTCCTTGCTGAAATTACGAGCATCCTATGGCCAATTGGGTAATCAGTCCATCCCAGTTCCCAACCCTTACACCAATATCTACGAAGTGAATCAGGAGTTTTCCTTTTACTCCATACAGAACGGCACAATTAGTACCGGATCCATGTTATCCGCCCTGGGAAATCCCAACCTACATTGGGAACGATCGCAACAGTTGGATATCGGTTTTGATTTAGGACTTTGGAACAACCGGGCCAACCTGTCCGTCGACTTATATAACAAGGAAACGAAAGATATGATCATTGCCAGTCCTTTACCTTCCACTGCAATTGATGCCGATGCGCCCTATATCAATACCGGCAAAGTGAGCAACAAAGGAATCGACGTTAGTCTCGGGTACAGTAATGCTCCGGAAACCGTTTTCAAATGGGACGTTAGCCTTAATATTTCCGCTTATAAAAACCGTTTGGAGAGTCTGAATGACAACAACCCTCTGGCCTTTTTATCGGGAGCTAATTTTTACAATGGCATCATCACCAGAAGTTCAAATGGCCAGCCTTTATCTTATTATTACGGACGGGATATCATCGGTATCTTCCAAACATCCGAAGAGGTGGCTGCCGCCCCCAGTCAAGGTTTTGTCAATCCTGCCGACGGGGTAGGACGATTCCGTTATCGCGATGTGGATGGCAATGGTGTGATCAACGATCTCGACCGAACGAATCTTGGTAATCCACATCCCGACTTTGTCTATGGCCTCAATGCGAATCTTGCCTACAAAAGCTTTCACCTGACCCTATTTTTTCAGGGTTCACAAGGGAACGAGATCTACAATTTTCCAAAGGTTTACTCGGACTTTGGAGCCTTCTTCAACGGAGATAGAAGCGTCCGGGTGCTCGACGCGTGGACAGAGACTAACAGAGACGCTACCTTATCAAAGGTCGGTGTGAGCGTAAAGAATAACGAATCGGCCCCTAACTCCTATTATGTCGAAAATGGATCCTATCTGCGATTAAAGAATCTACAACTGGCCTACGATTTTGCCCTTCCTTCCCTAGGCGTAAAAAATATACAGGCTTATATACAGGGGACCAACCTGTTCACCATTACAAAATACGAAGGTATGGATCCGGAGGCGGGAGCAACTAATGGAAGTGATTTGACCTTTGGCGTAGATTCTGGCATATTTCCATTGGCAAGAACCTACACCCTGGGATTGAATTTTAGTTTTTAGTCCATTCAATCACCAAATAATAAAAAAATAAACGAATGAAAAAGAAGATAGTATTCGGATTATCCCTGCTTTTTTTAACGCTTTCCTGCAGCAAGGATTTTAGAGAAGTTACTCCGAAGGGCGTCATCAGTGAAAGTTCCCTCGCCACCGAGGAAGGTGTAAATTTACTGTTGATCGGAGCATATTCCATGCTCGACCAGATGAGAACGGGCATCAATAACGATTATTATTCAACCGGTGATAAATTTTGGTTTGACATTATGTCGGATGATGTACACAAGGGGGCAGATAATGGCGATCTGGCCGAGCTATTCCAGTTGTCTAACCATAATTATCAAACCAACAACCCTTTTATTTTTGATGAGTGGAAGGGACTTTATGCCGGTGTCAACAGAGCCAATATCGTCATTGCACAAGCGGCACTGGTGGAAGGTGCAGACCTGGCTCCTCAGATAGCGGAAGCCCGTTTTCTACGAGCTCACTTTAATTTTAACCTGACCCGCGCATGGCGGGATGTTCCTTTAATCGACTATACCGATTTGAACGACCCCAATAAACCCAATGACGGCCCTTTATGGGCCAGCATTGAAGAGGACTTCCAATTCGCGATCGACAATCTGCCGCCTACACAGGCAGAATCCGGTCGCGCCAATCAATGGTCGGCAAAAGCCTATTTGGGTAAAGTTTATCTATACGAACACAAGTATACCGAAGCAGCTGCCATCCTACAGGATGTCATTAATAACGGCCCCTATTCCCTACTGCCAGAATATAATGATAATTTTGGCGAGGCCGGCGAAGCGGGGCCCGAATCAGTTTTCGCAATACAATTTCAAAACGATGGAGGACAGTCCTTCAATGGGAACCGCAGTTTTCTCAAACCACTGGCTGGAGGCCCCCTCAATACCTGTTGTGGGTTTTACCAACCTACGCAAGACCTAGCAAATTCCTTTAAAACGGACGAAAGTGGCTTGCCCCTATTGGATACGTATAACCAGACTGATATCAAAAATGATCAGGGTCTTCCCTCTTTCGAAGCCGATGGCGTTACTCCCATTCCATTTGTGATATACGATGGCCCGGTAGATCCGCGATTGGATTTTACCGTGGGAAGAAGAGATATCGACTGGAACGGTTTTGGCCGCTTCCCTGGGGCAGCCTGGATACGGGTACAAGCAAACGGAGGTCCCTATGTTTCCAAAAAGTTCCAGTACCGGGCCTGGGATTATGATGCGAACAGGGGTCAATTTGGTCAATTTGAGCGTCCAGGTATCCATTACCAGATTATCCGTTATGCCGACGTACTGCTCATGGCGGCAGAAGCCGTGATTGAGTCGGAAAGTAATCTTTCCGTGGCACTCGATTACGTGAATCGTGTACGGCTTAGGGCAAAAAACTCTACCTATGTCCCTACCATCCCGGGAGTAAATCCTACTAATTATCAGATTGAACCCTATCCCTATTTCCCTAATGCGGAATATGCACGTAAAGCCGTCCGGTTTGAACGCCGCCTAGAACTGGCTACCGAAGGACACCGATGGTTTGACCTATCAAGGTATGGGGCGGATTATTATGTAAATACCATCAATACGTTTTTTAGAAACGAAGCGCGGACCATCAGAGGTCTCGAAAACCTCACCAGCCCGGCTTTGCCGAAACATGTGATTTTACCGATCCCCTTAAGCGCTATTGATTTGAGCAATAATGTATTACACCAAAACACTGAATGGCAATAGCTTGTTATTCTTTGTCAACCCTTTAAATATAAACATATGAATCGTTCGAAATCATTCACAAGGCTCGGCAGCGTATCGCTGCTACTTTTCAGCTCTCTCCTTATAACCCTCGGGATGAAAGCGCCTACCGCAGATGTGCCAACCTTAGAAATCAGTGCGCAGGCTCCCGATTTTAGCCTGCCAGGTACCGACGGAAAGACCTACACGCTCCAAAGCTTCTCCGGGTCAAAGCTCTTAGCTGTTGTCTTTACCTGCAACCATTGCCCAACGGCTCAAGCGTATGAAGACCGTATCATCGCCTTAACGCGCGATTACAAAGAAAAGGGAGTGGCTGTGATCGCCATTTCGCCTAATGACCCCAAAGCGGTGTCTCTGGACGAGCTGGGTTATACCGATATGGGAGATACTTTTGAGGAAATGAAAATCAGGACCAAAGAGAAAGGATTTAATTTTCCTTATCTCTACGACGGCGACACAGAAAAAACATCCCGGGCTTATGGTCCCGTGGCTACTCCCCATCTGTTTGTCTTCGATCAACAACGTAAGTTGCAGTATGTAGGACGTTTGGATGGATCGGAGAAACCCGGTTCTGCTAATGCGGAGGACGCTCGGAATGCCCTGGATGCCCTGCTAGCTAGCAAACCTGTTGCCGTACCGAAGACTAAAACCTTCGGATGCTCCATAAAGTGGTCGGAAAAGGGCGACTGGGCACAGAAAGCACCACTGGTATGGGCCAAGGAACCGGTTGCGCTCAATACGATCGACGATGCCGGCATAAAAGCACTTTTGAAAAATGACACCGAAAATTACCGGCTCATCAATATTTGGGCGACCTGGTGCGGCCCCTGCGTAACAGAACTACCCGAGTTTGTCGATATCAACAGAATGTACCGACGGCGTAATTTTGAATTTATCACCATCAGTGCCGACAAACCCGATAAGAAAGATAAGGCGCTGGCAATACTGAAAGAAATGCAGGCATCGGCCACCAATTATATCTATAATTCGGAGGATAAGTATAAGTTGATTGAAGCCGTAGATGCCGATTGGCAGGGTGCTTTACCGTATACCCTTCTCGTGGCCCCGGGAGGAAAGGTGATCTACCGTACACAAGGATCGATGGTTCCCCAGGAGATGAAAAAACTGGTCGTAGAACAAATTGGACGTTATTATTAAGTTTTAAGCTAGTACTATTGGAAATGGAATATTGTAAATGCCTCATTATCGGTGCGGGTCCTGCCGGCTATACAGCTGCCATATATGCTTCACGGGCAAGTCTAAAACCCGTAATGTATGTTTGTCTACAACCGGGAAGACAATTGGCCCTTACAAAACATTTAACAACGGTAACATATTAACCAACAATAACTTATGAATTATATTAAATACAAATACCTGCTGTGTCTGGGACTCGTCATGATCTCCGGAGCGGCTTTCTCACAAAAGGGAACCCTAGGGGTTTTCGATGGTCATGGAGATATCGGTAAGGACGTTAAACCGGGTTCCGCGTTGTATAATACCAAAACACAGGAATACGAAATGAGTGGCTCGGGATATAACATTTGGTTTGACCATGACGAGTTTCATTTCTTATGGAAAAAGATAAAAGGCGATTTTATTGTTTATGCGCGGGCCCGCTTCGTTGGCACCGGAACCGATCCGCATCGAAAGGTGGGATGGATGGCCAGAGCCAGTCTGGACGGTAATGCTGCTCAGGTAAATGCAGTAGTCCATGGAGATGGCCTTACCTCTTTACAATACCGGAAAACCACGGGAGCTACTACCGAAGAAATACGCTCTTCCCTTACCCATGCGGATGTGATCCAGTTGGAACGTAAGGGTGATACGTACACCATGCGTATGGCTAAATTTGGAGAACCTTTCGTCACCGAACAGATCACTAATATCCCTTTAGGAGAAGAAGTGTATATAGGGCTTATGCTGGGATCCCATAATAAGGATGTTATCGAAAAAGGGATCTATAGCGACGTCCGTATCACGGTACCCGCCCCGGAATCACTGATTCCCTATCGGCAATATCTGGGGAGCAACATCGAATTATTGGACATTGCCAGCGGCAAGCGGGACGTGATCTATTATTCGCCCAAGTCTCTTCAGGCTCCTAACTGGACAAAAGACGGTAAAAGCCTTATCTACAACAGTGAAGGACTCATGTATAATCTAAGTCTGGCTACACGGAAAGCCAGTGTCATTCCTACGGGCGATGTCAAAAGCAATAATAATGACCATGTAATCTCTTTTGATGGAAAGATGCTGGGATTAAGCAGTGCGGTGCAAGAACTAGGAGGATCTATTGTGTGGACGGTACCGATTGGCGGAGGTACTCCCAAGCAGATCACACCCAAGGGACCATCCTATGCGCACGGATGGTCGCCCGATGGAAAAACACTGCTATTTACCGGTGAGCGCAATAAGGAATTCGACATCTATAGCATTCCTTCGGCTGGAGGGTCCGAAAAAAGACTTACCACGGCGCAGGGTCTCGATGATGGTTCTGAATATACACCGGATGGCCAGTACATTTATTTTAATTCAAACCGGACCGGCACCATGCAAATCTGGAGAATGAAAGCCGACGGCAGCGAACAGGAGCCCGTAACAAACGGAGAATTTCATGATTGGTTTCCACACGTATCTCCTGATGGAAAACAACTCCTGTTTATCTCCTTTTTAAAAGAAGAAGTTGATGCCGGCGATCACCCTTTCTATAAACATGTTTATCTTCGTATCATGCCAATTGCTGGCGGAGAACCAAAAGTTATTGCTTATGTTTATGGGGGTCAAGGGACGATTAATACGCCCTCCTGGTCGCCGGACAGCAAAAAGGTTGCATTTGTAAGCAATTCGGGAGATATCGAAAGTGTAAATAACTAAATTCTTATCTAATATTATAGCTAAACAGCATGATTAATCGAAGAAGTTTTCTCAAAAACGGAGGGACGCTAGCTTTACTTAGCTTGGCTACGCCTGCCCTTTCTAAAGGTCGCCACCTACTTTCAGGATCATTTGGCGCAGAAAAAATTAAACAGGTTGGTATACAACTATATTCTGTAAAGGATGTGCTGGAGCAGAACCTGAATGGCACCTTACAGTCTCTGGCAAATATGGGATATAAGGAGGTCGAGTCCTATCCCGGTAGTAAAGGGCACTATTATGGGATGGAACCCAAGGCCTTTTCTTCCCTGTTAAACGATATGGGAATGAAGCTCGTGAGCAGTCATTTTGGATCGGGCACCCGGGCGGCTCAAGCGGAGTCATGGCGCCAAGCCACCATGTTGTCGAGATTTGATGAACTGGCAGGAAAAGCAGCAGAAACCGGACAACAATACCTTACATGTTCCTGGATGGATGTAAGCCTAAGGCAGAATCCTGACGATCTAAAACGTACGGCCGACCTCTTTAATCAGGTAGGAGAAACCTGTAAAAAGGCCGGATTGCAATTTGCTTACCACAATCATGCCTTTGAATTTGAGAAAGTGGGAGACTCGCTGCTTTACGATTTCATGCTGGCTCATACCGATGCTCAACTGGTGCAATGGGAAATGGACATCTTTTGGCTGGTTGCCGGTGGATTGGATCCTGTCACGTACCTGAAAAAATACCCCAACCGTTTTCCTCTGGGCCATGTAAAGGACATGGATAAGTTGGATAAAAAGAAGAATACGGAAGTCGGCACCGGTTCTATTGACTATGCCACTATTCTTCAGGCAGGTCGCGCGGCAGGTATGAAACATTTTATTGTAGAACAGGAAACCTTTACGCGACCATCTATCGAAAGCATGGAAATAAACTATAAAAACTTATCAGCTATGAATATATAGCCATTCCTACTGTAATTTATCAGACTATCCCATAGGTTTTATGAAGTTAGGAAGATCCGCTCCATAAAACCTATGGGATTCTTAGCGCCACACTTTTAAACGTCCAGCTTCTTCAAATATTGATAGTTATACATCAGGCTTTTCAGCGGGGACTCCTCCCATTCTTCCTGTTCAACGAAAAAATACTTCATTTTGGCCTTTTTGCTACTTTTAAGTAAACCCGGGATATCGATACGCCCTTTACCAAACTCAGTACTTTCTACTTTATCCTGCTTGATATCTTTCAGATGCCATAGCGGGAAGCGTCCTGGATAATGCTCAAAATAATACTCAGGATCGGCTCCCCCTACGATTAACCAACCCAAATCTAGCTCCATGTGTACCAGTTCAGGTTCGGTATTGTTCAGTAGCACCTCATAAGGTACTGTCCCGCTCAACTTTACAAAATCGTTAGCCCCATTGTGGTACCCAAAGACCAGACCGGCCTTTTTACATACTTCGGCAGCCCGATTGAAGAGCTCTGCCGACTCTTTGTATGCGTCTATCGTATTTCCCCTGATGGGCAAGCCGGCAGCAATAATATAGGACTGCCCTGCCTCCGCAGCCTCATCCACACTCTTTTGCCAACCTTCGCTAAGACGGATATGACCACTACGTAAGGTAAGTCCCAGATCTCGGGTTACCTGTTTCATTTCTTTGGGTTCGAGCCCATAGTAATTTCCTTTGGGGCTGTTGGCCGATTCTATTTCCTTATATCCTATGCTAGCCAGCACTTCTAATGTCTGTCTGGCATCCGCCAGCATGGGATCTCGCACGGAATAAAGATTGATGCCAACATCTTCCAGCTGGCCGCTGAGCCATACCGACGGGCTGAGGTAATATCCTAACAATATTCCTCCGGATGTTTTTAAAAAATCGCGTCTTGTTTTCATTATTTAGATTTGTTGATGGGTTCATGGGTTGCCTCATTTGTTTGTTCCATACTGGTCTTTGTACTTTTTTGTGTTTTAAAGGCATGGAGACCCGTATCCAGAAATTGCACAAACTTCTGGACATCGGTTTCATAGGACACTGGTTGAACCAACACTTTTTCGGTAAACGGGTCGAACAGCACATAATAAGGCTGGGCATTATTCTGAAAGCGTACAATCTGCAAATCGGCACTTTGACTGCCAATGGTTCTTTTCACTTTTCCATCATAGATAGATGTATACCATTTCGAATCTGGTAATTCCATTTTTTCATCGACATACAAGGCCAGCATCACAAAATCATTCTTCAACCGTTTCAGCACCTCCGCCTCTGCCCAGACGCGTTCCTCCATTTTACGGCAATTGACACAACCATGTCCCGTGAAATCAATAAAAATCGGCTTGTTCTGCTTTCTTGCACAGTCCAGTGCCTGCTGCCAGTCAAAATATCCTTTAATGCCATGGGGGAAACTCAAATCAGCGGGATTATAGGGTGCTTCACAGAGCCCATTTGAACCACCCGTCGTTTCCGTCGCTATAGTGGATTGTATATTAAAATCCTGCGTATTCATAGGTGGCAAAAAGCCAGCAAGAGCCTTCAGTGGGGCACCTAAAAGCCCGGGTAGAAGGTAAAAAACAAAGGCCCATGTCAGCAGAGACAATACCAATCTGGGAACGCCGATTGTCTGGCTATCACCATCATGAGGTAAGCGGATTTTCCCCATTAAATACAAAGCCATCCCCAGAAAAATGGCCATCCATATTACCAGAAAGATTTCCCGGTCTAATATCCGCCAGTGATAAACTTGGTCTGCCATGCTTAGAAATTTAAACGCCAGCGCCAGCTCGAGAAAGCCCAGGATGACTTTCACGGAATTCAACCAAGATCCTGACCTAGGCAGGTTTTTCATCCAATTGGGAAAAATAGCGAATAGGGTAAAAGGAATGGCAAAAGCCATAGAGAAGGCAAACATCCCGGCAATGGGCTTCAGAATGGCTCCTCCGGCCGACTCTACCAGGATACTGCCCACAATAGGTCCTGTACACGAAAAAGACACCAATACAATCGTAAAGGCCATAAACAGAATACCATAATAGCCCCCTTTGTCCGCTTCCTTATCTACTTTATTTACTATGGAAGAGGGTAGGACAATCTCAAAAAGCCCCAGGAATGAAAGGCCGAACAAAATAAATATCGCAAAAAACAGCAGGTTGGGCAACCAATGCGTACTGAGCCAGTTGGCAAATTCAGGACCATTGATTCGAGCCACTATTGTGCCAATAAGAGTATAGACAAAAACAATTGCCAGACCAAAAACCAAGGCCTTGATGATGGCTTGTTTGCGGCTTTTGCTATTACTGGTAAAGAAAGAAACGGTCATGGGAATCATAGGGAAGACACAAGGGGTTATCAATGCGGCCATTCCTGCCAAAAAGGCTAATAGCATGAACGATAACATGGAAGTAGGCTTCTGTCCGGGAACTGTTAAGGGAATATCACTGGCAGTAACCGCTGCAGAAACTCCGTTGGCAGATGTATCTGCTATCGGGACATCGGTCCATATCAGGCCACCCGTGGATGCCGATAGCGAATCTGTGTCATCTACTTTGCTTTCTTTTTCCTGACCAACCCCAGCGGCAGTTGGAAGACGTTCAATAACCGGAAAAGAAAAATCCTGATCGAAAGGGATACATTGCCCATCCACTTCGGTACAGACCTGATATTCGACATTTCCTTTTATAGGAACGGAATTGCCATGCAATCGGATCGTTTGCCTAAATTCGGCATGATCTACAAAGTACGTATAGGTTCCCTTCCAGAGATCGCTATATTTCTTTTTGGGCTGGATAGGTTTTACCCTTCCCACCAGCTCATAGGAAGCATCGGGCTGAAAATGAAAGGTAGTAAGCATGGGACCAAGGTTCTCATCGAAATCGGTGGAGTATAGATACCAATCTTTATCAATTTTTACATGGAAGATCAGATCGACTTCTCCCCTCCCTGTTACTTTTTCCTTTGATAAGACATACTCCCAGGTCGCCGGCCGCAGTATCTGTGCCTGGCTGTAACTACTGAACAGGATGAATATGGTTGCGAGAAAAAAACGAATATTCTTTATCATAATGCCAAATGCTAAATTGGTGAGCTCTTCTTAACTCAAGAACCAATGGTTTACATAGCAAAGAAAAGCATCCCTTCTTTTAGAAAGCGACGGGATAATTCAAAAAAGACAAGGGTGTTTTTGTCGGCATGTATTTGTTTATCTCTAGGAGAGTCTTTCTTTACAAACACCATGGTATTTTGGTCAAAATACCCTTGCTATTTTACTGGTTATTAGCTGTTTCCAATATTATTTTATTTGAATCGTATAAGAAGTTTTGTATATTAGCTACACCAAAATGTAAGCCTTAGCTAATTTTTCGATTGTAATGTACCAACGGTCCTTAGAAATTTTTCCAGTTTCATCGCTAAAATATACGACGGGATCATAGGTTTAACTAACCAAGAAAATGATGTCCTTATTGTACCCTAAATGCATGAGTGTCGCCGTTATATGGATCTTTCTCTTCATAAGAGCCACCGGTAGTCCTTTAACGACAGATTCGATCAAGTCCATCCGATTTGAACATATTAACGCTGGACTTTCTCAAAGTACCGTCACCTGTATATTGCAAGACCGAAGAGGATTTATGTGGTTTGGCACCAAAGATGGATTAAATCGGTATGACGGCATAGAATTTACCATTTTTAAAAGTAACACGGAAAGCCTGTTAAGCCATAGCTACATCACTTGTATCTTCGAAGACAGTGAAGGTACGCTATGGGTAGGCACCCTGGAAGGAGGTCTGAACCGTTACGATAAAAATACGGAGACATTCACCCGGTTTCAACATGATGAAGGGAATCCTAACAGTATCAGCCATAATTATATTACGTGCTTATACGAAGACCGGAATAAAAGACTTTGGGTAGGTACCGAAAACGGGTTCAATCTTCTCTTACCGGATAAATCCAGCTTTTTATCCTACCGGTATGAGCGAGACAATCCATGGAGCCTTTCCGATAATAATATAGGTGTTATTTTTGAAGACAGTAAGTTTAATTTATGGCTCGGTACCAGAGGTGGTGGTCTCGAGCGTTTTGATCCGGTCGGGCAACGTTTCACCCATTACAAATACAACAAAGAGGATCCTTCTTCCATCAGCGATAATGTAGTAAGAGCTTGTTACAAAGATTCGGAAGGGACCATATGGTTGGGAACATCCGACGGGCTTAACCGTTTCATAGAAACTCCCAATGGAGCCCGATTTGAACGCTTCCAACAGGATAGCCCTCCTCTCCATAATAGTCTACAAAACAATACCATTACCAGTATTTCCGAAGATCTTTATGGCAGACTCTGGATTGGCACTCAAATAAACGGACTTTATGTGTACGATAAAAAGAAAAAAATATTTTCAAATTTCTTCCCAAATACCCTGGACCAATATAGTATTAGTAGCAATTCGTTATGGTCTATATACCGGGATAATGTGGGAACGATGTGGCTTGGCGCGCGTAACAGAGGCTTGGATAAATGGGATATTGGCCGCCAAAAATTTACCCGGCACAACATTACCTCCTCAGGCAATTATGCTCTGAGTAACAGAGATGTAGCTTGTTTCGTAGAAGATGAGTTAGGGAACCTCTGGATCGGCACCGATGGTGGAGGTCTTAGTTATTTCAACCGCAAAACCAATAGCTACACGAATTATGTTCACGATCCCAAGGATTCGCGAAGTCTGGGCAGCAATGCCGTACTTTCGTTACTAATCGACCGGCATCATAATTTATGGATCGGCACCTGGGGCGGAGGATTGAATCTGTTTGACAGGAAAACAAATACTTTCAAACATTACCTTCATAACCCCAGCAAAAGGGGGAGTATTGCGGGCAATAATGTTTTTAGTCTTTGCGAGGACCGCCAAGGTAGATTGTGGGTAGGTGTTTTTTATGGTGGTGTGAGTCTTTACGATCCGGATTCGGATGGGTTTTTCCGGTACAATTATAACCCGAATGACCCCTCGAGTCTGTGCAATAATAAGGTCACTAAAATCGTGGAAGACAGTAAAGGAACGATATGGATCGGCACCGACGGAGGCGGTCTGGACCGGCTGCATTGGGGAGGAAGCCATCATGTTTGGTTTACCCATTACCAATATACAGGAAAGCACCAAGGAGAGCTGAGCAGCAATATTATCAACACTATTACAGAGGATCGAAGCCAGCGTCTCTGGATCGGAACCGGACAGGGGCTGAATCGGTTGAACCCTCATGACGGTACCTTTGACATCTACAAAAAGAAAGATGGTTTGCTGGATGACATTATTAATGGTATTTTGGAAGACGAGGAAGGTTTTCTGTGGCTGAGCACCAATCAGGGCGTCAGTAAATTTGATATACAATCCGGGAAATTTAGAAACTATTCCACGGCAGACGGATTGCAAGCCGAAGAGTTCATCCGTGGTTCTTCTTTCAAAACCAGTAGTGGTGAGTTCTTTTTTGGAGGAGTTAATGGATTCAACTCCTTTTTTCCAAAGAATATTGTCGATCATCCCTATACTTTTTTCCCACTTTATCTGACAGAATTCAAAATCAGGAATGAGATCATTAAACCCAAACAGGGTAACAAGTTATTAGCTACTCATATCAGTGAAACAAAAAAAATAACGCTGCCTTATCATAGTAACGACTTCAGTTTTAGTTTTACTTCCTTAAACTACTCCCTTACCACGAAGAGTCGCTACGCCTATAAATTGGAGGGCTATGATAAAGAGTGGCAATATGTTGAGACGCGTAGAAATGCCAATTATTCAAAAGTGCCTCCTGGAAATTACATCTTTCGTGTCAGGAGCTATCACCATGACAACTTTCTAAACAAGTCGGAAGCCTCTATACAAATTACCATCATGCCTCCCTGGTGGAAGACCTGGTGGGCTTATTCCTTATATGGTCTTGCCCTTGCCGGTACTTTAGTATGGTATCGTCATTTATTGGTGAAACGGATCCGCCTAGAAAATGATCTAAAGATGGAACACCTGGAACTGACTAAAGTACAAGAGATAGAGAGGTTAAAATCGAATTTTTTCGCCACTATCTCACATGAGTTCCGCACACCATTAACACTCTTATTAGCTCCGCTCCGAGACCTGTACCAGGGTTGCTTTCAGGGGGATTCTAAAGCACAGTACGGTATGATGATCCGCAATGCGGAGAGGTTGCTGCGATTAATCAATCAATTACTCGACTTATCAAAACTGGATTCCGGTAATATGAAATTGGAGGCATCTCATCTGGAATTGATCAGCTTTCTAAAACCTATATTTTCATCATTTGAATCCTATACCCAGCGACAGGGTATTGCCTATCTGTTTCAACATCCGAAAGATCCCTTATTTGTGTATTTTGACCCGGATAAGTTGGAAAAAATCGTCACCAACCTTCTTTTTAACGCCTGTAAATTCACGACCAGCGGCTCCGTCACGCTTTCCGTACAATCAACCGATCAGGAGATCGCCATCAAGGTATCTGATACGGGTATTGGGATTCCAAAAGATCTTATGGATCATATCTTCGACCATTTCTACCGGGTAACCAATCACTTTCATCCCGTCAACGAAGAGGGCACCGGTATCGGTTTGTCCCTTGTCAAAGAATTGGTAGAACTGCACAGGGGGAGAATAGAAGTAAACAGCAGGATGGATCAAGGAAGTTCTTTTACTGTATTCCTGCTATTAGGCAGCGGCCACCTACAACCAAAGGAAGTTATACACCATGAACCGCAACAATTTGATTGGGGTAGCATCTCCCGTGATAGGGATGCGATCGTAGCAACTGCCGACGATAGTCCTGCTCTTGATCATCAGGAGGTAATGGACGATGGGCTTCCACTGATTTTACTGATAGAAGACAATACCGATATGCGTAGGTACTTAAGGGACCGTTTGCAAAGGCAGTATCGGGTGATGGAAGCGGCAGACGGTGCTGAAGGTGTGCGATTTGCTATGGAAAATATGCCCGATTTAATCATTTCTGATATTTTAATGCCCAAGATGAATGGCAATGAACTCTGTCATACCCTAAAAAACAATATACAAACATCCCATATTCCTATCATTTTATTGACAGCACAAGCTACTTCGGAAAGCAAAATCAAAGGACTGATGACCGGGGCTGATGACTATGTCTCCAAGCCCTTCAACTCCGATGAGCTGGAAGTCCGCGTAACGAATTTGATCAAATCGCGAGAAGCACTCCGCGCCTTATTTGCGAACAATAACAGATTAACATTAGAGCCTAAAGAGGTGATCATTACACCTCTTGACGAGATCTTTATGAAGAAAGTCTTGGAAAGCATCGAGTCTAACATAGCAGATTCGGAGTACAGGATAGATAATCTGGGAAAGGATATGTGTATGAGCAGGATGTCGTTATACAAAAAAATAAAGGCCCTTACGGGGCAAACAGCCGTTGAGTTTGTCCGCACGATCCGATTGAAACGTGCGGCACAGCTATTGCGGCAGCAGCAGCTTACCATATCGGAAGTAACCTACGAGGTTGGTTTTAATGATCTGCAATATTTCCGGACTTGTTTCAAAAAACAATTTGGCGTAAGCCCTTCTGAATATACCCGCATGCATATGGAACAGATAAGTTAATTGATAAATAGGCCTACAGTAAGCGAAATACTTTGTTGCTTTAGGTTATTTGCTTGGTAAGGTAATACAATTTGCTGAAAGCCATAGCCAAGAGTGAAAGACAAATCGGGTCCATTGAAAGATAGTGGGTAAGCAATATTTACTCCTCCGTGCGCTAAGGCTCCCTTAAACATATCATTACCAATTCGTGGCGCATAACCTGCGTTAGCGACTAAGCTCAGGGTTCCCGACAAGAAGTTGCGGTCAAGGGGGATTCTAAAATCTGCTAGAAGGGGTAGTAAATTAAATCTAGAAGTAAATGGCTTATCCGACTTTTTTGCTTTATAAACTTCATTGCCCAGCCCAAAGCCCAAGTAAAATTTATCATTAAAGTTTTTTCCTATCATCAAATGAAATCTATAACCATTTAGAGATTGATTATCACCCAACGCGCTTTGCTGGTTTAAGCCCAGCATTCCCCCGGCTTCCAATACGGTATAGACCCTTCTACCCTGCGCCATTATTTTTTCAGAACAGCAAATTGCAACAATAAAACAAATGAGTAGTAGTTTTTTCATTATTATCTATTATTAGTTGTTGGTTGTTAGTTGTTGGTATCTCGATATACACACCTGTATTACCTATTTATTACCACTCAAACACGAGCTAGTTATTAGTTAATGAAGAATTTTAAACATCAGTTCTTTCAATAGATCACCAGATTCAAGGTTTATGGCATTAACTCCTTTTGATTTAAGATCGTATTCCTTAAGATAGCCAACAACATAAAATAATTTCAGCGGTGCATAATTACGCGCAGCAACTTCGTAATCTTTAACAAAAAAGGGGTGCACACCCAATACCTTAGCAGCTGCTTGTTGGCTTTTATCTGGCAAATAATGATATTTCAGAATCTTGGTAAAATAGGCATACAAGGATCCCATTACAACTGGTATTGGATTCGATTTTGGGTTGGCGTCAAAATAATCTATAATCTGGTTTACCTTAAAGATATCGCGCTTACCCAATGCAGTATTTAGCTCAAAAACATTATAGTCTTTACTGATACCGATATTGTTTTGGATATCAGCCACCGAGATTTCTCGCTCTTTGGGCACATTGAGCATCATCTTATCCAACTCGTTGGCCACCTTAGAAAGCTCTGCTCCCAAATATTCGCTCATCATAGCTGATGCCTGTGGATGTATTTTCATGCCATGTCCTTTCACATACTCATCAATCCAAGGAGCCAATTTATTATCGTAAATTTTTGCTGATTCCAGCACTACACCCGTTTTTTCTATTGCCTTATAAACCTTTTTCCGTTTATCAAACTTTGCGTACTTATAAGCAAAAACCAATATTGTCGTTTCCAACGGGCTCTCTACATAAGCCTGAAAAAAATTGTCTGTCTTATCCCATTTTAGATTTTGGGCTTCCTTGACAATGACCACTTGGTAGTCGCTCATCATCGGATAGCGTTTGGCTGTATTCAGAATGGTAGTCCAATCGGTGTCCTTGCCATACAATATTGTTTGGTTGAAGCCCTTCTCGGCATCGCTCAATACCTTATGCTCCAGTGCTTGCGTAATCAGATCAATGTAATAGGCTTCCTCTCCATGCAGTAGGTAAATCGGTTTTAACTTTCTTTTATTGATATCGGCCAATATGTTCGATGCACTCATTTTTTTCGGTTGTCAGATCCTTTAGCAGCCGCTAAAACGCATATTATAGCAGCCTATATAGTATATTACGCAAAATAACAATAAATTTTGGCTTTGGACAAACATTCAGATTTCATTAAAATCTGTATTTTAGCAAAATGTTAACCCCCATTCCGCTTAACTTGCCTGCATATTCGTTAAAGCTCCGGAGAGACCAACAACGTTTGTTTATTTATGACGAATTGCGTAAAAAGTATTTGGTATTAACACCGGAAGAATGGGTAAGACAGCATTGGATTCAGCACCTTATATTAGCCAAGGGCTATCCCAAAGCGCTGATACAGGCAGAGGGTGGCTTAAAGCTAAACGCTTTACAGAAAAGAACAGATCTTGTTGTGTTTAGCAAAACAGGGAAGCGCCTATTAATTGCAGAACTTAAAGCACCATCCGTTAAAATAACACAGGCTGCATTCGAACAGATCGCCCGTTACAATATAGTACATAAAGTACCCTACTTAATTGTGAGCAACGGTTTACAACATTATTACTGTTTTATTGATCACGAAAAAGAAAGCTACACCTTTTTAGAAGATCTTCCGCTATTCGAGGAGTTGTAAATAATAATAACCTGAGTTCGATTATTCTTTATTAGGTTAATAGGTTTGGGCTTTAAATCAAGGTATTTGAGTGCTGAGCACATGGGTTGCAGTTCTCATACTCAAATACCTACGTAACATACTTATTTAGCAGAGATACTCAATTCTGCCACATTAGCATAAATAAAGTTCATGGCCTTATGGTTAGATTTAACTGGATTTTCCTTTTTAAATTCGTCCAACAAGCTTACTTCCAGGTTGTCTGTTCTGTCAATATCTAAAAGTCCACCTAAGCAAGGATATTTTTGAGCTATATCGCCGTCGTTGAAGTTTTCTATACGTGCAAAGCCGTCGGGGTTAGCATAAAAATTAGTAAAAGTTATCGGCAAAAAGTTATTGGCTTTCACCAGATCCTTTAATGACGAACCTACTCTGATGTCTTCTTCCAAGTGATAAGGGCCCATATCATCAGTAATACTTAATCTTACGGCTTTGGTAAAAGGTGCACTACTTTCGGCCCAAACTACAGTTACTTCATCCGGTGTATCTTTAAAGACACGGGTAATATTTGCTTTTTTTCCATCCACTTCTTTGAGGGTATCCGCCAGTTGATCTGCTCCAAACTCTTTCTGCAAGTCGTCATGGCTATAACTTAATTTTACCTTTCCAATACCTTCACAGGTAATAAGCGTAGAGTCTTTCACTTCTACCGTTTTCTTCTCCGAACCACCACCACAAGCAGCAAGGGCAAAACCAACTAGCGCTAAACTCAGGATTTTTTTCATTTTTAACTTCTTTACGTTTTATAATTAATAATTCTTACTAAGATAGTAATTGTAGTATTTAGTACAAAGAATTGTGGTTATCCACCTGCAAAACAGCTAAAACTACAAGCTAATAAATAACCAATAAGCAAGTTACAATCTCGCTAGGCTTTCTTCTAAAAGCTTAATTTTTGCTAGTGCATCGGCTTGTTTATTACGCTCATTCTGCACAATTTCTGGTTTCGCATTATTTACAAACTTCTCATTAGCCAACTTTGCATTTACGGCCTTTAAAAAGCCTTGCAAATAGCCAATTTCACTAGTAATCCGTTCCCTTTCAGCCTCCACATCAACATGTTGCGCTATGGCCACAAAAAATTCATCTTTCCCTGCCATAAATGAAACAGCACCTGTTTGTTGCTCTTTCACAAAAGAGACCTCACTCACATTCGCCAATTTTTCTATGCTACCGATATAAGTTGTGTACGGCAGATTACTGTTGGTTTTAACCGCAAGCGGAAGTGCTTCTTTAGGCGAAATTTGCTTCGTGTTACGCACATTACGAATTTCCGAAACTACTTGCTGCACAATTTCGAAATCAGCCAGGAGCTGCTTATTAACGTTTCCAGCTACTGGATATTTGGCTACGATACAGCAATCCATCGCGTCTCGGTTTCCAAACAATTCATCGTGCCATAGCTCTTCACTCAGGAAGGGCATAAAAGGGTGAATTAAGGCCAGCAGTTCTTCAAAAAAGTTTCTGGTAGCATTAAACAAATTTTGTGCTATGGGTTGTTGGTAAGCAGGTTTAACCAATTCGAGATACCAGGAACAGAAATCGTCCCATATTAACTTATAACAAGCCATTAAGGCATCGGATAAGCGGTAAGCAGCAAAATGCTCATCTATCTCTATAATTGCTTGATTAAAGCGATTTTCAAACCATTCTACCGCTTTTAACTCTGCCACCGTTGCCTCCTTCTCCAAGGTTTCCCATCCTTTTACCAAACGGAATGCATTCCATATTTTATTAGCAAAATTACGACCCTGTTCGCAATAAGCTACATCAAACATCAGATCGTTGCCAGCAGGCGAAGAGAGTAACATGCCTACCCGTACGCCATCGGTCCCATATTGCTCCATCAGTTTGATGGGATCAGGAGAATTGCCGAGCGATTTGGACATCTTACGTCCTAATTTATCTCGCACAATACCGGTAAGGTATACGTTCTTGAAGGGTGCCTGGCCACGAAACTCATGGCCTGCAATCATCATTCTGGCCACCCAAAAAAATAGAATTTCGGGTGCTGTTACCAGATCGTTTGTCGGATAATAATAATTGATGTCTGCTCCATCCGGGTTTTTAAAGCCATCGAAGACAGAGATTGGCCACAGGCCGGAAGAAAACCAGGTGTCCAGCACATCTTCTTCCTGGTAAATGCCTTTACTGGTTAATCCAATCTTTTCAAACTCCTCGACGGCTTCATCTTCCGTTTTGGCTACCACCCAATCCTGATTTTCATTGTACCAGGCAGGAATACGCTGCCCCCACCAAAGCTGACGGGAGATGTTCCAATCTTTTACATTTTCCATCCAGTAACGGTAGCTATTGAGAAACTTATCTGGAATCAGCCTTACCTCACCGTTAAGCACATAATCGAGTGCTGGTTTAGCCAATACATCCATTTTACAGAACCATTGCATAGAGAGTTTCGGCTCAATAGCGGCGTCTGTACGTTCGGAAAAACCTACCTGCGACTTGTAATCTTCAACCTTTTCTAATTGACCTGCTTCTTCTAATAATCTGGCAACTTTCTTACGGGCGATGAAACGATCCTCTCCGACCAGTATTTGCGCCTTTTCGTTTAAAGTACCATCATCGTTTAATATATCGATTACATCAAGTTTATGCTTTTGGCCCAACTCGTAGTCATTCAAATCGTGTGCTGGTGTAACTTTTAAACAACCTGTACCAAATTCCATTTCTACATATTCGTCTTCAATAACCGGAATTTCCCTATTGATTAAGGGTACCAGCACTTTTTTCCCTCTCAAGTGTTTATAACGCTCGTCGTTGGGATTAATACAAATGGCCGTATCGGCCATAATGGTTTCCGGCCGCGTCGTAGCAATGGTAATATATTGTAGTTGTGCGTTGTTTGTTGCTGGTTGTGCGTTGCCATTCGCTATCTGATATCGAACATAATATAGCTTTTGATTAACCTCTTTACGGATTACCTCCTCATCTGATACAGCCGTTTTTCCCTGCGGGTCCCAGTTTACCATGCGGATGCCTCGATAAATATATCCCTTTTTATAAAGGTGGATGAAGGTATCGATAACCGCATCACTCAAATCAGGATCCATGGTAAAGCGAGTGCGGTCCCAATCGCAGGAAGCACCTAACTTTTTTAACTGTTCTAATATAATGCCACCATATTTCTCTTTCCACTCCCAGGCATATTGCAAGAATTCTTCACGCGAGATATCGTTCTTGCTGATACCTCGTTCTTTGAGCATTGCTACCACCTTAGCTTCCGTAGCAATTGATGCGTGGTCTGTTCCGGGCACCCAACAAGCATTTTTACCTTGCATCCGGGCACGACGAATCAGCACATCTTGTATGGTGTTGTTGAGCATATGTCCCATGTGCAATACACCGGTAACGTTGGGCGGTGGCATAACGATAGTATAAGGTTCACGATTATCTGGAACGGAACGGAAAAACTTTTTTTCCAACCAGTAAGAATACCATTTATCTTCTGCCTCTTTAGGATCGTAGGTCTTCGCTATGCTCATTGTATTAAAATTCAGTTGTAATAAGAGGTGCAAACTTAGATAAAATGCTTTGCATTCACGAACACAGTATAACAAAAATCTTCATGAGTAATTGTCTTTTATATGCAATTTATAAAACAGCATATACCAGCGAAGCTAGCTTGAACACCTAGAAACCAACCCTTGTGAAAAAAAACAGTTTATCGATCTCTCCTCTGCCATTGAGAATTTGTTTTAGAATAGAGGAAACCTACTATAAAATTCGCTTATTTGGAAGTTTGAACGATTTTGTATGTTAGGAACGTAGGTCTTATGAGCTAATGAACAATTGGTTTTAATGGATATGGAACATTTTTTGTACCTTAAAGCGATTAATAATGCTTGTTTATGTATAAATTTATTTTATTGTTACTTTTACTGTTTACCCTAAACGGCAGTGCTTCCCTAGCCCAAACTACTAATACCGAAACGGCTTCGAAGTTTATTTCCTTCCTGGCTTCGAACCAGTATGAAGAAGCTTTAAAGTTAACATCTGTAGAATTTAAAGGCAAGGTTAATTCGGACGCATTGGCTAAATTATGGGAAAATATCAATCAACAACTCGGAGCTTATGAATCGATACAATTAGCGGATGATGAAGACAAAAATGCAAATTCTTTAACCGTAGAGACGACTTTTAAAAACTACCTTATTCCATTTACACTAAGTTTTAATGCCAACCACGAGATTATTGGTTTCTTCATGCAGCAACAGCCCAAAATGCGGGAAGACACTCGTAGAAGTCCTGCTAATTTTCCAGAAGAAGCCGTAAGGGTTAAAGTTAATGGTGGGATTATCAGCGGGACTATAATGACACCGAAAAATCCAAAAGCCAATATGCCTATTGCGATGATTATAGCTGGCAGCGGCCCTACCGATAGGGACGGCAACAATATTTATGGTGTACATAGTAACTCTTACCTATTATTAGCTGAGGCATTGGCTGACAATGGGATTGCGAGTTTTCGTTATGACAAACGTTTAGTTGGCGAGAGTGCTGCTTTTGAAACGGAACAAAACAAAGTCGTATTTCAGGATTTTGTAGATGATGCTGTAATTTTGGGACAGTTTTTAAGAGGCCGTAAGACATTTGGAAAGTTATTCGTCATTGGACATAGTGAAGGCTCGAATATCGGTATTGTAGCGGCGGAAGAGCTAAAGCCAGACGCTTTCGTTTCGCTATGCGGCCCTGGCGAAAATCTTGCTACCATAATTGAGAACCAACTGGTATCGCAACCCGCGTTGGCCAAACAGGCTAAGCCTATTATCAATTTATTGAAGGAGGGAAAGACTACCAGCAATGTTCCGGAGGAGCTGAATAGCCTATTTGCTCCAGCAATACAAAACTTTATCATCTCGTCTTTTAAAGTAGATCCAACAGAAGAAATAAAAAAGCTATCGATGCCTTTATTGATTATTGGTGGCACCACAGATTTACAGGTACCCATTAACCATGCTGAAGAGCTGAAACAGGCTAATCCAAAAGCGGTACTCTTATTGATAAGAAATATGAACCATGTACTCAAGACGGCGCCTAAGAATCAAGCGGAGAACCTGAAGACTTACACGAATGTTAAATTACCTCTAAATGATGATTTGGTTATCGGTTTGGTCAATTTTATGAAGTGATAGGTATTAAGTTATACGTAGTAAGTCATATTTGAAAAATCAGTTGTAAGCTATACGTTTAAGACACGAGCATACTTAAAACGTAAAACTTACAACTTATAACTTTTATACGTCTATCTTAGCGTATTTAGCATTACGTTCTATAAATTCTCTTCGGGGAGCTACTTCATCACCCATAAGCATGGAGAAAACGTGATCGCATTCTGCGGCATTTTCAATGCTAACCTGACGTAAAGTACGTGTATCTGGGTTCATGGTAGTATCCCATAATTGCTCAGCGTTCATTTCTCCCAAACCTTTATAGCGCTGTACATGCACGCTATCCTCTTTTCCCGAACCTTTTAAGCGTTGAATGGCATTAATACGCTGATCTTCATTCCAGGCGTATTCAAAGTCTTTACCTTTTTTCACTAAATATAGCGGTGGCGTCGCAATATACACATAACCCCGCTCTATCAATTCTTTCATGTAGCGGAAATAAAAGGTAAGAATTAAGGTAGTGATATGTGAACCATCCACGTCGGCATCCGTCATGATAATAATCCGGTGGTAACGTAATTTCTCCAAGTTAAGCGCTTTGGCATCTTCTGCGGTACCGATACTTACGCCAAGTGCCGTAAACATATTCTTGATCTCCTCATTCTCATAGATCTTATGTTCCATAGCCTTCTCGACGTTCAGGATTTTTCCCCGCAATGGCAATATTGCTTGAAACTCTCTATTCCGGCCTTGCTTAGCCGTACCACCTGCGGAATCTCCCTCTACGAGGTATATTTCACATTTAGCCGGATCGCTGTTAGCACAGTCGGCCAATTTACCAGGAAGTCCACTACCCCCCATTACCGTTTTACGTTGCACCATATCCCGTGCTTTACGTGCTGCGGCGCGGGCCTGTGCGGCAATGATTACTTTCTGTACAATGGTTTTAGCTTCTCGTGGGTTTTCTTCCAAATAGCTACCCAAGATTTCACCTACAGCAACATCCACTGCCCCCATCACTTCATTATTACCGAGCTTGGTTTTCGTTTGTCCCTCAAACTGAGGCTCAGCAACCTTTACTGATATTACCGCTGTCAAGCCCTCCCTAAAATCGTCGCCTGTAATTTCAACTTTTAGATTTTTAAGCAGTCCAGATTTGTCGGCATAACTCTTTAATGTACGGGTTAAACCTCTACGGAAGCCCGCTACATGGGTACCGCCCTCAATGGTATTGATATTATTAACGTACGAATGCACATTTTCAGAGTATGTATCGTTGTATTGCAGGGCCAGTTCAACGGGAATACCTTGCTTTATGCCTTCTACATAAATCGGTTCGGGAATTAAGGGTTGACGGTTTCCATCAAGAAACTGCACAAATTCACTCAATCCACCTTGCGAATAGAACTCATCAGATCTAAAGGATCCATCAGCTTGTTCGTCGCGCTCGTCTATCAGTACGAGGCGTATTCCTTTATTTAAATACCCTAATTCGCGCAATCTGCTTGCCAGAATATCATAACTATAAACTAAAGTGAGGGTAAATATACTAGGGTCAGGATGGAAAGTAACTTTCGTACCTGTACGATCAGTTTCTCCTATGGTTTTAACATCATACAGTGGTTTTCCTTCCGAATACTCCTGTTTAAAGACTTTCCCTTCGCGATGTACTTCAGCGATAAGTAATGTCGACAATGCGTTTACGCAGGATACCCCCACACCATGTAAACCACCCGATACCTTATAGGTATCCTTATCAAATTTACCTCCGGCATGAAGCATGGTCATAACCATCTCCAATGCCGATTTATTTTCTTTTTTATTAATTCCTGTTGGAATCCCCCTACCGTTATCTTCAACAGTTATGGAATTATCCTTATGAATGGTTACCTCGATATCCGTACAGTAACCTGCTAGCGCTTCATCAATGGAGTTGTCAACTACTTCATACACCAAGTGGTGCAAACCCTTAACGCCAACATCTCCGATATACATTGATGGTCTTTTTCTAACGGCCTCTAAGCCTTCTAGGACCTGTATATTATCTGCGGAGTAATTGGATTTATTCTTGTTTTCTTCGCTCATGTATAGTTTAGTTCCAAAAAAACAAAAATACGAAATTTTGATGACATTTTAAGTAAATAGGACACCTAATAATAGCCTTTTTAAAAAAAATTATCTAGTATATGATTTTTATGTTAGGTTTGCGTTTTGAATAGCTGAAATTTAAATAAATCACGATATAAAATGAATAAACGATTCGCTTCTTTAGTTAAGACAGCCTTGGGCCTGATGCTGGCAGCAGCTGTTGTATCCTGTAACAACAATGGCGGCAAAACCACTACAAAAGCCAACAACGATAGCACTTCTGCTACAACCGCCAGTGATAAAATTGTATACGTAAATTCGGATTCACTTTTAGCTAATTATAGTTACTTTAAAGACATGCAAGCTAAGCTACAGGAAAAAGCAAAGAAAACGCAAACTGAGCTCCAGGCAAAGGGGAATGCTTTTCAGCGTGAAGTAGCCGATTATCAAAAAAGTGCGGGTACCATGACGGCCGAACAACGCCAAAGTACTGAAGAGCGCTTGGCACGTAAGCAAGAAGAGCTGGGTAAATTTAACCAGAATGCCAATCAATCTTTCGCTAGTGATGAAGCCCAGGAACAAGAAAAACTTTATAATAAGGTTGCTGATTATTTAAAGACCCATGCTAAAGCAAAAGGTTATAAATTTGTATTAAGCTATTCTAAGGGCAATCCTGGTGTATTGTTTGCTGATGAAAGCTTAGAAATAACCAAAGAAGTGGTTGATGGTTTAAATGAGGCCTACAAAAAGGAGAAAAAATAATACGATTTAACAGACAGCAAAAAGGGATGATGCTACACATCATCCCTTTTTGCTTTTCTTCGGAACCTTCTCATCAACTGAAGACTCCTCGTCTTTCACCTTTTTCTTCTTTTTTACTTCGCCTTCTTCTT
>Ga0182736_1000822_pt1 | contig 38625 bp, 30 predicted proteins | sample eDN5th30CKraftBY_FD_128882 | JGI IMG/M metagenome (GOLD analysis project Ga0182736, IMG submission 128882) | Enriched backyard soil microbial communities from Emeryville, California, USA - eDNA 5th pass 30_C Kraft BY (version 2) (version 2) | ecosystem: Environmental > Terrestrial > Soil >... | reverse complement strand
GTCTTGGTGATCGCCGCCGTCAGCGTCGTCTTGCCATGGTCGATGTGACCCATCGTGCCGATGTTCAGGTGCGGCTTGTTCCGCTCGAACTTTTCCTTGCCCATGACCGGTGCCCTGGAGCCTTTCGTCTACGTGGTTGCTGTGGTGGTTGTGAAGGTGCGTGCTTGAGTCGAACTACTCGCCGCGGAGGCGGGCGACGATCTCTTCCTGGATGTTGCTCGGCATCTGCTGGTAGCTGTCGAACTGCATCGTGTACGTCGCACGACCCTGGGTGCGCGAACGGAGGTCGGTAGCGTAACCGAACATCTCCGAGAGGGGCACCTCCGCCTTGATGGCCACGGCGTTGCCGCGGCTCTCCTGACCGCCGAGGCGGCCACGGCGGGACGAGAGATCGCCCATGACGTCGCCCATGTAGTCCTCGGGGGTCACGACCTCGACGGCCATGATCGGCTCGAGCAGCACGGGCTTGCCGAGGCGAGCGGCCTCCTTGAAGGCCATCGTGCCGGCGATCTTGAACGCCATCTCGGAGGAGTCCACGTCGTGGAACGAGCCGTCGAGCAGCGTCGCCTTGATGTCGACCACCGGGAAGCCGGCCAGGATGCCCGACGACAGCGCCGCCTGGATGCCCTGGTCGACCGGGCCGATGTACTCCTTGGGGATGCGGCCACCGGAGATCTTGTCGTCGAACGAGTAGCCCTCGCCCGGCTGCGCCGGGTCCAGGGCGATGATCACGTCGGCGAACTGGCCGGAGCCACCCGTCTGCTTCTTGTGGGTGTAGCGGTGCTTCTCGACGGACCGGGTAATGGTCTCGCGGTAGGCGACCTGCGGCTTGCCGACGGTGGCGTCGACGTTGAACTCGCGGAGCATGCGGTCGACGAGCACCTCGAGGTGCAGCTCGCCCATGCCGGAGATGAGGGTCTGGCCGGTCTCCTCGTCGGACTTGACCTGGAAGGTCGGGTCCTCTTCGGCGAGGGAGTAGAGGGCCTTGCCCATCTTGTCCTGATCGGCCTTGGTCTTGGGCTCCACGGCCACCTGGATCACCGGCTCGGGGAACTCGAGGTTCTCCAGGATGATCGGCGCCTTCTCGTCGGAGAGGGTGTCGCCGGTGCGGGTGTTCTTGAGGCCGATGCCGGCGACGATGTCGCCCGCCGACACGCTCTCGAGGTCCTCGCGGTTGTTGGCGTGCATGAGCAGGATGCGCCCGACGCGCTCCTTCTGCCCGCTGCGGCTGTTGAGGACGCTGTCGCCCTTGTTCAGCGTGCCGGAGTAGACCCGGAAGTAGGTGAGCTTGCCGTGCGGGTCGGCGACGATCTTGAACGCCAGGGCCGCGAACGGCTCGTTGACGTCGGCCTTGCGCTCGACGGGCTCGCCGCCCTTGAGCGACTCGCCGGTGACGGGCGGGAGGTCGAGCGGCGACGGCAGGTAGTCGACGACGGCGTCGAGCAGCGGCTGCACGCCCTTGTTCTTGAAGGCCGAGCCGGTGAGCACGGGGACGAGCTCGTTGGCGATGGTGGCCTTGCGGATGGCGACCTTGAGGTCGGCCTCGGTGATCTCCTCGTCGCCCAGGTACTTCTCGAGGATGTCGTCGTCGACCGAGCCGACGGCGTCGAGCAGCTGGTGGCGCATCTCCTCGGCCTTGTCGGCGAGGTCGGCGGGGATGTCGACGACGTCGAACTTGGCACCGAGCTCCTCGCCGCCCCAGACGATGGCCTTCATCTTGAGGAGGTCGACCACGCCCGAGAAGTCAGACTCGTAGCCGATCGGGATCTGGAGGACGGCGATGTTCTCGCCGAGGCGCTCCTTGATGGAGTCGACGGCCTTGAAGAAGTCGGCACCCATGCGGTCGAGCTTGTTGACGAAGCACATGCGCGGGACGCCGTACTTGTCGGCCTGGCGCCACACCGTCTCGGTCTGGGGCTCCACGCCGGCCACGCCGTCGAACACGGCGACGGCGCCGTCGAGCACGCGCAGCGAGCGCTCCACCTCGACCGTGAAGTCCACGTGGCCGGGGGTGTCGATGATGTTGATCCGGTGGTCGTTCCAGAACGTGGTGGTGGCCGCCGAGGTGATGGTGATGCCACGCTCCTGCTCCTGGACCATGTGGTCCATGACCGCGCCGCCCTCGTGCACCTCACCGATCTTGTAGGTCTTGCCGGTGTAGTAGAGGATCCGCTCGGTGGTCGTGGTCTTGCCCGCGTCGATGTGGGCCATGATGCCGATGTTGCGGTAGCGATCGAGTGGGATGGTTGCCATCTGCTTGGTCTCAGTTCACGTTCTGGTGCCGGTCCATGCCACGACCGGGTCCCGCTTCGCAGGCCCGGTCGTCACATGCCGGGCGCAGGGCCCGGAAGGAATGGAGGGGTAGGTGCCCGGAGGCGGCTACCAACGGTAGTGGGCGAAGGCCTTGTTCGACTCTGCCATCTTGTGAAGATCCTCACGGCGCTTCACCGAGGCCCCGATGCCGTTGCTGGCGTCGAGGATCTCGTTGGCCAGGCGCTCGGCCATGGTCTTCTCACGGCGCTGCCGCGAGTAGCCCACGAGCCAGCGGATGGCGAGGGTGTTGGCCCGACGGGGCTTGACCTCGACCGGGACCTGGTAGGTGGCGCCACCGACGCGGCGGCTGCGCACCTCGAGCTGGGGGCGGACGTTGTCGACCGCACGCTTCAGGGTACCGACCGGGTCATCGCTGCCGGTCTTGGCCTGGACGATGTCGAGCGCCGAGTAGACGATGCGCTCGGCGGTGGAGCGCTTGCCGCGCTGCAGGACCTTGTTGACGAGCTGGGTGACGACGACCGACCGGTAGATCGGGTCGGGCATGAGCTCGCGACGGGGGGCGGGACCCTTGCGGGGCATGTCAGCCTTCCTTCTTCGCGCCGTAGCGGCTGCGGGCCTGCTTGCGGTCCTTCACACCGGAGGTGTCGAGGGTGCCGCGGATGATCTTGTAGCGAACGCCGGGGAGGTCCTTCACACGGCCGCCACGGACCATGACGATGGAGTGCTCCTGGAGGTTGTGGCCCTCACCGGGGATGTAGGCCGTGACCTCGACACCGCTGGAGAGGCGCACGCGGGCCACCTTGCGGAGCGCCGAGTTCGGCTTCTTGGGGGTGTTCGTGTACACGCGGGTGCAGACGCCTCGGCGCTGCGGGGCGCCCTTGAGCGCCGGCGTCTTGCCCTTGGTGGGCTTGTCCTGGCGGCCCTTGCGGACCAGCTGCTGGATGGTGGGCACGAACGAACCTCTCGATGACTTCGGTGGTGGCTCCCGAACGACGGCATCCGTCACTGAGCCGAGTTGCCATGCTAGGGGCGTCGTCGGGCTGGGAGCAAAAGGACCTGCTCGACCCGCCGCTACGATCGGACGGCCGCACCGGGGCGCCTGCCCGACGGACCCACCGACGGGCCGGCGAAGGACGACACGACGATGACCGACGATACCGCTCGACGCCCCCGGGTGCTGGTGCCGATCACCATCCACTTCTCGGTGCGGTACGTGGTCCGCACCGGGCTCCTGGCCCGGATGCGGGCGTTCTGCGAGCCGGTCCTGGCGCTGTCGTGGGACGACGACGACCTGGCCGCGGACCTGCGCACCGAGGGCGTCGACGTGGTGCGCCTGCCCGACGCCGAGGTCGACGGGCGGGTCCACGGCCTGATCCGCACGCTCGACGCCGGGTTCACCCGCCGCCTGGGCAGCCCGTCCACGGCGATCGACCGGCGCCGCCAGCACGTCGACCAGCCACTCGAGGTCCGGGCCCGCCGCTGGGCCACCTGGAAGCGGGCCCAGCTCCAGGACCTCCGCCCCGGCACCGAGGACCAGGCCCGCGCCGCGCTCCCCGGCGCGCTGGCCGCCGGGACGAACATCGACGCCTTCGCCGCCTTCCTCCGCGACGAGGACGTCGACGTCGTGTTCAGCGTGACGCCGTTCTCGGTGCAGGAGCTGCTCCTGCTGCACGCCGCCGAGGCCGCCGGGCTCCGCCAGATCACCAGCATCTTGTCGTTCGACAACATCACCACCCGGCCCCCGCTGCCGGTGATCTTCGACCGCTACCTGGTCTGGAACGAGGCCAACGCCCGGGAGCTGCTGCGGGGCTACCCGGGGCTCACCCGGGACGAGATCGCCGTCGTCGGCCCGGCCCAGTTCGACTTCTACGCCGACCCGAGCCGCGTGCGACCCGAGGCCGAGTGGCGGGCGTCGATCGACCTGCCCGAGGGCGTGCCCACCGTGCTCTACGGCGCCGGTCCGCCCAGCGTCTCGCCGCACGAGGCCCAGTACGTCGACCACCTGCTGGCCGCCATCGGCGGCGCGCTGCCCGAGGACCTGCACGTGGTCCTGCGCCGCCACCCCAACGACCTACCCGATCGGTGGGAGCGCTTCCGGTCGCACCCGTCGGTGCGGTTCGACGACCCCGGCGCGCTGGGATCCCACGCCTACCGCCCCGGCCAGGTGAACCTGCGCGACCAGCAGATCTCGGACCTCTGCTCGACCCTCGCCCACACCGACGTGCACGTGAACGTGTCGTCGACGATGACGCTCGACGGCGCGTTCTACGGCAAGCCCCAGATCGGCCCGGCCTACGACGACGAGGGCGGGCGCCGGCAGCGGCGCCGGGCCATCGAGCTGTACGAACGGGAGCACTTCCTGGAGATCGTCGACTCGGGCGGGCTGGAGCTCGCCCGCAGCCGGACCGAGCTGGTGCAGCTCGTCGGCCGGGCCCTCTCGGAGCCGGAGCGGCTGGCCCCGCAGCGCCAGGTCATGCTCGAGGCGCTGTGCAGCCGCACCGACGGGCACGCCACCGAGCGGGTCGCCGCCGAGCTCGAGGGGTTCCTCCGCACCGACGCCTAGGCGGCCACCACCGAGATCCGGTCCAGGAAGAAGCGCCGTGCGCCGGCGGCCTGGGCCGCGGCATCCGTGCGGAGCCGCTCCCCGACCTCGTCGGAGCCGTCCCACCAGCGGTCGATGGCCGCGGCGAGGTCCCGCTCGAACGCGGGGTCGTTCGGATCGAGGAGGGTGCCGCCCACGTCGCCGAACTGGGCGAGCACGCCCTGGAGCTTCTGCACGTAGTACGGCGTGGCAGCCAGGCAGATGACCGGGATCCCGAGGCTCTGGGCGAACACGGCGGCGTGGTACGTCCCCGAGATGACCACCCGGCACGAGGCGAGGGCGTCGAGGGCGACGTCGGCGCGCGCCTCGTGGCCCACGACGGCGCTGGCCGCGCCGGGGTCGACCCCGGCGAGGAACGCCGAGTCCGAGACCCCGCCCCGCGCCGCCTTCTCCATCATCGACACCAGCTCGACGCGGGCACCGGGGCGCGACGCGCCGATGGACCGTCCGACCGCGGCCGGGAGATCGGCCGGGACGGCTGCGGCCCGGTTGTTCCGCAGGCTGACCCCGATGCGGTCGTCGGGCGCAGGGAGCGCGCCCCGGCCCACCACGGCCTCGATGGCGTCGTCGCCGGTCACCCGCCAGCGGGCCGGGTCGATGCCCAGCCCGGCCACGGTCTCCGCCGACGGACCGGGGTCGCGCACGCCCAGCCCGTGGAACGTGCGGAGGGCGACGCCGATCCGGTCCGCCAGGCGGGGGTCGTCGAGTGGGCCGATCCCCTGCCCGACCGCCACCACGGGCACGGCGAACGCCCGGGCCACCAGGGCGAGGGTGGCGTAGCGCAGCGTCCGGCGGTCGGAGCCGTCTCGCATGGCACCCTGACCCGGCAGCACGACCAGGTCGGCCTGCGCCACCTCGTCGAGGAAGGCGGCCGCGGCAGCCGGGTCGCTCACCAGGCGGCCGAGGCGGGCCAGCCGGAGGAAGCGCCGCGGGTGCTCGTCGGGCAGGGCCAGCAGCGCGCCGCCCGGCGCCCGGCGGCGCCAACGCTCGACCGCGGCGGACCAGACGAACCACGGACGGTCGCTGACGGCACGGGTGTCGGCCAGGTCGTTCGCATCGAGGAGCTCCTGGCTGGCCGCGTACAGCCGCAGGTCGGCGCCGGGGAGCGCCTCGCGCAGCCGGGCGACGGCGACCTGGGCCATCACGACGTCACCGACGTTGTCGAACACGTAGCTGCCGGGCACGACCAGGACCCGCGGTCCCGTGGTGCGCCGCTCGGGCGGGGAGGGAGGGGCCACCGCCGCGAGGGTAGGGGCGTCGATGACGAATCAAAACCTCTAACCCATGGATTTTGTATGTTTTGTCCCACCGGGCGCCGGTGGCGGCCCGCTGGTCAGGCCTCGCCGCGCAGGACCCGGTCGTAGGCGGCCTGGATCCGGGTCGCGTGGGCATCGAGCCCGTACCGCTCCCGAGCGCCGGCCGCGGCGCGCTCCCCCATGGCGGCCGCCCGGGCCGGGTCGGCCAGCAGCCGGCCGACGGCGAGGGCCAGGACCTCGGGCTCGTCCGGGGGGACCAGGAGGCCGGTGGCGCCGTCGTCGATGATCTCGGGCACGCCGCCCTCCGCGGCCGCCACCACCGGCCGCCCGGCCGCCATGGCCTCGACGATCACCCGCCCGAAGGGCTCGGGCTGCGTCGACGAGTGCACCGCCACCTCGGCCACCGCGAACACCTCGGGGATGTCTCGCCGGGAGCCGGCGAAGACGACCCGGTCGGCGATGCCGAGGTCGTCGGCGAGGGCGCGCAGCCCGGCCTCGTACTCGCGGCCCGTCTCGTCGGTGGCGCTGCCCACCAGCACGACCCGGACGTCGGGATGCTGCTCGAGCAGCGCGGGCAAGGCCCGGAGGAGCACGTCCTGGCCCTTCCAGGGGGTGAGCCGCCCGACGTGGATGACCGCACGGTCGCCCTCGGCGATGCCGAGGCTCGTGGCGGTGGCGACCGACGGGCGGGCCCGGAGCTCCTCGACGTCGAACGGGTTGTCGAGCACCTCGCAGCGCTCGGACGGGACCTCGAGCGGCGCGTACTGGCGCTCGACCGCGGCGGAGATGAAGAAGAACCAGCGGACGCGCCGGGCCGCGTGGCGGTCGATCCAGGTCTCGATCGACGACATGCGCACGTAGAGGCCGCGGACGTGGTTCACCAGCGGGACCCGCACCGCGGCGGCCACCAGCACCGCGTCGCGGTTGATGGCGACGTCGTTGTTGCCGTGGATCAGGTCGACGCGGTGGCGGCGGGCGACGCGCAGGAGCTGCACCGCAGCGGGGATGTCGTGGTAGAGGGCTCGGCGCAGCACGCGGCGCCCGCCACGCCACCAGGACGACTCGGTCGCCTCTCCCGTGCCGCCCAGACCGCGACCCGGACCGCCAGCCGACGGCGCCTTGCGGAGCACCTCGACGACGGCGCCGGCATCGGCGAACTCCTCGAGGTACGTGTTGGGGTTGCGGAAGGCCACGACCGCACGGAAGCGCGTCGGGTCCAGACCTCGGACGAGGTCCAGCAGGCTCGTGATCGAGCCGCCGTCCGGGTAGCGCTGCACGTACAGCACCGTCTTGAGCTCCCCCATGCCGGGCCGAGGCTACCGCCCGCCGCGCGCCGGCCGAACCGGCCGAACCGGCCGAACCGGGGCCCAGACGCGCCGGAGGGCGCCCCGTGGCGGGGCGCCCTCCGGTTCGAGGTCGGGATCGGCGTCGGCCGATCCGGCCGATCAGCTCGGGGTGTCGCCACCCACCGGCGTCGGGAGGTCGATGACCTCGGCCACGGGGGCCTCGGCCTGCTCGGCCACCACGTTCGCCAGCCACTCGCTGTCGTCGATCTGCTCGCCGTCGGACGAGTAGAACGCCATGGGCTGGTACTCCGGGGCGTGGGTCTCGATGTCCCGGTAGATGTGCTTGCCGGTACCGGCCGGGATGAGCTTGCCGATGATGATGTTCTCCTTCAGACCCACGAGGGAGTCCGAGCGGGAGTCGATCGCCGCCTCGGTGAGCACCCGCGTCGTCTCCTGGAAGGAGGCGGCGGACAGCCACGAGTCGGTGGCCAGCGAGGCCTTGGTGATGCCCATCAGCTCGACGCGACCTTCGGCGGGGCGCTTGCCCTCCTCGACGAGGAGCTTGTTGGCATCGGCGAACGCCTTCTGGTCGACGCGCTCACCCGGCAGGAAGTCCGAGTCGTTGGTCTCGAGGACCGTGACCCGGCGGGTCATCTGGCGCACGATGAGCTCGATGTGCTTGTCGTGGATCGACACGCCCTGCTCGCGGTACACCTTCTGGACCTCGGCCACGAGGTAGCTCTGGGTCTCCCGGACGCCGCGGATCTCGAGGAGCTCCTTGGGGTCGCGGGCGCCTTCGACCAGCGCGTCGCCGGCCTCCACCTCGTCACCGTCGTTGACCTCGAGACGGGCCAGCGACGGGACCGTGTACTGGTCCTCGGTGCCGTCGTCGCCGACGATCGTGATGACCCGGCCCTTGCCCTCGTCCTCGCCGATCCGCACCACGCCGGTGATGCGGGCCAGGGTGGCCTTGCCCTTGGGCGAGCGAGCCTCGAAGAGCTCGACGACGCGGGGCAGACCGCCGGCGATGTCGGAGCCGGCGATGCCGCCGGTGTGGAAGGTCCGCATGGTCAGCTGCGTGCCGGGCTCGCCGATGGACTGGGCGGCGATGACGCCGACGGCCTCGCCGACCTCGATGTCCTTGCCGGTGGCCAGCGACATGCCGTAGCTGGCGGCCGAGATGCCCGCCACCGAGTCATCGGTGAGGGGCGACAGGACGCGGACCCGGGTGACGGACTCGTCGTCGCGGAGGTGCTCCATGATCGCCTCGGAGACGATGGTGCCCTTCGGGTAGACGGTGCCGTCGCCACAGGTGACGTCGTTGGCGAGGGTGCGGCTGTACAGCGTGGTCTCCAGGTAGGAGCGCCGGCTGGCCGTGTCGGGCTGGATGTTCTCGATCCAGATGCCGCGGATGGGCGAGCCCGTGGCCTCGGCCTTCTCGAACGGATCCTCGTCGTTGATGATCAGCTCCTGGGCCACGTCGACGAGTCGACGGGTCAGGTAGCCCGAGTCGGCGGTGCGCAGGGCGGTGTCGACCAGGCCCTTCCGAGCGCCAGGCGTGGCGATGAAGTACTCGAGCATCTCGAGGCCCTCACGGAAGTTGGACTTGATCGGACGGGGGATCATGTCGCCACGGGGGTTGGCCACGAGGCCTCGCATGCCGGCGATCTGGCGGACCTGCATCATGTTGCCGCGAGCACCGGAGCCCACCATCATCTCGATGGGGTTGAACTGCTGCGCCTTGAGGTTCTTCTCCATCGCGGTGCGCACCATGTCGGTGGCATCGGTCCAGATCTCCACCTCCTTCTGCCGGCGCTCGCCGTCGGTGATGATGCCCCGGCGGAACTGGTCCTCGACCTTCTGGGCCTGGAGCTCGTGGTCCTCCATGATCCCGGCCTTCTCCGGCGGCGTCTTCACGTCGTCGATGGAGATGGTGATGCCGGACTGCGCCGCGTAGCGGAAGCAGAGGTTCTTGATGGCGTCGAGGCTGGCCGACACCGTGGCCTTCGCCTCGTGGCGGGCGAGCCGGTCGACGATCTCGCCCATCTCCTTCTTGGCGATGCGCTTGTTCATGTACTCGAACGAGTCCGGGAGGGCCCGGTTGAAGAACAGGCGGCCGGCGGTGGTGTCCTCGGTGATGATCCGCTCGCCCTCGGCGTCGAGGCCGCGGAACTGGATCCGGGCGTGGAGGGCCAGGTCACCGGCCTCGTAGGCCCGCTCCACCTCGTAGCGGTGGCGGAACACGCGGCCCTCGCCCTTGGAGCCCTCGACCACCTCGGTGAGGTAGAAGGCGCCGATGATCATGTCCTGGGTGGGCGTGACCAGCGGGCGGCCGTGGGCGGGCGACAGCACGTTGTTGGCCGACAGCATCAGCACGCGGGCCTCGGCCTGCGCCTCCGACGACAGCGGCAGGTGGACGGCCATCTGGTCGCCGTCGAAGTCGGCGTTGAAGGCGGTGCACACCAGCGGGTGGATCTGGATGGCCTTGCCCTCGACGAGCACCGGCTCGAACGCCTGGATGCCCAGGCGGTGGAGCGTGGGGGCACGGTTGAGCATGACCGGGTGCTCCTTGATCGCCTCCTCGAGGACATCCCACACCTGCGGGCGACGGCGCTCGACCATGCGCTTGGCCGACTTGATGTTCTGCGCCAGCTCGGCGTCGACGAGCTTCTTCATCACGAAGGGCTTGAAGAGCTCGAGGGCCATGAGCTTGGGCAGGCCGCACTGGTGCAGCTTGAGCGTGGGGCCGACCACGATGACCGAACGGCCGGAGTAGTCGACGCGCTTGCCGAGCAGGTTCTGGCGGAACCGGCCCTGCTTGCCCTTGAGCATGTCCGAGAGGGACTTGAGCGGGCGGTTGCCCGGGCCGGTGACCGGACGGCCGCGACGGCCGTTGTCGAACAGGGCGTCGACGGCCTCCTGGAGCATGCGCTTCTCGTTGTTCACGATGATCTCGGGGGCCCCGAGGTCGAGCAGGCGCTTCAGGCGGTTGTTCCGGTTGATGACCCGGCGGTACAGGTCGTTGAGGTCCGAGGTGGCGAAGCGGCCACCGTCGAGCTGGACCATGGGGCGCAGCTCCGGCGGGATCACCGGGACGACGTCGAGGATCATGGCCCCCGGGTCGTTGATGCGCTTGCCGTTCTCGTCGCGCTGGTTGAACGACGAGACGATCTTCAGGCGCTTGATGGCCTTCTGCTTGCGCTGCGCCGACAGGGGGCGCTGGCCCTCCTGCGGGTCGATCGCGGCGCGGAGCTTGACCTCTTCCTCGTCGAAGTCGAGCTTGGCGATGAGCGACTTGATGGCGTCGGCGCCCATGCCGCCCTCGAAGTACTCGCCGTAGCGGTCCTCGAGCTCGCGCCACAGCATCTCGTCTTCGATGATCTGGCGGGAGAACATCGTCTTGAACTCGTCGAAGGCCCGGTTGAGCACGTCGAGCTCCAGCTCGTAGCGCTCGCGGATCATCGCCAGGTCCTTGTCGGCCTGCTTCTGGCGGGCCTTCAGGTCCGCGTCCTTGGCGCCCTCGGCCTCGAGGCCGGCGATCTCGCCCTCGAGCTCCTCGAGCCGGCGGGCCAGCTCCAGCTCGCGGTCCTTCTCGATGGCCTCGCGCTCGGCGAGCACCTCGGCCTCGAGGGACGGGAGGTCCTGGTCGCGCTTCTCCTCGTCGACGGACACGACGAGGTTGGCGGCGAAGTAGATGACCTTCTCCAGCTGCTTGGCCTTCAGCTCCTCACGGGGCTCGGTGCCCATGAGCAGGTAGGCCAGCCACGAGCGGGTGCCGCGGAGGTACCAGATGTGGACGGTGGGGGCGGCCAGCTCGATGTGGCCCATGCGCTCGCGCCGGACCTTGGAGCGGGTGACCTCCACGCCGCAGCGCTCGCAGATGATGCCCTTGAAGCGCACCCGCTTGTACTTGCCGCAGTAGCACTCCCAGTCCTTGGTCGGGCCGAAGATCTTCTCGCAGAAGAGCCCGTCCTTCTCCGGCTTGAGCGTGCGGTAGTTGATGGTCTCCGGCTTCTTGACCTCGCCGTTGGACCACATGCGGATGGAGTCCGCGGTGGCCAGGCCGATCCGGAGCTGGTCGAAGTTGTTGACGTCGAGCATGTTCGTTCGTTCCTCTATCTCTCAGTCGATCCGGTCAGGCCCGCTCGGCGCGGCGGCGCTCGTCCTCTTCATCCGACCCACGCTCGGGCCGGGAGAGGTCGATGCCGAGCTCCTCGGCGGTGCGGAAGACGTCTTCGTCGAGCTCCCGCATCTCGATCTCCTCGCCGGACTTGGCGAGGACCTCGACGTTCAGGCACAGCGCCTGCATCTCCTTGATGAGCACCTTGAAGGACTCGGGGATGCCGGGCTCGGGGATGTTCTCGCCCTTGACGATGGCCTCGTAGACCTTCACGCGGCCGAGGACGTCGTCGGACTTGATGGTGAGCAGCTCCTGGAGGCAGTAGGCCGCGCCGTACGCCTCGAGGGCCCACACCTCCATCTCGCCGAAGCGCTGGCCGCCGAACTGCGCCTTACCACCGAGCGGCTGCTGGGTGATCATGGAGTAGGGGCCGGTGGACCGGGCGTGGATCTTGTCGTCCACGAGGTGGGCCAGCTTCAGGATGTACATGTAGCCCACGGTGGTGGGGTTGTCGTACGCCTCGCCGGTGCGGCCGTTGTACAGCGTGGTCTTGCCGTTGGCCTGGATGAGGCGGCCGCCGTCGCCGTACTCGGGGTACGGGGACTCGGGCGTGAGGTGGGTCAGCACCTGCTGGATGGTGGGGTGCTTGGTGCGGTCCTCCTCGTCCCAGAAGGCGCCGTCGAAGACCGGGGTGCTGATGAGCTTCGCCGGCGGGGTGGCCGGGCGGGTCTTGCGTTCGTTGCGGATCGGCTCCTCGCCGACCTTGCCGGACTTCTCGTGGTCCCAGCCCCAGCGGGCGGCGTAGCCCAGGTGGGACTCCATGACCTGGCCCACGTTCATGCGGGACGGGACGCCGAGCGGGTTGAGGATGATGTCGACGGGGCTGCCGTCGGCGAGGAAGGGCATGTCCTCGATGGGGAGGATGCGGGAGATGACGCCCTTGTTGCCGTGGCGGCCGGCGAGCTTGTCGCCCACGCTGATCTTGCGGCGCTGGCCGACGTAGACCTTCACCAGCTGGTTGACGCCGGGGGGCAGCTCGTGGCCGTCCTCGCGGGTCTGGACCCGGACGTCGATGACCTTGCCGGTCTCGCCGTGCGGGACCTTCAGCGAGGTGTCGCGGACCTCACGGGCCTTCTCGCCGAAGATGGCGCGCAGCAGGCGCTCCTCGGGCGTGAGCTCGGTCTCGCCCTTGGGCGTGACCTTGCCGACCAGCACGTCGCCCGCCTCGACCTCGGCGCCGATGCGGATGATCCCGCGCTCGTCGAGGTCGGCGAGGATGTCCTCGCTCAGGTTCGGGATGTCCCGGGTGATCTCCTCCGGGCCGAGCTTGGTGTCGCGGGCATCGATCTCGTGCTCCTTGATGTGGATCGACGTGAGCACGTCGTCCTTCACCAGGCGCTCCGAGAGGATGATGGCGTCCTCGAAGTTGTAGCCCTCCCAGGGCATGAAGGCCACGAGGAGGTTCTTGCCGAGGGCCAGCTCGCCGTTGTCGGTGCTGGGGCCGTTGGCGAGGATGTCGCCGGCGCTGATCTTCTGCCCGGCGGCCACGATCGGCCGCTGGTTGATGCAGGTGTCCTGGTTGGACCGCTCGAACTTGTTGAGCTTGTAGGTGACGTTGCCCTGGGACTTGTACGCCACCTTGATGAGCGTGCCGTCGACCTCGGTGATCTCGCCGTCGCCGGTGGCGATGATCATGTCGGCCGCGTCGCGGGCCGCACGGCCCTCGACGCCGGTGCCGATGTAGGGCGCCTCGGCCTTGACCAGCGGCACGGCCTGCTTCTGCATGTTGGCGCCCATGAGCGCGCGGTTGGCGTCGTCGTGCTCGAGGAACGGGATCAGGGCGGCGCCGATCGAGACGATCTGCTTCGGCGAGACGTCCATGAGCTGGACCTCGCTGCCCGGCACGTACTGGATGTCCGTGGTGGCACCGAAGAAGATGTCGCGCTCGAGCTGGAGGCGCAGGTCCTCGAGCGAGGCGGCCTGCGGGGAGCGGCGCACGAGCACGCGCTCCTGGGCGAAGGAGCCCTTGTCGTCGAGCGGCGTGTTCGCCTGGGCGACCACGTACTCCTCTTCCTCGTCGGCCGCGAGGTAGACGATCTCGCCGGTGACCCGGCCGTTCTCGACCTTGCGGTACGGCGACTCGATGAAGCCGAACTCGTTGACCCGGGCGTAGGTGGCCAGGGCGCCGATCAGGCCGATGTTCGGGCCTTCCGGCGTCTCGATCGGGCACATGCGGCCGTAGTGGCTGAAGTGCACGTCGCGGACCTCGAAGCCGGCCCGCTCACGCGAGAGGCCGCCCGGGCCGAGCGCCGAGAGGCGGCGGCGGTGGGTGAGGCCCGACAGCGGGTTGACCTGGTCCATGAACTGCGACAGCTGGGAGGTCCCGAAGAACTCCTTGATGGCCGCGACCACGGGGCGGATGTTGATGAGCGTCTGGGGCGTGATGGCCTCGACGTCCTGGGTGGTCATGCGCTCGCGCACCACCCGCTCCATGCGGGAGAGGCCGATGCGGACCTGGTTCTGGATGAGCTCGCCCACCGAGCGGATGCGGCGGTTGGCGAAGTGGTCCTGGTCGTCGAGGCGGTACCCAGGGGTGGCCTGGACGAGGTGCAGCAGGTAGGTGCAGGCGGCGAGGACCTCGCAGCGGCTGAGCACCGGCTGGCCGGGCTCGGGGCGGTCGAGGAGCGGGGTGACCTCGTCGACCATGAGCTTGTCCTCGAGCATCGGGAACAGCTCGGCGATCTTGTCGATCTCGTGGCCCAGCTTGCGGTCCAGCTTGTACCGGCCGACCCGGCTCAGGTCATAGCGGCGGGACTCGAAGAAGGCGTTGCGGAAGTAGGCCTTGGCCGACTCGACCGACGGCGGCTCGCCCGGACGGGCCCGCTTGTAGATCTCGACGAGCGCCTCCTCCTGCGTGGGGGCGATGTCGCGCTCCTTCTCCCACTGGCCCTCGAGGAAGTCGAAGTGGCGGACGAAGGCGTCGAGGAAGCCGGGGGCGTTCTCCTCGTCGTAGCCGAGGGCCCGCAGCAGCACGAAGATGCCGAGGCGGCGCTTGCGGGCGACGCGGGTGCCGGCGGTGACGTCCTTGCCGGGCTTCTGCTCGACGTCGAACTCGATCCACTCGCCGCGGTAGGGGTGGATGGTGCCGGTGACGAGCTGGTGCTTGGCCAGGTTCCGGAGGCGGAAGCGCTCACCGGGCTGGAAGATGACGCCGGGCGAGCGGACGAGCTGCGACACGACGACGCGCTCGGTGCCGTTGATGACGAAGGTGCCCTTGGTGGTCATCTTGGGGAAGTCCCCCATGAAGACCGTCTGCTCCTTGATCTCGCCGGTGTTGGCGTTGATGAAGCGGGCGCGGACGAAGATCGGGGCGGAGTAGGTCATGTCCCGCTCCTTGCACTCCTCCACCGTGAACTTCGGCGTGGGGCGCAGGTCCTCGTCCGTGGGATCGAACTCCAGCTCGAGCTGGAGCGTCTCGGTGAAGTCCTTGATCGGCGAGATGTCGCGGAACGTGTCGGCGAGGCCCTGCTCCAGGAACCAGTCGAACGATTCGCGCTGGATCGCGATCAGGTCGGGAAGCGGGAGGACCTCCTCCAGGTTCGCGAACGAATAACGGTCCCGGATGATGGAACGAGAGGACAACGCAGGCTCCTCAGCAGCTGGTGATCACGCGACGAAGACCGGTGGCAGGGCGCGTCGCTTCGATCAACCATTTCTGAGAGCCAGCACGCTGCACCACGGCGAAGGGCGATCCTAGCGACGCCGACAACGCGAACACAACCCGGATCTGCATCGATCCGAGCGGGGGTGGGCTGGGTTCCGGGTGACGGTAAACCGACTCCCCCGGGAGGTCAAGGACTTCATCGGGTCGGCGGCGGGTCGTGCGCTCGCGTAGGTTCGCCCCCCATGAAGCGGGCATGGATCGGTGTGGTGGTCGTGGCGGCGCTCTTCGGCTCGGGGTGCTCCTCGGGCGGATCGGACGCGGAGGCGGATGCGACCTCCACCAGCGAGGCCGGCACCACGACCTCGACGGCACCGGCCACCTCCGAGCTCGAGCCGTCGGACTACCAGACGCCGCCGAGCTCGATCAACGGGATCACGCTCCAGGACGACACCATCTGGGTGGCGAGCATCGAGGACGACCAGGTCCTCCAGGTGGAGGCCGAGACCGGCGCCATCCTCCGCCGGGTCGCCACCGAGGGCGCCGGCCCCGACGACGTGGCCGTCGCCCCCGACGGCTCGGTGTGGACCACCGGGTTCACCAGCGGCCACCTCGGCCGCATCGACCCGGACGGCACCTACGAGGTCGTCGCCACCCTCGAACCGGGCATCAACCCGCTGGAGTTCGGGTCCGACGGGACGCTCTACGTCGGCACCTACGGCGCGGACGGCGTCCTCTACGCCGTCGAGACCGACGGCGGGGCCCCGGTGCCCGATGCGACGCCCGAGGTGGTCGTCGAGGGCCTGCCCAACATCAACGCGTTCGGCGTGCTCGACGACGACACCATCGTGGCGCCGGCGGGCGGCCTGTCCGGGCCGAGCGAGGCCGTGCTGATCGACCCGGCGAAGGGGACGGTCACGACCATCGTCGACGACCTCCCCGCCGTCGCCGCCGGGGCCACCGACGCGGACGGCACCCCCTACGTGCTGGCCAACCTGACCGGCGAGGTCTTCGCCATCGACGTCGAGGCCGGCACGTCGAAGCGGGTGCTCCAGGCGAAGGAGGGCGCCCCGTTCGACAACCTGGCGTTCGCCGAGGACGGGACGCTCTACGTGTCGAGCTTCACCGCGCCGGCCATCACGGTCGTGGCGCCCGACGGCTCCGAGCGCGTGATCCCCATCGGTTCCTGACCGGCGGCGGCCTCCGGAGCCGCCTCGCCCTCGGGCGACCACACCACCAGGGTGTCGCAGTGGCAGCGGAGCACGGCGCGCAGCCCGGCGGGGCCCCGCTCGATCGAGACCACCCGGCGCGGGCCGAGGAGCATCCGGGAGCGGCAGGTGGGGCACCAGGGAGCGAACATGGAGACCAATCTCGCCTGATTGGCCCTGGACTTCACGGGCCAATCCCGCCAGATTGGCCGCATGTCGACCAGTCCAATCTCCGGGCCAATGGGCGCGCTGGTCAGCGACCAGCGCCTGACGGGCCTCCTCGGCGACTGGTCCGCGGACGGTCACGGCACCCTCGCCCGCCGCCTGGCCCAGGGCCTGCGCAAGGCGATCGCCGGCGGCCTGCTCCCCGACGGCGCCCGGCTCCCCGCCGAGCGCCACCTCGCCGAGCTCCTGAGCGTGAGCCGCAGCACCGTCACCACCGCGCTCGACGAGCTGCGCGGCGAGGGGCTGCTGCGCTCCCACCAGGGTCGGGGCACGGAGGTGGTCGGGCCGGGCGACGTCCTCGCCGGCCACCGGGTGGGGACCCACTTCACCAGCCGGGGCACCGGCATCGACCTCGCCGCGGTGGTCCCCTCCGACGGCAGCCACCTCCCGCCGCTGTCGATCACCACCGCAGACCTGGTCGCCGGCCGGGGCCTCCTCGAGCCCCACGGCCTGCCCTCGCTCCGCGAGGCGCTCGCCCGGCTCCAGAGCGAGCAGAGCCGGCCCACCGAGGCCAGCCAGATCCAGATCACCCACGGGGCCCACCACGCCATCGGCCTGGCCATGGCCGCCCTCGTCCCCGCCGGCGCCGCCGTGGCCCTGGAGGTGCCCAGCTACCCGGGCATCCTCGACCTCATCGACCACCAGCGGGCCCGCGTCGTCGGCATCCCCGACGGACCCGGTGGCCTCGACCCCGAGGGGCTGGCCCAGGTGCTGCGCACGGAGCGGCCGGCGGCCGTCTACCTCCAGACCGGCGTGCACAACCCGACCGGCCGGGTGCTGTCGTCGGCCCGCCGCCGGGCCATCGCCGAGGTGCTCGACGACCACGGCGACGCGGTGGTGATCGAGGACAACACCCTGGCCGACCTCGTCTACGCCGGGCGCCCCAGGCCGTCGATGGCCGAGGCCTGCCGCGTCGCGCCCGTCGTCACGGTCGAGTCGCTGTCGAAGACGGCGTGGGCCGCGCTGCGCATCGGGTGGCTCCGGGCCACGGGCGTGGTCGCCGAGCGCATCAGCGGCGTCCGCCTCGCCACCGACCTCGGGCCCTCCGTGCCCTCGCAGCTGCTGGCGCTCCAGCTCCTCCCCCACCTGGCCGGGATGGCCGAGGACCGCCGGCGCAGCCTGGAGGCGGCCACCACCCACGCCGCCGACCGGATCCGAGCGGAGATCCCGGCGTGGAGCCTCGAGCCGCCGGCCGGGAGCTCGGCGCTGTGGCCGAAGCTGCCCCTCCCCGACGCCACCCCCTTCGTGGCCCTCGCCCGCCGGCACGGCGTGCACGTCACGCCCGGCTCGGTCCACGTCCTCGACGACGCGCCCGACCCGCACCTGCGGTTCTGCGTCGACCGCCCGCGCAGCCACGTGGACGAGGGCCTGGACCGGCTCGTCGCCGCCTGGCACGACGCCGTCAGCCGCTCCAGCCGCGCCCTCGCCTGATCCCGCCCGGTCGCCCCTCCACGGCCTTCGCACCGGCCCGGTCCGGTTCGACCCGATCCCCACGAAGTCCGGTGGCGCGGTGCGGTCGGCCATGATCGGCGGCGTGCTGACCGCCGCCATCCCCGTCGACGACCCGGCCGATCCGCGCATCGAGGAGTTCCTCGGGCTGCGCGACCACGAGCTGCGGCGGCGGCGCGAGTCGCCCGGCGGGGACCTGGCCGGGATCTTCATCGCCGAGGGCGACCTCGTGGTCGAGCGGGCCGTGCGCGCCGGCTACCGGCTCCGGTCCGTGCTGGTCGACGCCACCCGGACCCTGCCGCTGCCGGCCGCCGTCCGCGCCGACGTGCCCGTGTACGCCGCCGGCGAGGAGGTGGTGCTGCGCATCACGGGGATGGCCATGCACCGCGGACTGATCGCCTCGCTCGACCGGGGCCCGGACCGCGACGTGGACGAGGTGCTCGCGGGCGCCACCCGCGCCGTCGTGCTGGAGAACGTGAACAACCCGACCAACCTCGGCGTGATCGCCCGCAGCGCGATGGGCCTCGGCGCCGACGCGCTGCTCCTCGACCCCTCCTGCTGCGATCCGCTCTACCGCCGGGCGTCGCGCGTCGCGATGGGCGAGGTGTTCGCGCTGCCGTGGGCGCGCACCGAGCGCTTCCCCGACGGCATCGACCAGGTGACCGGCGCTGGCTTCTCGCTCCTGGCGCTCACGCCGGACCCCGCGGCCGAGCCCATCGACGACGTCGTCTTGGCCCCCGACGAGAAGGTGGCCCTCGTGCTCGGCGCCGAGGGGCCCGGCCTCACCGAGGAGACGATGGCCCGGGTGGGGCGCCGGGTGCGCATCCCGCTGCACGGCGGGGTCGACTCGCTCAACGTGGGCGCCGCCGCCGCCATCGCCTGCTACGTGCTGGGGCGCGGCCGACCCTGATCGCCGCCCCTCATCGCCGGGCGGGCGGGCGGGCGGTCAGCGGGCGCGGAGCTCGGCGACGCGGTCGAGCGCCACCCGGCCCACCTTCTTCGCCACCTCGGGTCCGCTGCCGAGCACGGTCACGCCGCGGTTGTTGAGCGCGGAGATCTGGAGGTAGCGCTTGAAGCGGGCGGGATCGCCGCCGGCCGGCTCGCGGAAGCGGCCGTTCACGGCCAGCGTCGAGCCGCCGTAGAGGAACCGGAAGCAGAACGCGAGCGACTCGGACCCGAGCACGAAGTCGCAGCTCCCCTCGTCGCGGTGCTCCGGCGCCGGGTGGAGCCCGTCGACCCCGAAGCGCACCGCCCGCCCCAGGTCCGACAGCCACAGGTGGGCGTCCTGCAGGACGTGCACGCGCCCCATGGCGTCGATCACGCGTGCGCCGTTGCGCTCACGCAGGTCGGCCAGGAACTGCTGGGCGAGCTCCTGGAGCTCAGGCAGCTGCACGGCCGGCGACGTGACCAGCTCCTCCGAGGCGAGGGCGGCATCGACGTCGGCGTCGTAGCGCTCGATCGCCGAGGCGTTGGCGTGCGGCTCGCCGACGACCCAGCGGTCGCCGGGGTAGAGCACCACGGCCTCGGCGCCCGTGCGGCCCTCGATCGCCGCGACCGCGTCGCCCACCCGGTTGGCCGCATCGTTCAGGTAGTGGTTCTCCTCGTGGCAGAAGTACACGAAGCTGGCGAACGGCACGACCTGCTTCGGCGAGAAGGCGTGGACCTGGGCCACGAGCGCATCGAGCTTGGCGGCGGCGGCGGCCCGGCGGCGCTCGACGTCGTCGGGGTTGCCCTCCCAGTTGGCGTAGGAGAACTGGGTCAACAGCACGTCGACCTCGGCGCCGTCGAGGTGCTTGCGCAGCAGGTTGAGCGTGGCCGCGTGGTGGACCACGGCGTCGTTCACGTTGAGCAGCGTCTGCTCGGGGGTGCGCACCGCGAGGATCGAGTCGCCGCTCGACCAGGGCGCCACCCACACCGACACGTCGGAGCCGATGGGCGTCCAGCGGTGCGCCTCGAGCTCCCGGGTCTTGAAGCCCATCTTGGCGCAGAACTGGAGGACCTTCCGGTCCTTGGTCGGCTGGTACAGCACCTCGATGTCGCCCCGCCGCTCCTCGGGGATCGTGCGCAGCGACCCGGGGCTGAAGTGGTCGGGGTGCTCGTGCGACACCCAGATGTGGGTGATCGCGTCGAGCACCTCCGGGCCGAGCTGCGTGGGCGAGTGCAGGGCCCAGCCGTCGTCGAAGGCGGTCCCCACCAGCCAGGGGTCGGTGAGCAGGCCGACGTCGCCCCGGCGGACGACGAAGGAGGCGTGGTTCACCCAGTCGATCGTGGGTGCAGCGGACATCGGACGGTTCCCCCTGGGCAGCGGCGCGCCCCGCCGAACGGAGCGCCGAACCTACCACCGCGCCCCCGGCCTCCGACCGAGCCCGCGGACCCGCCCCTAGGGTGGCGCCGGTGAGCGAGCCCGTGGCGTTCGACCGGTCCAGCGGGGACGACGACGCCAACGTCGTCCTCAGCGCGCTGACCCGGTCCGGGGCGAAGGGGCTCTCGGTGACGATCTCGGTGGTCCACCGCACGATCGAGCTGATCTGCCTCGCCGCCGGGGCCACCGGCCTGGTCGCGCTGGTGCTCGGCGCCTGGGCGTGGCGCCACGCGCTCCCCGGCGCCGCCATCGCGGTCGTGGGCGGTGGCACCACGCTCGCCGTCGCCGTCTACGTGCTGGTGCGGATCCGGGCGCTCGTCGCCGCCATCAAGCACCCCACCGAGGCGCTCGCCCAGGCCCAGGACCTGGTGATGCGGGCCAAGGGCAGTCCGGAGCTGCACAAGCTCGCCGGCAAGCTGCGGACCCGTCGGGCCGCCAAGGCCGCCGGGATCGGCCGCCTGCGCCGTGCCGTCAGCACCGGCAAGCTCATCAGCAGCGTCATCGGCCTGGCCTCGCCCGACCCGCAGCGCCACCGCTACCTGGTGCCGTTCACCCCGGACCGGCTGAAGAACCTGTGGCTTGCGATCCTCGCCGGCCTCTGGGCCTGGCTGATCTCGGCCGTGATCGCCTCCCTGGCGTTCCTCAGCCTCGCGATCCAGGCCCTCTGACCCCAGCCCGTGGCGGGCATCACCCCAGGTCGGCCGCGGTGACGCCGGCGAGGGGGCCGTCGCCGCGCAGGACGTGGGCGCCGTCGATCGAGCGGACCACCACGGCGCGCCCCGCGAAGTCGCGGCCGTCGAGCGTGGTGATGTCGACGGCGTAGGTGTTCTGCGGGATCTGCTTGGCGTCGAGCGAGTACACCAGGCACTCCCACTGGAGCTCGTCGAGGCCCTCCTGCTCGGCCACCAGCAGGTAGGCGGCCTTCAAGGCGACGGGGACGCCCTCCATCACGAGGGTGGCGACATCGAAGCGGGCGTGGCGCATGACCCCCATCATCGCCCGGAACGGCTTCGGGGAGCGGAGGGGGCGCTCGGTAGGCTCCCCGGTCGTGAGCAGCGACGACGCGACCCCCTACCCGAAGGTTCCGAGCCGCGCGGACTACCCCGCGATCGAGCGCCGGATCCTCGAGTTCTGGGCGGCCGACGGCACCTTCCAGGCGTCCATCGACCAGCGTCCGGCCGACGACGAGTACGTCTTCTACGACGGCCCGCCCTTCGCCAACGGCCTCCCCCACTACGGGCACCTCCTCACCGGCTACGTGAAGGACGTCGTCCCCCGCTACCAGACGATGCGCGGCCACCGCGTCGCCCGCCGCTTCGGCTGGGACACCCACGGCCTGCCCGCCGAGATGGAGGCGGAGAAGGAGCTGGGCATCGCCGGCCACAAGGCCATCAACGAGTTCGGCATCGACAAGTTCAACGAGTACTGCCGCACCTCGGTCCTCCGCTACACCGCCGAGTGGGAGCGCTACGTCAACCGCCAGGCCCGGTGGGTGGACTTCGAGGACGACTACAAGACCATGGACCTCTCCTTCATGGAGAGCGTGATCTGGGCGTTCAAGCAGCTGTGGGACAAGGGCCTCATCTACGAGGCCTACCGGGTCCTGCCCTACAGCTGGGGCGCCGAGACCCCGCTGTCGAACTTCGAGATCCGCCTCGACGACGCCACCCGGCCCCGCCAGGACCCGGCGCTCACGGTGGCGTTCGACCTGGATCCCGTCGACGGCGACCCGGGGCCGCTCAGGATCCTGGCCTGGACCACCACGCCGTGGACGCTGCCGTCCAACCTGGCGCTCGCGGTGGGCCCGGACCTGACCTACGCGGTGGTCGAGCTCGACGGCCAGCACTACGTGCTCGGCGAGGCGGTGCTCGAGCACTACGCCGCCGAGCTGGGCGAGGCCACCACCGTCGCCACCCTCTCCGGCGCCGACCTGGTGGGCCGCACCTACGCGCCGCCGTTCCCCTTCTTCGCGGACAACCCCGACAGCTTCCGGGTGCTGGCCGGCGACTTCATCGACACCACCGAGGGCACCGGCGTCGTCCACATCGCCCCGGGCTTCGGCGAGGACGACCAGCGCATCGGCAACGCGGCCGGCATCCCGCTCGTGGTGCCCGTCGACGAGAAGGGCCAGTTCACCGCCGACGTCCCCGACTGGGAGGGCGTCAACGTCTTCGAGGCCAACCCGGACATCATCCGCCACCTCAAGGGCGAGGGCCGGGTGCTCCGGCACGAGACCTACGACCACAACTACCCGCACTGCTGGCGCACGGACACGCCGATCATCTACCGGGCGATGTCGTCCTGGTACGTGCGGGTCAGCGACCTCACCGACAAGCTCCTGGCCCACAACCAGGAGATCAACTGGATCCCGTCGCACGTGAAGGACGGCTCGTTCGGCAAGTGGCTCGCCGGCGCCCACGACTGGTCCATCAGCCGCAACCGCTTCTGGGGCTCGCCGATCCCGATCTGGCAGAGCGACGACCCCGCCTACCCGCGCACCGACGTGTACGGGAGCCTCGACGAGATCGAGGCCGACTTCGGCGTGCGGCCCACCGACCTCCACCGGCCGTTCGTCGACGACCTCACCCGTCCCAACCCCGACGACCCCACCGGGAAGTCCACGATGCGGCGCGTGCCCGAGGTGCTCGACTGCTGGTTCGACTCCGGCTCCATGCCCTACGCCCAGGTGCACTACCCGTTCGAGAACAAGGAGTGGTTCGACTCCCACGCGCCGGCGGACTACATCGTCGAGTACATCGCCCAGACGCGCGGCTGGTTCTACACGCTGCACGTGCTGTCGGTCGCGCTGTTCGACCGCCCGGCGTTCACCAACGTCAACTGCCACGGCGTGGTCCTCGATGCCCAGGGCCGCAAGCTCTCGAAGAAGCTGCGCAACTACCCCGATCCCGAGGAGGTCATGGAGGAGATCGGGTCCGACGCCCTGCGCTGGTACCTCATGTCCTCGCCGATCCTGCGCGGCGGCGACCTCAAGATCGCCGAGGACGGCTCGGGCATCACCGACATGGTGCGCCTGGTCCTCAACCCGATCTGGAACGCCTTCCACTTCTTCACGCTCTACGCCAACGCCGACGGCTACCAGGCGCAGTTCCGCACCGACGCCACCGGGGAGCTCGACCGCTACCTGCTGGCCAAGACCCGCACGCTCGTCGACGCGGTCACCGAGGCCATGGACGCCTACGACCTCGCGGGCGCCTGCAACCAGATCACGTCGTACCTCGACGCCCTGAACAACTGGTACATCCGCTCCAGCCGCGAGCGGTTCTGGGCGCCGGGCGCGGTCGACGCCGACGCGACCGGCACCGCCGCCGACAAGGCCGACGCCTTCGACACCCTCTACACGGTGCTGGTCACCCTCTCGAAGGTGGTGGCGCCGCTGCTGCCGATGCTCGCCGAGGAGATCCACACCGGGCTCACCGGCGAGCGGTCCGTGCACCTGGCCGACTGGCCGGACGCCGCGACCCTGCCGGCCGACCCGGAACTGGTCCAGGCCATGGACGAGGTCCGGGCCGTGTGCTCCACGGCGCTCGGCCTGCGGAAGGAGCGCACGCTCCGCAGCCGCCTGCCGCTGCCGTCGCTGGCGGTGGCCGGCGAGCGGGCCGCGGCGCTCGAGCCGTTCGCCCACCTCATCGCCAACGAGCTCAACGTGAAGGCGATCGAGGTCTCCGGCGACCGCACCGCCTACGGCACCGAGGTCGTGCGGCCCAACCCCCGCGTCCTCGGCCCGCGCCTCGGCAAGCAGGTCCAGGAGGTCATCAAGGCGGCCAAGGCCGGCGACTGGTCCCGTGCCGACGACGGCTCGGTCGTGGTCGGAGGCCACCCGCTCGAGGACGGCGAGTACGAGCTGGTGCTCCAGACCGCCGAGGACGTGGCCGCCGCGCCGGTCCGTTACGTCGACCCCGAGGGCCGCACGATCGACACCGGCCTCGTGGTCGCGCTCGACACGAACGTGACCCCCGAGCTGCACGCCGAGGGCGTCACCCGCGACCTCGTCCGGGCCATCCAGTCGGCCCGCAAGGAAGCCGGGTTCGACGTCACGGACCGAATCGCCGTCGCCCTGCAGCTCCCCGGTGAGCTCCAGGCCATGGTGGCGGCGAACCAGCAGCAGCTGGCCGACAGCGTGCTGGCCACCTCGGTCGCCTACGTCGACGACGCCCAGCCGTCGGGCTGCCTGCTCGACGGCACCGAGGTCACCTTCTCGGTCACCCGCGCCTGACCCGCTCCCCGCCCCGGCCTGGCCCCTCGGGTGCCCCCGACGCGACGACCGCTGAGGGGATCAGAAGCTGGCGACGTAGTTCTTGAAGCCGGGGTCCTCGAGCAGCAGCGTGAACGCGTCCATGGTGTTGAACTGGGCGCCGAGCGGCGAGCTGGAGATCATCGACTGGAGCTGGGCATCGCTCTTGGAGCCGTGGCCGAGCCGCCAGACGATCGCCGCCAGCATCAGGCCCTTGGACTTGGTCACGAACTCGTTGCTCTCGGAGAACTGCGCCATCATCGTCGAGCGCTTGAACCCGCCGTTGAGCTTGTTGATCCAGTAGGTGCGGCCCGAGCTGTCCGGCGAGCGCTTGAGCACGTTGTTGTAGACGAGGTCCACGAACTGGGCGTTCGTGAGCTTCCCGTAGGTGTTCTGGAACTCGCCCGAGGCCGTCATCGCCGCTGCGGTGTCGTTCAGGGTCGTGCCGGCTCGCCGCTTCTTGAGCCAGTACTCGAGGCCGCCCGGATCGGGGAGGCGGTTGAAGACCGCCGTGTACAGCCGGGCCACGGGCAGGGCCTCCTCGAGCCCGGCCCCGGCACGGCGCAGCATGATCCAGCCCGGCTGGAAGTAGTGGCCGTTGCGGTAGTCGTCGACCGTCGCGGTGTTCTCCGCTGGTGTCGGCAACCGGCCGGCGTAGATCTTCATCGTCGCCCGGGTCAGGTGGGTGGTCGAGCTGAAGGCGACGAGCGGCAGCCGGTAGCTGACGATGTAGGTGCCGGCGGCGGTCGTGCCGGAGGTGGTGTGGCCGTCGATCGCGACCCGGTGGTCCTGGGTCAGCTGGGTGCGCAGGAACGACACCAGGCTGGTCTTGTTGGCGCTGTTCACGTCGTCGTTCTGGGCGACGAGCGAGCCGTCCTCGCGGTAGACGGCGAGGCGGGTGTCGAAGTCGCTGCCCGCCGTGAAGACCTCGATGCGGGCCATGTGCGACTGGACGGTGTCGGTCGTCAGCCAGACCGACCTCGATGCCGTCTGGCCGGCGTGGGCCGGCTCGCCCGCCTCCTTGGTGGCCCAGCAGTTGCGGCCGCTGACCGAGAAGTTCCCCGCGCTGAAGTCCTTGGGGTTCGCCTTGTTGTCGTTGGCGGGCGGGGTGGGCACCCACTCGTTGCAGTTGGTGGCCGCCGCGACCGGCGCGGGGGCGAGGCCGACGGCGAGGCAGCCCGTGAGGGCCGCGCCGACGACGGCGAGGCGGAGGGGGTGAGCGAGCATGGCAGCCTCCTGGAGGGTCGCGAGCGGCCGGGCAGCATCCTCCTCCTGCGCCGGTGCCCTCGTCCCGTGTTCGAGGTCCCAACGCGGTCCCAACCTCGCCCGCCTCCACCCGGCCGCGGCTCCTAGGGTCTCGGGCCGTGAGCGCCCCGCACGACCCGACCCGGCGCCGGGCGATGGCCGTCGGCCTCGGCGCCGCCGCGGCGATGGGCCTCGCCAGCTGCTCGGGCAGCTCCGGCCCCGCCGCGCCCACCACCGCGGCCGGCGCGGACGGGGCATCCGACGACGGAGCGTCGCGCCGGGTCATCGTCGTCGGGGCGGGGCTCGCCGGCCTCACCACCGCCCTGGACCTGGTGGAGGCGGGGTGGGACGTGGTGGTGCTCGAGGCCCGCACGCGCGTGGGCGGCCGGGTGCACACCGTCCGAGGCGAGGCGTTCTCCCAGGGGCTGCACGCGGAGGCGGGCGGCGAGTCGATCGACGTCGACCACCGCGACCTCCTCGCCTTGCTGGCGCGCTTCGAGCTCACGACCGAGGACCGCCCGCCGGAGAAGATCCTCGACGGGCTGACGTCGTGGCGGGGCCGCCGCCAGGCCACCGCCGACTTCGTGGCCGGTCGCGACGGCCAGGTGGGTGCCGACTACGCCCGCTACTACGCGGCCCTCGACGAGCTCGCCCCCGACATCGACCCGGCTCACCCCGATGCGTACGACGGCGCCGCCGACCTCGACGCCCGGTCCCTGGCCGACCTCGTCGACGAGCTGGACCTGGTCCCCGAGGCCCGGTTCCTCGTCGACACCGACAACCGCGGCGAGTTCAACGCCGAGGCCGAGGACGTGTCGCTGCTGTTCGTGGCCCAGCAGTGGGCCGTGGGCGAGGACATCGCCGACGAGGGCGTCGAGGCCATGCGCGTCGCGGGCGGCAACGACCTCCTCCCACAGGCCATGGCCGACGAGCTCGGCGACGCCGTGGTGCTCGCCTCACCGGTCACCCGCGTCGTGCACACCGGCGAGGGTGTGCGGGTCACGGCCGGCGGCGCCACCCACGAGGGGGCGTGGCTGGTCCTCGCCTGCCCGTTCGTGCCCCTGCGCGCCGTGGCGTTCGACCCGCCGCTGCCCGACGACCTGGCCGCCGCGGTCGAGGGGCTCGACCTCGGCCACGCCGCCAAGGTCACCATCCAGTACGACGAGCGCGGCTGGGCCGACGACGAGAGCGGGGCCACCTCCGGGTTCACCGTCACCGACGAGCCCTTCGGCATCGCCTGGTCCCCCACCGACTCGTACGGCGACCCGGACGGCCCCGGCCTGCTCACCGCGTTCCTCACCGGGGACGGAGCCGAAGCGGCCGAGGCCCAGGACGACGCCGAGCGCATCGCCGCCGTGCAGGAGCAGTTCGCGGCGGTCTACCCGCAGCTCGACGGCACCGAGTCCGGGCACCGGTCCACCATCGCCTGGGCGAAGGAGCGGTACACCGGCGGCGGCTACGCCGTCCCCCACCCCGGCCAGATGGCCGCGTTCTGGCCCGCGGTCCGCGTCGGACACGGCCGCATCCGGTTCGCGGGCGAGCACACCGAGACGCTCGCCGGCTACATGGAGTCGGCGGTGCGCAGCGGCCACCGGGTGGCGGCGGAGCTGGGCGACCCGCCGAGCTGACCCCCGTCAGCAGAGGCCATGGGCCGAATCGTCCGGGGCCAGGTAGACGGCGACGGTCTGCGGGCTGCCGGGCTGGTCGTAGTCGATCGTCGAGATCCGGCGGGCGCCTTCGGGTGCCGGCTCCGAGGCCTCCCGCAGCGACACCACCCCGTCGCACCGGACGCCCCGCTTCCCGTAGAGCTCGCCGGTCCCCACGTGGAAGTTCCGGATCATCACCGGCAGCCGTCCGTGCTCGCGCAGGCTCCAGGCCAGGGCGGGCGTCATCACGATCTCGTAGCGGCCGGAGTCGGCGAGCCGGACCCGGTCGCCAGGCGAGGTGGCGGCCACGAGATCGGCGCCCGCCACCCGGGCCGGCTCCGACATCCACGCCGCGCCGTCGGTGCGGGACACGCTGAGCGACGTCAGGGCCACCACCGCCACCGCCCCGACCGCCACCGCCCGAGGCACGCCCCGGGCGGGGATCCAGCGGCGCAGCAGGTCGAAGCGGATCACCGCCAGCGCGCCGGCCAGCCACGGCACCAGGCCGGCGGTGACGATCCACCGCAGCGAGTACGGCGCCACGATCAACCGGTCGAGCGGCAGGCGGGCCGCCACGGCCAGCGCGGCCACCGACAGGCCCAGCGCGAGCACCGCTCCCAGCAGCACGTCCCGCTTGCCCCTGCGGTGCGCCACCACCGCCAAGCCCACCAGCAGCGCGGCCAGCACGACCGTCCCGATCCACGCGAACGGGCCGCCGGCGACGCGGAGCTGGTCCAGCTCGCCGACGCCGGTCTCGGTGGGGCGCACGAACGCCGGCACCAGGCCGCTCGCCCGCCACCACACGTTGACGGCCACCCCGGCGCCGAAGGTCTCGCCGTCAGCCCCGGCTGCCTCGCGGACCAGCGTGAGGTTGCCGGGCGACGTCGTGAACTGCTGGTAGAGGGGCAGCGCCCAGCACACGAGCAGGGCCACGACCGCGCCGACGATCGGGGGGACCCGTGGCACCGGATCCGGCGACGGCCCCGACCGGGCCTCCGGCTCGCCGGCCTCGGCGCCCCGCTCCACGCCGGTCACGCCCGGCCACCAGCCGCCGACGAGGGCGACCGCCAGCAGGACGAGCGAGGGCGGCAGGTAGGTGAGGTGGGCCTGGACGAGGAACGAAGCCAGCACCACGGCGGGGACGAGCCACCACCGGCGCCCGAGGGCGACCAGCCAGCAGACCAGGATCAGGGCGGCGAAGGGCGCCAGCCCCGCCCACGGGTTCCACACCTCGACGTACGCGCTCGCCCCGCTGGCGCGAACGGTCCCCACCAGGCCGAGGGCCACGATCGCCGCGAACCACCAGCCACCGATCCGGCGGGCGGCGACGAGGGCGACGGTGAAGCACGCGGAAGCCCACAGCCCCATCGTCAGGGGCAGCGTCCACGCCGGGCCGAACCGGGCAGCGGGTGCCAGCAGCACGTAGAGCAGCGGCCCCGGGCTGAAGACCTGCTTGCTGCCGGTGGAACCGGCGAGGGAGAACTGGCCGACGAGGGGCCGGTGCGGGCTCCACATGTCGAACGCCCGGGTGACGATCGTGGCCGCGTCGGCGGTCGGGACCCAGTCGGCCCGGGCCCCGTCGACCACCGCCAGCAGGATCGGCAGGCACACGGCCAGGACCAGGGCGGCCAGCGGGATCCACCCGCGGTCGAGGTCGAGCGCCCCACGGCCCGCGGGCGTCGTCGTACGCGCGTCGCCCCCTTCGCCCCCTTCGCCCATCGGCGCATGCTCGCACAGCGCCCACCCCGCCCCCAACGCGCAGCAGCCGCTGCCCGGAGGCAGCGGCTGCTGGACGTGCGATCGAGCGGGCAGACCCGCCCGGTGCTACTTGAGCTCGACGGTGGCGCCGGCGCCTTCGAGGGCTTCCTTGGCCTTGTTGGCGTCTTCCTTGGAGGCCTTCTCGAGGATGGGCGAGGGGGCGCCGTCGACCAGCTCCTTGGCCTCCTTGAGACCGAGGTTGGTGAGGGCGCGCACCTCCTTGATGACGTTGATCTTCTTCTCACCGGCAGCGGTGAGGATCACGTCGAACTCGTCCTGCTCGTCCTCGGCGGCGGCAGCGCCACCACCGGCCGGGGCGCCAGCCGCGGCCACGGCGACGGGAGCAGCGGCGGTCACGCCGAACTTCTCCTCGAACGCCTTCAGGAGCTCGGAGAGCTCGAGGACGGACAAGTTGGCGATGGAATCGAGGATCTCTTCTTGGGTAGCCATGGTCAGCTCTCGCTTTCGGTGTCGGCCGACTCGGCCGGGGTCTCGGTGTCTTCAGCAGCAGCGGCGGGTGCCTCTGCAGCGGTCTCTTCTTCGGCGGGGGCCTCAGCCTCAGCCGTTTCGGGAGCGGCGGCTTCGGCCTCGGGCTCGGCCGCAGGGGCCTCCTCCGCAGCAGCAGCCGGGGCATCGGCAGGAGCGCCGGGGGCGCCTCCCTGGTCGATGAGGGCCTGGAGGCCGTACGCGAAGTTCCGCGGCAGGGCCTCGAGGAGACCGGCGAACTGCTGCAGCGGGGCAGCGAGCAGGCCGGCGAACTTGGCGAGGAGCACCTCTCGGGGCTCCAGGTCGGCGAGCGCCTTCACGTCCTTGTCGCTCAGGACCTGGTCGCCGAGCAGACCGCCCTTGACCACGAGGGCCGGGTTGGTCTTGGCGAAGTCCTGGAGCGCCTTGGCGACGCCGACGGCATCGCCGGTGACGAAGGCGATGGCGGTGGGGCCGGTCAGCAGGTCGTCGAGCTCCAAGCCCAGGTCCCGGGCCGCGATGCGGACCAGGGTGTTCTTGTAGATCTTGTACTCGCCTCCTGCGTCGCGCAGCGCACGACGCAGATCGGCGGTGGCCGACACGTTGAGCCCCCGGTATTCGGTCAGCACCGCAGCGTTCGACTCCTCGAGCTTCGCTCGGACCTCGTCGACCACGGCGACCTTTTCAGGCCTCGGGTTCTCCATGGGCACCTCCTCTCATCTGTTTCTGGTGGGATCCGGAGCAGGCGCCCCGGAATGCGAAATGGGTGTCCGCAGTCAGCGAACACCCATGAAACAGACGAGATCGGATTGCTGATTCGTCCGCCTCATCTGGCGGGCCCGGGGGCCCTTTCAGCGCCCGAGGGCGCACCGGAGGTCTTCGGCGTACTGCAGGTTGTGCGGGGGCCACCGTAGCCGGTGGCCCCCAACGACTTCTAGACGGCGGCCTCGGGCTTGAGGCGGTTGCTGTCGATCTTGACCCCGGGGCCCATGGTGGAGCTGACCGAGATCTTCTTGAGGTAGCGGCCCTTGGCCGAAGCCGGCTTGGCCCGCTGGAGCTCCTCGAGCACGGCCCGGAAGTTCTCCTCGAGCGCCTCGGGCGAGAAGCTCACCTTGCCGAGCGGCACGTGGACGTTGCCGTAGCGGTCGGTGCGGTACTCGACCTTGCCGCCCTTGAACTCCTCGACGGCCTTGGCGACGTCGGTGGTGACGGTGCCGGTCTTGGGGTTCGGCATCAGGCCACGGGGGCCGAGCACGCGGCCGAGGCGGCCGACGACGGGCATCTGGTCGGGGGTGGCGATGGCCAGGTCGAAGTCGAGCATGCCGCTCTCGACCTCGGCGGCGAGGTCGTCGGCGCCCACGAACTCGGCGCCGGCCTCGCGGGCCGCAGCGGCGGCGTCGCCCGAGGCGAACACCGCGATGCGCACGTCCTTGCCGGTGCCGGCGGGGAGGGCGACGGTGCCGCGGACCATCTGGTCGGCCTTGCGGGGGTCGACGCCGAGCCGCACGACCAGCTCGACGGTCTCGTCGAACTTGGCCGGGGCCAGGGCCTTCACGTGGCCGAGCGCCTCGGCGACGCCGTGGAGGGCGTCGTTGTCGTAGCGCTTGATCGCGTCGGAGTACTTCTTGCCTTGCGCCATGGTTGGCTCCCTCAGGGGTCGTGGCCGCCGGGCGAGGTCGTCCCGGTCGAGCCGTGTGGATCACCCACCGGACGGTGGGTGGCGTTCAGGTGGTCAGTTGACCGAGATGCCCATCGAGCGGGCGGTGCCCTCGACGATCTTCTTGGCAGCGTCGAGGTCGTTGGCGTTGAGGTCGGGGAGCTTCACCTTGGCGATCTCCTCGATCTGGGCCGCGGTGACCGAGCCACCGGGCTCCTTGCCGGGGTTCTGCGACGCCTTGGCGACGCCCGCCGCCTCGAGCAGCATGCGCGACGCCGGCGGGGTCTTCGTGATGAAGGTGAACGAGCGATCTTCGAAGATCGTGATCTCGACGGGGATGATCTGACCGCGGCTGGCTTCGGTCTGGGCGTTGTACGCCTTGCAGAAGTCCATGATGGCCACGCCGTGCGGGCCGAGGGCGGTGCCGACGGGCGGCGCGGGGGTGGCCTGTCCAGCGGGGATCTGGATCTTGACGACGGCCTTGACCTTCTTCTTGGCCATGGTGGCTCAGTGCTCCTAGCGAATTTTGGTGACGGACAAGCCTAAGCGCGCGGGCTAGAGCTTGGCGATTTGGCTGAAGTCCAGTTCGACCGGGGTCTCCCGGCCGAAGATGTTGACGAGGACCTTGACCTTGAGCTTGTCCTCGTCGATCTCGACGATCTCGCCGCTGAAGTCGGCGAAGGGGCCTTCCTTGACCCGGACGGTCTCGCTGATCTCCCACTCGAGGCGGGGACGGGCGGGACGGGCACCGGTGGCGGCGCCGGATGCGGCCTGGTCGCCTTCGACGGGGATCGAGAGGAAGGTCTCGACCTCCTTGCGCCGCAGCGGCGAGGGCTTGGTGCCCTGGCCCACGAACCCGGTGACGCCGGGCGTGTTGCGGATCACGTACCAGGAGTCGTCGTCGAGGAAGCAGCGCACCAGCAGGTAGCCGGGGAACATCTTCTTCTGGACGATGACCTTCTTGCCGTTCTTGAACTCGGTCACCTCCTCCATGGGGATGACCACCTCGTGGATGCGGCCTTCCATGTTCATGGACGAGGTGCGGGCCTCGAGGTTCTGCTTGACCTTCTTCTCGTAGCCCGACTGCGTGTGGACGACGTACCACTTGCCCGGGCGGTTCGCCGGGTTGTCGACGACCGGCGCCTCGGCGATGAGGTCCTCGGCGTCGACCGCCGGGGCCTCGGCCGCGGCGGGCTCGAGGATCTCGCCCGTCTCCGGGTCGATGGTGGGCGGGGCCTCGTCCGTGGACGCCTCGGCCTCGGGGGCGTCGGCCTCGGAGGCGTCGGCCGCCTCGTCGGTCGGCTCCGCCTCGGGCGCGTCCGCACCGTCGACGGCGTCGACGGTCTCGGTGGCGTCTTCGGTGGGGAGGTCTTGGTTGTCGAGGCTCATGGGGTTGGCACCGTTACTGGTTGATGATCCAGAGGACGGCTTCGGAGAAGCCGAAGTCGAAGGCCGCGATGAGGGCCGTCATGAAGATGAGGAACACGAGGACGATGGCCGAGAGGCTCAGCGTCTCCTTGCGCGTGGGCCAGGCCACCTTCCGGAGCTCGGCGTTGACCTCGCGCACGAACTGGCGGGGCTTGGTCCGGGGCTCCTTCGGCGCGGTGGGCGACGGCGCCTTCCGGCGCTCGGCCTTCTGGTTGCCTTCCGCGTCAAGCTGACCCTGCTTCTGCAGCATCCGCTTGTGCTCTCGGTTCATCGCCATGAGTTGGCCTCGGCGCGTCGGGGATCAGGAATGTGAAAAGCAGGGCAGGAGGGACTCGAACCCGCAACCGCCGGTTTTGGAGACCGGTGCTCTACCAATTGAGCTACTGCCCTTGGGGGTTCTTGCTCGGCCGACCACCTTACGCCGTGCTTGGGAGGGGGCCAATTCGGGTTCCGCCCCACCCGACGGGTCGCGGACCGCTCCGATCGTGCCAGGCTGGCGGGGTGGACCACGCGGATCGGAGCGCCGACGCCCCCGTCGAGGGGCGGGTAACCCGTCCGGCCGACGACGGGTCAGAACCCCCGATGCGGCTGGTCCACCCCCCGATCCACCCCCCGACCGCCAGCCTCGACGAGCTCGTCGAGGCGGCCCGGGCCGGCGACGCCGCGTCGTTCGAGGAGCTCGTCAAGCGCACCAGCGCGGACACGTACACCCTCGCTCGACGCCTCGTGTCCGACGACGACGACGCCCGGGACGTGGTGCAAGACGCCTACCTCCGGGCCTACCGATCCATCGGGTCGTTCCGGGGCGACGCCCAGTTCACGACGTGGCTCTACCGCATCACCGCCAACTGCGCCTCCACCCACCTCGGGCGGCGGCGCCGGCACCGGCACGACGAGCTCGACGAGGAGGTGGACGTGCCCGATGTGAAGCCCGAACACGACCCGCAGGCCGCGGCCGACGGGGCCCTGCTCCGCCACCAGCTCGAGGACGCCATCGCCCAGCTCCCGCCGCGCCTGCGCGCGGTCGTCGTGCTGCGCGACATCTACGACCTCAGCCACGCGGAGATCGCCGAGCACCTCGGCATCTCCGAGTCGGCCGCCAAGGTGCGCCTCCACCGGGCCCGCCGCCGGCTCCGCACCCAGGTCTTCCCGCTCGCCGGCGAGGCGGGGCGGATCGACCCGGAGGAGCACGCCCATGCGGTCTGAACGGGTCCGCGAGCGAGCCACCACCCTCCATGCCTCGTGCGAGGCGCTGGCCGACGTCCTGCCGGGCGTCGTCGACGGCACCTCCAGCCTCGAACGCAGCGACCGCCGCCACGTCGAGCGCTGCCTGCGCTGCCAGGCCGAGCTCGCCCAGTACCGCAAGCTGCTGCGGGCGATGCAAGGCCTCCGGTCCGTCACCGCCACCGAGCCCTCCGGCCTGGTCACCGACGTGATCGCCCACATCGAGGCGGCGGGTGAGCGCCGGGCCGTCCGGGCGGCGCTCACCGGGCGGAAGGTCGCCTACATCGGCGGCATCGCGGCGGCCGCCACCGCAGCCGGCGCCGGTGCGGCCATCGTGTTGGTGACCCGCGGCCGCAAGGGCCGGCTCCCCCTCGCCGGGTGAGCGGCGGCCCCTCGGCACCGTCCTGGCCCCGCCATCGGACCGCGTAGGATCGACAGGCCGATCACCCCTGCGACCAGGGGCGGAACCGACCGGAGCCCCTTCCCATGACCGACGCCCCTCCCGACCCGTTCAGCCCGCAGGTCTCCGCGGCCGTGGCCGTTCACATGAACGGCGACCACGCCGAGGACAACCTGCTCATCGCCCGTTCGCTCGGCGGCCAGCCCGGGGCCACCGCTGCGGTGATGACCGGCGTCCGGCGGGAGGGCGCGGCGTTCGAGGCCACCGTCGACGGCGCGCCCGTCGAGGTGATCGTCCCCTGGGCCGCACCCATCACCGACCGGGGCGCCATCCGCGTCGAGGTCGTCCGCATGTACCACGAGGCGTGCGCCGCGCTGGGCGTGGAGCCCCGCCAGGCCGGCGAGCACTGATGCCCCGCGTCACGGGCGGCTCGGTCGCCGCCCACCGCGCCGAGACCACGGCCCGGATCTTCGACTCGCTCCGCGCCCTGCTCTACGAGCGCGGCTACGACGCGCTCTCGCTCGCCGACGTCGCCGAGCACGCCGGCATGGCCCGCACGGCCATGTACAACTACTTCTCGGACAAGGAGGCCCTGCTCAGCGCGTACACCGCGCACGAGACCGACGCCTTCTTGGCCCAGCTCGACGAGGCGCTGCGCACCGTCGACAACCCGGTCGACCAGCTGCGGGCGTTCATCCGCCTCCAGGTCGAGTACTTCCGGGAGAGCCACCTCCCGCCCGGCCCGACGCTGCGCCTGCTGCTCCCCGAGCCGGCGGCCACCGAGGTGATCGGCCACATCGCCCTGCTCGAGGCCCGCCTCCACCAGATCCTGCGCGTCGGCCGCGACCGCCGCTACTTCCTCGTCGACGACGTCGACGCCTCCACCGCGATGATCACCGCCTGCGTGAGCCGCGGCAGCGTCGCCGACCCCGATCGCACCCCAGACGAAGCGGTGGCCGCCACCGAGTCCTTCGTCCTGCGAGCCCTCGGAGCCAAGTTCGCCGCCGACGGCCGCCCGAGGCGCCTCCCCCGCCGCTGACGCGCTCGCCCGCCCCGCCACCGAATCAGGTCACCTGAGCCGCACAGCGCGGCACGAACGACCCGATTCACGCGAGCTCGACGACCGGCCCGCACCGCAATCAGGTCACCTGAGCCGCACAGCACGGCCCGAACGACCCGATTCCAGTCCCGACGACCGGCGCGAACCGCAATCAGGTCACCTGAGCCGCACAGGGCGGCACGAACGACCCGATTCACGGGAGGTCGGCGAGCGGTCGGACTGCGACGGTTCGCGGGCGGGCCGGGTGCGGTTGCACCCGGCCCGGACCTCGCTTCGGTGACCTGAGGGTCAGCTCGTGGCGGCCTGGCGGCGGCGGGCGGTGGTGAGCATCGCGGTGCCGACGCCGAGGGCGAGGAGGCCGGCGATGACCAGCCCGGCGGTGCCGGCGCCGGTGCGGGGCAGCGAGCCGGTGCCGGTGGTGCCGGCGTCGGGGGTGGTGCCGGGGTCGACGGTGGTCGTGGTGGTGCCACCGGCGAAGGACACCGGGAGGGTGACCTCCTCGGAGCCGTCGCCGCCCGAGACCGCCCAGGTCTGGATGGCGCAGGCCGACCCCTCGGCGAGGCAGTCGACGTCGCCGAACGCGGCGCGCACCTCGAGGTCGACGGCGAAGGTGCCGGGGTCGCCCAGTGCCTTGTCGGCCGACGGGTTCGGCGCCGCGGTCACCTCCTGGACGTTGTCGAAGTCGCAGGCGGCGAAGTTCGCCACGTTCGCATCGCAGAGGGCGACGAACAGCTCGGTGCCGGGCTGGAAGTCGGCGCCCTCGACGGTGACGGTGTCGCCCGCCGGGTCGAGGTCGGTGGTCTTCGAGGCGCCGATGGTGGGATCGGGGCCGGGCTCGACGGAGCCGTCGCCGAAGGTCACGGGGACGAACGCGTCCTGGCTGTAGTCGGCCGTGCCGCCGTTGTGGTCCCGGCGGATGAACACGCCGCAGGTGCCGTCGACCGTGCAGTCGACGGGGTCCTGGCCCTCGGGGGTGAAGGTGGACACGACGGTGAGCGGGGTGCGGAAGGTGCCGTCGTCGGCGACGTTGCTGACCCACACCGTGTGGGTTCCGTCCTGCTCGGGGTAGCACGAGGTCGCCCGGCCGGCGGCGGTGCCGAGCTGGCCCGTGGGCGTCGCGCAGAACTGCACGTACACGCCCTGCTTGGCGACGAAGTCCTCACCGCTCACGGTGATGACCTGGTTGTCGAGCAGGCCCTCGGACTGCGAGAGGGTCACGGTGACGTCGTTGAGCGACGGCTCCTCCGGCTCCTCGATGACCGGCGGGGTCGTCGAGGCGTCGAACGAGATCGGGGTGAAGGAGTCGAGGGCGAAGTCGTTGCCGCCGCCGACGTGGTCCCGGCGGATGAACACGCCGCAGCTGCCGTCCGTCATGCAGTCGACGTTCGCCGGATCGCCGGCGAAGGCACCGGCCACGGGGAGCGCCGCGGTGAAGCCGCCGTCGGTGATCACGGGCAGGGCCGGGTCCGGCGGGGCCGGCGACGCCCACAGGCCCTGGCCGTCGCAGTCGCCGGCCGCGGGACGGCCCGCGGCCGTGCCCACCTGCCCGGTCGGGGCCTTGCACAGGCGGATGTACACGCCCTGGCCCTCGGGGATGTTGACGCCCGACACGGTGACGGTGTCGCCGGCGGCGTCGAGCCCGGTCGTCGGGTTCACGGTGACCGTCGGGCCCGTGGGGGCATCGGCGGCGAAGGCGATGGGCGTGAAGCTGTCCTGGTCGTAGACGCCGGGCTCGCGGTGGTCGTTGCGGGTCTGGATGCCGCAGACCACGCCGGTGGCCCGGCAGTCGATCTCCTTGAAGGTCGACGCGACCGGGAACGAGATCTGGAACGTCCCCGTGCCGGTCCAGGCCGTCGTCCCCTGGGCGGGTACGCCCGCACCGGGGCCCGTGATCCAGAACTGCGTCGGCGCGCAGTCGGGGCCCGAGGCCCGTCCGGCGGAGGTGCCCGACGTGCCGACCTGCTTGCAGAACTGGGCGTAGATGCCCCGGGCCGAGTCGAAGCCCGTCCCGTCGACCGTGATCGTCTCGCCGGTCGGGGCGACGTCGGTCGCCTTCGACAGGGCCACCGCGGGGTTGGGCGGATCGGCGGCGAAGGTGATCGGTGTGAACGTGTCCTGGTCGTAGACGCCGGGCTCGCGGTGGTCGTTCCTGGTCTGGAGGCCGCACACCACGCCGGTCGCCCGGCAGTCGATCTCCTTGAACGCCGCAGCCACCGAGAACGACACGGAGAAGGTGCCGTCACCGGTCCAGGCGGTGGTCCCCTGCGCGGGGACGCCGACGCCGGGGCCGGTGATCCAGAACTGCGTGGCCGCGCAGTCGCCGCCCGTCGCCCGTCCGGCGGAGGTGCCCGATGTGCCGACCTGCTTGCAGAACTGGGCGTAGATGCCTCGGCTCGAGTCGAAGCCCGACCCGTTGAAGGTCAGCGTCTCCCCGGTGGCGGCCACCCCGGTGCTCTTCGACGGGGTCACCGAGCCGGCGGCGAAGGCCGGACCGGAGTCGGCCAGCACCAGCGCGGGGACCGCGACGACCGCGGCGAGGGCGAACGCGAGGAGCGCTCGGCCCACCGGCCGCCTGGCAGCGCGGCGTGCGAGCCGCGGACGGGTGGGATGGGACATGCTCGGGTCTCCTTGCCGGAAGGGGTGCGGGGAACAGGGGCGGAGGCGCTCAGGCCTCGGGAGCGGCCTTGCGGCTGCGGACGTACAGGAAGCCGCCGATGCCGGCGCCGGCGAGGACGACGACGATCAGGATCGGGACGACGGGGCTCGAGCCGCCGTCGTCGCTGTCGCCAGGCGCCTGGGCGCCGGACGCGGCCGAGGCGGTCTCGTCACCCGAGCCGTCGGCGCCCTTGGCCTCGGCGGTCTCGTCGGCGACGGCGGTGTCGCCGTCGCCGGCGTCCTCCTCGGCCTCGTCCTTGGCGTCGGCCTCGGTCGTGGTGGTGGCCTTGGCCTCGGTGGTGGTGGTCGACGGCGGCGCGGTCGTGGTGGCGGCCGGAGGCGCCGTCGTCGGCGGGGTGGTCTGGGGGACGACGGTGGGGGCTGCGGTGACG